>Ga0114950_10005161_pt1 | contig 10144 bp, 6 predicted proteins | sample N075metaG_FD_83503 | JGI IMG/M metagenome (GOLD analysis project Ga0114950, IMG submission 83503) | Deep subsurface microbial communities from Kermadec Trench to uncover new lineages of life (NeLLi) - N075 metaG | ecosystem: Environmental > Aquatic > Marine > Ocean trench > Sediment | place... | reverse complement strand
TCCCGATCATCCAGGCGCCAACCACTACTACATTCACATCATCGAGGCTTCCCGCGATCCGAGTCGCGGCGTGCCGGCCGCCGAACGTTTGGCCACGTTGATGCCGGGCGCGGGCCACCTCGTGCACATGCCCTCGCACATCTATTTGCGCGTTGGCCGCTACGACGATGCCTCGGACGCGAACGTGGAGGCCATTATGGCCGACGAGGATTACATCGCGCAGTGCCAAGCGCAGGGTCTCTATCCGATTGGCTACTACCCGCACAATATTCACTTTCTCTGGGCCTCCTCGAGCCTCGAAGGCCGGAGCGAGGTTGCGATCGATGCGGCGGAGAAGACGGCCTCACGGGTCCCCATCGACATGGCGAAGGCGGTTTCGAACCTTCAGTGGTTTCTCGTGACACCCACCAATGCGCTCGTGCGTTTCGGGCGTTGGCAGGAAGTGCTCACGATGCCTCCTCCGGCCGCGGACATGCCTTTCCTGACGGGGATGTGGCACTACGCGCGCGGCGTGGCTTTCGCCGCGAGAAATCAGACGAAACGCGCCGATGACGAGCTCGAGGCTCTTTTGAAAATTGCTGCGATGCCCGAGATGCAGAAGATGGTTTTGAACAACGCCTCGGGAACGCACATCTTGAACATCGCCGCGGCGATTGTCGCGGGGGAGGCCGCGGCCAAAGCGGGCGATACGGATAAGTCGGTCGAGCAGCTAAGCAAGGCCGTCCAGCTACAAGACGATTTGTCGTACATGGAGCCTCCTACGTGGCACTATCCGGTGCGGCAATCCCTGGGCGCGGTGCTTCTTGATGCGGGTCGCCTCGAGGATGCGGAAGCGGTCTATCGGGAGAGCCTCGAGAACTGGCCGAACAATGGCTGGTCTCTCTTTGGTTTGCTGCAGACGCTACGAGCTCAGGGCCGCACGCGGGAAGCGGCCGAGGTCGAAAAGCAGTTCGAAAAAGCCTGGTCCCGCGCCGACATCACGTTGACGGCGTCGAGATTCTAAATCTAGCCAGGTAAACCTGAAAGCGTTTTGAACCGCAGAGACGCAGAGGACGCAGAGGAAAATCCGGAATTTCGTGAATCCGAGGCTAGGGGGTACCTTTTCTTCTCCGCGTGCTCTGCGCCTCTGGGTGAGATTTTCTTGCCCAAACCGCGAACAAAATCCTCGTTTCTGACTGGTAAGAGCCTAAATGCGAAGGAGCGCGGGACGTTCGAGTCCCGCGCTCCGATGCGTTATTTTTGCTTGTCCCTCTTCAAGAGCTCGTAGGCCGCTCCGGTTGCCGCACCGATGGCGGCGCCGACGGCGGCTCCCTTCTTGCCTTTGGCGATGGCGCCAATACCGGCCCCGGCACCCGCCGCGCCGCCGATGATGACGGCGCTTTCTTTCCAAGAGCGTCCGTCATTTTCGGTCGGCCCATTTGGCTCGGGTGGCTCGGGCGCCTCGGGAGCGCTCGGGGCCGGCGCTTCAGCGGACGGTGATGCGGTCGTTACCGTGGGTACGACCGACGGCGGGACGCTCGCGGGGATGCGCGCGCGCCGCACGGGCTCGGTCGGGACACAGCGCACTTTGTACGACGTCGTACCGTTTGAGCGGACCGGCTCCAGAAGGGCTTCCCGCCCCTCGCCGCAATCCACGAGAGCGGTGGACTGGAGCGCGGCCTCGAGCTCGACGATTTCCAATTCAGGCAGTTTAGGCTTGCTGCCCGACCCCGACACGAAGCTTCCGAGCACGAGGCCAAGTGCGAAGATACCTACGATTGAAGCGGCTAGTTGTTTCATGATCCGTCTCCTTTTCCGGCTGCTATCCCGGAGATAGGCAAACAGAGTGCCACTTTCCTAAATCGCTGCGAAGCAACGATTTAGCTCCGCCCTTGTGATCGATATCACCGGAGCGAACGTCCTCGCCCGGAGACAAGTGTCCTTTCGGGACGTTATCGAACGGGATTGAAGAGCGGGACGGTCGAGCCGCATTGACGCGACGTGGCTAGGTCGTCATAGACCTCTTTCGAGACCGAAGGACCCTGGCGCGAGCAGTGCTTGTCGAACGCTTCGATGAGGTTTTGCGCCACCATCTCTTCGTTCATCATCTCGATATGGCGCCGCTCGAGCACGTGGACGAGCTCGCCGTCTTTGAAGAGCGCGACGGATGGCGAAGATGGCTGGATCCCCGCCATGTGGTGGCGCGCCCGCTCGGTGGCCTCGCGGTCCACGCCGGCGAAGACTGTCTTCAGATGATCGGGGATGACGCCGTGCTGGAGCGCACGGGTGACGCCGGGCCGGGCAGATCCTGCGGCGCAGCCACAGACCGAGTTCACGACCATGAGCGTCGTTCCGGGCTCTTTCAAAGCCGCGTCGACACCGTCGGCTGCGTTGACCGGATCGACGCCGCATTGCGCGAGCTCTTCCCACATCGGGCGGACCGCTTCTGGATCATATAAAGGCTGCATATCTTCGACTCCCTCCGTCTATACACGATAGGCTAGCACAAATCTCAAAACCGCGGCGGGCTCGCGCGGTCCCATACTCCGAGCGCCCCAAAAGCGGGTAGCGTCGACCTGCAAAATTTCATGAACCCCTGGGTGTTCCTTTACGTCGAATAGGGCAGGAGGCAGCGGATGGTTTGGATACGTGCGAGCATTTCGCTGCCGAGTTGAGCGTGCGCGTCGACGACGGGTCGATCGAGATCGACCGGCCCGTCACGCTCGAAGGCAAGCTCTCGGACCGCGAGCTCAGCACGCGTTTGGAACGGCGGCGGGTATAAACTCGAGGTGCGAACGAGCGAGGCTCGGTGCGCATCACGAAGTCGTACGCGCGCCGAACGGGTGTTTCCATTAGAATGCGGCGCTAATGTGCCGCAGAACCGTCGTCCCGATCTGCCTGCTGCTATCCGTTAGCGCTCGTATGGGCGCGCAGGAAAGCGCACCCATCGATTTCGAGACGGCGCGTTTCGAACGGCGTCTCACCGCCAAACGCACCGCAGGCGCCATCGTCATCGACGGAAGGCTCGACGAGGCCGACTGGCGTAATGCGCCGCTCGCCACCGACTTCCTCCAGAACGATCCGCGCGAAGGCGAGCCGGCCAGCGCCGCGACGGAAGTGCGCGTTCTCTATGACGACGAGAATCTCTATTTCGGCGCCATCGCCTATGACGCCGAACCGGACAAGCTCGTCATCAACGACCTGACCCGCGACTTCAATGCGCGCGCGGGTGATTCCTTCGGGATCGTGCTCGACACCTTCCACGACGAGCGCAACGGCTACATGTTCCAGACGAACCCCGCGGGTGCGAAGTTCGACGCGCAGTTCATCAACGAAGGCCGCGAGTTCAACATGAATTGGGACGGCGTGTGGTACGCCGAGAGCCGGGTCACCGAGCTTGGCTGGATCACCGAGATCGCCATCCCCTTCAAAACACTTCGCTTCAACGATGCCGCCCCCCAGGTTTGGGGTATCAATTTCTTGAGGCGTAATCGACGCTTGAACGAGAACTCGTACTGGGCGCCGCTCCCCCGCATCCACAACTTCGCGAGGGTCTCGCTCGCGGGTACCTTGCAGGGTCTCTCCGGTCTAAAGCGGCAACGGGACATCAAAGTCACACCCTATGCCAAAGGCGACATTTTGCAAGACGCCGACGTGGCAACGAGCACGCATTTCGATGGCGGGCTCGATGCCAAGCTCGCCATCGGAAGCGCTCTCCGCTTGGACCTCACCTTGAACACCGACTTCTCGCAAGTAGAAGCGGATGTCCAACAGATCAACTTGACCCGCTTCAGCTTGCTGTTTCCGGAAAAGCGTGACTTCTTTCTCGAAAACTCCGGCATCTTTCGCTTCGGCCCGCCCACGGACCCGCGGGTGTCGCAGTTTCAAGCGTCGTTCGGCTCGGTGGCGTCGCCGTCCAATTTGAGAGGCGGTCAGGCCCGCGGCGACGACATGTTTTTCTTCTTCAGCCGTCGCATCGGGCTCTCGGAAGAAGGCGTTCCGATCCCCGTGATTGGAGGCGGGCGACTGACGGGCCGCGTGGGGCAATACGATGTTGGGTTTCTCAACATGCAAACGGGTGAGGCATCGGGCCTGATCGGCGATTCGCTCTCCGCGAACGGTGACAACTTCACCGTCGCGCGGGTTCGCCGGAACATCTTCGGCAAATCGGATATCGGAGTGATGTTCCTGAACCGCACGAACATGAACACGGACCACTACAACCGAGGCTTTGGCATCGACGGAAACTTCCGTATCAGTCCCGAGATCGACATCAACGCCTACATCGCGAAAACCTCGACCAAAGGCCTCTCCGGCGACGATTACGCGGGCCGACTCGCTTGGACCTACGACAGCCGCTTGTGGCAGCTTCGAAACGCGATCTCCACGCTCCAAGACAACTTCAACCCAGAAATGGGTTTCGCGCCGCGTATTGGGGTGAAGCGAAGCAGCAATCTCATCGGCTACCATTACCGCCCCGCATGGTGGCGAGGTTTTCTGCGCGAGATCAACCCGCATTTCGAGTTCGAGTATTTCGTCGACCAAGAAAACGTGGTGGTCAGCCGATACCTCAACGCGCATGTTTCCCTCCAAATGCAAAATGGCGGGTTCTTCGAGTTCGGCTTGAACACGAATTTGGAGCAACCGCAGGAAGACTTTCCCATCCACCCCGACGTGACGATCCCTCCGGGGTTCTACACGTTCAACGAGATCTTCGGGATGGTCTTCACGGATCCGAGCCGGATGTTCTCGGGCAATGCGCGCGTCTCGACGGGCGACTTCTACTCTGGCACTCGGGAAGCCGTCTCACTCGGCGCCGTGGCGAAGCTCGGTGCAAAGATCTCGGTGCAATTCGGCTGGTCCTACAACGACGTCGAGCTTCTGGAGGGGGCGTTCAAAACTCATTTGCTCACGACGCGCTTCGCATACAACTTCAGCACGAACATGTTCCTGAACGGCCTCGTTCAGTACAACAACTTGAGCAAAGAGTGGAGCGCCAATATACGCTTCAACCTCATCCACCGGCCCCTGTCGGACATCTTCCTCGTTTACAACGATCTCCGCGACGAGAGCGGGATGGTCAAAGACAGGGCCTTCATCGCCAAGTACACTTATCTATTCAGTTTTTAACCTTTTGGAAGCCCAACGGATTCCTCGGCGATCGTCTGCCTTCCCGTTGCTTGAAGCTTCCCAGCTGTCTACAATCTCGAGAACGCTTTCGCTAGGCAGGATGACATGAGCGCGATTACCCTGACGGTCAACGGTCGTTCACACAATCTGGATGTGGACCCTTCCACACCGCTGCTTTACGTTCTGAGCGACGACCTCGAGCTACGTGGACCGAAGTTCGGCTGTGGGCTGGCGCAGTGCGGAGCCTGCACGGTGATCGTAGGCGGTCGGGCAATCCGCTCCTGCGTCACGCCCGTGGAGAGATTCGATGGTGCGGACATAACCACTCTCGAAGGGTTGGGCACTCCGGAGAGCCCGCACCCGATTCAACGAATCTTCATCGAAGAGCAGGCCGCGCAATGTGGCTTCTGTCTAAGCGGCGTGATCTTGACTGCAAAAGCCTTCCTTGATGAGAACCCGAAGGCAAGCGACGAACAGATTCAGCAGGCTATGTCGACGGTGCTGTGCCGTTGCTTCGCGCACGTTCGGATGCTGCGAGCCATCATGCGGTATGCACGGGAGGCAGCGGGATGAGGAAGCAGCCAGACGGAGCAGTGGACACGATGTCCTTGACCCCGGACGCCCGGGCCGCCCTGGACCGGCTCGTTTTGTCCCGCCGGGATTTATTGAAGGGAGCCGGCTGCTTGATCGTCGGCTTCAGCGCGGCGGGAAGGATTCTGGCACCCGGGCCCGCAGCTGCCCAAGATTCGGGAGTGCCGGGAGATCAGCTCGACTCGTGGATTGCCATTGACCAGCAGGGGAGAGTGACCGCCTACACCGGCAAGTGTGAGCTTGGTCAGGGTCTCTACACGGCACAAACACAACTGGTCGCCGAAGAACTGGCCGTACCTATCGATCGCGTCAACTTGATTCAGTGCGATACGGCACGAACTCCCGATCAGGGCACCACGTCCGGTAGTCAGTCACACCCCACGAATTTCAATAGCAGCAACTTGGCCCAGGCTGCAGCGACCGCCCGTGAAGAGTTGTTCCGTATGGCGGCTGCACGCCTCCAGGTGCCCTTCGAGCAGCTGGCCGTCGAAAATGGTGTCATCCACCTAAAGACCGATCCATCCGCGCGCGCAGAGTATGCGCAACTGATTGGAGGGAAGAAGTTCACCCTTTCGTTGGACGGCCGCGCCAAGCGGCGGCACCCGAGCGAGTGGCGCGTGCTGGGAAAGCCAGTGCCGCGATCGGAGATCCCGGAGCTGGTCACCGGACGCTTCGAGTTCGTGCACAACGTGAGTGTTCCAGGCATGCTGCATGGCCGAGTGGTCAGACCGCCGGTCGTGGGCGCGAAGCTCATGGGCGTCGACGAGCGTTCGGTGCAAGACATGCCCGGACTGGTGAAGGTCGTCGTCAAGAACGACTTCGTCGGCGTGGTCGCTGACAAGACCTGGCAGGCCATCCAGGCCGCCGAAAAACTGAGCTGCACATGGAGCTCGGGCGTCGGACTGCCGAGCCACGGTGACTTCTACGACTACCTGCGACATCAGACCCCGACCAGTGACAGGCTGGTGGTGGATTCGGGAGATGTGGACAGAACGCTCGCGAGAGCGGCCAGCACTGTCAGCGCCACCTATCGCCATCCCTATCAAATGCACGGATCGGTAGGTAGCTCCTGCGCGGTCGCCGATGTGCAGGGCGAGAACGCTACGATTTGGTCGGCTACCCAGGCGGTGCACCCGCTGAGGCAGACGGTGGCCATGATCCTCGGCCTGTCCCCGGAAGGGGTGCGCGTGATCTTCAGGATGGGATCCGGTTGCTACGGACTGAACGGGGCCGATACTGTGTCCTATGACGCCGCGCTACTGTCACAAGCGGTGGGTCGACCGGTTCGAGTGCAGCTCAGCCGACAGGATGAAATGGCGTGGGAGAACTTCGGATACGCCTACGTCATCGATCAGCGCATAGGGCTCGACGCCCGGGGACGGATTGTCGCATGGGATTACGAGGCCTGGTTCCCTACATTGGGGAGCCGACCGCGCAGCGGAACTCCGGGGAATGTCGTCACGGGTTTTCTAGCCGGTTTTGAGCCGGCGGCCTTCACTCCGCTAACGCCGGCATCAGCTCCCCGCACGTACAGAAACCGCAGCAACGCGGCGCCTTCCTATGTTGCGGGTTGTGTCGACGGCCGATGTGGCGGCACCGGAGTCGTGAGGAGCGAGCGGGCGCTGACGCACAATGTCAGGTCGGCGTTCTTCACGGGGCCTCTGAGATCTCCGTCACGGCTCCAGAATACGTTTGCGCACGAATCCTTCATGGACGAGGCGGCGGCACGCGCGGGTGTCGATCCGGTGGCCTTCCGACTGGATCATTTGAGCGACCAGCGGTTGATCGAGGTCGTGAAGGCGGTGGCCCGGAGGGCCCATTGGGATTCCCGTCCCTCCCCGAAGCGCGGCGTCTCCCGGAGTGGCATTGCGACGGGTCGCGGGATGGCCTGCGTGCTGTACGAGGGCGACAACGGCTATTGCGCGTTGGTGGCGCATGTAGAGGTGGATCAGGACACTGGAGCCATAGCGGTCAAGCGTCTGGTGGCCGGTGTCGACTGCGGCCCCGTGTCGAACCCGGATGGGCTGCGGAATCAGGTCGAGGGGGGCACGCTACAAGGAATGAGCCGCGCGCTCCTGGAAGAGGTTACGTGGGACGATAAGAAAGTGACGTCGGTGGACTGGGGAACGTACCGAAGCCTTCCGCTCGGCTTCAACGTGCCCCAGGTGGAAACGGTGATCATCGATCGTGCCGACGTGGAGGCGATGGGCGCTGGCGAGACCACCATCACGCTCGCCGCCGCTGCCATCGGAAACGCCATCTTCGACGCTACCGGCTCCCGTATCCGAGAGGTGCCGTTTACGCAGGAGCGAGTGAAGGCGGCGCTGGCTGCCCGGAATATATGAAATTAACGCTTGTCAGCAAGTTGGTCCGCACGTTGTAACGTCGAGAGCTGGGCACCGGCGGGCGTACCTTACAGAACTCGCGACCTTCTATAGCGCGGCCAGCATCCGCGAAGACAAACTTCTCGCGAGCCTGAAGGGTTAAACAATGTATTGCCATCTGTGGTTATTTTCCCCTACCCCATCAGCGCTCAGACGCACGCGAAAGCCTCGCGAGCCCCGCAAGTGTTGTATCTATGGGCGTTAGTCCATTCTTTTGCGGCAGGCACGTCCCTTGCACATATCCGATTCCAGGGAGGGGACTTGAACACCTCGGACAGCACACCGGAAACGGAAGTTTTGTTTGCCGACGAAGAAATGGCCGCGGAGGCCGCCCAAGTTTCGGAAGCGCTAAGAGGGCGCTACTCGGTAACGGAGCGGCTGGGCAGAGGTGCGTGCGGTGAGGTCTACAAGGCCCAGGACACTCTGCTGAACCGGGTTGTTGCTATCAAGCGGATCCGCTTGGATCGCCTCGGGGACAGCGAGCACGTCTCCGAGCTCAGGGCTCGCTTCTTGCGCGAGGCACAGGTCGCCGCGCGTCTCCAGCATAACGGGATCGTTTCCGTCTACGACGTGATCACTTTCGAGGACACGAGCTACCTCGTTATGGAATATGTCGAAGGGCGAACGCTCGCACAGCTGCTCGCCTCGTCCAACAAACTCGGCGCTGCACGGACCGTTCACTTGCTGTCCCAAGTCGCGGATGCACTGGCCGTTGCTCACGCGCAAAAGGTCGTGCACCGCGATATCAAGCCGGCCAATATTCTCGTTTCGTCTGCTGGCGTTGCGAAGATCTCCGACTTCGGCGTGGCCAAAGCGGAATCGTCTTCGGAGATTACGACCGTCGGGAGCATCCTGGGAACGCCCGACTACATGTCGCCGGAACAAGCTCGTGGCGTCCCCGTTGATGGACGAGCCGACCTGTTCTCTCTTGGTTGCGTCCTATATGAATGCCTCCAAGGAACGAAACCCTTCGCGGCGCCGAATCTGACCGGGGTTCTCCTCCGTATCCTGAGCGAAGAGCCTGCACCGATCGAGTTCGAGAAGCGCGGGCTGCCCAAAGAGCTCCAACCGGTACTCGAACGTTCGCTCGCGAAGGACCCAGCCGAGCGTTTCGCGTCCGCGGAAGAGTTTGCTCAGGCGCTCCGCAAAATCCAAACGAGCATACCGGACGGAGATTTCTTCGACATTTCGGAGCGGGTCGATGCAACGGGCCCGACCTCGAGCGGCACACCGGACTCCGTCGCCGATTCGCTCATGAGAGATGCCCGAAAAACAGTCGACATCCAGCCTCATTTGAGAGCGCTGATGGATGATGAGCGCCTGCTCGAGCTCGCCGCTAATCCGTTGCTTCATTTCCGAAACGTGAGTCTCACCAGCGAGGAGGCCTTTATCTTTTCTCGCCTCGCAGAAGCTGGAACCGCGAAAGACATCTTCTCGGTGAGTCCCCTGGGAGAGGAAGAAACCGCTCGGGCTCTTCTGGGCTTCCTCAGAACCGGCCTTGTCGAGTTCGAAAGTGGAATGATTACCCAAGGGCCTGTGGCGGTGAAAGCTCCGCCCTCGCCGCGAAAAGAAGCGGCGAACAAGAATGGCAGGCTCGACCCGGAGGAGATACGTCGGCTTCACCAAAACGCGCAAGACGAAGACGGGTGGAGGGTGCTCGGCCTACAGCCTGGGGCGAGCCTCGCGGACATCAAGGGCGCTTTTCACTCGAGAGCGTTCCGCTACCATCCGGACCGCTATGCGCATAGCGGAGAAAAAGATCTTCCGAAAAAGCTTTCCTATCTCTTTCGTCGGGTGAGCGAGGCCTATTCCGACCTCTCTGGCGAGAGACGCAAAGCGAGCTGAAGCGAGATAGCATGGCAATGGTGATCGATTTGATTGCGGAGTACGGGGACCTGACGGATCGAAAAATTCGGTGCGCCGGCGTGCTCGCGCCAGCAGAGGACGTTCGTTGGGAGGAGCTCAGTGTTTTTTTCGACATGATGATGAGACAACCCGGCTTGTATCTTCCGACGGAGCAATCGCCCTATACCCTCGACGAAATCCGAGACCTCCTCACC
>Ga0114950_10005160_pt1 | contig 10145 bp, 11 predicted proteins | sample N075metaG_FD_83503 | JGI IMG/M metagenome (GOLD analysis project Ga0114950, IMG submission 83503) | Deep subsurface microbial communities from Kermadec Trench to uncover new lineages of life (NeLLi) - N075 metaG | ecosystem: Environmental > Aquatic > Marine > Ocean trench > Sediment | place... | reverse complement strand
GTGCGCCCGTAGCTCAATTGGATAGAGTATTGGACTTCGAATCCAAGGGTTACAGGTTCAAGTCCTGTCGGGCGCACCAATAAAATCAACGACTTACGCAGTTTTCACTTCTTCCGCTTTTCCGCTACTCCCGGTTTTACTCCCGGTTCCAGAAAATAAATGGCCTAAACTGCCCTTTTCAATCGCCATCTGAATATGGTTTGGGGCGAGGTGTGAATACTTCAGCGTCGTTTGAATGTCCTTGTGCCCGAGAATGTCTTTGACCGTAGGAAGGGGAACGCTGGCCATAGTCAACCTAGAGGCCGTGGTATGTCTGAGCGTGTGCCCCATGATGCGCCTGTGATCCCAGCTTTCCGCATAGCCGGTTCAAACACTCAACGGAGAAAGGCCCGGCTATCCATTGGCTGCAAAGGTTTACGAGTCCCGGTAAAGACATAGGGACTGTCCAGCGTGTCCATGGCCCGAAGAATACGGAGGGCTTCACCTGTTAATGGAACATGGCGGGTCTTTCCTGATTTGGACATGGGAATGGTTAAAGTCTGAGACTCAAAATAAATATGTTCCCATTTTAGCCCGAATTGTTCACTTCGCCTGAGTCCAGTTTCTATGGCAAAGGCCACAATCTTCCAGTCCTCGGATTCAATCAACCCATGTAAACTTTTCAATTCGTTGTCAGTGAAGAACCGGACTCGATTCGATTCAGGGAAGAACTTCACGCTTGAAACAGGGTTGCGAGGGATTTGACCATCCTTCATAGCCAACATAAGCACGTGGCGTAAAAAGGCAAAGCGTCTGTTGATCGTGGCGGGTTTCCATTCGCCTTCCGCCTTGAGTCTGGCTTGAGCATGGAGGCAATCTTCAGCAGTAATTTCAGTAATCAGCCGATTCCCCCACAGTGCTATCCAGAACTTCCCTATGGTCTTTTCCGTGACGAGACTTCGATTTGTTGATCCGGCAAGGTGGCGAGTGATGGCCATTAGCAATGTGATATCTTTGTTCTTTTTGAACTTTTCAGGGAAGTAGGTTCCTTCCCGTATCTCCGCTTTCAAGCGTCCATACAAGGTCCGTGCTTGGGTTTTGTTGTCCGCTCGAAACCATCGTTCACGGCCATTCACTGATAATCGGACCCACCACTTCCCGGACCCTACAGGCTTCTCCACAATCCCCCGATCTTTTCCGTTGAGTCGTGCCATGTTTCCCCCTACTTTTTCTTTCTGGTGGGTGTTCTAGGTTTTCCCTTCTTCTCTTTTTGTGCAGCCAACAATTCTTCCTTTTTCTTCTTCTGATATTTCTGGACTTTATGCACTCCATAGCAGGATGGTGAACAATACTTCATACGATTTGATGCAGTCATGAAAAGTGTGGAACAGCGAGGACAGGTAAGAATTTTCCCTGGCCCTAAGAAGTCAAGCATCATCATCATCCAGAGAATCCCCAATAAGGTGTGAGACTCCCAATCCAGCCTAGGCTGTCCTCGTTGGATATCCCATTCTAAGTAGGGGCGAACGGAAGCTTGGAGCAATTGTTCGTTAATCACTCCAATAGTATGATCTTTCCGAGTTTGTAGGTTTGGTTGATCGAGATCCCGATATACTTCAATCCTGAGATCAGATTGAGCCATTCTAAAGTCAGAAATCATTATCGGCACACATATTTCTGTTGGATCAAGCCTTGTTGAATTCCGATGTATTTGTCCGAACAATTCCCCTACTTCCTGGGCTTTCCCTGGGTCTTGAATTTTAAGCTTTCCAACATGCTCGACAACCTGCACCCAAAGCCGTGCGGCATCTCCTGGTTCAGCTAGAGCATCCTTTCTGGTTTTTTTAGAAGTCAATTTTAACGATTCTGCATAACCAAGAAGGAGCCTGTCTTTTGTAGATAGGATTGGGATATTGGTGTTCACCAGCCCTAATACTCCAAACCTCTGACAAAAATTAAGAACTTCCTCCGGCTTATCACTATCAACAGAAAGAAATTCAAGGTACAGAGATCTTTGCCCCTGTCGGGCTTGGCTAGAAGAGTAATAGCAAGCAAAGGGGTTATAGGGTTCAAACGGTGGAACGGGGACAATGGTTTCCCCTTCCAATTTAACCGCACTTCGATACCAAGTCCCTCCAAAGACCGTTTCCATTTATCACCTCCGCAATCCAGGGAAATTCATCAGTCTTTTACCTTTCACCTTCATCACTATTTAAATATAGTAATTAGTGAATATTGCTATATGCGCTTTTATCACAACACTATCCATTCTGGTCAAGGATGGATAAACCGAAGGAGGAACGATGAAGAAAACCACAAAGGGATTACTCACCTTGATGGAATGCGAACTGCGAACAGGAAGAAAGGTTTCAACATGGCGCAAGGCTATTGCCCGGCGGGAAATTCCGTTCGTCCATCTTGGGCGGTCGGTGCGAATCCCGGAAGAATATATTGAGAGCCTGATTCAAAAAGGCTGGCATGATCCGGTGGTAGTTGACGCGTAGTTGAGTAGAGCATGCGACAAGGAATCAAAGGCTTTCACGAGTCGGTGAGCGTGGTTAATGGTGGGCTTGGGAATGGCACCCCGAGCCCCACCCACTCAACCTCTCTTTCAAAGATGAATGGGGAGCGCAATAAACAGACGACACACCCCGATTTAGAGTTTGACTGTGATGGCGAGAGCTACCCTCTCATACCCGAAGGGAAATACGAAGTGGTCTTTCTCCGTGCGGAAAAAAAATGGCTTTATAGTGGAGAAAAAGTATTCTTATGGTTCCAGATTGCAAGCCTAGGGGAATTCCAAGGGAAGGAATTATTTATGGCCTGTAATGCCCCCAGAAAAGGCAAGAAAGGCCGGGTGCCAATATCGAGTAAGTTTTACCAGTCATGGATTTTGGCAGTTGGGAAAAGACCAGATCGGTTTGACCGAATGGGTACGAAAGTTTTTCGAGGGAAGGTTTTTCTAGCGCAAGTTCGAACGGTCAAGAAAAATGTTCAAGGCGTGACCCACTCATTTCTATCACAATATTCAAAGATTGATACCTTGCTTGAACGACTCACTGACTCTGAAATGGAATAATATGTCTGATCTTTACTCTTACCTCTACTCTTACCAGCACCTCTACCCATACCCGCACCTGTACCTATATCACTACCACCTAAGGCATCTAGAGAAAGCAAGCTGGTAAAGGTGTTTCGTCGATGGCGTGGCAGAAAAAAAAGAGAGAAAAGGGATGATAAAAAATCGCCCTCAAAAATTGTGGCCCATTATGGCGGGTCACAACGTCCCTCATGAGCAATGAGGGATACAAACGCCTGGATAGCACACACCGCCCCGGCTGGGTTGTCATGGCTTAGCCGGGGTCCAGGCATAATTTTGTGAGAGCGTTCAAATACTAATCGAAATCGGAATTAAGGGAAAGCATCGATATTCCGATTCACGCACTTACGCCAATGAAGACCGGATAGGAAAAAATGGGTCCTTCTAGAAGGGGAGCCATGCGGGTACCTTGGGAAAGTCCAAACGACGGTGACCGTAACTTTATTTTTTTTGGTGGTAACGGCACAGCCTCCAAGGAATCCACAACCTCATTTGTCTGGGTCCTTTCAAAATATTCCTACTATGGGTGAAGTGATGACCGCATTGTTCACTCATAGATATAACAACTTAGATAGTTACACGAAAACTGGTCCCATTATGTGGCCGGTTTTTATGGCAACAGGAAAGCGTAACGATGAAGGTCCACCGTCTGCCTTGTCCTCAAGAACGGGTCAAGGAGATTCGGAAACAGTGGTTGGCCTGTGTGGCAAAACGGAAACCGCCTGACAAAACGAAGTGAGCCTTCGGTCTTGTTCCACAAGGGAAAGATTGCTCATGCCCTATTGCACCATTTCAACCAACTCATCGGCGATGGCCTCTTCACACGAGGGGTTATTGGGATTGTTCATTTTTACCATTCACGAAGAGAGTTGCCTGTTGAGAAAGTAAAATGCCCTTCATGTTCCTTGCCTCGGGGCTATTAGGCCAATTGACAATGTTAGCATGGCGTGGGTGAGGTCTGGTGTCTGGAATAATTTCTAAGTCTATGGTAAATATTTTTTCTGCTTGGATGTCTGCACGAGCTAATATCGGTAAATCACGCTTCTTAGCAACAAACTCGTCTCCCAATTCCCATATTTCCACTTCATTTAGATTTTGGGTACGGTAAACGGAAGATTGTCGGCCAAAGCGTTCTGGGGGTTTGGGATTCGCGGGCTTAAATGCTTGGGGGGTAATATTTTTGGTCCGTGGATTAAATTGACCTGGAGTGAAAAAAAGGAATCTACTTATACTCTCGCCCGCCTCGACTTTTTCAGGAATTGGCATGCGAAAAATATTTTTTTAGCATTAAAAGAATTTCCTCAGGCCAACTTTCCTTAAAAGGAAACCGGCCATATTGAATATTCATAGGGCCCAAGGATGCTGCATAAATTAAATGTTCTTCCTTTGGATAGGCAGACAAAACTTGTTTACTCAATGTGTGCCATTCCATAGAAATTTCGCCTTCTGGGGTTGGAATAATATCCGGTTTAGGGGCCCATGGGGGAAGAGAGTCGATTAATGAAGAAGTTTGCTCTAAAGCTTTCATAGTAATTGGACTTGCTTCATATCCATCCCAGCTTTCTTTGGAGCATTTGAGATATAGGTCAATTGCATTGTCAAATAGTTCTCTTTTCCATCCTCCCTGAGAAAGGGGCTCGCGGGCATGGGAAATGGCCTGGCGTTCTACTTCAAATGCTTTCTTAGATTCATCGCTTTGGCCTAATTCGAGGCTTTGGAAAGGAAGGAAGGAATCTGTAAGGGCAAAGCTCATTTAAATAGCTCCAAGGCTTTATCGGTTAGACTAGCTTTGAAAATATTATTTTTGGCGTTTCGAAATTGATTTAAAGAAGACCATATTCGATCATTTTCTGGAGGGATCGAATCTTTTTGATACACTTCTATATCCAAAGTAATAATTATTGAATTTGGGAGCGTATCGGGATTTGGTGCAATGCTAATTATACCCCATCCATTCACTTCTGGAAATTCAAACTCAACACGGGTGAAATAGTTACTCAGTGTTTGAGGCAAAGATTGCGGTATTTGGGGAGCAGCGGTCAAATAATCATCAAGATTAATACCAGTTCCTGGACTTCCTTTAATAACTATCTTATTAATATAGCGAAGAGCAATTCGCTCGACACTGCCCAAGCTAATGGCTTCGGAATATAGGTTCCAAAATTCCTTTGCTTCAGATTTAATGGAGTCCCATCCTGGCCAAGACTCATAAGGGTCTGGCTTCAACTGGTTAAAAGTAAAGCCGTCCCGTCGAAACTGTACAAGTTTTTTCTTGTCGGAAGACTCAAATATATAACCCAGTGTTTTAGGGGCCTTAAATTCGGTGGTTATTTGTTTTTCCTCCAATTTGAATGAACTTGAAACTTCATAGCGAATTTTTTTGGTGGGAAACCTAGAAGAAAAATTACTGTGTAAGCTTTCTATTTTTGGAAGCACTTCTAAAGGGAGGTGTTGAACCCTAATATCCACCAGGGCTTCACAAACAGGAGGTTTGAGAAATTTTAATGGATCTGGAGCCATGGAGAATTTCTTATTTTTCCTATTTATTGTTGAAAGCAAAGGGAAGGGGAGCTGCCAATATAGGTTTAGGTAAAACTTATATTTCAATGTAGAAGGTTTAATGATAAATAGGCAAGAAAAAGATTGAAGGAAATGTTCTTTAATTTGACTCCTAGATAGAGAAGAAGGCAGAGTTCTCGGTCTCCAACGAGGTGGTTCTTCTATACTCTTCAATAAAAATACAATAAAAATACCGGTGAAGGTCAAATGTTCAGAGCCCTTAATCCATGACTGCCCCCTCAGCATTCCTTTTGCCCAGCCAAAACCGGAAATTCTATCAAGATAAAGTGAAAGCCCTCTGCATTGAGAACCACATTCCCTTTTTGTCTGCTCGCCCCTACAGTCAACCACCCTATCACACAATAGAATCAACAGATTACCCACAATTTGCTGCCTAGCAGTGGGGCAACATGATGCTTCATGAAATATCGATTTCTATCAATGACGATTGCCCGTCATGACTTTTTAGGTAGACCGTCCATCATGAGAAGTGGATCTTTCCTTTTACGACCAATGTATGCTATCAGGTGGAGTATTTTTTCCTTTTAGTAGAAATTCTTTTCGCCGAAGACTATACTAAACACTATAGGGGCAATGCCCAGGGGTTTGACGCAACGCGCAAGCCGGATTTTAAAGGCTCGGTATCACCGGGCCTTTAGTCTTTTAGGGCCTTAAAGCAACTATACTTGATTCCGCGTAACGGAATATCTTCCTCTGCCAACCAGGTATCAATAAGCTTCCCGTTTTCCTTTAATGCCCGGTACGGTCTGTAGTTTTTGTCATACCCACCTTTGGCAATTGCGTATAACACTAAATCTGCCACCTGAAGCATGGGAACCAGTTTTGATTTTTTGTGTGGTTCACCCAAGATGATGCGGCGATAATCAGACGCTAGCAACGGGGTGTAGCCTATCGATGTGGTTTGGTTAAAAGGGCTTCCTTGTGTTTTCAACTCCTTTAAATAAGCCAAAATATCTCTATCTTCGTGCTTCCCTGATTTCTCGTGAACGATTTCTAATTTCCTCCCGTGTTCATCAGCGAATTTGGCCGACCGTTCCACCAAAATAGAAAAGGCGGTTTTACACATATACCAAAGGTTTTCAGGGTACGTGTCCTTGTACCGGGTCACATAGCCGGGTCTGTCGATAACACAGGCCATACCCACAATTGGCAAAGACAATAAGAAATGATTCAACGCCTGGATAAAGTCTCCGGCTCGTTCAGGAATTCGCAGCCACCCGAAATTGCCTCTTCCCCCACGGATGCTTGATGAATGTAATGGGTATTTCAGCTCCCATTCCTCACAAAATGCCGTGTGCTTTTTTCGAAGATCGGGGATATCTTCTTCTTTCAAAAGAAACCCACCAAGCCCAAAACAATCCATGGCGTCTATACGTTGGGCGTAGTCAACTTTATCCGGGTCGCGGCTTCAAGTGTCATCAAAATACAAGACATACTTTCGACTCATTCATACAGATGTAGCATAAATGGCTGGAAACCTCACCTCTTGTTTACTGCAAAAGAAACTCTCGATCAGAGAACTCAGCCGAGGGGAAAGGGAAACTTGCGTGAGTGGCAACTCCACGCTGTCGGTATGAAACCTAGAGCCCGATTTCTCACGGGGTTTGGGCTTTAAATTGGGGTCGGTCGCGTGCTTCATGATATGTCTTTGATTCCCTCCACGCCTGCTCTTTAGCAGCTCTTCTTAGCCGACAGATCCCCTTTGCCCATTGCCTCATCCCACACGCCACAAGAGAGCGCCATGGTGGCCCGATTCAAGAACAATGAGCCGGTCAGACCCGACTCGCAAGATGAACGCTCGCATATTGGACAGTGACGGCTGGGGATTGATCCGTTCACGAGGTCTTTGGTACGTTCCGGTCCAGTCAAAAATGTCTTTTATAATTCCTATTCCCCAAACGGTGCGCAGAAGCTGCCGTACGGCTGTATCTACACAAATAAATATGGCAAAGAAGACTGTGAGTATATATTATGAAAAAATCGAATTGACCTTCAATTCATACTCCAATCGCAATAGTTGAGCCATAGGAGGGGAGGCCTAGTGGAAAAGAAGTGTTATATCAAGCAATGGCCCCAAATCGAGGTGTGTTTTCTTGGCGTTCTTCTTGGTGGCTAGACTGGATGTTCGCTGGGAAAGCCCTGCTGGTGGCCCAGGGGAACACAATGCATGAGGATTCCCGTGACAGATGTACGTGCGAGGTCGAATCTAGAGGGACGAGAATGGTCCTGGTGGCCGCGTGAAAATAAGCGGATGCGGGGAGCGACTTTTTCAGCAAGTCCTAATTAGTTGCTTGATAGGAGTTGCTCCAAGGCCTTAAACTGGCGATCAAGGTTTTCCCCATGCTTCATTACTTGTTCTGTAGCTTGGGTTATTAACACATAGACCAGCGCGGCTTGCTTTTCTGAAATGGTAGGGAGATTAACTTGATTTAATTCTATCATAGTATCTATGAATTCCTCCCACCCCCTAAGATCTTTTAAAATTATTTCATAATGTTCTTTTACTTGGGGCTTTAAGGCCAGCACCTTCTCGTTATTCATGGCCTGATAAGTCAAAAACCTTGCCATTTGTATTTCCTTGATGGTCTCATTGAAAATTGACTCTAAGTTTTCGTCATTTACATCCACATTATTTAAAAAACTACCGGCTTTGAATATAGACATTTGGATTTTTGCGTTATCTCTTCTTGCCCCTAATAATGTAGAAGGGATCAAGGCGTACATTGCTTCCAGGTCTTCAAAGACACTTTTAGTATGTTTTTCGAGGGTTTTATATATCTGCGCCTCCTTTTTCTTCACAGAATCAGGAAAAGTCAGGGCCAAATTTCCCTCACTTACAGGACCAGTCTGCTTTAGTCTTTTAAAGTACGCGACATATTCTGCTTGTAGAGCAATTACCTGCTCCATTAGTTGTCCAAGAACCTCTTTATCGTTTCTAAAATGCTTACGCAATAAATTCATTAAAGAAAAGAACTTTTCATTTGGAGGAGAAAGATTGCTAACAAAGAGGTCAAGTTTCTCAAAAAATTGAGGTGCTTTCAAAAATATGGCAAAAAAATTGTTCCTGCAATTTTCCCATAAATAAATGGTGTTTTGATGCCTAGATATGAATTGGTCCGCGCGAAAAAATGCGTCGCGTTCGGTTAATTCAGAATATTCCAGCGGTTCGTCCCACTCCATTTCCATACAGGCCTCCGCTAAACCCCTTTCTTCCATCCTAATTTCTTTGAGTTTTTGCATAAATCCCAAGGCCTCTGACTCAGATGGAACACGTATAAGTTTTTCTCCCATAGATACAAGTTGGAAGTTACCTGTATCTAAGTATTGGCCATCGACCAGAATTGTCCAAGTGTAATTACCAGGGGGATCGCCTTTGGCCGTATACAAGGATTTAAAATGTTCATTATCTTTGTTCGGAAAAACCTTTTCTTTTATGAACATCGTTCGATGGTCTTTTGAAAAAGAAATTGTTTTCCCTTCGTAACCTAAATCCCCTTCTTTAATTTGAGTAAAACCCTAGTTTTCAGGAGCCTCTGGTAATATAATAATGTCAGTGACCATAACTGGATCTGGGGACGGGAAAGTAAGGTAGTATCCATAAACAGACTTCGATGGGCGGAGGGAAACGGTGAGAGATCGAGAATAGTCCCATTCTCCTAATTCGTTTTTGGTAGCCGTGTAAAAATATACTATCCCCAAATCATCACGGTCTGTCGCAAAAATGGAAAGGTTGGGAAGGATCAAGCATATTGCTAAACCAAAAAAGAAGGACAAAACTTTATGAGGACGATGTTCCTTGTTGCGTTTTTTTAGATATGACATGGTTGCCCTTTCATTTTCCTCGAAAAGCTGTGCATAATCATAAAATTTTTCTCGCTTTGAATTCAACCTTATTCCCTGTAGCTTGCTACGGGGTTACCGAACAAAGGGAAGAGCTAGAGAATCCGTGGTGTCTCAAAATAAATTGCACTTCCTCTGAATACCCCGTCCGCTTGCGGCGGATATCTTTTATTCTTTTTCACCAGGCTTTTACTCCATATAATCTGGTTGTGCGTCGGAAAAGGGTAGGGTAGTACGTTGGCACGGACCTGGAGCTGATCCACCAAGCCGGATTGACCCGTGCCCAGGTCCACACCGGCGCGGTGACCCTCATCCAACGGTTTGGCTCCGCAGTCAATCTTAATATTCACCTCCATGCCTATGCAGTTTACTAACCTGAGCACAAGATGTAGTATTCTCTGGTATGGAGAGATATCCTGCGGACATGATGGATTTTATGGACATGTTTTCAGATGAGGCGGCATGTCTGGAGTATCTGAGCATTCTGCGTTGGCCTGATGGTTACGTTTGTCAGCGATGCGGCGGGAAAGACGCGTGGAAGATGGGCAGTAGTTTGTACCGTTGCCGGGATTGCCGTTATGCCGGTTCTGTTCTATCCGGCACATTGTTTGAGAATACGCGCAAGCCTCTTCGCCTTTGGTTTCAG
>Ga0114950_10005158_pt1 | contig 10147 bp, 7 predicted proteins | sample N075metaG_FD_83503 | JGI IMG/M metagenome (GOLD analysis project Ga0114950, IMG submission 83503) | Deep subsurface microbial communities from Kermadec Trench to uncover new lineages of life (NeLLi) - N075 metaG | ecosystem: Environmental > Aquatic > Marine > Ocean trench > Sediment | place... | reverse complement strand
TGTTCGAAATGGTGATGCAGCGGCGCCATGCGGAACACGCGCTTTCCGGTCAGTTTGAACGACACGACCTGGACGATCACAGAGACGGTTTCGAGTACGAACAGGCCGCCGATGATGGCGAGCACCAGTTCGTGCTTGGTCACCAGGGCGACTCCGCCCAGCGCGCCGCCCATGGCCAATGACCCGGTATCGCCCATGAAGACCATTGCCGGCGGGGCGTTGAACCACAGGAAACCCAGCCCGGCGCCGACCAGGGCGGCGCAGAAGACCGCCAACTCGCCGGACCCCGGCACGGCGTAAATCAGCAGGTAATTGGCGAAGACGGCGTTGCCCACCAGGTAGGAGATCAGCCCGAAGCTGCCCGCCGCGATCATCACAGGAACGATCGCCAGGCCATCGAGGCCATCGGTCAGGTTGACTGAATTCGACGAGCCGACGATGACGAAGATGGCGAAGGGGGCGAAGAACCAGCCTAGATCGAGCAACACGTTTTTCACGAACGGCAGCGCCAGCCCGGTCGCCAGCGGTTCGCCCATCAGCGACATAATCCAGAAAACGGCGATACCGGCAACGATAATTTCGAGCAGAATACGCAGTTTTCCCGGCAGGCCGCCGTAGCTTCCGTGCGTGAGCTTTTTGTAATCGTCGATGAAACCGATGGCGCCGAAACCGATGGTGATGAGCAGCACGGCCCAGATGAAACCGTTAGTGAGATCGGCCCACAGCAGGGTCGATACGGTGATCGCCAGGAGAATTAAGAACCCGCCCATGGTCGGCGTGCCGGCCTTGGCGAAGTGCTGGGGCGGGCCGTCTTCGCGGATCGGCTGTCCGTCCGGTTGCTGCTGCTTCAGCCATCCGATGATCCAGGGACCGAAGACAAAGGCGACGATCAGCCCGGTCATGACCGCGCCGCCGGCGCGGAAAGTGAGCGATCTGAATAGAAAAAACACGCTGTAGTCGTCAGCCAGAGGCGCGAGTAGATTAAACAGCATTCCTGATACCCCTTTCGTCGGCGTCCGGCGTTCCGCCATTTCCATTGGCGCCCGCGATTAGTGCTTCGGCGATGGATCCGACCCGGCTACCCAGCGATCCCTTGACCAGCACCACGTCGCCGGCCCGCACCGCGGCCAGCACGATCGGCAGTAATTGTTCCGGTGTCGCCGCATGGCCGCCGCGCATCCTGCGTGGCAACGCCTCGGTCAGCGCGGCCATGAAGTTACCGGCGGTGAAGACCTGGTCGGCGCCGATGGCGGCGAGATTTCGCGCCAGCCCGGCGTGCAGCTTCGCCGCCTCGGGCCCCAATTCCAGCATGTCGCCGAGCACCGCTATGCGCCGGCCGGCATCTTCGGGATGGACGTCGCCGAGCACGTCGAAGGCGGCGCGCATGGAGGCGGGGCTGGCATTGTAGCTGTCGTCGATGACCACATAGTCGCCGCCGGCGGTGGCGACCCGGTGGCGGCGCCCGCGCCCGCGCGCTATGGCAACATCGCCCAGCGCCGCCGCAGCGGCGTCGAGATTAGCTTCGAGGCCGGCGACGGCGGCCAATACCGCCAGTGAATTGATCACCCGGTGCCGCCCCGGCGCGTTGAGCCGATAGTGCACGGTGTGGCCGTCGATATCGGCGGTCACGTCGCTGCCATCGTCGTCGAAATTGGTGGCGACCAGGCGGGCATCGGCTTCCGGGCTGGCCCCGAAACCGATGATACGCTTGACGCCTTGCTCGGCGGCAGTCGTGGACAGAAGCGCGAAATAGGCGTTGTCGCGGTTGAGTACGGCGACACCTTTGCCGCCGAGCCCGACGAAAACTTCGGCTTTCGCTTCGGCAATCGCGCAAACGCTGTCGAAAAATTCCAGATGTACCGCTTCGATGGTGGTGATGACCGCGACGTCGGGCCGCGCGAGTTGCGACAACGGCGCCAGTTCGCCAGCATGGTTCATACCCAGTTCGATCACGCCATAGGCGGCATCCGCCGGCATCCGTGCCAGGGTCAGCGGCGCGCCCCAATGGTTGTTCAGATTGCCTTGGGTGGCATGGGTCGCGCCGCACGCGCCGAGCGCGGCCGCCAACCCATCCTTGGTGCTGGTCTTGCCGACCGACCCGGTGACGCACACGAATTTCGCATCCGAGCGGTCACGCGCGAACCGGCCCAGGGCGGTCAGAGCAGCCTCGCAATCATCGACCGCGAGCAGTTTCGGCGACCCTTCCTGCCCCGCCGGAATGCGGCTGACGATGGCCCCGGCGGCGCCTGCCGACAGCGCGTCGGCGACATAATCGTGGCCGTCGAAATTGGGTCCGGCGATGGCAATGAACAGATCGCCGGGGGCACAGGTCCGGCTATCGATCGACACGCCGTTCGCCTGCCAATCCACCGGCGAAGCGCCGGACGCAAGCTGGTCGTTGGTTGCCAGGGCGACATCGTCGCCGGTCCATAGCGGTTGCGGTTGAGCGCTCATGTCACGGCCTCGCCGCCCAGTTCGGTGATCACGCCGCGCGCCACTTCGGCGTCGTCGAACGGCAACACCTCGGTGCCGACAATTTGTCCGGTCTCGTGGCCCTTGCCGGCAATGATCAGCACGTCGTCGGATGCCAGTTCGCCAATCGCCGCGGCGATGGCTTTGGCTCGATTGTCGAATTCGGCGGCGCCGGGACAGGCGGTCAGGATCTGGCGGCGGATCGAGGCCGGGTCCTCGCGCCGCGGGTTGTCGTCGGTGACGATGACGCGGTCGGCCGACTGCGCCGCAACTTTGCCCATCATCGCGCGCTTGCCCGGGTCGCGGTCGCCGCCGGCGCCGAAGACCACGGCGAGCTTGCCGGTTACATGGAGGCGGATAGCCGACAGGGCGGTCTCGAGCGCGTCTGGCGTGTGGGCGTAATCGACATAGACCATTGCGCCGTTCGGGTGTTGCCCGACCAGTTCCATGCGTCCGCGCACGCCCTTGAGCAGAGCCAGTGCGGCGAACGCATCATCGACGGCGGCGCCGCAGCCGATCGTCAGACCCAGGGCGGCCAGCGCGTTATAGGCCTGGAACGCGCCGACCAGCGGCAGGCGGGTCTCGAAGGTGCGGCGGCCGATGGTGACGCACAGGCGCAGGCCGTCGGCCAGCGGTGACAAATCGTCGATGCGCATGTCGCTGGTGTTCATCCCGTAGGAAGAAATGCGGTGCCCGGCGAGGCGGCAGACATCGCGAATTTCTTCGTAATAGGGGCTGTCGGCATTCAGCACCGCGGTGCCGTCGGACGGCAACAACTGTTCGAACAGACGCCGCTTGGCGGCGAAATAATCCGCCTCGGTCCGGTGATAATCCAGATGGTCGCGCGTCAGGTTGGTGAACGCGGCGGCGGCGATCACGATGCCATCGAGGCGATACTGGTCGAGGCCATGCGACGACGCTTCCAGGGCCAGATGGTCGATCCCGGCGTCGGCAAGGCCGGCCAACGTCTGGTGCAACGCCACCGGGTCCGGCGTCGTCAGGCTGGGGCCGGGGTCGAAGCCGTCGGCGTCGATGCCCAGGGTGCCGATGCTGGCGGAGGGTAGGCCCAACTGAGACCAGATTTGACGGGTGAAGCCGGCGACCGACGATTTGCCGTTGGTGCCGGTAATGGCGGCGACGGTCTTGGGCTGGCGCTGATAGAAGCGGGCGGCCAGCAGCGCGAGCTGACGGCGCGGATTTTCATCGACCAGCAGTTGTGCGCCGTTGTCGAGCACGGTGTCGGGTGGAGCGAGGACGGCCACCGCGCCGCGGGACAACGCATCGCCGATGAAATCGCGCCCGTCGGTGCCCGATCCCCGCGTCGCGCTGGGCAGAGCGGCGAACAGATAACCCGGTTCGACCCGCCGGCTATCGGCGGTCAGACCGGTAATCTGCACGTCCTGCAGCGTATCGATTTGCGGTGCCAACGGCGTCATGAGTTCAGTTAGTCGCAACCCCTCGTCCTCTTGTGCGCGGTGCGGCGACGTTGATGGCCAAGATGCGGCGTATGTCGGGCGCGCTTTCGTCGACCGGCGCGATGCCGAACAGCGGCGCGATCTGCGCGATTACCCGCCCGACGACCGGCGCCGCGGTCCAGCCGGCGGTGGCGAATCCATAGCTTTCCTTGATGCCCTTGGGTTCGTCGAGATGGGTCATCACCACATAACGTGGCGCGGTCATCGGGAATACGCCGACGAAGGACGAAATCAGGGCATTGCTTTTGTAGCGGCCATCGACTTGTTTTTCGGCGGTGCCGGTTTTGCCGCCGACCACATACCCCGGCGCGTCGGCGTTGCGGCCGGTACCGTTCTTGACCACCAGGCGCAGCAGCCGGCGCATTTTTTCGGATGTTTGCGCGGAAATGACCCGCTTGCCTTTGGCCGGAGAGTCGCCGCGCCGGATCAGAGTGGCGGGGTACAGGATGCCGCCATTGACCATGGCGGCGGCGGCGGTGGCCACGTGCAACGGGCTGACGGCGATGCCGTGTCCGTAGGCGATGGTCATGGTGTTGATTTCGCGCCAGGTCGCCGGGTACATGGGCCGCGCCTGCTCGGGAAGCTCGACGCTGGAGCGGCGCAACATGCCAAAATCGGACATATATTTGCGCTGCGTGACGCTGCCGATGTCGAGCGCCATTTTCGCCGAGCCGATGTTCGACGAATACATGAATATTTCGGGCACCGTCAGCCAGCGGTTCTCCGGGTGAAAATCGGAAATCCTGAAGCGGGCGACGCGGATCGGCTTGCGGGCGTCGTAAATGCTGGTCAGGCTGGCCGCGCCGGTCTCGAGCGCGATGGCGTGATTGAAAATTTTGAAAATCGAGCCGAGTTCGTAAGCGCCCAGCGTGGATCGATTGAAGCGCGCGTCGTCGGGCACCTCGCCGGCCTCGTTGGGGTCGAAATCGGGCAGCGAGACCAATGCGACGATCTCGCCGGTGCGCACATCGAGCACAACGCCGGAGCCGCCGATCGCCTTGAATTTCACGATCTGCGCGGCCAGTTCGCGGCGCATGATCTGCTGCACGCGAATGTCGATCGACAGCGTCACCGGCGCGCGCCGTTCGGAGAGCGCGGCGTCGAAGCTCTTCTCGATTCCGGCCAGCCCGTCATTATCGATGCTGGTGAAGCCGACGATATGCGCCGTCAGCCGGCCGAGGGGGTAGACCCGGCGTTGTTCGCTGCGGAAGTCGAACCCGGGAATTCCCAGGCGGTTGACCTCGTATTGCTGGCGCGGCGTAAGATTACGGCTCAGCCAGATGAATTCCCGGTCCGTCGACAATTGGGCCGCCACTTCGGCTTCGCTGAGTTCGGGCAGTACGCCCACCAGCGCGCGCGCCGCTGCCCGCGGGTCGAATATTCTGCTGGGATTGCCGTACAGCGACGCCGTCGTCAGGTTGGTCGCCAGAAGCACGCCGTTGCGGTCGACAATATCGGCCCGGTCCATTTGGCTTTCGGTCGCGATGTTGCGCGCGATCGACTGGCGAGATGGACCGGATTCGCCGAACACGGTGACATCGACCAGGCGTACGCCGATGACCAGGAACGCCGCCGCCATTAATGCGCCGCCCACCAACAGCCGGGTCCGCGCCACGTCCAGCGCCTTTTTTTGCGTGGTGTCGTAAGAAAGGCCTTCGCTCATCGCGGCATCCCTCCCGCTTCACGGGCGCCGTTCCCGATTATGGCGCGCAGGGATGCATTCAGCGCCGCGGTGTCGGACGCGTTCATGCCCGTTGCCGGCTTCACGCTGGGTGCGGACCGCGGTGGGGACGGTTGCGAGGCCAGGAGGAGATAGCGCGACGGCCGGCGCGGCGTGGCGGGTTTCACCCTTGGCCGGGCCTGTGCGGCATTGGCAATCGGTGTGTCCGGCTCTGCTGGTGCGGCCTCTTCCGGCGGTGCCGCAGCGGGCACGATGCCGGGGAGGGGGCGCATTGGCAGGGCGGCGATCTCGGAAAACTGGCTGCCCTTGAGCGGTTGCAGATCCAGATAACGGCGGCTCAGGCTCTCGAGGCGTTCCGGCTGGTTGAGATAGCTCCACTCGGCCCGCAAAACGTGAATGGCGTCGCGGTCGCGCGTGATTTCCTCGTTAAGGGCGATCAAGCGGTCATCGAGCTCCGATACCTCGAAGGCCACGCTGAACAACGCGCCGCCGGCGAAGATCGAGAGGGCGAACAGGATGAGGGCGGCCGGCCGTTTCATGCGGCGTCCTCCCCATTGAACGGTCCCCAACTGGGCGCGTCGGTGCGTTCGGCGATGCGAAGACGCGCCGAGCGTGCGCGGGGATTGCGGGCGATCTCGGCTTCGCTCGGGCGGATTGCCCGCCGCTGGATCAGGCGCCAGGCCGGCTCGTGTTGCACCGGAATATCGGGGCGGTGGCGCGAGCCGCGGCCCTCATTGCCGCTGCGCTGGCGCAGAAAAACTTTGACCCGCCGGTCTTCCAGAGAGTGAAACGAGACCACGGCCAACCGGCCGCCAGGTTTGAGGATCGCTTCGGCGGCGCCCAGCCCGCGCTCCAGTTCGGCCAACTCGTCATTGACCTTAATGCGTAGCGCCTGAAAGGTGCGGGTGGCGGGATCGATCTGTTTGTTGCGGCCCGAGCGGCCTCGCTTGCGCGGCCTGGCGACGGCGCGCACGATTTCGGCAAGTTGTCCCGTGGTCTCGATCGGCGCCTCGTTGCGCGCGGCGACGATGGCGCGGGCGATGCGCCGGGCCAGGCGTTCCTCGCCATAGGTGTGGATGATATCGGCGAGATCGCCTTCATCCACGCTGTTCACCAAATCGGCGGCGCTTGGACCGGATTTTTCCATGCGCATATCGAGGGGGCCGTCCTGGGCGAAGGCAAACCCGCGCGCCGGGTCGTCGATCTGCATCGAGGACACGCCGAGATCGAGGGTGACGCCATCGACCCCGTCAACGCCGCGCTCGGCCAGCAGGGATTGCATATTGCCGAAGCGGCCGGACACTAAATGCAGGCGGCCGGCGTAGCGCGCCGACAGTTCGGCATTACGCGCGATGGCGTCGGGATCCCGATCGATACCCCAGACGATACAATCGGCCGCCCCGAGCAGGGCGCTGGTATAGCCGCCGCCGCCCAGAGTGCCATCGACATACACCGCGCCGGTGCGCGGTTCGAGGGCGGCGATTACGGAGTCCAGGAGAACGGGTGTGTGACCGGTGGCAGGGGCAGGGTTGCGGCCTGACCCGGTCGGTAAAGAGCGATACCGTGACACGGCGGCCGCCATCAGCCAGCTCCCCCGTTGCCGCCAGGCGGACCGGCGGGCGGACCGGCGGGGCGCAAGGTCAGACCTTGCTCGGCGGCGCGGCGCGCCGCTTCGCCCTGATAGTCGGCGAAGGCTTCTGGGTGCCAAATCTCGAACAGCGGACCGCGCCCGACGAAGGCGGCGGTCTGGGTGATGTTGGCGTGCTCGACCAGCGCCGCCGGCAAGATGATGCGGCCTTCGCCATCGAAGGCGAGTTGCTGGGCGTTGGCGAACAAGGTTGCGGTCAAGGTGTCGTGTTCGTCGGAGAACAGGTCGTAGGCATCGACCCCGGCGCTGAGCTGCTCCATCCATGCCATGCCGCCGCACTGGATCGCCGGATATTTGAAGGACGGCAGGGCGACGATACCGTGGAACGACTGCCCGGCCAGGGCAGCACGAAACGCCGCCGGGACCGAAACCCGTCCTTTGCTATCGACCTTGTTGGTCGTCGTTGAGAGAAACAACGCCATCGTATTCGTCCGCTTGCCGTCGCGACGCCCCACAGCGTCGATTGCCGGCCAGCAAGTGCCTCCCCCTCGTTGCGACGGCCGCGAACCTCCAATGGGCCGCAGGCGTCAGAATTGGGATCAGATGGGATATCATGGGATATCATGGGTAGTCAACGCGGAAACAACTAATAAACGGTTAACGAAAGTAGTAGAAAGTGAAAAAAATCAGCCGCTTTCAATAATGTGCAAGATGGTAATTGCATTCGCCAACGGGCCACCAAATGAACAGTCCCATGAGAATATGGCGATAGTTTGTTCCTGTAATGTTCTTACTTGGCCGAAGCCCTTAGCTCTGTGGACAAAAATTTCCGCAAGCACCCGTTAAATCACGCTAATTCATGCCCGAACGCCCGTGACCGTTGCAAGAGATGTCAGGTTTTCACGGGCAAGTAAAAGGCCAGACGGTCTGTAAGCCGGGTTCTGTCCCCGCATCCGCCGAAGCGCAAGCGGGAGATGGCCATTCATCTGGGACGTCCGTCACCGGACGCCTCGTGCGACCCACCCGGGCGGCGGCGCGGAAATACGCCATATGCCGCCCCTACTCGGTCTTGCTCCCGGTGGGGTTTACCATGCCGCCACCGTTACCGGCGGCGCGGTGCGCTCTTACCGCACCCTTTCACCCTTACCCTTCTACGCGCCTTGCGGCGCTACAACGGGCGGTTTGCTTTCTGTGGCACTTTCCCTGGGGTCACCCCCGCCGGCCGTTAACCGGCACCGTATTCCCGTGGAGCCCGGACTTTCCTCCCGCGGACGGGTTTCCCCATTGTCCGCGCGCGGCCATCCGACCGTCTGGCCCCCTTTATTTAAGAGATCGCGGTATCGCCCGCAACCAGCGCCAGCAGCGCGGCCAGCCGGGCGCGGGTCTCTTCGTCGGCGTTGCCGTCGAAATGGTCGGGGCGGAAATGGCGCTGAAAGGCGGAAATTACCTCGGTGAGCCAATTATTCGCTACCTCATAGCCGTATTCGGCCAGCATCGCCGCGATGTCGCTGTTTATGCTGTTGCCGCTTTCATCCGGCCACAGGCCGATTCCGGCCTTGGCTAGTTGCTGCCAGGGAAAGCGCTCGCCGGGGTCGAGTTTGCGCGCCGGGGCGATGTCGGCATGGCCGACGACGTTACGCGGCGCGATCGGGTGGCGGGTGACGATATCCAGCGCCAGCGTAATCAGCGCATCGATCTGGGCCGGCGGAAAATCGCGGTAGCCAAATTCATGCCCCGGGTTCGACAGTTCGATGCCGATCGATCGCGAATTAATGTCGGTGGTGCCGCGCCACGCGCTGACCCCGGCGTGCCAGGCGCGGCGGTCTTCCGCGACCAGACGGCAGACCGCGCCGGCCTCGTCGATGAAATAGTGGGCGCTGACCTGCGAAGCCGGGTCGCACATCCAGTCGAGCGCCTTCGCGCCGGACGCCATGCCGGTGTAGTGGATCACCAGCATGTCGATGACCACAGCACCGCCACCCTCGGCCACACGCTCGCCGTGATGGGGCGAGGGGCGGTCAGTGATCGTCATGCGCCTGCGGCCTCGGCCAGCGCTTCGCGCGCGGCCTCCAGTTCGATCCAGCGGATTTCTGCGGTATCGATGGCGGCCAACACCTCTTCGAGCTTTTTCGCCGCCCCGTTATAGGCGTCGGCGTCGCGGCTGTAGAGGCCGGGGTCGGCCAACAAGGTCTCCAGTTTCTGTTTCGCCGTTTCCAGTTCGGCGATGTGCGCGGGCAGGCCATCGAGTTCGCGTTGGTCCTTATAGGACAGTTTACGCGCTTCGGTTTTGCGTGGCCGTGGCGACGGGGGCGAGGACCCGCGTGGTTTCGTCGAAGCCCCCGACCCCACCCCTGGCCCCGGCTTCGGACGGGCCGCCTTGCCGCGCTGGTGCAGATAGTCCGAATAGCCGCCGGCGTATTCGACCACCCTGCCATCGCCCTCGACGGCGATGGTGCTGGTGACGATGCGGTCGAGGAAATCGCGGTCATGGCTGACCAGCAACACCGTGCCGTCATACTCGTCGAGCATTTCCTGGAGCACGTCGAGAGTATCGGCGTCGAGGTCGTTGGTCGGCTCGTCGAGCACCAGCAGGTTACTCGGCTGGGCCAGGATCTTGGCCAGCAACAGGCGGTTGCGCTCGCCGCCCGAAAGGGTCGCCACCGGCGAGTGGGCCTGTTTGTCGTCGAACAGGAAGTCGCGCAGATAGGCCACCACGTGACGCTGGCGGCCGCGCACATTCAGCGAATCGCCGCCGCCGGGGACCAGGGTTTGCCACAGGGTGTCGGTGGGGACCAACGTCTCGCGCGTCTGGTCGAACAGGGCGGTGGTCAGATTGCTGCCCAGGCGCAAGCGCCCGCTGTCGGGTTCGAGCTTGCCGATCAAAAGGTTCAGCAAGGTGGTCTTGCCGGCTCCGTTGGGTCCGATGATGCC
>Ga0114950_10005157_pt1 | contig 10148 bp, 9 predicted proteins | sample N075metaG_FD_83503 | JGI IMG/M metagenome (GOLD analysis project Ga0114950, IMG submission 83503) | Deep subsurface microbial communities from Kermadec Trench to uncover new lineages of life (NeLLi) - N075 metaG | ecosystem: Environmental > Aquatic > Marine > Ocean trench > Sediment | place... | reverse complement strand
TTACGGTTTGAACAAAAGCAGTTGGCACTATCATATAAAGAAAATACATTCGCATTTGAAAAAAAGTCTTCAGAAATGGAGATGATAAAAGGTACGCTGGTAACTGATCTGAATCGATACAAAATCAATCTTTATGAATCTTTGACAGAAGTAACCAACAAAAAATCAGAGCTTGAAAGAAATCTGTTAAACCTTCCATCAAAGGGAACTGAATACAACAAGTCAAAAAGGTTCTATGCACTGTATGAGGAAATGTACCTCTCCTTGATGAAAAGTAAAAATGAGTTTGAAATAGCACGTGCCGGTACTGTTCCCGATTTCAAAATTCTGGCATCAGCCACCTTGCCCGATGACCCTATTTCCCCGAATAAATTTATCGTTTATGGAGTAGGAATGATTGCCGGTTTTATTCTTAGTTTTTTCTTTATTGGTATTTCCTATTTGATAAGTAATAAAATTACCAGCATAAAGGAAGTTGAAGGATTGACCCAAACACCCATTGCCGGGATATTGCCTTTTGAATCAGGAGTAAATGAAAAAAACCGATTACTCGTATTGGATAAACCTAAATCCGCTACGAGTGAAGCATTTCGTTCGATAAGAACAAACATTGAGTTTATGATTCCAAATTCCAGAAATAAAGTAATTTCGGTATCATCTACAATTAGCGGCGAAGGTAAAACATTTGTAACCCTAAACCTTGCCGGAGTTATCGCCATGTCAGGCCAAAAGGTTGTCGTACTTGATTTGGATTTACGAAGGCCAACAATTCATAAGAATTTTAATATAAATTCAGTCTCAAAGGGTATCAGTACAATATTGATCAACCGTCATTCCATTTCGGAGTGTGTCCTTAAAACTGATCATGATAATCTTGATTATATACCTGCAGGACCTATTCCTCCAAATCCTTCAGAATTGTTACTAAATGGTGCTTTTGATAAACTAGTTAACGAATTAAAAGAAAATTACCAAACGATAATATTGGACACACCTCCAATTGGGTTGGTTACTGACGCCATTATGGCCATGAAAAAAGCAGACTTGAAATTATTTGTTTTAAGAGCAGAATTTTCTCAAAGTTCTTACCTGAATACAGTGAACAGGCTCGTTGAGGTTAATAAATTCCAAAACATTGGATTGATTCTTAATGGGATGAAGAGTGGAAGTAACCTGGGATATGGATATGGTCCTGGCGATCATTATTATGAAAATGGATCAGAATCCTGGATAAAAAAACTGAAAAGAAAAATCAGTATTTAGTGTTTAATATTTTCCGTAAACATAAACCAGTCAGTAATCCTGTTCGGGTAGATATTCATTCACACCTCCTACCAGGTCTTGATGATGGTGTTGAAAATTTTGAGGATTCGTTGATAATTATCAAGGCATTTGAAAGGATGGGGTATCAAAAAATGATCACAACACCCCACATCATGTCTGATTTCTATAAAAATTCACCGGAAACCATTTTGCCGGTGCTTAAAGAACTCAATGATTTTTTAGCGGGCAAAACTACAATGCAGATTGAAGCAGCAGCAGAATACTACCTGGACGAGACGTTTATCGAACTTTTAAATAACGGAAAGGAAGGATTATTAACAATTGGGAATGACCACGTGTTGTTTGAGACTTCTTTTATGGCCGAACCCATTTATCTTAAAGAGGCCATTTTCAAAATCCAATCCCTTGGTTTAAAACCAATAATCGCTCATCCTGAACGATACCAATATTTACACAATGATTGGGATTTAACCATGGATTTATTTGAGCGTGGTACGTTGTTTCAACTAAACCTCAATAGCCTTTCGGGTTATTATTCGATACCCGTTAAAAAAATGGCCGCTAGATTAATCAAATCGAAGATGGTGCATTTTTTCGGAAGTGATTGTCACCATCCAAATCAAATTGAAGTCTTTGAAAATTCTCTACGAACTCCTCTTTTTAATGAATTGGCTTTACTGGATTTGCAAAATAATAAACTACACTAGATGATCCTTGTTACTGGTGCTACAGGTCTTGTGGGATCCCAGATATGCCGCTTGTTGAAAGAAAAGTCCATCGAATTCAGGGCTTTGAAACGGGAAACAAGCAAAATTCCCTCTGAATTAATTGATGAGAACTGGTTCACTGCAGATATTCTGGATTATGGAGCCATGCTTGAGGCAATGGAAGGAGTAACCACAATCATTCATGCTGCTGCAATGATATCCTTCTATCATAAGGATAATAAGCAAATGGAGCTAATAAATGTGCAGGGAACCAACACGGTTATAAATGCGGCTCTAAAATCATCAGTTACACGGATTCTTCATATTAGTTCAATAGCAGCCCTAGGCAGGTCGAAGAGTGACATAGAAATAAATGAAAATACCCAGTGGACGTATTCGCAAAACAACACGTACTATAGTGAAACAAAATACCTGGCAGAACTGGAGGTATGGAGAGGATTGGAAGAAGGCCTGTCGGTCACTGTTGTAAATCCATCAATTATTTTAGGGATTGGGGACTGGACAACGAGCAGCACAAGGCTTTTTAAATACGCTTTTGATGAACACCGCTTCTTCCCTTCTGGATCAATGAATTATGTTGACAACCGGGATGTGGCTTCGCTGGTTATAGCCCTGATCAATTCCCCGTCAGGAGAACGATATATACTCAATGGTGGAAATGTATCATATGAGAACTTTTTCTCAATTGCAGCATTGTCGTTTGGTAAAAAACCTCCCCTAAAAAAAATCTCAAAAAATACATCAATGTTTATTTTAGTTGTGGCCAAAATACAGTCTATACTAACAGGTAGGCGGCCTTTTGTTACTCGTGAAGCACTCCTCTCCAGTAAAAAAAATTATAAATATGATGCTTCAAAAATTAAAAAGTTGATGAACTTTGCATTCAGGGATTTTGAAGACACCGTGGCATGGGTTTGTGCCGGTTTAAAGAAAGATTAATTACAAATTTTTCTCATTTCACAAAATGTTTTCCTAAATTGAGAAAACCCTTCCAGAATGTCAGAAAACTATCGAAAAAGAGAAGACAACGAAATAATAAAAAGCTTTGAAGAAGCTTTAAAAAATCAGACTTCCATTTTTTTTGACGAAGAAACCTTTGAAGAAATAATAAACCATTATTTTGATAAAGGTAGATTTGACAAAGCGTTGAAAGCAAGCAAACTTGCTTCAGAACTGTATCCATTTTCAGGCGAAATATTACTATTGAAAGTAAATATCCTCATTGAGCTTGAAGAATTGGATGAAGCACTGTCCATTCTCGAGCATATTGAATCCATTCAACCTCTCGAGTCTGAAATATTTGTACTGCGAGGGAACATTTATACTCAGCTTCAGAAGTATGACAGTGCCTTGGAAGCCTATAAAATAGCCCTGCCGTTGGTGGAAGAACCTGATAGTGTGCACTACAACATCGGATTGGTTTATCAATCTCAGGAAAAATACGCCGAAGCCGTTGAGAATTATAAAAAAGCAATTGAAGAAAACATCAGTAATGAAAATGCCCTTTACGATCTGGCTTACTGCCTTGATATTACAGGTATGCTGGAGTCAAGTGTCTCTTATTACAAAAAATTTATAGACCATGATCCCTATTCACAATACGCATGGTACAATCTTGGTACTGTCTATTCAAAACTGGAGAACTTCGAAAAGGCTTCAGAATCGTATGAATACGCCACATTGATCGACGACAATTTTGCTTCTGCATTTTTTAATCTTGGCAATGCTTATCTATCATTGGAAGAATATAATAAAGGACTGGAGGCTTATAAAGTGACGTACGATATTGAGGGTCCAAGTTCTGAAATATTTCTTTGTCTTGGACAGACCTATGATCATTTACAGCAAACTGATCTCGCGATGAAATATTTCATGAAATCCACAAAACAGGATATCATGAATGATGAGGCGTGGTTCGGTGCTGCTACGTGTCTCTCGAAACAAAACAAATGGTTTGAATCACTCCATTTTTTCAATAAAGCTTTAAAGCTGGATGTGGAAAACCCTTTGTATTGGCATTCTGTGGCTAAAACAGAACAAAAAATTGGTAATGTAGTATCCAGCATTGAAGCTTACGAAGAAGCTGTTATTCTCAAACCCGAACTGATTGATTTATGGCTCGAATGGTCATTAATTTATTATGAACAAGGAGATTATGATGCAGCTTTGGAAATAGTAAATAAAGGCCTTGATGAGGTTCCTGATAGTGCTGAATTATTTTATCGAATGTGCGCATACCTGATCGGGGATGGTAAATACAAAGAAGCATTCAAATATTTAGAAAATGCACTATTTTTGGATTTTGAAAAACACACAGAAATTCTGGAGTTTTTCCCTAATCTAGAAATCCAGAAAGCCTTATTAAAGGTGATCGACCAGTATCGAAACGACAATCAATAAATGAATTTTACTTTAAGCGACATACCCGAGCGTACGTCAAAACCTCGTCAATACGGATATACAATGGCCATGGATAAAGGCCTGAGTGTGAGGGAAACAGAAGATTTTTTAAGCATGGCTGCCGACCATATTGATATTGTAAAACTTGGTTGGGCTACGTCTTATGTCACTCCGGTTCTTAAAGAAAAACTTAAAGTGTATAAAGACGCGGGGATCCCGACATATTTTGGTGGCACATTATTCGAAGCATTTATTGTTCGTGGTCGATTTGATGATTATCGAAAACTTCTTGACAAATACAACATGCCGTTTGCCGAAGTATCTGATGGCTCCATCGAACTGGACCATGATATTAAGTGCGAGTATATTAGAAAGCTCACAACACAGGTAACTGTGCTCTCCGAAGTGGGGTCCAAAGACGAGGAGAAAATTATACCACCTTATATCTGGATTAAACTGATGCAGGCAGAATTAGATGCTGGAGCCTGGAAAGTAATTGGTGAAGCACGCGAAGGTGGCAATGTAGGTCTCTTCAGGTCATCGGGCGAAGTTCGCTCAGGACTGGTTGAGGAAATCCTGACCAAAATACCCTTCGAAAAGATCATTTGGGAGGCACCGTTAAAAGATCAACAGGTCTGGTTTATTAAGCTTCTTGGACCGAACGTAAATCTTGGCAACATTGCCCCGAGTGAGGTGATTCCTCTAGAAACGATTCGCCTTGGATTAAGAGGAGATACCTTCAGTCATTTTCTGAATAGGGACTAAATGCGATCATTTAAGGACTCAATTTTGCTATTCCTTAAAGGTATGGCTATGGGAGGTGCAGATGTAATACCTGGTGTTTCCGGCGGAACAATCGCTTTCATATCAGGAATTTATGAAGAACTACTCCGGTCAATAAATTCCATTGATCTGGCCGCAATCAAATTATTATTCTCGGGGGAGATCAAAACCTTTTGGGCAAAGATTAATGGGAACTTCCTATTGACATTATTTTCAGGAATACTAATTAGCTTATTTTCTTTGGCCAGGGTCATTTCATTTTTTATGGTCAATCATCCGTTTGCTTTCTGGTCATTCTTCTTTGGATTGATACTTATATCTGCGATTCTGGTATTAAGAAAAATTCATTCGTGGGCACCTGGAATTATTATTGCAGGAATAATTGGGGTAATTCTGGCCTATTTTTTAACAACATTTTCTCCTGCGGAAACGAATAATGGACTTTTTTATGTTTTTCTGAGTGGCATGGTAGCTATTTGTGCCATGATCTTACCTGGTATTTCAGGTTCCTTTATCCTTTTGATACTGGGAAAATATGAATTTATAATAAACGCTGTTAAAGAATTAAAAATAGATGTAATCATAGTTTTTGCACTTGGATGTGTGATTGGACTTTTATCCTTTTCCAGATTAGTTTCCTGGGTTTTACAGAAATACCACAACATCACAATATCGCTGCTGGCGGGTTTCATGTTAGGATCTTTAAATAAAATCTGGCCCTGGAAACAGGTCCTTGAATTTAGAATTGATCGACACGGTGATCAGGTCCCGCTGTATGACAAAAGTATTATGCCAAACAAATACTTCGAATTAACTGGAAATGATCCTCATTTTCTGGAAGCATTGTTGTTCGCATTGTTGGGGATTATCGTAATACTCGGTGTTGAAAGGATCGCAGCGATGATGGCTTCGAGGTCATGATTCGGCTCGGCCTTGTTGGCAAGAAATTATCCCACAGTTTTTCGAAGACTTATTTTGAAGATAAATGGGAAAAAGCGAAAATCACCGGATATTCCTATGATCTCTTTGAGCTTGCCAGAATAAATGAAATTCGGGAGTTACTTCATTCAGAAAACTTACTTGGACTCAACATTACAGTTCCATATAAAGAAGCCGTAATTCCTTTTCTTACTGAAGTCGATGAAAGCGCTCAAAAGGTTGGAGCAGTGAATGTAATTAAAATAACTTCCTCAAGTATCACAGGCTTTAATTCCGATTATTATGGCTTCCAACAGTCAATGATAAATTGGGGAGTACTTGGAAAAATTGAAAATTGTCTCGTCCTGGGTACCGGTGGTGGTTCCAGGGCAGTTATTGCTGTGCTAAAAAACATGAACAAGGAAGTTCAACTAGTTTCAAGATCAAGTTCTGATGAACATCTAACGTATCAGGACCTTTTGAATGTAGAAATGAAAGACTTTCAATTAATAGTCAATGCGACGCCTGTAGGTATGTTTCCCCAATTTGATTCTACTCCAGATTTACCTTACGGTGAACTCACTGAAAAACATTGTTTGTATGATCTGGTCTATAATCCTGAAGAAACAATGTTTATGAAACTGGGACAAGAAAGAGGAGCGAAAGTTAAGAACGGTTTGGAAATGTTACACCTTCAAGCAGAGCGCTCGTGGCAAATATGGACCTCCTGAATTAATCCATATATTTGATCAAATGGAATTTAAGCTGACAAGCGAATTTAAACCCACGGGTGATCAACCACAGGCGATTGAACAACTTAAATCCGGGGTGCTGGCCAACGAGCCGCATCAAACCCTGCTTGGGGTAACAGGTTCAGGTAAAACATTTACCATTGCAAATCTCATTGCAGAAGTAAATAAGCCAACATTGGTGCTGAGTCATAATAAAACGCTCGCGGCTCAACTTTATGGTGAATTCAAACAGTTTTTCCCAGATAATGCTGTTGAGTATTTCATTTCCTATTACGATTATTACCAACCGGAAGCGTACTTACCAACAAGTAATCTTTACATTGAGAAAGATCTTAATATTAACGAGGAAATTGAAAAATTGCGGTTGAGTGCTTCCTCGGCATTATTGACGGGAAGACGCGACATTATAGTAATAGCTTCAGTATCGTGCATCTATGGAATCGGGAACCCTGAAGAATTTACCAAAAGTGTAATCAGGCTCCAAACAGGAGATAAGATTGCCAGAAATAAATTGCTGTTTGCCCTTGTTGATATCCTATATTCTCGCACAGAGGCTGAGTTCAAAAGAGGAAATTTTCGAGTAAAAGGCGATACTGTCGATATATTTATTGCGTACGGAGATTTTGCATATCGTCTGATATTTTGGGGTGATGAAATTGAATCGATCCATAGAATTGATCCCTACACCGGGAAAAAACTTAGTGATGAGAATATGATCACAATATTTCCTGCCAGCCTATTTATAACAGGAAAGAATCAAGTCGATTCGATTATTCATCAAATTCAGGATGACTTGGTGCTTCAGATAGCATATTTTGAAAGCGAGCATCGCACCTTGGAGGCCAAACGCATCAAAGAACGAACGGAATTCGACCTTGAAATGATCAGAGAGCTGGGATACTGCTCTGGTATTGAAAATTATTCAAGGTACTTTGATTTCAGAAAACCTGGTGCCCGCCCCTTTTGCTTATTGGATTATTTCCCTGATGACTTTCTAATGGTCATTGATGAAAGCCATGTAACGCTACCACAAGTCCGCGCCATGTGGAGTGGGGATCGGGCCAGAAAAACAAACCTAGTAGATTATGGCTTTCGATTACCTGCAGCCCTTGATAACCGTCCACTTACATTTAATGAGTTTGAAGCTGTTTTGAATCAAACAATTTATGTCAGTGCTACTCCTGCAGAATACGAACTAAGAAAATCAGAAGGCGTAATTGTTGAACAACTTATCAGGCCAACCGGATTATTGGATCCGGAAATTGATGTTCGCCCCAGTACGAATCAGATTGATGACCTGCTGGAAGAAATTGATGAAAGAGTAAAAAAGGATCAGCGTGTTTTAATAACTACACTAACCAAACGCATGGCTGAAGAGCTTACAAAGTACCTGCTAAATGCCAATGTAAAGTGTGAGTACATACACAGCGAAGTAGATACCCTTGACCGTGTGGAAATATTAAGGCAACTCAGACTTGGAGAATTTGATGTGTTGGTGGGAGTAAATCTTTTAAGAGAAGGACTTGATTTACCTGAAGTATCTCTTGTTGCCATTCTTGACGCTGATAAAGAAGGTTTCTTAAGAAATGTTAAATCTCTTGTTCAAACAATTGGTCGGGCATCAAGAAACGTGGAAGGCAAAGTAATTATGTACGCGGATAAAACTACCGATTCGATGCAAATTGCCATTGATGAAACCAACAGAAGGCGAAGTATTCAGCATGCATACAATGAAAAACACAATATTATTCCCCGATCGGTTATAAAGACCAAAGAGGATATTCTTGCCCAAACCAAAATGGCTGATAAATCAAGTTCAAAATATAAGAAATCGTATATCGAGCCAGATTCACAATCACTGGCTGCTGATCCTGTAGTTGCTTATATGAGCAAAGAAGAAATCCAAAAAATGATAGTTAAGACTAAAAAGAGCATGGAAAAATCTGCCAGGGACCTTGACTTTATGGAAGCAGCCCGGCTAAGGGATGAACTTGCTGATCTCGAAAAACTGAGGGATGAAAAATAAGCCAGGATTATCCTGGCTTATCATATTATTAGTTAAAACGTCTGGAGACTTCCTCCCAGTTTACAACATTCCAAAATGCAGCAATGTAATCAGGTCTTTTGTTTTGATATTTCAGGTAATACGCATGCTCCCAAACGTCAAGTCCTAAAATCGGTGTTCCACCACATCCAACTCCAGGCATTAAAGGATTGTCCTGGTTCGCAGATGAACATACATCCACTCCACCATCGGTCTTGCAAAGCCACGCCCAACCTGATCCGAACCTGGTTGCCCCGGCTTTTGCAAATGATTCTTTGAACGAATCAAAGGAACCAAATTTTTCATTGATCGCATTTGCAAGATCCCCCTGTGGTGCGCCTCCTCCATTGGAGCTCATAACAGTCCAGAAAAGCGAGTGATTATAATGACCACCACCATTATTTCTTACGGCAGCAGGGTGTGCATCCATACCCTTCATTAGTTCTTCTATTGATTGATTTTCAAGATCTGTTCCTGCAATTGCGTTATTTAAGTTCGTAACGTACGCATTATGATGTCTGTCATGATGGATTTCCATTGTCATCGCATCAATATGTGGTTCTAGATCACCAAACGAATATGGTAAATCAGGTAATTCAAAAGCCATAATATTATCTAGTTAGATTAATTAAACATGAATATCAAATATACAAAGTTTGTTATTTAGATCGGACTCTCTTGAAGAACTCGTCGAGAAGATTTTTGCTCTCTGCCTCAAGAACTCCTGACTTAACCTTTGTCGCCGCATGAAGTAACCCCATATTATTCGCTTTAAAAGCCGAATATCCTTTTTTAGCATCGGAAGCTCCATAAATAATTTCACTGAGCTGTGCCCAATTTGAAGCTCCTGCACACATCGGGCAAGGTTCCAGGGTCACATACATCTTGCAATTTTTAAGGTATTTTGAACCCAGGAATTGGAATGCTGATGTGATTGCAATCATTTCAGCATGAGCGGTAGTGTCGTTTAGCCGCTCTGTTTGATTATACCCCTTTCCAATAATCCTGTTTTCAGCAACAATCACACAGCCAACAGGAATTTCACCGTCTTCAAGTGCCTGTCCTGCGAGCTTTAAAGCCTCATTCATAAAAAAAGAATCATCCTTCTTAAGCATTATTTTATTTTCACACTAGCCATAATTTTCCCAGCTGTTTCATTCCACTCCTCCCTGGCATAATCCTGACAACTGAAATTAAATACCAAAGTACCTCCATCCACGATGGTGTATTGTATGTAAT
>Ga0114950_10005156_pt1 | contig 10148 bp, 11 predicted proteins | sample N075metaG_FD_83503 | JGI IMG/M metagenome (GOLD analysis project Ga0114950, IMG submission 83503) | Deep subsurface microbial communities from Kermadec Trench to uncover new lineages of life (NeLLi) - N075 metaG | ecosystem: Environmental > Aquatic > Marine > Ocean trench > Sediment | place... | reverse complement strand
GAGCCAATCCTTCTTTTTTAGCAATTTCCATTTGTTTCCAAGTATCTATAATGGGAAGTTCTTCTAATGGAATGTAATCTGAAGGCTTGCTTGGAAATAAAACACCACGTTTAAATGCTACGGGCCAATGAATAAGATATAGGTCTAAATAATCAAGCTGTAATTTTTTAAGTGATTCCTTTAAAGCAGGTATTACAGAAGATACATGATGGGCATTATTCCATAGTTTTGATGTAATAAAAATATCTTCTCTTTTAACTTCTCCATTTTTAAAAACACTAGCAAGTGCCTCTCCAATCTCAACTTCATTTCCATAAACTGCTGCGGTATCAATATGTCGATAGCCAGCATGAATTGCATCAGCTATAGTAGTTTTAATTTCGTTACCTGTGGCTTTCCAGGTACCTAATCCGATACAATGAAAAGTGTCTTTATTATCAAAACTCAATGTTATCATAGTGGTTGATTCTAACACAATATACAACACAAAATTAGCTTCTTGGATGAAATTGATTTATTATTTGAGTGAGATGTTTCTTATCTATATGTGTATATATCTCTGTGGTAGTAATACTTTCATGACCTAACATTTGTTGTATAGCACGCAGGTTTGCACCATTCTCTAAAAGATGTGTGGCAAATGAATGTCTAAAAGTATGAGGGCTAATATTTTTATGTATACCTCCTTTTTCAGCAAGTTGTTTTACAATGGTAAAAATCATAGCTCGAGATAGCGAGTTTCCTCTTCGATTTAGAAATAAAGTATCTTTTGCTTTCGGTTTTATTTCTTGATGTACTCGTATTTGATTGCGGTACAAGTCTATATATTTTACAGTAAGAGAACTTATAGGGACAAAACGCTGTTTATTTCCTTTCCCTGTAACTTTTATAAATCCTTCTTCAAAAAATAAATCTGATAATTTTAAAGTAATTAATTCTGAAACTCTTAATCCACAACCATAAAGAGTTTCAATAATTGCTCGATTGCGTTCCCCTTGTGGTTTGCTTAAATCAATAGTTTTTATAAGATGGTCTATTTCTTCAAGGGAAAGTGTGTCTGGTAATTTTCTACCAATTTTGGGACTTTCAATAAGTTCCAATGGATTGGTTTTTCTATATTCTTCAAAAACAAGGTAGTTGAAAAATCCACGAAGCCCTGAAATGATTCTACTTTGAGAACGAGGATTTACTTCTTTGGCAATGGTGTAAATAAACTGCTGAATGGTTTCTTTTGTAATAACTATCACTGATACTTCTATGTCATTGTTTTCTAACCAATTAATCAATTTATTAATATCATAGGTGTAATTTGATATCGAGTTTTCAGATAGTCCTCGTTCTAAACGTAAATAGTTTTGGTAATGTGTGATAGCTTGTTGCCAATTCATATAGCTATATTAATCAATAAAAATAAAAAAGAAAGTTTTGTAAGAAATAACTTGAATCTATTTTACGTTTTACTTTATATTTACAAATCTTAAAATTATAAAACTAAGCTTATGAAAAATTTCATTTTAATTGTTTTAACAGCATTTCTGACAACTTCAGTAATATCCCAAGAAATTGATTTGGGTTTAAAAGCTGGTGCAAATTTTGCTAGTATCACTGATGCATCTGGTCTTTCAAATAGAACCGGGTTTTTAATTGGGGTATTTGCAGGTGTAAAATTCAGTGATAAATTAGGCATTCAAGGAGATTTATTATATTCTCAACAAGGAGCCAAATTAGACCCAAAGGATATAGACTTAAATTATATAAACGTTCCAATTGTTTTAAAATATTACTTGGTTCAGGGATTTAATTTACAAGCAGGACCACAATTTGGCTTTATTGTGGATGATAATATTAAGGACGTATTGGGGAATGTTATCGAGGCTGAATCTTTTGATCTTGCCGGAGTATTGGGTTTAGGGTATGACTTTCCATTTGGAATAAGGATAGAAGGTCGTCATAACTTTGGATTGACCGATGTTTTTAATAGCATTAAAGGTAAAAATAGTGTAACTTCTATTGCCATTGGTTATTCTTTTTTATAAACTAATACCTAAAAAATAATTATAAAGCCATCTAATTTAGATGGCTTTTTTTATAATATTATTTTGTAAATAACGTACTTATCAATTATCATTATATTTGAATTATGAAAATCATCATCATCAATGGGCCCAATATTAATTTATTGGGAAAAAGGGAAAACGACATTTATGGGGATCAATCCTTTGATGATTTTTTTGTACATCTTCAATTTAAGTATAAAGAAGTTGAGCTCACTCAGTTTCAGTCTAATATAGAGGGAGAGATTATTGACAAACTCCAGGAGATAGGTTATTCTTACGATGGTATTATTTTAAATGCCGCAGCCTATACTCATACTTCAGTAGGTATAGGAGACGCAGTTAAGGCTATTTCAACTCCAGTGATTGAAGTACATATTTCCAATACGTTCTCAAGGGAAGAATTTAGACATAAATCATATATTTCTCCAATTGCTAAAGGTATTATCCTTGGTTTTGGAATGCAAAGCTATGAGTTGGCCTTGCAAAGCTTTTTGTAATATTATAGATGAATCACTTCACCATACGCATCAGCAACGGCTTCCATAACTGCTTCACTCATGGTTGGGTGTGGATGGATAGATTTTAAAACTTCGTGTCCTGTGGTCTCTAATTTTCGTGCTACAACAGCTTCGGCGATCATATCGGTTACCCCGGCACCAATCATATGGCAACCTAACCATTCCCCGTATTTTGCATCAAAGATCACTTTTACAAAACCTTCTTTGGTTCCGGCAGCACTTGCTTTTCCACTAGCAGAAAATGGAAACTTTCCAACCCTTAGATCATAACCTGCTTCTTTTGCTTGTTTTTCGGTCATTCCTACAGAGGCAATTTCGGGTGTTGCATAAGTACATCCGGGAATGTTTCCATAATCAATGGCATCTACATGCATGCCTGAAATTTTTTCAACACAGGTAATTCCTTCGGCAGAAGCGACATGAGCAAGAGCAGGTCCATCAACCACATCACCGATAGCATAATAACCTGGTATATTTGTTTGATACCAGTCATTCACTAATATTTTATCTTTATCGGTTACGATACCAACATCTTCAAGGCCAATATTTTCAAGATTTGATTTAATACCCACTGCAGAAAGTACAATTTCGGCTTCCAGAAATTCTTCACCTTTTTTGGTTTTTACGGTAACCTTTATATTTTTCCCTGATGTGTCTACCTTTTCTACCGAAGTATTGGTCATTACTTTGACTCCGGCTTTTTTAAATGACCGTTCAAATTGTCTTGACACTTCTTCGTCTTCTAAAGGGACTAAGTTTGGTAGAAATTCTACAATGGTAACTTCGGTACCCATTACATTATAAAAATGGGCAAATTCTACACCTATGGCACCACTACCTACAACTATCATGCTTTTAGGTTGTTTATTAAGGGTCATGGCTTCTCGATAACCTATTATTTTTTTACCATCTTGTTTTATGTTAGGCAAATCCTTTGAGCGAGCTCCGGTAGCAATAATAATGTGATCTGCTGTATATTCTTTTCCATCTACATCAATCTTCTTTCCTGGTTTTATCTTTCCGAATCCATTAATGACATCAATTTTATTTTTCTTCATTAAAAACTGAACCCCTTTACTCATTCCATCTGCAATACCACGACTTCGTTCAACAACTTTACCAAAGACTCTTTCAACTCCATTAACACTAAGACCATAATCTTCGGCATGTTTTAAATAATCGAAAACCTGAGCACTTTTCAATAAAGCTTTTGTAGGAATACAACCCCAATTTAGACATACCCCTCCTAGATTTTCTTTTTCTATTACAGCAGTTTTAAAACCTAATTGTGAAGCTCTGATTGCAGTTACATACCCTCCGGGTCCACTTCCTAAAACAATAACATCATATTTGCTCATTTCTTAATTTGTTGTATAAATTTTAAAGAACGAAATTACAAAATGTATGTGTAACTGTAAACTTTACTACAATATTTTGCTTGGCCAATCTATACGACTGGTAATACGTTTTTATTTTTTTTGAAAGTCTATTGATAATGAATTTACACAATAACGTTGTCCGGTTTCCGTGGGACCATCGTTAAAAACATGCCCTAAATGGCTACCACAATTTGAGCAGATAATTTCTACTCGAATCGTCCCCGAACTTTTATCCCGAATATATTCAACGGTACCTTCTTGGGCCTTATCAAATGAGGGCCAACCACAACCACTATCGAATTTGCTTTCACTTTTGAAAAGCTGAAAATTACAAGCACCACAGGTGTAAATGCCTTTTTCAGAATGAAGGTTGTATTTTCCTGTAAAGGGTTGTTCGGTACCTTTTTCACGAAGTACATTGAACTGATCATCATTAAGGTTTTCACGCCATTCTGATTCTGATTTTTGTATAGAAAAGGGTTTTTTATTCATTTTTTTTTGGAATAAAATTCAATGCAACACCATTTATGCAATGTCTTTTACCGGTGGTATCACTTGGGCCATCTTCAAAAACGTGACCAAGGTGACCTCCACAGACAGCACAGTGTTCCTCTGTAAGTGAGTATCCTAGGGTATAATCAACAGAAAATTCAACATTGCCCTTAATCACCCTATCAAAACTAGGCCAACCCGTACCACTATCGAATTTATTATCACTTTTAAAAAGGGGAGTATTACATGCGGCACATACATACACCCCATCTTTATTGTTTTTATTAAGATCACTGGAAAAGGCACTTTCGGTACCCCCTTTACGTAAAACGAAGTATTCTAAATCAGAAAGTTCTGCTTTCCATTCAGAATCGGTTTTAGTAACCTCATACTTCTTTTCCTTATTTTTGTCTTGAGCTGAAGTATTACAGTTAAACAAGAGTACACTTAAAAAGATTAAGCTTATTTTTCTCATATTAATTTGGAAGAAGTTCGATTTGTGAACTATTTATTTCCAGGACTTGTAATAATTCTTCCATAGTCAGATCAATCGAACCAAATTCTGAAGGAACTATTGCAATCCTGAAAACTTGGTCGTCTGTATAGACTGGACCTAACGTTGAAAGATCGAAATTTCCATCTAAAAATAACATCACATCTAAAAATGTGTGATCAAAGGTATAAACTAATGTACCTTGATTTACAAAATAGGTTTGTGGTAACTGGCTCCAAATATCTATGGGTCCACCATTACCTGGTGTGGTACCCTCTAGAAGATATACTAAGACTACATCCGACTCAAATACTTCTATATTTGAGGGGAATGTGACCAATCTACTAAAACCATTTCCTGGTGTAAAATCAACAGTAACTTCAAATACTTGTCCAAGAATATTAATTCCATCTGCACCCGGAGGTCCTTGATCACCTTCACAAGATGTAATTAAAATTGAAGTAGAAATTGCTAAAAGTAAAAATAGATTTTTCATTATTTATATGTTTTGTTTGACAATTACAAAAGTCGTTCCAAAAAAATAAAACGCCCCTATAGATGGCATAAAAATTGTAAAAATATTTGTGATATATTGTTACCTTGTAATTGTTAATTGAAATATTAAATCATGAAATTAGAAAGAACATTTTCCATTCTTACAGTAATTTTATTTGTAGTAGCGTGCACTACAAACCCTTTTACAGGTAAAAAAACATTGGCCTTAGTTCCAAATTCACAAATCTTACCAATGGCTTTTCAACAATATGAGCAGTTTTTGTCTGAACACAAAGTAATTAAAAATACTCCAAATGCACAAATGGTGAAAAGCGTGGGTCGAAAAATTTCAATTGCTGCAAAGCGATATTTAACGGCTAATGGATATGCGGGGTATTTAAAGGATTATCGTTGGGAGTATAATCTTGTGGAAGATCCAGCTGTTAATGCTTGGTGTATGCCGGGCGGGAAAATAGTTTTTTATACAGGGATACTACCTGTAACTAAGGGAGAGGCAGGGATTGCTGCTGTTATGGGACATGAAGTAGCACATGCATTAGCCAACCATGGACAACAACGTATGAGTGCAGGACAATTACAAGCATTGGGAGCAGTAGCAGGAAATGTAGCACTTAATAACGATCCTGAAAGCCAACAAATATTTAATGCTGCTTACGGAATTGGCACCAATTTAGGTGTGATGTTACCTTTTAGTAGAAGTCATGAGAATGAGGCAGATAAAATTGGGTTAACCTTAATGGCTATAGCAGGATATGACCCTATAGAAGCTGCTCACTTATGGGAACGAATGGAAAAACAAGGTGGCGGGGCTCCGCCTGAAATATTAAGTACTCACCCATCTAGCGAAAGACGTATTCAAAATATTAAAAGCTGGGTAGCCGATGCAAAAGCTGAAGCCAGAAAATTTGGTGTAACTAGTTTTAAAAAGTAAAAAAAATCAAATAAAATTATATTTTACTACTTTAGAAGCTGTCTTAACAGACAGTTTTTTTAATTAGATATTTATGATTAATTTACAAAAAGGAAGCAAAAAATTACTGAATGCCTGGGCCTTTTATGATTGGGCAAATTCTGTGTACAGTTTAGTAATAGCTTCTGCGGTTTTTCCAATTTATTACCAAGCTCTTTTTAATGCTGCAGAAATTGATACAATTGTAGTTTTTGGAGGTTCTATTCGAAGTACACCGCTTATAAGTTATACAACGGCAGCAGCCTTTTTAGTAGTTTCTTTTATCTCTCCTATACTTTCAGGAATTGCAGATTATGTAGGAAATAAGAAAATTTTTATGAAATTTTTCTGCTATCTGGGAGCGATTTCATGTATGGGGATGTATTTTTTTAGTCTGGAGCATATATATACAAGTTTGCTTTTATATTTTATGGCACTTGTGGGATTTTGGAGCAGTTGGGTTTTTTATAATTCATATTTGCCCGATGTTGCATTCCCTGTACAACAAGACAGACTTAGTGCTAAAGGATTTTCGTTAGGATATATCGGCAGTGTTATACTACTTCTTTTTAATTTGGCTATGATCATGTTTCCCGAAAATTTTGGCTTAGGTGAGGGAGGACCGGCCAAAATGAAAGCCATGCAAATTTCGTTTATTTCGGTGGGAGTTTGGTGGATTCTGTTTAGTCAATACACATTTTATTATCTTCCTAAGGGTAATAAATCCAATAATAAAGTAACCATAAAAATTATTTTCGATGGCTATAGAGAACTGAAAGGTGTTTATATCTCACTTTCAGAAAATATAAAATTAAAGCGATATCTCGCGGCTTTTTTTGTATACAGTATGGCAGTGCAAACAGTTATGTTGGTAGCTACTTATTTTGGGGAGCAAGAGATTTCGTGGGGGGATGTAGAACAAAAAACTATAGGACTTATATCGAGTATATTAATTATTCAATTAGTTGCTGTAATAGGAGCTACATTAACTTCCAGATATTCAGAAAAATTTGGAAATATCCCAACGTTAGTTGTAATTAATTGTATTTGGGCAGCTATATGTGTTATTGCTTATTTTATAGAAACACCTATACAATTTTATATCCTAGCTGGTATGGTTGGAATGGTTATGGGAGGAATACAAGCATTATCTCGTTCAACATATTCAAAATATTTGCCTGAAACCAAGGATACTACCTCATATTTTAGTTTTTATGATGTTGCAGAAAAGATCGGAATTGTAATTGGAATGCTTATTTATGGGATTATAGATCAGATTACAGGAAATATGAGAAATTCGATATTATTTCTCGTTATCTTTTTTGTAGTGGGAGTAATTTTGTTGCTTAGAATTCCGAGAAATAAGTAATACTTCACAATTTTTTATTTATGTTTGCTGTTATTACCAAATAAAACTACTACTTATGAAGAAATTTCAAATCTTTAATTGGATTGTCATAGTTTTTTTAGCATTTCAATTTGCAGCCTGTGATAATGAGCCTTTAGAGGGAGAATTCCCTGTAGACGCTGATGTTGTAACTGCAGAAGAGGGGCAGTTTGTTGCTAAAGTTGGTGACATCAATATTATAGCGATTGAGGCAGGAGGTATCCTTACTAGTGAGAATGTGCTAATAATAACAGGAGTGATAACCGATGCCGGCGAAAGTATTGTATTAACTATTGAAAATGCGGACTTAGGCACATTTAATATAACTGTAGTAGGGGGTAGCCTAAATAGTGGTGTTTATTTTGATGGAGGAACAATTGTAAATCCTTATATCTCTACTGCTGAAATTGGTGGTTTTGGTGAATTAACATTAACTGAAATGGACACCGAACTGCTTACGATATCTGGAACGTTTAGCTTTACAGGGGTACGAATTTCTTTGGATTCAGACGGTAATCCCATTTTAGACGATGAGGGAAACCCTGTTTTAGAAATTATTGAAATAAGCGCTGGTTCCTTTAATTCTATTGAATATATTGAAGCAGAACCTGATCCTACAGATGAATTTTTTGCAAAAGTTAACGGTGTAGGTTTTATTCCTGAAACAATTACAACTACGCAAGTTACGATTGGGGGTATTCCTATGATAAATGTTGTGGCTGTAAAACTCAGCGGTGAAACCCTACGAATAGATTTCCCAGAGTATTTAGGTTTAGGAACTTTTGCAATGGAGCAAGTTTCGGACGGAACAAAGCTTATTGGTCTATATAATGCAAATACAGGGGGTGAAAATTTAACTTCTAACCCCGGAACATTAACTATTACAGAATACGATAGCGAAATAGGTAAAATTGTGGCTACTTTCGAGTTTACGGGAACAGATCCGTTGGGACAAGATCCTACCGTTGTTGAAATTACTCAAGGCAGTTTTACACTTTATAATTTAGATCTAACTCTTGTAACAACTAATTCCTTTACAGCAAGTGTTGATGGAGATACATTTAATCCTGATGAAATTGTTGTGATTGAAGATATAATTAATGGATTTAATGTGATCTCTATTATCGCAACAGATAGTATAACCAACCAAAATATTGGATTAATATTTCCTGCCGATATCATTGAAGGAACCTATAATTTAAGTCCAATACTGGTAAATGGGGATGAGAAAGTCGGTTTTTATACTCCTGATATTGGTAATTCAATAGTTTATACTTCTAACCCAGGGACACTTACTATAATTAGTTTTGATATAATAACCGGAGTAATAGAAGGGACTTTTCAGTTTATTGCATCAGATCCTAATAATGTGGATCCTACTACTTATATTATTTCAATTGGTGAATTTACTGTTATAGTTCAGTAAGTCGGAAAATAAGTTAAAAAAGCCATTCGCTTTATGCGGATGGCTTTTTGTTTTTATAAGAATTAAGATTATATCGACTTTATGGAACCAGATCCCATTACTTTGGTATCACTATTTTCGGGATTACCTGAATACCGAATATCACCGGAACCATTTACCCTGGCTTTTAAGCTTTTAGTAGCATTTACTTTTGCATCTCCTGATCCGGAAACATATACTTGAGTATTTTGAGAACTTAAAGAAGAACCCTTAAAGTCACCACTACCAATTACTTTTATTTCAAAATATTGTGTCTTACCCGAAAGTTCTAAATCCCCGGAACCTGTTAATTTTGCATCTATAGTGTTAGCATCCAGATCTAAATTAATATCACCTGATCCAGTTAGAGAAACCTCGAAGGAATTACTGTTAATAACATCTTTAGATAAAACATCGCCAGATCCTGTAAGAGATAATTTGATAATATCTTTAAAAGGTACAGTTATTTTAATTCCTTTCTTAGTTTTTAAAGTAACCTGATTTTTTACTTTAATGGTAAGTGTACCATTTTCAGATTCAATGATTAAATACTTATGTAAATTTTCATCTGTCGAAACTACAATGGTTCCTTCAGTTCCTTTTTCTAATTTAACATCCATAGATCCTACAACATTAATTACATCATAATCTTGTGTTGTTACGGTTTTTGTGGTAACAGTACCGTTACCAACTATTTTTTTGTTGAATTGAGCGTAGCCTTCAGTAAAATTTAAAACTGAAAATGTTATTGCTAGTGTAATTGTTAATAGTGTCTTCATTTTGTTCGATGTTTTATATTAATTTTTTATAAGGGTTAAACCGCCATATTCTGAGTTGACATTCACAGAATTTCCAGAATTTTCTACTCCATGAAACCCTGAATACTTCTTGTTTTTACCATTTATTGAAGAAT
>Ga0114950_10005150_pt1 | contig 10154 bp, 10 predicted proteins | sample N075metaG_FD_83503 | JGI IMG/M metagenome (GOLD analysis project Ga0114950, IMG submission 83503) | Deep subsurface microbial communities from Kermadec Trench to uncover new lineages of life (NeLLi) - N075 metaG | ecosystem: Environmental > Aquatic > Marine > Ocean trench > Sediment | place... | reverse complement strand
CACGTCTTCGATCCGGTCGGGGATCGTGCAAATGCCAAGCACCGTGAGGCGATCGTTGGGGGCCGGTTTGACATCGCCCAGTTCTCTGACATCGATCTCAATTCGGTAATCGGGAAAGAACACCGCAGGATTGGCGACTACAAAGGCGACCTTGGGATCATCCAGGCTTTGCAGCCAGCTTAAGGGCGCTTCTGCCTCAAGTTCCAGGTGTACGAACTTGCGGAGTTTTTCAAATCCGAGAAGACCCCGTCGAAAGATTATCTGCTCTTCTTCGGGCACCTTAATCGTTCCAAACCGTACTGTTTCAAATTCAGGCATACGAGTTCCTATCGCAGAAATTGTGAAAGGCTAGGCTGTATCATTCGTGCGGCTGCGGCAAGCGCCGCCTGATAGACCGCTTCCTGTTTGGCCAGATCCGATGAGAGTTCAAGCACATCTACATCTTCCCACTCGGAACGCAACCGTGAAATATTCAAATGCTGCTCTATGAGGCGAAAATCTGTGGCCTCGAGTCTGATCTGTCGCGAGCCCGTTCGAGCGCGTTCAAAGAGGATCTGGTCGAGCGCGCCCTGTATGGCATCGTTCGTAATTCGTACCAGATCCCCATCGTTAGACTCGAGGGCGTACTGGAGCAGGTAGAGACTGCCAAAAAGATCAGGGCTTCCTTCAATGCCCAGAGTCCTTGCCGTGGTTTTGGTATCCGATGTGATGATTAAACTGCGATCGTCCACAGTAGAATAAATCTGTATCCCGGTCTGATCGTCGTTGATGCGAGCTTCAACCGCAAGCCCCGTACTGTTTATGATCGACAGCACCCCGCTTATGGTTGTCGCGGTACTCAAATCCACGAAAACCGAAACATCACCGTGCGCAATCTTCAACCGGCCCAGGTCGGCCCCGTTGCCATTTCTCAGGAGCGATATTTTAGTCGCGGTCGTGATGACGGGATCGAGATCGGCCCCATCCAGTATCTTGTTAAATCGCTCGAGAATGCCCAGATCAGCCGCGATGGTAGCGCCTGCGCCAAATTCAAGGATCTCAAAGTCCGGCTGTGGACTCAAATTACTGCCCGTAAGCTGTGCGTTGACGACTCCTGAGAATCCAAGATCTGACGCCGTGGTGTCTGATGAAGTTCCCTCCCGGATTTCAAAGCCAGTGGGCGGAATCAGCGAGTCGTTGATTTCAAGCCCCATTCCGTCGGCCCGTATCGCCATGGTCACGGTACCGAATCCCGCGGACGCCATCTGAGTGTCGAAGGCCGTCATGATTTCACTTAACGTGGTGCTTCCCGAAAAATCGATGGTGACTTCCCCGCTATCGTCGGTCTTGTGCATAACCATGACCGTAGGATTGAGATCGATTCCGCGACCCTCGTTGAGATTCTTGAGCAAGGTCGTACCGCTCACCTGTCCTGTGGGTGTGGCACTCAGGCGAATTCCATCACCCGTAGGTGCGACGCTCGCCGTGAGGCTTGTAATGCCCGACGCCACAAGCGAGGTATTGATCGCCGAGACCACATCTCCAATCGTAGTGGCACCGGACACGTCTACGAATGCGCTCAGCACGCCATTTCGGTCTGTGATCTGGAAGATTCCCGGCGCGAGTTGCACGCCCGATCCTCCATTGAGATCCGCCAGTGGAGTGGTCAAATCGAGCGCCGCATTCAAATTGGAGTTTTCACCCAGTGTGATAAAGGCTTTGGTGAATGTCACATCGCCCAGACTGTTAAGATTTATGTAGGCGCCCGGCCCGATCTTCGTACGAATGGCATCGGAATTTCCATTGTATACCACGCCTGTGGCATTCGCTCGAATGGCCACCCGATCCGTATAGGTACCGGAAAATATATGTCTCGATCCGGCCTTGCTGTTGGCCGCTTCCAGGATTTGATCTATGATCGAGGTCACACGCCCCGAAAACGTGTCGCGCTGATCGTCCGGAATGGTGTCGTTCGACAGGTTCACGGCAATATCAAATGCTTCGATAAGAAGATTGCTCACTGTGCTCAGTGCAGAATCAGTGGTGGCGAGCCAGGACTGACCCGATCGCACGTCTCTTTTGAACTGCGCAATCGCCTGCAGCTGATCGCGATATTCCAGCACGCGCACCGTGCCGATCGGATCATCCGACGGCCGGTTGATACGACGAAGCGAAGAGAGTTGCTCTTCGATTCTCGAAAATCGTGCCAGACTGCGGCCCAGGTTCCAAATGACCTGCGACGCAATCATGGAAGATGTAATTCTCACAGAACATATACCTCTGTTTGCCTAGGAACGGTCGTTATACACAAAGTCCTGATCGGAGCCTGTAGGAGGTCGACCCTTATCACGGTTCGACCAGTTTGATCGCGGCTCTTTCACCGGGCGCTCGAACAGGTGCGCCGGCGGTCTGGGATCCGACGGTTCTTTGTCCTTCTTTGAAAACCACTTTCCGAACATCAGTTGACCCCTTTACTTGTCTCGCCGGCCACGTGACCTGCGCCTGGGTGTTCGCGCGTAGCGCACTTCAGGTGGATCCACAGACACCGGCTGATCCTTTCGCATCATGTCTCTTAAGTATCCGGCGATCTTGCCCAGATCATCCTTGATCGAAGACGAAGACGCAGCCCGATTTTCATCCTGAATTTTTAAATACACTTCTTCCCGGTGAACAATCACCGACGGCGGGGCATCGACACCCAGTCGAACCTGTCGCCCAAAAACACCGAGCACAGTGACCTTGATTTCGTCACCTATGGTAATGCTCTCACCAAGTTTTCTAGTCAGTATGAGCAAGGCACCCTCCCTGGCACCCTGGACGGCTAACGACCGACGACACCCATTCGTTGAATGACCGTCCCAATAGCCTCGTCCATGGTTGTAATCACCCTTGCCGCAGCCTCATACGCGTGCTGAAACTTTATCATGTTGGCCAGTTCCTCGTCCAATGAGGTACCCATGACAGACTGTCGCTGATTCTCCAGTGTCCGAACCAGCAGCGTTTGAGTCGCCGTAACCTCCATGGCTTCCCTGCTTCGCGCTCCAATCGTACCGATGACTGAAGCGTAGTACCCATTCAATGTCGAACGCCCATCAGGCATGGCCGGCATTTCCGCGAGATCGGCCAGAGCCTGAGCGATCGTGACATCGCTCTCGGCGTCACTGGGTCCTGCGACAATGTTCTGTTGGGGATTATCGGCAAGCAGCGCATTTAGCTGAATGCTGCCGGCCTCAAGATATAGCGGATCGAAGAATGACACCCCGGTCCGCCCATCGGCTGTACGGCCTTGCCTGTGGAGCGTATTAACCTGTGTGACCAGGGTTTCGACCAGTGCATCGAGGGCTTCTCGGGCCTCGGCTACCCAGACATCCCGGGCATCGATCAGACTGCCCATATTTCCGCCGCCAAATTCCACCGCGGTTCCTGAATACCCCCAGTTGACTTGAATCGTGGGTACGCCGTCAAAGTATCGTACTTCGGTTTCGAGTTCGTGAACCTCTACCGAGTTCACAAATTCCATACTCCCGATGTAGACGTTTACCGAGCCCGTAGACGTTTCAGTGATCGATATTTGAGCCAGAGAAGAGAGCCGATCGAGCAGAAGATTTCGCACATCACGCAAATCATTCGCCTTGGCACCGCCCAGTTCTCCAGAAGCAATCTGTTTGTTGAGCGCCGCAATTTGAGTTCCTATATCCGTAATGAGTTCCGCCTGCTTCTCGATTTCGGCATTGAGGTTGGATTGGAGGCTATTCAGCTGCCGCGATGCCTGATGAAAGCTGTTGACCAGGAGCTTGCCTTGTTCGACCACTGCATTTCGAGCGGCCGCGGAGGGTTCGCTGGCCACCTCCTGCCAACTTTGCCAGAATTTACTCATGAGGTCACCAATGGTATTGTCGCGCGGCTCGGTAAAAATCAGTTCAATCTGAGTCAGGGTTCGCTCCTGGGCCTGCCAGCCTCCCAGACTGTTGATTTCCCTGCGAAACTGCCCATCTAAGAAACTGTCGCGAAGCTGGTCTACAGAAACGGTTCTGACTCCGGTTCCCATGCGCCCGTCCGGGAGATCCAATGGCAAGGTTGAAGCCATAATGGTTCGCTGTCGGGCAAAACCAGGCGTGTTTACATTGGCGATGTTGTGACCGGCGGTAAACATGGCCAGCTGCTGGGCAAGCAGCGACCGTTTACCAATTTCAAGACCTGAAAAAAGACCTGCCATAATGCGTTCCTATGTATTAGCAGCGACGATTCACTGCTATTTGGCCCGACCCTTCCGAGCGTCCCTGGTGTTTAGCTGTATATACCGGTGATGGTCGCATGCGACCGGCAATCCATTGCAGAGCCTCTGAAGTGCAACGCGTAGACTGCTCAATGAGATTGGTATTCAGAGTTCGACATCGATCGATTTCGCTTTGAAGGCTGCGCAGTTGATCCTGAGCCGCCAACATCTCTGATCCTGCAGACGCCTCTACGAGAGCGGCGATGTCCCCCAGCGATGGATCGTCGCCGACACCGGTGTTCAGCTGGGCCAGCTGCGTCGTGAGCGCCTGCCGATCCCTCTCAATTTTTTTGGATTGTGCAATCGCCTGCTCTTGTAACGCGATAACGTGCTCGAGTCGTTCTGTATCGCGCTCCACCAGCGCACTGCGCTGCTGGCTCAGCAGGTCCAGGAACGTTCGAAATTGCGTAGTCTGCTGACTTAGACATTCGATCAGTGCTCTTGCCAGTGAATGCACATTAGTGGACACGTGTGGTCGCTCCATTATGTTGTCGAACCTGATTCATGACGCGTTGGACATACGCGCGCGTTTCCGGAAAGGGCGGAATGCCCCCATATCGAACCACGGCCGTGGGCCCTGCATTGTATGCCGCGAGTGCAAGCTCAAGGCGTCCATCAAAACGATCCAGAAGCTGCTTCAAGTATCGCGCACCCCCATCAATGTTTTCTCCCGGGCTCCAGATATTCTGTACACCCAGCATTTCAGCGGTAGAGTCGGTAAGCTGCATAAGCCCTTTAGCATTTTTTGGAGACAATGCCAACGGATTGCCCGCTGATTCAACCTGGATCACGGCCGAAATGATTTCAGGGCGCAGGCCATAGCGTCGGGCCGCACGCTGAACATGGTGATCAAACTCACGAATATCCGGCTTGTTCAGCGGGATGAATCTCTGGACCATCTTAATGGGGGGAGCGGTGAGCTGCAGGCGATGACCTTTCAACGGATCTCTGTGTTGAATGCTGCTGACCAGTTTATCGGCCAGTCCAATGCTTCGACGTTCGGCAAGCACTCGGCCCAGTCCCAATTGCGCGAAATCACCCAGCATATCACCGCCCGACAGCAAGCCCTTCTTCGGCTTGGGCACGGTCGATTGCATAACTTTAAGGAGCTGGGCGATGAACATGCCCTCAATGCCCGCCGCGGCGCGGCGCAGTTTTTGGGACTCCACCTGGGAAGGCGGAGTTCCGGCTGTCTGGATGGGAATAAATGTCATATTACATGATGATCAGCCTGGCACGTAGAGCGCCGGCTTCGCGTAAAGCCTGAAAAATGGCAATGATATCGCGAGGTGTTGCTCCGATCGCGTTCAGCGCCGAAGCCATTTCGCCCACGGATGCCACTTCCTCAAAGGCTACAACTTTTGCCGCTTCTTCCTGTACCGAGATGTCTGACTGCGAAGAGTATGCGGTCTCTCCACTCGAGAACGGAAGAGGTTGTACAATAATAGGACTTGAGGATATCTCCACCGTCAGCGAGCCATGCGCCAGTGCCACGGCGGCCACAGATACATTGCCACCGGCCACGATGGTTCCGGTCTTTTCATTCAGCACCACGCGGGCTTCTACATCGGGCACCACCCTGACCGCCTCCAGGCGAGCTAAGAAGGTCATCGCCGCATCGTGGTCGGGCGGCATCGTAACATGAATAGTCGCCGCGTCGATGGCCGACGCCACGTCGCCAAAGCGACGGTTGATGGCAGACACGATCCGCGTGGCCGTCGTTATATCGGGTTCTCGCAATATGAAAGAGGCATACGCTTCCGACGGAGTCATTCGGGGCGGGACGGCCTGAATGAGTCCACCGCTCGGAATGCGACCGACGAGGGAGTAATTGTTTCGGATTTGAGTACCGCCAGATTGTATGTTGAATCCACCGATCGTGATGGGTCCCTGCGCCGATGAGTATACCACTCCGTCAGGACCTGACAGAGGCGTGAGCAGAAGGAGTCCTCCTTGCAGGCTTGTGGCGTCGCCCAATGAAGACACGGTAACATCCAGAGTGCCTCCCACCCTCGAGAGCGGTCCCACGAGGGCTGTGACCATCACGGCAGCGACATTTTTTACTTTCACGGCATCTACGTCAACGGTCACACCCATCCGTTGAAGCATGTTCACGAGAGATTGATTGGTAAACTGCGTTCCCTTCTTATCCCCGGTTCCGTCCAAACCCACCATGAGTCCATAGCCCATGAGGGGGATTTGATAATCCCCTTCGAGGCTGGTGATGTCTTTGAGTCGGGTGGCCGCACACACACTCTGCACAGACACGCACAAGAGCGCCACGGCCAGGGCGATAGAGAAAAGCTTCTTCATCAGAAAATCCAGCTGAGAATGCGAGTGAGAAGTCCGGGCCGGCTTGCGGTGCCCGCCGGTCCCCGGCCCGTGTACACGATCTGGGCGTCGGCGATTAAATAGGATGCCACGGAATTGTCTGCGGCCACATCGGAGGGTCGCACCACACCGGTGAGCGTAAGCGCTTCTTTGTCGTCATTAATCCCCACAACTCGCTGACCCTCGATAAGCAGGTCGCCGTTGCTGGTGATTCCGGTTACCCGAACGGTCATTCGGGCCTTCAATCGGGTCTTACGATCGGTCCTGCCCTCACCCTTGAAGTTGGCCGAGGCTTCGCCGCTCACGCCAAAAAGAGGAATAAAACTCAGCGGACCCACGCCGGGTCCTCCGCTGGCATCAAAGTCTGAGTCTTTCTTCGTCCGCGTATTGCTTTCATTCGTGGCCGACGCGCTTTCGAATATCATCACGGTCAACAGATCACCCACATGGTGGGCTTTCAGGTCTGTAAACAGCGAACGTGCGCCCATGTGAAGTTGGTTCTGAGCCTTCAACGAGTACGGCAGCAACAGCGCAATGATGACTACGAGTGTAAATATGATTTTGCTTCGCATTTGATGATTCTCCTATGGCCCGACTGCGCACTCACGAATTCCGGTAACAGTGGCGAGGATAATCGTACGTCTGTCCAATCGCACCCGTATGGGTTCTCCGATTTGTGCATCTGCTAAGGCCACGCCCGTACGGGTTACTTTAACCGAGCCGACGATCGCTATGAGGGTAACACGGGCACCGCGATGTACATCGGGGATGTCTTCCATCGCATCAAAAACCAGAATGCGTCCGGCCGGAATCCGTCTGCGCGCTCTCTTCGTGGCTGCAACGAGTGTAGCTACTGGTGTGGAATGAGTCACCTCGCGTCGCACGAGGGTAAAGTCACCGGGGTCCAGGGTAGCACCGCGCGCGATCGACACATGTGCGACTAAGACCTCTTCCCAAATATCGATCAGCACCGAAAACGCCCGGTCTCGGTGTTTCGGTGAAATGGCGCGGACCACCGTTTGACCTCTTGGTATAGATGCGAATTTGAAGATGTAGTCTGAAGTCGGTCCGGCCAGATCAGGTTCGTTGAGCATAACCAGGGACACGCATGACGTATCAAGCCCCAGCTGCGATGCGGCTAAGTGCCGCAGAATGGTTTCGGGCGTCTGCGCCGCGGCGATACCACTGCCGAAGATCACCAGCGCCCCAATGCATATGTTGAGAATGTTTTTCATCGTTTGAGATTGTTGGTCAGTTCGGCCATTTGATCGGATGTTTGTACGGCCTTGGAGCTGATCTCGAAGGCACGTTGAGCGACGATCAATTTGACCATTTCCTCAACCACTTCCACGTTGGATAATTCGAGGTAACCCTGATTCAGATTTCCCAGACCATCCTGTCCGGGGTTGCCTACCTGGGGCTCACCGGATGCCGCAGTACTCCTGTAAAGATTGCGACCCAGGGCTTCCAGTCCACCCGGGTTGGCAAACCGTACCAGCTCCAATTGTCCTATGTCTTGAGGATCATCGCTCCCCGCCACGAGTACAGACACCATCCCCTCTATTGAAATGGAAATGTTGGAAGTACCATCTGGAAAACTGATTTCAGGCTGAACGATAAATCCTTCTGACGTAACCAGAGTGCCTTCCCCATCCATTTTAAGGGCTCCGTCCCGGGTATATGCGATAGAACCGTCGGACTGCAGAACCTGAAAGAAGCCGCGTCCTTCGATTACGATGTCCAGAGGGTTGCCGGTAGGCGTAATATTTCCCTGGGTAAAAAGCCGCTCTGTACTCGTGGCACGAGTGCCATGACCTATTTCGAGCGCGACAGGACGAAGTGATGTACCGCCCGAAGAAACCCCCGACGGTCTGAGATTCTGATACATCACATCCTGAAATTCAAGTTTCGAGCGTTTGAATCCGGTAGTGTTAACGTTCGCGAGATTATTCGCGATCACGTCCACATTCAACTGTTGAGCGATCATGCCGCTCGCGGCCGTACGTAATGCTCTAATCATGTTTAGCCTTGTACCTTTCCAATCTGATTCACCGCGCGACCCAATGTTTCATCCTGGATTTGAACAGCCTTTTGTGCGGTTTCGAAGTATCGGAATGTGCTGATCATGTTCACCATTTCGGTCACCGGATCCAGGTTGGCTCTCTCCAGGTATCCTTGACGCAGTCGACTGGTCGTATCCGGTTCGGGCGGCTCAGCGGATTGAAAGTACGTGTGTCCAACTGCTTTCAGTAACTGGAGATTCTTAAAACCGACGATTTGAATGATACCCACAGTCTCACCATTCACGCTCACTTCACCGGTTTCGCTGATATACATATCGCCTTGAGGAAGCGTAATGGCACCGCCTTCACTGGAGACCGCATACCCGTTGGATGTAACCAGCTCACCCGACGTAGACCGTGTAAAAGAACCATTTCGCGTATAGAGCTCGCCATTGGGCGTGGTCACCACAAAGAATCCTTCGCCTTCAATGGCCAGATCAAACGGATTGCCTGTGGACTCAATGGGCCCCTGGGAAAAGTCTGTGTACAATCCCTGGTGGTAGGGCTGCAGCCAGGGTGTGTCAGCGGAAATGGATGCTTCATTAAGTCTTCTCAGAAACAGCGACTGACGCTTAAAGCCACTGGTTCCGGCATTGGCCATATTGTTCGCCGTCACGTCTTGTTGACGTGCCCGGGCGACCATGGCACTGGCGGCATAAGAAATTCCACGTATCATATTGGATTGACGCAACGCAATGAACGTGCCGGGCGGGGATATTGCGGGCTAAAGCCTTGCAGGAAATGGGAATATCGTCAGAGTTCCCGGGGCGTCCGTGCAGCGAAGGAGGTCAAAAGTGCCGGGTGGGGGATCAGGAATTACCACTGAGGATCGTTCGCTACTCTATCTTGAGATCTGCCAGGGCTGTTCTTGTAGCACTGCTTATGCGGTCGGTAGTCTTCACCTCGAGAATGTATTTTCCTTTGCCGAGCTCTTTGGTGGAAATGCGTCCCGTCTGGTATGTATCTTTTTGAGCTGAAGTATAAGATTTATTGATCAGCACTTTGGGGTGCCGGCCCTTGTGATCAAAAATCGTATACACGACATCGTAGTGACACAGCCCCGCCGAATCGGGTGTCAGATTGTAGACTTCGTGATAGAATGCCACGACGTCCTCGCGCAAAAATACTCCCCCTGCCCTGGGAATAATTTCTTTTCCATGGCGTACGAATGGACCGGAATCGTCTGTGGCGTTTCGTATTTCTGCCGCAATCACCAGAGGCGACAAATCGAGTTCGGCATTATGTTCATACGGCACCAGCATACCATCAAAGACGAAAGCCGCTCGCTTCCGACTTTGATCGTCTGACACTTCCGCGGCCACCACATAGAAACCGGGTGGCAAGAGCGCGCTCCACTGAGCCAGAAGTATTTTTTTTCGGGGCCATCGCTCGAACGATTGCCGGACTAAAACGCTGTCGCTCCACTGTGTGTGCAACATGGAGTCGAATGCCATGATTCGAGTGATATAGCTGAGCTCGCCGCCGCGCCCGCGTGTTCGTTTGAT
>Ga0114950_10005149_pt1 | contig 10154 bp, 7 predicted proteins | sample N075metaG_FD_83503 | JGI IMG/M metagenome (GOLD analysis project Ga0114950, IMG submission 83503) | Deep subsurface microbial communities from Kermadec Trench to uncover new lineages of life (NeLLi) - N075 metaG | ecosystem: Environmental > Aquatic > Marine > Ocean trench > Sediment | place... | reverse complement strand
TTGGTATAACTACAGTCAGTGCGAATGGTTATCGGGGAGAGGCCGAATCTGCTCAATTGGCACACCCCGAACAATCCCCCGAACATTTTCGGAAACGACTTAAGTTAAGGGCAAGTGTCGTCTTGCCAGCACATTGCCCACCCCCGGCCACACAGTTCGTTGGGGCTACCGGGCACGCGCTCCACAGGCGATCCGGCCCAGTCGAGCCTGGCTCAGACGGCCCACATTCCATGCGCCCGGATCTGTTATAAGGGATGCGGCAGAACTAACTTCGTTTATGGTAGCGTTCTTGGTGGCAGGCCACATCCTTGATCATGATGGCTCTTCAGTCCCGTAACCCCAAACTGTAATCCGTCAGGGTTCAGCAGCTGTTACCCATCAGGGGTACCGCTCACGAACCCCCGGCAGGCTGCTGCTGGCCTGCTCTTCCCTCGAGTCAATCCGTTAGCCTACGGGCGACTGGGGGGTCCCTACAGCAGCACCAACGGCGGCCCCAGCGCGAAGAGCGCACTCACGATGATGAGGGTAGACGAAGCCCATCGAGCGGAAGGGCTGGCGCTCAACGTCGGGTTCCTGGATCGTCCGACCTCGTACAGGTTCCGCTATCCTCTACGTCCTATACCAGAACACCCTGCCGGTCGCAATCAGCCCCGCGATCGCTATGACAAGCGAGACGGAGTTCGTGACGATCCCAGCGATGGCGATCCTCTTGCCGCCGTACTCTGCCGGCTTTCGGTCTGCTTTCACGAGCGCCATGATGCCCACCACCGCCCCCACGACGCTACTTGACCACGAAACTTCCTCAAGCAGCAACACCCTCGCCCCGACGAGGAGCAAGCCCAACGACGTTAGGCCCCAGATCCCGAACACGAGTGAGGCAATGGCCAGCCCTTTGCGCTGTCGTCCTTGTGGCTCCAGACTCGAAGTTTCAACTGGGTTTTCCGTCTTGGCCCCCTCTCGGTTCGAGTAGCCTTTGAATGCCCGCCGATCCAGTCGCGGGTCCCGCGCCAGATTCCCGGCACTTCCGGAAGTGAGGGTCGTGCCGATAAAGGCTCACCCCCTTCGAATTCTAAAACCCATATCCCCTCGTAGATAGTGAGTGGGGTACGGGCCGCCGCGGCAATCGGCTCAAGCGCATCCCGGACCGACTCCTCAAAGTCCACAAGCACGATCAAATGAAGGGGAGTGCCTCTGCTGGCGCATTCTAACGGATTTGTGTTTCAGCTGCGGCCCTGAGTGGCCGCCCAGCCTGGATGCACATTGAACTGCTATGGTGTCGGGGGCAACAAGGACCGGAGCAGCCAGCCGCTATTCGTTTCTTATATTCTAAGAACCGGGGTTTCTAGAAGAGACTAAACGAATCTGGGTTTCAGGGGGTCGCGAGTTTAAATTTCGCCGCCCCGATTGGTTTAACCGTTATGAATAGGACACTTCTGAGGGCTCGGGGCTATGGCGGCTTCGGGCCCGCTGCTACATTAAGCTGCTAGTTTCGTCACTTTCGTCGACGCTGGACGGTCAAATCATCCAGCCACCTGTTTCTGCATCAGCGACGGAAGACGACATCAGTGGATCTTGTGCCAGTACACGTAGGCGTTCCCCATATCGTGCTTTAGATCATAATTGAAGTTGAAGCCGTTTTCCCACACGTACCCGTGGTCGACGTAGTCATTCCCGTCAGGTATTTGTAGCGAGCACGTCTTCCCCGGATAAAGTTCATAAACCTTCTCCTCAATAAATCCATAGTCGCTTTCGTAGATGTCGAGGCGAACCCTGTTCCAATAATAGTTGCTGCCGCCGAATGGGTTGTTTGCGAAGTACCAGCAACTCTCGCCGGCAGGGCAGCGGCCCGTCGAAGGCCTCCACACGGTATACCAGGTACCCTCGTCATCGACTTTGTTCAGGGACCCCCAAACCCAATCGGTTTTGCAGTAATTTCCCTTTATCATGCCAAACCATACATAGATTTCTGCGTCGCCGGCATACCAGGGTTCCTTTACGTCACGGATCCTTATTCGTCGGATGCCAATGTAGGAAGCGCCCGACCCCTCCCCCTCCGTATTCGTGGCTGCGGCCTCCCTTCCCCTGGCCTCCGGGCCGGCTGTGCGTTGGTCGCGGTCAGGTTGACCTGTCGGAACGTCATGGTTTTCATGCTCTTCGGGCGCGAGTATCAGAACGACCCGAGTAGGGGTTCGCGTGGGATCGAGGGTTACGCGATTACCGGTGCGTACATCGTAGGCGATAATGGCGCTGACGTCGGATTCGTCGTCGACAGGTGCATAGGCTACCAGGAGGTCATCGCCGCCTCGCCATTTCGCTCGGTGGGCCTCTACCGGGATGTAAAGGTCCAGGCCTTCCAGGTCACCGAATTTCAGCTTGCTCCCGACACCCCGTGCAGACTGTCGGAATGCCGCCAGCCCCGGTGGCACGTCCGGTCGCCTTGAAGCCCTCGCGAGAAACTTGTCGAGCTCGACGATGTTCTCACGATTCCTTGACTTGGCGATTTCGGATCTCAGGAATCCCCGAAATCCCGGTTCTGCCACGAGCTGAGCCAACTGCTGCGCAAGGCCCTCCAACTCCGAATTCAGGGCGGCGGGACTCTGTCCCTGCGCCAGCAAGCCTGACGGGAGTCCTAGAAGCAAGGAGATCGCCAGAGCCATCGCTGTCCAAGTGGCCCTCGTGTCGGTCATGATTCTTCCTCCAGTCACATTCTTGCGGCAGGTCCGCTCCGCTTCGGGATCTCCTCGATCCGGTATTGTCAAGCCGGGTGCTTCCTCCATAATAGATAACAGCGTCAAATGCAACTGAAGTCCGCCACTCCGTTGAGTAGACCAGGGGAATGCTCCCGGATTCTAGTGATCTGCTAGGCGGCCGACGCGAGCCGCGAAGCCCTTGTCCGCCACAGTGTCAGCGACAGTGACAGCACCCACGGACGCTGCCTTGGCGCTGACGGAGCCGCTCAACCTGCATGGGGTGGTTCGCACGGGGTGCGTTGCTCAGGGTCTCGACTACCCCCGGCATGAACTGTAACCGTAGCTGTAACGAAATGAGGAGGGGTGAGCGCAAGTGTATGCACGTGAAATCACCGAAATGCACGTGAGTGCAAGTGTATGCATGTGAGTGCATGTACCGCCACCGGCATGGGGTTCAGGAGGTCACGAGTTCGAATGGCCACCTAACGTGATACTTCAGGTAGAGCACTGAGCAGACCCGCTGCCAACTAGACTCCGTCTAGACAATCTGACTGTACGGCGGATTTCTGAGAAGGTATCCAACTAGATACAGGAGCATGCCTATTGGGGGCAACGGGTCTTTCTGGGAGGGTGCATTACCGAGCACTGAGGCGTAGGGTTCTAGCTAGACCAGCCAAGCAGGCGAGGAGGCGCAATGGCACACACGTACCAAGAGTTGCATGGGATGACCGTCGCTGAATTGCGTGAGATTGCGTCGGGAATCGAACACTCCGAGGTCCACGGCTATTCCACGATGCACAAGGAGCCATTGGTGCAAGCATTGTGCGAGGCCCTCGGCATCGCAACACATGATCAACACGAGGTGACAGGGATCGACAAGGCACCGATCAAGGTCGAGATCCGGGCGTTGAAGGTCACGCGGGATGAAGCCCAGGTGGCGGGAGATCGTGCGGAAGCGAATCGCATCCGGCGAAAGATCCATCGGCTGAAACACAAACTGCGGCGCGCGATGGTCTAGTGACCTGTCAACGAGCCTCAACCACTTCCAGTGCGCGCTCACAGATCCTTCCGTAGCAGCGCGTTAGAGCGCCTCCTTGTGGCCAGGAGGATTGAGCCTCGAATGCGGTCGCGACGAGCTTGTTAGAGGTCTAGAGGGGGTTGGGGGGAGTTTGCAGCGGGGATTCGGCTGCTCCTTCTCACATTTCTACACGAGCATGTCATGCAACCCGAGTTTAGCCGTGCCTGAGGCAGTTTGGGGTAGCTTTTGGGGTAGAAAAGTACGATTTCCTACCCCATTGAGCGGTTTCGGATACGACAGAGGATGCCCGAAACACCGCGTGAATACTACATTTCGTCGTATCAGCGTTCCTTCTCAACCTGCTTGCAAAGCAGGCGCTCTCCCGACTGAGCTACGGCCCCAAAACTGCGCCCGAACATAGGCGCAAGACACGGGATCGTCTACGGCACGGCCTTCGTGGTCTACTCGGCCGGCGATCATGCGTCGAAGTTGGATCCTGCGCCGCCGCAGCGTACTCTCGACCAGATGTTACCCTAGCGCCAATCCTGTCCATCCCCCATCCGTCAACCGCGGAATTGGCCGCAATCCTCGCGCGGCACTATTTTCACCGGCGTTCACAGCATTACACGATCGTATGTCCACGCGACCTCATGAACTGAATCCAGGACACCGAAACACGCGATGCCATTTCCTGCTGATCAGGCTGAGACTACTGCCGAGATAATGCAGCACGGTCTTGAGCCGGCCGACCTGCTATCGATGTACCGCACGATCTACCTCTCGCGGCGCATCGATGACCGCGAGATGTTGCTGAAGCGGCAGCAGAAGATCTTTTTTCAGATCAGCGGGGCAGGACACGAGGCGGTTCTCACGGCGGCCGGCATGGCAATGCGCCCCGGCTATGACTGGTTCTATACCTATTACCGCGATCGGGCCCTGTGCCTTCAACTCGGCGTCACCCCGTACGAAATGTTCCTGCAGGGCGTCGGTGCGGCCGAAGATCCTGCCAGCGGTGGTCGCCAGATGCCTTCCCACTGGGGGCACGCCGACTATAACATCGTGTCGTCGTCGAGCCCGACCGGAACCCAGTTCCTGCAGGCGGTCGGCTGCGCGGAAGCCGGAATCCGTGCGGCGCGCGCGGGGCTCGCCGAGACGATACGATTCGAGGAAGATGAAGTCGTCCTGGTCACGACGGGTGAGGGCACGACGTCAGAGGGCGAGTTCTGGGAAGCGCTGAACACGGCGAGCAATCTGATGCTGCCGGTCATTTTCCTCGTCGAAGACAACGGGTACGCGATCTCCGTTCCCGTCGAAGTCAACACCGCCGGGGGCAGCATCTCGAAGCTCGTATCCTCGTTTCCTGACCTCCTGATCCGCGAAGTGGACGGCACGGATCCGGTCGCCAGCTATGGCGCCATGCAGGAAGCCGTCGCCCACTGCCGGGCGCGTCTCGGCCCGGCTCTCGTGCACGCCCACGTCACTCGTCCCTACAGCCATTCGATGTCGGATGACGAGCGGAGTTATAAGCCGGAGACCGAGCGAGAACAGGAATCCGAGCGGGATCCGGTGGTGACGTTTGCCACACGACTCGTGGCCGAGGGAATCGCGTCGGAAGAGGAGCTCCAGGCTCTGCGTGAGGAGATTGACGCGCGCATCGTCAGCGAGTCGGAGCAGGCGGAGACCCGGCCTCAACCCGGCGCGGACACAGTGTACGATCACGTGTTCTCGCCCGATGTCGATGTCACCGATGCCGCGCGGTTCTCCACGGAGCCGAATTTCGAGGGAGACGAGACGACGGTCGTCGATCTGCTCAACACCTGCATGCGCGACGAGATGCGCCGGGATCCCACCATCGTCGTGTTCGGTGAGGACGTCGCCGACGTCAGCCGCGAAGAGTACATCGATGAAGTCAAAGGCAAAGGCGGCGTGTTCAAGGTCACGGCCGGCCTGCAGCGCGAATTTGGATCGAACCGCGTGTTCAACTCCCCGCTGGCCGAGGCCAACATCGTGGGCCGCGCGGTGGGGATGGCGACCCGTGGGTTGAAGCCGGTCGTCGAGGTGCAGTTCTTCGACTACATCTGGCCGGCGTTCCATCAGCTGCGCAATGAAGTGGCCACGATGCGGTGGCGTTCGGGTGGCCATTTCAAGTGTCCGCTCGTCGTCCGCACGACGTATGGCGGGTACCTGGCGGGCGGCTCGATCTATCATTCGCAGACGGGCGCTTCGCTGTTCACCCACACGCCGGGAATACACGTCGTGTGTCCGTCCAACGCGGTGGACGCCAACGGTCTGCTGCGCACCGCGATCCGATGCGACGATCCGGTCCTGTTCCTCGAGCACAAGCACCTGTACCGGCAGACCTACAACAAGGGCCGGTATCCGGGGCCTGACTACATGATCCCGTTCGGCCAGGCGAATATCGTGGAGGAGGGCGTGGACGTGACGGTCGTCACTTACGGCGCCCTCGTCGAGCGAACGCGCAAGGCGATTCGGCAGCTCGAAAAGGAGGGGCGTGGAATCGATGTGGAGTTGATCGACCTGCGGACCCTCAACCCGTTGGACATGGAGACGATCGGCGGGTCGCTGAAGAAGACGAACCGAATTCTGGTAGCGTACGAAGACGCGAAATCGTGGGGATTGGGGGCTGAGATTTCAGCCCGGATCGCCGACGAGTTGTTCGAATGGCTGGATGCACCCGTCCGGCGACTCGCCTCGACGGATACCTTTGTTGGATACGCCCCCACGCTCGAAGCCGAGATCCTCCCGCAGGTCTCGGACATCGCGGAGGCGATAGCAGAACTTTCCATGTACTGAGTCGGTTCAGGGGGGCAGAGAGCCCGTCTGACTCGATTTCGGGAGGCCGAGAGCCGATGTCCACGACGAGACGTGAATTCCTGACCGGTACGGCCAACGGCCGGCGGTCAGATCTCCTCACCGAAGCCCAGGCCCGAGAGATCGTCGAGGGTATTCTGGCAATGTCCAGTGCCGATGACACGTCGGTAAGCGTGTCGAATTCCTGGACCGGCAACACGAGATCCGCGGTAAACCGGATCACGACGGCCGGAGAGGTCACCAACACATCGGTGTCCATATCGGCGCGATTCGGACAGCGGCAGACTTCCGTGAGCACGAACCGGCTGGACGACGATAGCCTGCGAGCCGCGGTCGATGCCGCGCAGGCCCAGGCTCGCCTTTCCCCGGAGAATCCCGAGCTCATGCCGTTGTTGGTGGCGCAGGAGTATGCCGCGTCCGCGGGGTTCTTCGATTCCACCGCGAGTCTCGACCCGGCGAAGCGCGGCCAGGTCGCGGCGGCCGCGATTGCCGCTGCCGCGGAACATGGCGACCTCACGGCGGCGGGTTTCCTGACGGCCACCGCGAGCGCCTCGGCGGTTGCCAACAGTGCAGGCATGTTCGGCTATCATCGCTCTACTTCAGTGGACTACGAACTCACCATCCGGACCGCCGATGGTACGGGCAGCGGCTGGGCGGGCACGGCTGACCGTGACTGGTCCGCTATTAATACGAGGGACCAGCACGCACGTGCCGTCGAACGTGCACTGGGTTCGCGCAATCCCCGATCGCTCGACCCGGGTGACTATCCCGTCGTGTTCACGTCTGAGGCCGTGTCGGATCTTCTCGGCCTGCTTTCACGGTCGCTCAGCGCTCGTTCGGCGGACGAAGGCCGCAGCGCGTTCAGCGCCAAGGACGGGACGAAGGTCGGCCAGAAGTTGCTGGACGAAAAATTCACACTTGTCAGCGATCCCGCGGGACTCGGTTCGGCCCCGTATGACAGCGGCGGCATGCCCCTGCAGCCGGAGACCTGGTTCGAGGGCGGGGTCCTGCGGCAGCTGTCCTACGATCGATTCTGGGCCGACAAGCAGGGCATGCGGCCGACTGGCGGGGCGGGTTCGCTCCGGATGTCGGGTGGCACTGCGTCTCTCGACGAGTTGGTTCGTGGACTCGACAGGGGGCTGCTCGTCACGCGGTTGTGGTACATCCGAAGCATCGATCCGCGCACGATCCTGTACACCGGCCTGACCCGTGACGGCGTGTTCTGGGTCGAGAATGGAGAAATCGTGCGGCCGGTCAACAACTTCCGCTGGAACGACTCGCCGCTCACGGCCTTCGCGTCCATCGAAGAACTCGGGCGTCCCCAGCGAGTGACGTCATCCCGGGAAGTGCCGCCGGCGCGGCTCTCGTCTTTCCAGTTCAGCACGGTATCGGAGGCGGTATGATGCAACGTCGAGACTTCGTCAAGCAGACAGCGGCCGTTGCGGGAGGAATCGCCCTGGCACCGCGGATCTTGCGTGCCAATGGGATGCCGCACCCGCCGTCGGTGGTTCGATCTGCTCCCGGAATTGATCCCGTGTTGAAAGACCTTCTATTGCTTGCCATCGACGCGGCGACTTCTGCCGGGGCCCAATACGTGGACGCACGCGTGGAGCTGAATCTCCGGCAGTCGGTCAGCACACGGGAAGACCATGTGCAGGGAATCCGCGATTCGGCCTCCGAGGGCATCGGCGTACGCGCCTTCGTGGACGGGAGCTGGGGATTTGCAGCGACACCGGAACTCACGCGGGAGGCAGTGACCGGGGTGGCGAAGACGGCGGCGGAAGTCGCTCGGGCCAACGCGGCGGTCGAGCGAGCGCCGATACGTCTGGCCCCGGTGGAAGCTCTCGGCGAGGTGACCTGGACAGCGCCGCACGAAATCGATCCCTTCGACGTGCCTGTCGAAGACAAGGCGGCACTGCTCCTGGAGCTGAACGCAGTCGCGATGGCGCAGGAGGGCGTCCGATTCGTAAGCAGCAGCGTGAGTAGCTTCCGGACGGACAAGACGCTCGCCACGTCTGAGGGCACGATCGCGGCTCAGCGGTTCATGCGCGTGGGCCCATCCATGACGATCACGGCCGTGTCGTCGGACAGGTCTCGCTTCCAGCGCCGGGGAGCCGTCGTCGAACCGTCCGGGTTCGGGTACGAGTACGTACTCAAGCGGATGACAGCGGATGCGGTGCGCGTCTGGGCTGATGAGGCCGTTCAGATGCTGGGTGCCGACAGCGTCGACGCGGGAACGTGGGATCTCGCGCTGCATCCGTCGCATCTGTGGCTGACGATTCACGAGTCGATCGGTCATCCGACGGAACTGGACCGTGCGCTCGGTTACGAAGCGAACTATGCGGGCACGAGCTTCCTGGCTCCGCCGTCCGAGATGCTGGGCAAGTTTCGTTACGGGCCGGACTTCATGAATATCGAGGGCGAGCGGACATCCGCGGGCGGGATGGCGTCAATCGGTTACGATGACGAGGGTGTGCCTGCGCAGCTCTGGCCGATGATCAAGGACGGGATCTTCGTCGACTACCAGACGACACGCGAGCAGGTGGCGTGGATTTCCGACTTCACGGGTCGGAAGAACAGCCATGGCTGCTCCTATGCGTCGAGCTGGTCATCGATTCCGTTCCAGCGGATGCCCAACATGAACCTGCTGCCGAATGCAGACGAAGATTTGAGCGAGGACGACGTGCTCACGGCCATGGATCGCGGTATCTATCTCGAGGGCCGGAATTCGTACTCGATCGACCAGCAGCGCTACAACTTCCAGTTCTCCGCGCAGGTGGCGTGGGAAATCCGTGGCGGCAAGAAGGTGCGCATGCTACGCGATGTAGCGTATCAGGCCCGCACGCCGGACTTCTGGAATTCGCTCGCTGTGATCGGCGGTCCGTCGACCTACTACGTGGGCGGAAGTCTGAACGACGGCAAGGGTCAGCCCGGTCAGAGCAACGCGGTCTCGCACGGCTGCCCGATCGCCTTGTTCCGGGGGATCAACGTGCTCAACACGGGACGTTAACGCAGACGTCCGCTGGTGGCCTGATGATTCCGCCACCAGCGGATGTCGGTTACCAGTTCGGCCCGGGCTACACCGGGTTCGTGTTCGGCTACTTGTTCACCGCGTACATCGAAGTGAGGCAGCACGTGCCGCCGGTCCATCCACTCGGCGCGCAGATTCCGAGCGGCACCCCAGGCGAGCAACTCCTCGATCGACCGATCACTGTACACATGACACAATCGGTCGCCCCTTCGGGCGCTCAGACGCGGGACATCCCGCATCGCCGTGTGAAAGTGGTATTTGATCAGTGGGTATGATCGCCGTTCTCGGCCTCGGCCGGCATGCTTTCCATGTCAGGCTCATCCTCGGCCGACATGTCCTGGGTCCCGTGTGAGTGCAGGTTTGCCGGCGCCTCGAGTGTGTTGATCAGATCGGCCACGTAGCTGTCGTCACCGCGGTCGAACTCCGGCCACACCGTGTTTTTTCCTACCCACACCACACCACCGATCGCCCCCATGCCGCCGTCTGGTGCGGGTACGTCAAGCGGGTTGTCATACTCTGCCGAGATTCGGTACGTGTGGTCGGCGAAGATTCTTCGCCCTAGTGTCCAGAAGAACGTGCCGCT
>Ga0114950_10005148_pt1 | contig 10156 bp, 7 predicted proteins | sample N075metaG_FD_83503 | JGI IMG/M metagenome (GOLD analysis project Ga0114950, IMG submission 83503) | Deep subsurface microbial communities from Kermadec Trench to uncover new lineages of life (NeLLi) - N075 metaG | ecosystem: Environmental > Aquatic > Marine > Ocean trench > Sediment | place... | reverse complement strand
CAGCCGGCTCGGCTGAGCGCGACGCATATGGCTGTATGCCGGGACGATCGTCTCGAGGTGCTTCATCGCCTGGTCCAGCAACGCCGACTGTAGCCTGCGGACCGCGACGATGGTGTAGTCGGTGGCCTCGAGCATGAACAATCGCATCACCGTGACGCACTGGTCGTTGCGGCTGCGGCCGGTGTGCAGTTTGGCGCCGGTGGTGCCGGCGATCTCGGTGACCCGATTCTCGATGATCGTGTGGATGTCCTCGAGCGCCGGGTCGAGCTCGATCGAGCCGGCGGCGAGCTCGTCGCGCACCTGATCGAGTGCGGTGTGCAGCGTCGTCACCTCATCGGCGGTCAGCACCCCGGCTTTTTCCAGGGCCCGGATGTGGGCCTGGCTGTAGCGGATGTCGTACTCGGCGAGGTGCCGGTCGAGGTCGATCGACGCGGTGTAGCGCTGCGCCGCCTCAGCGGCGGCGCCGCCGAATCGTGCTTGCCAGAGCGTGCTCACGGACTATTCCGCGCCCACTGGCACCGGCTTGTCGATGTCCCTGGTCGTGTCGGCCTGGATGAGGGCGTCGATGTCGGGCTCTGCGGCAGCGGCGATCTTCGCCTGCCGCTGCCCCGCGAGCTTGAGGCGCAGCGCCTGCAGCCGGATGAATCCTTCGGCATCCTTCTGATGGTAGACGTCGTCGTCCTCGAAGGTGACGTACTCCTCTGCGTACAGTGGGAAAGGCGACTTGCGACCGCTGAGCCGCCAGTTGCCCTTGTAGAGCTCGAGCCGCGCCGTGCCGGTCACACCCTCCATGGCGGAGTCGACGAACGCATGCATGGCCTTCATCTCCGGTGAGAACCAGAAGCCGTAGTAGATGGTCTCGGCGAATTTCAGCGCCATCTGGTCGCGCATGCGCAGGACCTCGCGGTCCATGGTGATCGACTCGACGGCGCGCAGCGCGGCGTGCAGCAACGTGCCGCCGGGGGTCTCGTACACGCCGCGAGACTTCATGCCGACAAAACGGTTCTCGACGATGTCGATGCGGCCTACGCCGTGGCGGCCGGCGATCTCGTTGAGGCGGGTGAGCAGGGCCGCGCCCTCGAGCTTTGCGCCGTTGACCGCCGTGGGCCAACCGTCGACGAACTCGATGGTTACCCGCTCGGGCGTATCGGGCGCTTTCCGCGGGTCGCACGTGAGCGTGAAGATGTCGGCCGGGGCGTCGACCCAGGGATCCTCGAGCACGCCACCCTCGTACGAGCAGTGCAGCAGGTTGCGGTCGCAGCTGTAGGGCTTGTCGGGGTTGGCGTCGATCTCGATGCTGTTTTGCTGGGCATAAGCGATGAGGTCGGCGCGCGACTTCATGTTCCAGGATCGCCACGGGGCGAGCACCTGCACATCCGGTTGCAGGGCGGCGTAGCCCAGTTCGAAGCGCACCTGGTCATTCCCCTTGCCCGTGGCGCCGTGCGCCACGGTGTCGGCGCCGACCTCATTGAGCACCGCGAGGTGATACTGCGAGATCAGCGGCCGGGCCAGCGCCGTTCCCAGCAGATACTGGCCCTCGTATACCGCATTGGCTCGCACCCCCGGAAAAACGTAGTCGGTGACGAACTCCTCCTGAAGGTCCAGCGTCCACATCTCCGAGGCACCGGTCTTCTTCGCCCGGCGCTCGATCTCGGGGATGTTTTCCGCCTGGCCTACGTTGGCCAGGTAGGCAACGACTTCGCAATCGAAGGTCTTGCGGATCCAATGCAGCATCACCGATGTGTCGAGGCCGCCGGAGTACGCCAGCACTACCTTCTTGGGGGGCTTCTCCAGTCCGTGCAGTTGCGCCGCTTCTGAGGGAGTCGCGGTGGTCATGGTGGTCTCTCTTCTTTGGCGCCGTCGTCGGCGGGTCTTTCTATAGCCAGCTCTCGAGATCTTCGCGGAACTGCTGCCAGCGGGTTCCTTCTCGAACGATCACGAGGAGGGTGTTGTCGCCGGCAACCGTGCCGACGACGTTGTCTAGATCGAGCCGGTCGATGGCTTCGGCGACCGGATGCGCGTTACCGCTGCCGGTGTGGACCACGGCCAACTGGCCGGCGCCGTCCACCGAGGTGACGAACTCGCGCAAGATACGAATGTTGCGCTCGGTCAGCGCCACGACGTTGGTCGGCACCGAGTAGCAGTAGCTGCCGTCGGGCCGCGGGGTCTTCACCAGGCCGAGGTCCTTGATATCGCGGGACACGGTGGACTGGTTGACCGCAATCCCGTCGATCCCGAGCTCGTTGACGAGCCCGGTCTGGGTGTTGACGTCGTGGTCGCGCACGAGACGGAGAATCGCTCGTTGTCGAGCATGTTTGTTCATCATGGTTGCAAGAATATGCTATAACTCGCATAATCATGCAATCACATGGCGTGCTTGTTGGGTGAGTGCGAGCGTGGGGCTCGAGGCGGGAAACCAACAAGAACGGGTGGCGATAATCGAAAAGAACCCTTGATCGATCAGCGCCGCAACTTGAAGACGTACAGTGCGTTGCCACCGCGCGGGTGGCGGAGCTCGGGCGCCAGCAGCCGCGGCACGGTGCGCGGGCTGCCGCCGCCGACGCCGGCCGAGACCGCGACGTATTGCTCGCCGTCGACCGTGTAGGTGACGGGGAAGCCCTGAACCGACGTGCCGAGGCGGGTTTCCCAGAGAACCTCGCCCGTGTGCACGTCGTAGGCGCGGAAGTACCGATCGACGTCGCCGGCGAAGGCCAGGCCCCCGGCGGTGGTGAGAACCGCGGTGAGAAACGAGGCGCGTTGCTCGATGCTCCAGATTTCCTCGAGCGTGTCGACGTCGTAGGCGGCGAGCTTCCCGAGGTTGCCGCCGGTGCCGGGCATCTCGGTCCAGCGGCGGTCGCCCCCCGTCCCGCCGGAGCCCCGCTCCAGGGGCAGCGGCCGGCCCGAGATCTCCAGGCAGCTCTGGCTCAGGGGAATGATCAGCGCCGTCGCTTCCGGGCTGTAGGCCATGGCGGGCCAGTTGTGCCCGCCCGCCGTGCTCGGGCACACGGAGATCCACTCGCCGACGATGGCATCGAGGATATCTTGACGGTATCTCACCGAGCCGGTCAGCGGATCGACCTCGTCGAAAACGTTCTGGTAGACGGTTTGCGTCAACCCCCGAAACGACCCGGTGGTTCGGTCGAGCTTCCAGAGGATGCCGTGCTTGCCGATGGTGAACAGCGCCTTTTCGCCGTCGACGTCGATCAGCACCTGCTCGAAAGCCTCATCGAGGTCGAGCGTCTCGCCGGGAACGTGCTGCCGGTACCAGACGATCTCGCCGGTGTCGGGATCGAGGGCGAGGGTCGAGTTGGCGTAGAGTGTGGCGTCGTTCGCCGTCAGTCCGCGGCTGGCGGCGACCCACGGCTTGGCCTGTGCGGTGCCCCAGTAGGTGAGGTCGAGCTCGGGGTCGTAGCTCCCGGTGATCCAGACGTCGACCCCGCCGCGCAGCTCCCAGTCGAGCCCGCCCCAGGTGGCGTCGCCGAGCTCCCCATCGGCAACCGTGAACGTCCGCCACAGCTCCTCGCCGGTCTCGGCGTCGTGGGCGGTGATGAAACAACTGTCCTCGAAGAACCGACCGCAACCGTTGATGCCGTTGATCACCTTTCCCTTGACGACCAAGGGGCCGGCGACGTTGGTGTAGCCCTTGCGGTAGCTGGCGATCTGGGTTTCCCACACCAGCGCACCGGTGCGGGCATCGAGGGCCAGCAGGTAGGCGTCCTTGGTCGCCAGAAAGACTTTGTCGCCCCATATCGCCAGGTTGCGCATCTGGTTGAAACCGCCGGGCGGATAGTCCTGAGCAAACTCACGCCGGAACTCCCACAGCAACGTGCCGCTGGCCGCGTCGAGTGCTTGGACGACGTTGCCCGGGTTGGCGAGATACATGGTGCCGTCGTAGACCATCGGGGTCGGCTGGTTGAAGCCGTCGTCCATGGCCCAGGCCCACGCGAAGTCAAGGTCGCCGACGTTGGCCCGGTCGATGTGATCGAGAGGGCTGTAGCCCCAGCCGTCGTAGGTGCGGCGGTACGACAGCCAGTCGCCGGGGTCAGGGTCGGCAAGCATGGCGTCGGTAACCGGGGTGAAATTCTCGACTTCGTGCAGCAGCTCGGTCTCGCCCGGCGAGGTGCGCGGCCCCGGGGGGGCATCCGGATCGGGACGCGTCCTCCGTTCGGGTCTGAGCTCGGTGCCGCGACGGGCGCCACCGCGCGCCAGCGCCGTCTCTGCCGCAAGCTGCCCGCCGGCACCGATCATCGAGGTATCGGCGGCGCGCAACGGCTGCGCCCCGGCGGGCACCCCATTGGCCTCCAGGACGTACGCGATGATGTTGGTGATGCCGGCGGCGCTGAGGATCCCGGCGCCTGTGGGAGGCATCGTCGCGCGGGTCAGCTCCAACAGCTCGCCCACCGACCGGGCGCCCCATCCGCTCAAGAACTCGGGGCCGGCGAGCATCGGGCCGGCTTGCGATCCGCTCAGGTCGGGCCGATGGCAGGCGGCACAGTAGCGCTGGTACGCAGCCTCGCCGGCCCGCGCCTGGGTCTCGGTGTACGACGGACCCTGGGTCGACTCCGATGCAGCCGCGTCGGGGAGAAGGTGCCCTACCGATAGCGTGGCTAGCCCCATCGCTGCCGCAAGGGCTGCTGGTTTCGGCACTCGCCAGCCTGTCTCGGCACGGGGCATGGCTCATTCACCGCCTGTGGAACGTGGAACCAGCCGCACTCTACGGCTCCGCAACGTGGTTGGCAACGAAGACTCGACGGATGTGCTGGGGGAGCGATTGGATTATTATCGACCTGCGGCGCGTCTCCTCGTTGGCCGCTTCCCCACCTATTTGACGATCCAGTCTCCCGGAGTCCACCATGCGCAAGCTCATCACAGTTGTATCCGCCATCGCTTTGTTGGCGACGACGCTAGCGGCGACGCCGCCGCCGGCGGGTGTTTTTTCCGCTGTGTCCGCCGACCCGATCACCTTCAACATCGACCCGATGCATAGCTCGATAGGTTTTCGAGTCCGGCATCTGGGTCTCAGCCGTGTGAACGGTACCTTCCGGTCGTTTCAAGGCAGCTTCACGTACGATCCCGACGATCCGACCAATTCGAACGTTTCCGTGACGGTCGACCTCGGCAGTATCGACACCGGGGTTGAGCGGCGCGACAACCATCTGCGGTCGGCGGACTTCTTCGACGTGGAGACGTATCCGACGATGATCTTCGAAAGCACCGAGGTGCGGGTGGTCGACGCCGAGCACCTCGACATCGTCGGCGACCTGACGATCCATGGGATCACCAAGTCCGTGACGTTCGAGGCCGAGTTCCTCGGTATGGCGCCGCGTCGCGGCGGTCAAACTTCGGCGTTCGAAGCGACGGCGCGGGTTAACCGGCACGACTTCGATCTGACCTGGAACATGCTCCAGGAGGGCCTGCAGATCGTCGGTGACGACATCGATATTACGATCCAGATCGAGGCCAACACGCCGCGCCAACGATGATCGCCCGGGTCGCCGCCGCCGCTCTTCCGGTGGCGCTGGTGGCCCTTTCCGCTGCGGCGCTCGCTGCGCTGGCGGCGTGGCTGGGTTGGGTGTCTCCGATCTCGGGGGTCGCCGTGTTCAGTTTGGCCTTGCTCGGCGGTGGCGGTGTCTCGTTGTTGCTCGGCCTGGCAAGCGTCTTTGTCTCCTCGCAGCCGGAACACGGGTCGCGGGCCGCCGGCGTGTTGGCCGCTGGTATCGGGCTGGGTTGCCTCCTTCTGTTAGGGGCGCTTGCATATGGTGCCCGTGGGGCGCCGGCGATCCACGACCTCACCACGGACATCGCCGACCCGCCGAGCTTCTCCGCCGCTGCGGCGAACCCTGCCAATCGGGGCCGAAACCTGTCGTACCCGCATGGCGTCGCCGAGACTCCTCGATTGCAACAGCAGGCATACGCCGACCTACAGCCGATCGAGCTCCGGGTGGGTGTCGGCGACGCTTATCGGGCGGCTCTCGACGCCGCCGCTGATCTCGGGTGGACCGTCGTCGCGCGCGACGACGCGGCGCGCACGTTCGAGGCCGAGGACGAGACGTCGGTGTTCCGCTTTGTCGACGACATCGTGGTCCGGGTGCGCCCCCGCGGCACCGGGGCAGTGGTCGACGTGCGCTCGACCTCGCGCGTCGGCGTTTCCGACATGGGCGTGAACGCCGATCGTATAAGGAGATTTCGCGCCGTCTTGACGCGCTGAGGCGTTTTCGCCCACCGATCAGCACGCAGAGGCGACCGATCGGCAGCGGCGCCGGCCGTTCCGCCGGCAATCGTTGTCGCCACCTGCGGCGTGCCGTAGGCTGTCGGGAGCATTGGGCAACGGGTCAACCGGAGGGTCGCTGATGGCACGAAACCGGCGGTACGGCGGCGGGCTTTTCCCCGGCGTGGTCTTGATCGCGGTCGGCATCGCCTTCCTGCTCGAGCGCACCGATTTGATGTCGATGTCGCAGACGTTGCGGTTCTGGCCCCTGTTCGTCATCTGGATCGGGCTCGTTCAGCTGATCAAGCCCGCTGGCGGCCGGCGCAGCATCTTCCCGCTGTTGATCGGCATCTGGCTGCAGATCAGCACGCTCGAGCTCTTCGGCCTCGACCTCTCCACTTCATGGCCCCTGGCGATCATCGCGGTCGGTGCGTCGTTCGTCTTCGAGTCCTTGCTCCGAGGATCGTCGGGCAAGGCGGCCCGCCAGGTGATCATCGAAGTCGACACCGGAAGTGGGGTCGACGCCGGTGACGCCGGTAGGGAGACCACCGATGAACCATAGCCATAGCCGCGACGGATTCGTGCACCCCCGCCTGGTCGTGGGGCTCTTCGTCATGGCCCTGGGCGCGCTGTTTCTGCTCGACAATATGAGAATCGTCGACTTCGGCGACGTCTTCCAACGATTCTGGCCCGTCGCTCCCATCGCCATCGGGCTTGCCATGGTGCTGCAGCGCAGAGGTAACTCGAACCGCGGCGTGGGCGGTTTCCTCGTGGTTGCGGGCACCTGGATACTGCTGTACGACTTCGACATCGTTCCGTACAGCTTCTGGGATGGGTGGCCGCTCGTGTTGATCGGCATCGGTGCCTGGTTGGTATACCGAGCGATGGTCGAACCGGAAATCTCCACCGCTCGCGGCAGTGTCTCCGCCGGGCAACCTGGCTACGATCCGAGCGCCACCGGTGACAGCACGCTCTCCGCATTCGGTTTCCTCGGCGGGGTAGTGCGGAAATCGACCTCACAAGCCTTTCAGGCGGCCGATGTCACCGCGATCATGGGCGGTTGCACGATCGATTTGCGTGACGCCGACCTCGGGCCCGAGCCTGCCGTCGTCGATGCGTTCGCCTTTTGGGGAGGCATCGAGGTGCTGGTTCCTCCCAACTGGGTCGTGATCAACAAGGTGTTGCCGCTGCTGGGGAGCGCCGAGGACACCACCCGCCAGGCACCTGAGCCGGGCAAGGAGATCCTCATCCGTGGCACCGTCCTGATGGGCGGGCTGGAGATCCACAACGGGCGTTCCCGCGACGACTGAGGGGCGGGACTGTCTGTTTTTCTTGATTTCCCGCCACCCGCCTCACGGTAGTTTGGGACCTCCTGTATTTATTGATTTCCCGCCACCCGCCCCCGACCTCTCGGCGCCTGCGGCGCCTTCGCTGCCCGCTTTGCGCACAGATGGGGGATTGGACGTGGGCTGGGTTGGGGACCTCAGGGCCTGGGGGTGCGTGATTTCAGTGTGCAAGTCCTCCGGGGTGGTGCGTCCTACGGGGTAACGAACGCATCCCCTTGCAGGCCGCCCGGCCTGCTACTAACCCGGAGGTGGGCTGGTGAGAAGGCTTCTTCAGTTGTTTTCCTGTAGTGCGGTCGTGGCGTTGATGGCCGTCGCGGCCGGCGACAGCATCGCGACCACGCAGCGACACAGTGCGCACCTGACGGTCGAGCCGTTTACCAACGGTTGGGCGCGCGATCCGCGTGTCCAGCGGGTTCGCACCGACGTGACGATCACGGTCGATGGTGCCCGGCGCGTCGCCCGCGTCGAGATCGAAGACCAATTCCGCAACAACGGTCGGCGGCTCCTCGAAGGCGACTACCTCTATCCGATCCCCCCGGGGGCGGTGTTCACGGACTTGTCGCTGTTCATGGGCGAGCAGGAGCTCAAGGGCGAGATGCTGCCCGCCGGAACGGCCCGCGGCATCTACGAGGAGATCGTGCGGCGCAAGAAGGACCCGGCGCTGGTCGAGCTCCTCGACCATGGGTTGCTGCGGGCGCGGGTGTTCCCGATCGCCCCCGGTGAGACCCGCCGCATCATTCTGAGGTATACGCAGGTGCTGGGTCGCGACGGGCATCTGATTCGGCTGCGTTACCCACGCGTTGTCGGCATGTTCGATGCCGACGAAGGCCCGATCGCGACTCCCCGCGGCGAAGACCCGCGGCCACGGGCGATGATCCAACCCGTGGCGAGGCCTCCGTTCCATATGACGATCAACGTCACCGACGCCGATCTGTTCGCGACGCCGTACTCGCCGACGCACCGTATCGAGGTGCGGGAGCGCGACGACGAGATCGAAGTCTCCTACGACGGCAGCGGCGGGGCGCCGCGCGACTTCGAGCTGTTCCTGCCTTTGCGCGAGGAGTCGGTGGGCGTCAGCGTCGTGACCCACGCGGTAGTCGGCGAGCCCGGCTTCTACATGATGCTGCTCTCGCCACCGGCGGCCGCCGAGGTGTCGAGCATCCCGCGCGACCTGACGATGGTGCTCGATGTTTCTGGCTCGATGTCGGGCGACAAGATCGCCCAGGCTCGCGCCGCGCTCGACCAGATGCTGGCCGGGCTGGGAGACGCCGACCGCTTCCGTGTCATCACGTTCTCCAGTGTCGTACGGCAGTTTCGCAACGGCTTCTCGCCGGCCGACGGCGACGCCATCGCCGCGGCTCGCCAATGGTTGGCCGCTGTCGAGGCCGACGGCAGCACCAATATCCAGGCGGCGCTGCAGGAGGCGCTGCGCCCGGCGACGAGCAACGCGCGGATGGCACAGGTGGTCTTCTTGACCGACGGCAAGCCGACGGTCGGGGAGACCGCGGTCGAGCGCATTGTCGAGCTGACGAGGTCGATGATCGACGACGAGCGCTTGTTCGTTTTCGGCGTCGGCCACGACGTCAACACCTACTTGCTCGACTCGCTCGCCGAGGGCGGCCGCGGCACGGTCAGCTACGTGGGTCCGAGCGACGACGTCGAGGAGGCGGTCTCGTCGCTGAGCCGCAAGATCCGCCACCCGGCGCTGACCGACCTGCGCATCGTTGACGCGCCGGTCATGCTCGAGGACAGCTATCCACAGGAGCTTCCCGATCTGTTCTTCGGTGAGGATCTAGTGCTGTTCGGGCGCTACCGCGACAGTGGCTCGGGCGACCTGGTGATCGAAGGTAGCCGCGCCGGTCGTGTCGAACGCTTCGAGTTCGACGTTGACTTTCTCGGCGGCGAGCCGCACAACGGCTTCATCCTGAAGCTGTGGGCGGCGCGCAAGGCCGGCGCCCTCACCACCCAGGTGCGCCTGCACGGCGCTAGCCCCGAGCTCGTCGAGGAGATCCGACAGCTCGGCCTGCGCTATGGCGTCCTCACCGAGTACACCTCGTATCTGGTCGAGGAGCCGCGCATGTCGCTCGACGACGCCACCCTCCAGCAGGTGATGGAGCGGGCCCGCGAGATGGAGGTCGACGCCGATCGGCAGGTTGGAGCGCTCGCCTTCAACCGCGCCCGGCGTGACGCTGTCGCCAAGCGCGTCGACTCGCTCGAGGAAGCGTTGCGGGTGATCAAGGTCACCGGCAAGCGCCCGATAGCGGCAGCCGGTGCGGCCACAGCGCCGGCCGCACCGAGCAGCGGGGTTGGCGCGGCCGGCCGCTACGAGCTCGGCGAGGAGTACGAGGGCGCCACACGCCACGTCGTCGACCGCATGTTGGTGATGCGCTCGGGCGTGTGGACCGACCTGCGGTTCAGCGACGAGCGCGTCGTTCAGGTGGCGGCGTTCAGCGCCGCGTACTTCGAGCTCGTCGAACGGCTGCCCGTACTTATTCCGTTCTTCGCGGTGGGACAGAGGGTTATCATCGCTGCAGACGGGCTTGCCATCGAGATCGCCGATACCGGCGCTACCGAGTGGAGCCGCGGCGAGCTCGAAGCGGTT
>Ga0114950_10005146_pt1 | contig 10159 bp, 8 predicted proteins | sample N075metaG_FD_83503 | JGI IMG/M metagenome (GOLD analysis project Ga0114950, IMG submission 83503) | Deep subsurface microbial communities from Kermadec Trench to uncover new lineages of life (NeLLi) - N075 metaG | ecosystem: Environmental > Aquatic > Marine > Ocean trench > Sediment | place... | reverse complement strand
TGTCGTCCCGCACAATCAGAAATACGTCGGGGTCGGTAATCAACTCATACGACTGATTATATAACTCGGCAGTAAAAGTAATTTGTTCGTCATCATTAAACAGGTTCTTAGATGGTGCGGCCCTGAATTTTCGCCTGTCATCTTTAACCGTTACATACTGTATTGCCTTGTTTATCAGCGTGTTGGTGACGTCATGTGAGCCATTTTGGAGATAGTCATAAAGCCGCCACTTCCAGATTCCTTCAGCAAGAAGAATCCCCGTTTTCAAGCCTCCTGATTCACCGAAAAGCATGAGTGGAAATCTCGTATCCACATTGCCGATTTTCTGATACAGGTAAACGTCTGAAGAAGGATTGACACTGTACTCTCCAAACGGAGCATTCAATGGCGCAAATGTGCTGATTTGATTTTCGAAATTCTCCTGAATAGTAAATAATTGAAATTGCCGGTCGACAAGTGCTGTTACTTCGTTAGAACTGTTTGTAGTGCCCGTAATCGAAAGTAAATCTTGCGCATCATTGAATCTCGGAATAAGGGTTCTTTCGCCCACAATAAACATGCGCGGAACGTTTGCATTGTCGAGGCTGGCTAGTAAGGATGTAATATTGTGCTTTGAGCTCGGAAGTTGATGCAGTACGACAAGGTCAAAATTCGCGGCATTGCCCTCGAAATCTGAAAGCAGGCTCACCGTAACATTGTAATTTTCATTTGTGGAAATGATCTCGCGCAAGGCAGCAAGATCGGGGTGGGGCGAACTACCCAGTACTAAAATTTCCTGCCTCCCATCTATCACTTCAATATAGATATCCTTCGAATTGTTGGAGTATTGATTTTCACCGGAAATACCCGAAAGTCTTACTCTGTAGTGATTGACTCCGGGCTGGTCGGCTTTGAGAATAAATTCTCTTATCTCAAAAAAATGGTCGTCGTCGATTGTGATCGATTCCTCTACAAGGGTAGATACTGACGATCCTGAAATTTTTTGAATCGAAATTTTGGCCCTTCGACCAGCAAGCTTACGAGCTGCAATATCGACCCGGATCGGAAACTTATCACCTAAAAAAGAGATGCGATTATGTAAAACCTGGCTGACCAGTAAATCAGTCTTGATCGTTGTGTCCCCAAGAGCTATCGCGTAAACTGGTGCAGTTATTTCTTGCGACATATATAATGGATTCTTCCCTCGATTATACAATCCATCAGTTGCAATAATGACCGCTCCGAGGTTTTGATCGCTGTACTGTTTCCCTACGTACTCGAGTACCTGCGAAATGTCCGTGACATCATCCTCGAAATCTGCGTCTGCACCGTCCTGAATGCTCGCACCAAATTTCAAACGCTCCACCGAGTATTTTGAAGCCAGGTCGGAAGCCAGCTTGTCCAGTGCGGTAATGTATGCGGTAGAATCTTCACCAGTGAAAAAATCGCCAATGGAAGACGAATTGTCCTGTGCGATGACGATGACCGGGTCTTGAATGGTCTGCTCGTGCATCTGGAGAAACGGGGACAAAAGCAGGGCGGAAAGCAGCGCGACCGTTCCAAACCTGAGAATGGCCATGATCGTTTTTATATAAGAGGGCTGGTCCTGAAATGTGCTGTCGCGATAGTACAGTACAAGCGAAAACAGTGCCCCTGCCGCAATGCAGAACAAAACGTACCATGTGGGAAACTGAATTTGAATAGACTCCAATTGTCAGGATTTAGTTTATAAGGTGGCAAATATGCCAAATTAATCTATTGAATTACTCCAACGTGCCCGATGTACACTGTATTTCAATTGTAATGCAACAATAAGAATAATCCGAATGTTTGATCCTTGATACCAGGATATTCCGTAGATGAGCAGATTCGGACATGGTAGTTTCAAAATGTATTTTCGCAATTTGCGCCCGGAACGGACATTCTGGCTAAGTACCTTCGATCAACTTTTGACGTAATGATGAAACGAGTTTTGCTGATATTGACCTTGACGATCACTGCAACCGTGAGCGCATTTTCTGCGTATATGCTTATTCCGATGGATCTCGATCAGCGAAATCACCTGAAGGCATATGGCATTGCATACTGGATACTGGAACAGGATATCGAGACCTGGTGGTTACTCAACTACCGCGGTGGAAGCTTTGTGTTTGAGCATACGAAGGAGTTTGAAAGGGAATGTCTTACTCGCGACGTGAGTTTTGAGGTTATCCCTACAGCGCAGTTCAATGCAATTCTGACAGAAATATCAGACCCTGAAATTAATCAGGACGCAATTAAGCTGGAAGCTGCACCAAAGATTGCGGTTTACACGCCAGACTTCAATGCAAGAGGGGTGAGGATCCAGCCGTGGGATGATGCCGTCACAATGGTACTCACTTATGCTGAAATTCCCTATGAGACGATCTACGACAGGGATGTTATCAATGACAAACTGCCATTGTACGATTGGCTTCACCTTCACCATGAAGATTTTACTGGACAGTATGGTCGTTTTTACCGAAACTTCGGGATGCAACCCTGGTACAAAGAGAATCAACGCCGCATGGAAGCTTTGGCTGACGAACTGGGTTTTGAGAAAGTGTCCCAGTTGAAATTGGCGGTTGTAGAGCGGATAAGGGAATATGTTGGTGGCGGGGGATTTATGTTTGCAATGTGTTCGGCAACAGATACTTATGATATTGCCTTAGCTGCAGATGGAATTGACATTTGCGCTGAAATCTACGATGGTGATGCTGCTGATCCCAACCCACAAGATAAACTGGACTTTACGAGAACTTTTGCCTTCAAGGACTTTCAACTGATTATGAATCCTTTGGAGTACGAGTTTTCTACGATAGATCATCGTATGCGCAGGGTTCCCCCGGAGCAGGATTACTTTACCTTATTTGACTTTTCCGCAAAATGGGACCCCGTTCCTACAATGCTCACCCAGAACCACACGAGGACAGTTAAGGGGTTTATGGGACAAACCACGGCATACAATAAAAATTATATCAAATCCGACATCCTCATCCTTGGTGAAAATAAGCCCGAGCAGGAAGCGCGTTACATCCATGGTAATTTTGGCGAGGGCACGTGGACCTTTTACGGAGGGCATGATCCGGAGGATTACAGGCATTATGTCAACGATCCTGAAACGGACCTCAACCTGCATCCAAATTCACCCGGATATCGCCTCATTTTGAATAATGTGTTGTTCCCGGCAGCTAAAAAGAAAAAACGCAAAACGTAGCGCTTGATTTCACACATGGGAAATTGATGATTCATGTGAGTGAATTCATGGGAAATAGAGAATTTATTTTTGGGATAGAATTGAATCCAACATGGCAAATACAAAAATCACCGGACTGGGCTATTACGTTCCGGAAAACGTAGTGACAAATAAAGAAATGGAGGGTTGGATGGATACATCTGATCAGTGGATTCAGGAGCGGACGGGCATACAGGAACGGCGATATGTGACAAGGCACAAAGAAGGCACAAGTTCGATGGGTGCTAATGCGGCAAGAATAGCGATCGAACGTGCCGGTATCGATAAAGAGGAGATCGACTTCATCATTTTTGCCACACTTTCCCCTGATTATTTTTTTCCTGGTTGCGGAGTGTTAATGCAACGGGAACTGGGCATTACCAAGACCGAAATCGGAGCACTTGATGTGCGCACCCAATGCACCGGGTTTGTTTATGGTATGAGTGTTGCGGATCAGTTTATTAAGTCTGGAATGTACAAGACCATTCTGCTGGTGGGTGCTGAGACACATTCTATGGGCCTCGACTATACCACATCGGGACGTGATGTCGCTGTCTTATTCGGAGATGGGGCCGGGGCCGTTGTCCTGGAGGCTACTGACGAGGAAGGTGGGATTTTGACGACAAAATTGCACTCCGATGGCACATACGCGGAAGAGCTTGCAATGATTAATCCGGGTTCGCATGGCGGATATCACGGGGACGTTGAGAAGTATGGTTATAATGAAAAAGCCAAATATGGTGACACATTTGTTTCACAGAAAATGCTCGATGACGGGATGTTATACCCCAATATGAATGGGCAACTTGTGTTTAAACATGCCGTTGTTAAATTTCCAGAGGTAATAATGGAGTCTCTTGAAGCTTCGGGTTTAAGTCCTGAGGATATTTCGCTCCTGGTCCCGCATCAGGCTAATCTGCGCATTAGTCAGTTTGTTCAGCGGCGATTGGGACTGCGTGATGATCAGGTCTGGAATAATATTCAGAAGTATGGAAATACCACGGCGGCGTCGATTCCGATTGCATTGACAGAAGCATGGGAGGCCGGGAAAGTGCAGTCGGGAGATCTCGTATGCCTAGCGGCCTTTGGCAGCGGGTTTACCTGGGCTTCGGCTCTAATTCGTTGGATTTAGATTCAAAATTTGGTGTATAATTGGATATGAAACTTGATATTCTCGCTATTGGTGTACACCCGGACGATGTCGAAATGTGTATCGCAGGCACCCTCCTCAAACACATGGATCTGGGTTATAAAGTTGGGATCATTGATTTGACTCAAGGTGAATTGGGTACGCGGGGCACGCCGGAGCAAAGGCTTGAAGAGGCAGCTGATGCTGCCAGGTTGATGGGTGTGAGTGCACGTGAAAACCTCGGTATGAGAGACGGCTTTTTTACCGACAGTGAAGAAAATCAATTAAAGATCATTCGGATGATACGAAAGTATCGGCCGGAAATCGTATTTGCCAATGCCGTTCGTGACAGACATCCCGATCATGGGCGTTCAGCAGAGCTTGAATCGCGTGCTTGCTTTTTGTCAGGTTTACGCAAAATTGAAACTGAACTCGATGGTGTTTCCCAAAAGGCGTGGAGACCTAAGGCTGTCTATCACTACATTCAGGATTATCGTATTCCTCCGGATTTTTGTGTGGATGTGACGTCATACCATGAGCGCAAAATGGAAATTATTAAATGTTACAAGTCGCAATTTTTCGATCCTCATTCTAAAGAACCTCAGTCGCCAATCAGTGCGGAGGACTTTCTTGATTACCTCGCTTCAACAAGCAAAATTTATGGACGCCCTATTGGTGCCGAATATGGTGAGGGGTTCACGGTGGCACGCCCGATTGGGGTAGAGGATTTATTGAAATTGAAATAGCTCAATATTTATTCTTTTACCTGGACAAGGACAGACCTTAACTCATTCTTGTAATAAGAAGCGGAGCGCAGTGTAGATAAGTACATTATAATTTGTAAAGCCTGGATGTATTCGACCAGCGTCCTGATTTTCCAATATTGGTTGTATCTCAGTGCTATCCGTATTTTGTCCAATACACACTTGATAAATTCCCGGAATAATTGCTATGATATAGATTTGAAGCTACAAGTATTTTAAATTGAAATACGTGAATATAAATACGGAGCTTCTCCCGAGCTATAATTTTCCCTCTAGCACATCCACATAAGCACTACTCCCTAGCCTGAACCTTGGTGAAATCCTGCTTTTCTTCTCGATGCTGGATTCAATCCGACAGAAAACACCATAGTGTTTCGGCCGATAGGGCGGAATGTGATTTACTTTGCGATTTAATATTGAAATTGAATAGGGAGTATTGCCTGTTTGCATACTACTCTTTGTGGAAAACATCATATGCGTATCCACTGTAGAAGGCTTAGGAGCAATAGTCATAATCTGTGACACTTGCTTGTCTGACACATGCAATTGAGCCTTCACCGAAACGGGAAGTAATATTGAAAGCACAACGACAAGTCTGAAAGCCATGGTCATTATGTTTGGATCACACCTACATTAAACTGTTCAACAGGTGCATTGTTTGCCATTGCAATGCCTTGAGAGATAAATTTCCGCGTGTCAAGTGGGTCGATGATCGCATCCACCCAAAGTCTTGCGGCGGCGTAATATGGCGTAGTTTGTTCCTCATAGCGGGAATTGATCTTGTTGTACAAGTCCTTCTCCATCGATTCATCTACGTCTTTACCTTTTGACTTCATCGAAGCCACCTGAATCTGTGTGAGCACTTTGGCCGCCTGTGCACCTCCCATTACGGCGATTTTAGCCGTTGGCCAAGCCACGATCAGCCGTGGGTCATACGCCTTACCACACATCGCGTAATTACCGGCTCCGTACGAATTACCGATGACTACCGAAAACTTAGGGACAGTGCTGTTGGCAACAGCATTAACCATTTTTGCACCATCCTTGATAATGCCACCCTGCTCTGATCGCTTTCCCACCATAAAACCGGAGACATCGTGCAGAAAGATGAGAGGGATTTTTTTCTGATTACAATTCATGATAAATCGCGTGGCTTTGTCCGCCGAATCAGAGTAAATGACTCCACCAAATTGCATTTCACCGCTCGCAGTTTTCACCACTTCGCGCTCATTGGCCACGATTCCGACGGCCCAGCCATCGATCCGTGCATATGCACAGATAATGGTCTTGCCATATCCTTTCTTGTAAAGCGTCAATTTGCCATCGTCGACAATACATTTGAGCAACTCAATCATCGAATACGGCTTGGCGCGATCATTTGGCAATATGCCGTAAATCCTCGACGGATCAGTGCTTGGAGGCTTTGACTCTGTGCGGTTGAAACCGGCATTGTCAAATGTTCCCAATTTATCGACAAGGTCTTTTATCGTGTTGAGGCAAGTCTTGTCATCAGGCACTTTATAATCCGTAATGCCGGAGATTTCAGACTGTGTACTGGCGCCACCGAGTGTTTCCTGATCGACAATTTCTCCTATCGCAGCCTGAACCAGGTATGGTCCCGCTAAAAAAATGGATCCGGTACCTTCAACGATTATTGATTCGTCAGACATGATAGGCAGATATGCACCGCCTGCGACACAACTCCCCATAATGGCAGCTATCTGAGGTATGCCCATCGATGACAGTCGCGCGTTATTTCTGAATATGCGTCCGAAGTGTTCTTTATCCGGAAAAATCTCGTCTTGCATAGGCAGATATACACCCGCACTGTCGACCAGGTAAATAATGGGAATGCGATTTTCCATTGCAATTTCCTGGGCCCTCAGGTTTTTCTTTCCGGTGATTGGAAACCATGCCCCGGCTTTCACAGTGGCATCATTTGCCACAATCATACACTGACGACCACTGATGTGACCAATCCCAATTACAACTCCCCCTGAAGGGCAACCGCCGTGTTCCTTGTACATTTCATATCCGGCAAATGCACCAATTTCAAAAAAAGCGTTTTCGTCATCTACTAGATATGCAATGCGTTCACGCGCTGTCCACTTGCCCTTCTTATGATGTTTGTCAATTTTTGCCTGACCACCGCCTAAGGAAACTTCATCAAAAAGGCGATTCATTTTTGAAAGTAGCAGCCGCATTTCGTCGGCATTCTGCTCAAATAACAGGTTGTCTTTAGCCATAACACTGTTTATAGGTGGCTAAAGTATAAAAGATGCGCTGAAGCCAGCGTTATCTATTTGTGAAATGCGTAAGGATAGTCGCCCGGATATTTCTCGTAAAATCCATCCAGAACAACCATATCATTGGCCCGCAACAACTCGTGAATCAGTTCTCGCACTGAACTCACATCATTACCATTGACACTCGTTATGATATATTCCTGTTTCATTTTCACCCTGTCGATCGTACTTCCCGATTCAATTGATTCAACAAAAATCCCATCCTTGTCAAATCTGTTGGTCTCCGCACGTGTAAGCTCGCGAACGGAAATGCCCAGGTCTGACAAAATCTCTTCGCTTTCTTCACCTTTCGCATAATCTCGTTCGGTTGAAACAGCATTCTGTCTGCTGCTCAATGTCACATCGGTAGATCGTTGCAAACCATTTCTGATATAATCAATCTTAATCCGATCCCCCGGGCCATGACGACCTATCTGTTCCATAAATTGTGGAGATCCCACTATGTGTACACCGTCTACTGCAAGTACTACATCACCTGTTTTAAGCCCGGCTGCATTTGCGGCGCTTGAAGGATTGACATTATCAATGTACACTCCAGCGACCTTGTCCAAGTCTAACGCGTCCGCCAGTTGATTATCAACAGAGCGGATTACGATTCCAAGCCAACCACGCTGCACGCTTCCGTAGATCTGCAAGTCTCTCAGGACTTTTCTGGCAAGATTTGATGGCACGGCAAATGAAAACCCTTCGTATTGACCGGAATAAGTAATGATAGCTGTATTGATACCCACGAGTTCGCCCTGCGTATTGACGAGTGCTCCACCGCTATTTCCAGGATTTACTGCGGCATCTGTCTGAATAAACGACTCGATCCCGGTCTGATCTGGTAATATTGAAATATTTCTGCCTTTGGCACTGACGATTCCGGCAGTGACAGTAGATCGTAAGCGAAACGGGTTGCCGATGGCAAGGACCCATTCTCCGACAAACAACGAGTCAGAGTTCCCGAATTTCAACGCAATCAGATCTTCTGCCTCAATTTTGAGCAAAGCGAGGTCTGTCGTGGCATCTGATCCGATCACCTCAGCTTTATACTCCCTTTGATCATTGAGCATGACGTATATTTCAGCCCCCTCATCTATCACATGCTTATTTGTCGCAATAAAGCCATCAGACGAAATGATCACACCCGAGCCTGTACTGCTACTGATTCCACCGTCACCACTCCAGAACGATGCGGCACTCACAGCTTGAATAGAAACCACGGCTGCCCGTGCAGAGTTTGCAGCCATCACAAAGTCCCTTGGAGCACTTGAAAAATCGACGCCGTTGTCCGTATCATTCACTCCCGGACTGTGATTCACGTATGAAACAGGTAGTGTTTCACGAATGACAATTTGATCAGGTGTGTGTATTTGCTGGTAAACGAATACCGCAAGAAATGCACTGAAAAATGAAGAGATGATAATAGGCGTAAGACGTTTCATAAGCGAGAAAGATTGATTTAAGCGCTAAAAGCAATTTTCAATTTAACATGTAGTAACCAATAAACATTGTAATTGGACAACGGTTTTTTAAATTGCTCCGATAAACGCTATGATTTTATAGATAGGCGATGCCATGAGTGAACAAAAGGGCGGAGAAAAGAACGATATATACATCGGAAATATCTGGGGATGGAAGTGGTCATTCATCTCGTTGGCGATTATTTTGATTGTCATGTCGATGGCTGTTTGCCGTTATATTATCGTACAACCGGATCAGCTCTTTGATCCCGATCAAATCGAAGAACTTGGATAGACAGTTTCTACATTTCGTAAAATATGAGGGTGCCGGCAATGACTTTGTCATCGTTGATGCCATGGAATCGCCCGTATACCTGTCGCTGGGGCAAATACAGCAGATTTGCGATCGCCATTTTGGAATTGGTGCTGACGGTTTGATCTTTATCCGGCCATCGAAAGATGCAGATTACGAGATGGTCTACCACAATGCTGATGGAGATGAGGGAAGCATGTGCGGCAATGGAGCCCGATGCGCATTCACATTTGCCAGGATGAAAGGATATGCAGGAGATACGGCCCGGTTTATGGCGTGTGATGGCATGCATACGGCACGGTTGCTTGCTAAGAGCTGGGTGGAAGTGAGCATGAGTGACGTGCGCAAGAGTGACATGACCATGAGTGATATGGACAAAAGCGGTATCGGCGCGACTTCCCAGAAGACCAATGATTGTATTCTGGACACAGGATCACCGCATTATGTGCGTTTTGTGACTGATCTGGATGACCTGGATATCGTGGAAGAGGGGAGAAGGATTCGGTACAGCGAGACATTCAAAGACGTTGGTATAAACGTCAATTTCGTAGAGATATATCCGGACTTTTTACGGCTCGGGACATACGAGCGTGGAGTTGAGGATCGAACTCTGGCGTGCGGGACAGGAGCCACAGCAGTCGCTTTGGCATTTGCAGACATGAAAGGACTATTGGAAGGACCAGTTGCGATCAAGGCAGATGGTGGAGACCTCATTGTCAATTTTCAACGTGTAGAAGGAGGATTTACAAACATTGTCCTTCAAGGCCCGGTAAGAGAGGCGTTTATTGGGACAATTGCTCTGGATCCCACACTGCACGGATAGCATTCCAAATTATGTAAGATATTGGGTGTGTTCATTGAGCAACTCAACCGTTTGCGAAGGAGATAGTCAGCTTCCCTTTAAGTGTCAGCTTCCCGAGTAAGGTAACCATTCAATCCTACAGTTTTTCAATTCAAAATACGTGAAATT
>Ga0114950_10005145_pt1 | contig 10160 bp, 10 predicted proteins | sample N075metaG_FD_83503 | JGI IMG/M metagenome (GOLD analysis project Ga0114950, IMG submission 83503) | Deep subsurface microbial communities from Kermadec Trench to uncover new lineages of life (NeLLi) - N075 metaG | ecosystem: Environmental > Aquatic > Marine > Ocean trench > Sediment | place... | reverse complement strand
GAGGGAATCGCGGCTGAAGCCGCTCCCACAAAAGCCGCTGCCACAAAAACCGTTCCCACAACATCGCCCACAGGTTCTGTGGGAGCGGCTTCAGCCGCGAATATCAGTCCGCACCTATTGCCAACCTCCATAGATATCCCACAAAAGCTGCTCCACCGGGCACAACGGCGCCTGTTCCGCGGTAAAATTCGTGAACAGTCCGGTACAAATCAAGACTGCCCTGGATACGTTGCAATCGGGCAACGTCGCGACACCGGATTCAGTTCAGCACCCGATACCCGCGCCCCCGCAGGCAATTCTTTACGACGCGTGATTTTTCTTCCTCGCCGATTTGTGCCGATCGCGCCGCGCCGCCGATTGCGCCCAGGCCGGCGCCGGCACCGGCATCGCCCACGACGGCGCCACCGGCTGCGCCGACGGCGCCACCGGCAACGGCGCCCTTGGCTACGCCTTTTTCGATCCGGACCTGCGCACCGTACGCTTCGCAGTCTTGCAGATCCTGCTCATAGCGGCTCATGTTGACACCCTGGGTGTCAATGATCGGTTCCGGGTGCGAGGCGCAGCCGGCGACGAATGCGGCAGCGACGAGCATCGCCCGCATCAGGTTCACAGGGGGTGTCTTGTTCATATACATCACTAACGTAGCGGCCGGATATCGGTTGACATGAGCGGCAACAAGCTGCGCGAAGGTGCCGGATTCGCGTTACGCTGGCGAGGTGACAGATCCTCAGCAATCCGCGGACTGGCTCGCCGTTGTCCGGCGGTATCCCGAACTCGCTGCAGTGCTGGGTGAGTGTAGCAAGCGGCTGGGGGTCGGTCATCACGGCGATGCGGCCCGCTGGCTCGGGGCCCTGGCCACGCTCCCGGAGCTTGAGCCGCGTGACTATGCGCTCGGCGATACCGTGCGCGTCGGGGTGCGCGACGATCTGCGGGACGGCCAGTCGGTGCAACTGGCAGATGCGCTGCGCGCGCTCCATCCATGGCGCAAGGGTCCGTTTGAATTGTTCGGCACGCATATTGCGAGCGAGTGGCGCTCGGACTGGAAGTGGGCACGGATCCGCGCAGCGCTCGGCGAGTTCGACGGGTTCCGGGTACTCGACATCGGGGCCGGGAACGGTTACTTCGGCTGGCGCATGCTGGAGGCCGGCGCCGCGTTCGTGCTTGGCATCGATCCTGCGATCGTGTTCAACATGCAGCACCGCGCGGTAAGCAAATACCTCTCGTCTATCGCCGCGCGCAATATCCTGTTGCCGTTGCGCTTCGAGGAATTCCCGGTCGGCCCGCGCTTCGACGCCGTGTTCTCGATGGGGGTTATCTATCACCGTCGCGACCCATGTGCCCACCTGGCCCGGATTCATGCGCAGCTAGAGCCCGGCGGACGCGCCATCATCGAAACCCTGGTCGTCGGGCCGGCGCATGCGCCCGGACTTCAGCCGGATGGACGTTACGCCCGGATGCGTAACGTCTCGATCGTGCCGACGATCGAGTTGCTGCAGGTCTGGCTGATCGAGGCGGGTTTCGATGCGCCGGAGGTCATTCATATCGCGCGAACGACGACGGATGAGCAGCGGTCGACCGACTGGATGCGCTTCGAGTCGCTGGCCGACGCGCTCGACCCTGATGATCCGGAGCGCACCGTCGAAGGGCATCCGGCTCCGGTCCGCGCCGTCCTGATAGCGAGCCGCCGGCCAGCCTGACTTGCCGGACCCTGACACGGCTGCTGTAATAGCTCTCATTATTAACAGACAAGGTGCCGAACCGTGCGGAACTTATCGAAGCAGGACAAGAAGCGATTCAACCAGCTGCAGAAGCGCCTGCGCCGCGACGTCGGTAACGCCATAGCGGACTACAACATGATCGAAGCCGGCGACCGGATCATGGTCTGCCTGTCCGGCGGCAAGGATTCCTACGCGCTGCTCGATATTCTGATGGGCCTGCAGCGGAGTTCACCGGTCAGGTTCGAGTTGGTTGCCGTTAACATGGATCAGAAGCAGCCGGGTTTTCCGGAGCGAGTCTTGCCGGAGTACCTGGATTCGCTCGGCCTGGAGTATTACATCGTCGAGCAGGATACTTATTCAATCGTCAAGGCGAAGATTCCCGAAGGCAAGACGACCTGCGGCCTGTGTTCACGCCTGCGGCGCGGCACTTTGTATGCGTTTGCCGAGAAGATCAAGGCGACGAAGATCGCGCTCGGCCATCATCGCGACGACATCGTCGAGACGCTGTTCCTGAATATGTTTCACGGTTCGAAGCTCGCGGCAATGCCGCCGAAACTATTGTCGGATGATCATCGCAACATCGTGATCCGCCCGCTGGCGTATTGCCGGGAACACGATCTGGAAGAGTACGCCGGGATCCGGCAGTTTCCGATCATCCCCTGTAACCTGTGTGGCTCACAGCAGAACCTGCAGCGCCAGAACGTCAAGCGGATGCTGCGCGACTGGGAGCGCGAGCAGCCGGGCCGCGTCGCCGGGATTTTTCGTTCGTTGCAAAATGTCGCGCTGAGTCAGCTGGCAGATTCGAGGCGTTTCGATTTCGCAGGGCTGGCAATCGACCGTGCGGGTGAGGCGAAGCCCTATGCGTATCAGGAGGCCAGGGTTTCGGCGGCGCGGGTAGAGCAGGTTATAAACTTCGTCGATAATGTGTAGCAGATCGCAGCCGGGCTGATATTCAGGATCGCGGCTGAAGCCGCTCCCACAGAACCTGTGGGTGGTGCTGCGGGAGCGGCTGTTGTGGGAGCGGCTTTAGCCGCGATCCCCTGCTTTCGGCAGGCTTTATTCGGCCGGCTCATCATCGGGCCGTGGCGCTGCGCGTCGCTTGCTTTCCCAGAACTTGTACATGAAGGCGCCATAGACGCTGCCTGTGACGTCCTCAGTGAATAGCGGGCTGTTTTCATTGCGGGCCCCCGAGTGCAGCCCGAGCCGGGCGCCGAGCACCATCGACAGGTTCTTCGACATGGCGCGCGTCCAGTTCACCGTGATGTCGGTGCCGAGGTAGCCGGGCTTCGCTTCGTAGGCGGGCCGCGACGGCGTCGCGAACTCCGGTGCCACCCGGTAATAGTAGTCCATGTACTTGTCGGTCGCGAAAGTCGGCGTGATGCGCAGCTTCGCCTCATCCCGGCTCGTCAGTTGTGCAATGTAGCGCAGTTCGGCGCTGTACGAGACACCACGATACGATGGGTCGAGGCCGTCGAATGAAGTCGCGAGTCGGGCCTGGAGTGCGAGATACCAGCGGCCGGCGTACAAATTATTGCGCGCGAATTCCAGCTCGAGTTCGGGGCCGGCTTCGAGCAGCAGATCAAGGTCCGGCATGCCGCTGCGCGCATCGATCTCGTCGCTGTCCGACGGGAATGTCAGGTCCAGGTCCAGATCGAGCTTGATACGATCACGCTGGAAAACGCGACCGCGAATCGGGTTTTCGCTGTCCTCGAACAGGCGCAGGAAACGGCCCCGATATACCGGGATCGGCAGCGGCACGAAGTTGCCCTGATTCTCCTCCGAAGCGGGGTAAGCCGGCCCGTATCGACCGAATGCGGCGATGCGCAGTTCCCACAACGCGCCGGCGTCGGCCGCGCTTGCGTCGGCATCCCCGGCGGCCAGCACGGCATTCGCCATACTCAGCGTCAGCAGCACGACGATGCTGATGGATCGGGCAGTGCAAATCATGTGCGCGAGGATATCATCAAGCTCGTGGGGGTGGCGCCCCGGCGTTGGGGCAGGCAGTCACCGGATGGATTGTGCAGCGTGCACGTAACCACGTCAGTCGGCGTCCGGGTCCTTGATCTGGGCCAGCGTCAGCCCGTGTTTGGCCAGGTACTCGATGCGCAGCCCGATGAGATCGGCCGATGCGATGAGCTTGCGCCTGATGACCCAGCTGCCGATCACCGGTGGCATCCAGAAGTCCGGCTCGAACTCCGCCTCGTAGGTCAGCCGCGTGCCGTCGCCTTCCGGGGCCAGGATCCAGCGGGTCTGGTTGAATTCGAAATCGCTTTGCTCAGGTAATGCCTCGGTCCTGATTTCGGTATATGGCGTCGCTTCGATCCGCTCGAGTTTTTCTACCGTTTTGCAGAAGAACAGCAAGCAGGACTCGAAGCGGGTGTAGCCCAGCAGTTCGCCCTCGACCTCGCTGTCGACGAAGCGGGTCTCCGCAAGGCCGCCGGCGAGCTTGTGAAAATTGTCATAATCCATGATCGTCCGGAAGACGAACTCCGGCGAGGCTTGCACGATGCTGACGCCGCTGACGTGATAGTGTCCGTTCCTTCGTTCGACCGAGGCCGAGATGATCTCGACGGCCATGGCCGGCCCGGTCAACATGGCAAGAACAGCGATCAGCAATACGCGGTTTATCTTCACCTATAATCCTGTTTATCAATTTTCTGGAAACTGCCCCGGATCGACCGTGCCCCCGCTCGTCAGTATCAATTCGCCTTGCATCAGCATCTGTGTCATCGATGCTGAGACAGGATACTGTCACGGGTGTTTCCGGACCATCGACGAGATCTCGCATTGGGCGACATTGCCCGATGCAGACCGGTCGCAGATCATCTACCAGCTTGAGCATCGGCGTCAAGAATTGGCGCCTGACAGCAATTCCTGACGCCACCGACGAACACCGCTGCGTTCCGCGTGGCGACGCGGATCAGGGTGCGGAGATGATTATGGCGCCCGGCGCGTGCGATCCGACAGGCTTAGTGCACGATCGGCGCGGACCCCGGCCCGAAAAACAGAATGCGTGTCAGCGTCGTGTAGCCGCCTTCGATGGCCATCATGCCGACCAGCACCATCAGGAACATCGGCGGTAGCAAGATTGCATAGATCAGCGCCATGCGTTCCCACGCCATGTGCATGAAGATCGAGACGATCAGACCGGCCTTCAGCCACATGAACGTGATGATCAGAAACCAGCGCAAGTAGCCCTGAAAATCGAAGTAGTCGACGGCGTATGAACAGGCGCTGAGGATGAACAGCAGCCCCCATATCTTCAGGTACAGGCTGATCGGGTGGACTTGTCCGGTTTCGGTTGACATGCTTTCCCCTACCACAGATAGAATAATGCAAAGATGAATACCCAGACGAGGTCGACAAAGTGCCAGTACAAGCCGGTGATCTCGACGATTTCGTACCCCCGTTCCTCGTAGTCGCCGCGATTTACCTTGAATGCAACGGTGAGCAGATAGATCACACCGACGCTGACGTGCAGGCCGTGAAACCCGGTGATCATGAAAAACGACGAGCCGAACTGCGCCGCGCCCATCGGGTTGCTCCAGGGCCGCACGCCTTCCTCGATCAGCTTGCTCCACTCGAATACCTGCATGCCGACGAACGATGCGCCGAACAGCGCCGTGATCACCATCAGGATCGCGACCTTCTTGCGCTCGCGCGCGTAGCCGAAATTGACGGCCATGGCCATTGTGCCGCTGCTGGAGATCAGAATAAACGTCATGATCGCGATCAGGATCAGCGGGATATCCTGGCCGAACAGATTCAGCGCGAAGACTTCGCTCGGGATCGGCCACGGTTCCGTCGTGGACATCCGCACCGTCATGTAACCCGTCAGGAAGCACGAGAAAATGAATGTGTCGCTGAGCAGGAAGATCCACATCATCGCCTTGCCCCACGGCACCGAGAAGGCCTGTTTGTCGGCAGACCAGTCCGCGACAACGCCGTCCCAGCCGTCCCGCAGGGCGACTGCCGTGCCGTCAGGGCTCAGTTCTTCTTGTGCCATACGCATCAATCCTCAGGTTGATAACAGCAGACCAAATAATATGATCCAGACCAGCAGCAGGTAATGCCAGTAGGTCGCGCAGAGCTCGATACTCAAGGTGACCTCGTAACCGGCGAACACGCGCCAGGTCGTGCGCGTCCAGACGAACAGGCCGCCGATCAGGTGCAGGCCGTGCAGCCCGGTGATCAGATAAAAGAATGAGTTGGCCGGGTTTGCGGCCAGGAAGTAGCCGGACCCCACCAGCTCATTCCAGGCGAGTAGCTGCCCGCCGAGGAAGGCCATCGTCAGCAGTCCGCCCGCGAGCAGGCTCGCGCGGATACCGGCGGGTTTCTTCTGGCGTGCTGCGGCCTTCGTCCACTCGAACGCGACGCTGGCCAGCACCAGCAGGGCGGTATTGAGCCACAGGATCGTCGGCTTCGGCACCGGCACCCAGTCCGTCGTCAGCTCGATGCGCATCTGGTAGGCGACCATGAACAGCGCGAACACGCCGGAGATCGTGCACAGGAATAGCCACAAACCGATTTTCGCGGCCGGCAGGGCTTCTGTCAGGCTGTCTTCCGTGGCGACGGTCCCGCCCGCGAGCCACGGCTTGACCATCAATTTACTGATCAGGCTCACGAATGCAGGCCTTCGGCATCGCCGGTCTCGTGCGGTTCGCCCGTGGTCTCGTCATTCGGTTTGTTCTGCGGGATGAAGTCATCTACGGCACCCGGCACGCTGTAGTCATACGCCCAGCGATACACCACCGGCAGTTCTTTCCCCCAGTTGCCGTGGACCGGCGGGGTTTGCGGCGTCTGCCATTCGAGCGTCGTGCACTCCCACGGGTTGTGACCTGCCGGCTTGCCCCTGAAGTAGCTCCAGAACAGGTTGAACAGGAACACGACCTGGACGGCGGCGACGATCAATGCCGCCACCGTGATGCCGACGTTGACCGACTGTACCGATTCGGGTATGAACTCGGTGACGCCGGTGGCGAAATAGCGACGCGGGACGCCGAGGAAACCGAGGTAATGCATCGGCAGATAAATGGAGTACGTACCCAGGAAAGTCAGCCAGAAGTGCAGCTTGCCAAGCGTTTCGTCGAGCATGCGCCCGGTAACTTTTGGATACCAGTGATAGATTGCGGCCATGAGCACGAGCACCGGTGACACACCCATGACCATGTGGAAGTGGCCGACCACGAAGTAGGTGTCGGACAGCGGCATGTCGACCGCGACGTTGCCGAGGAACAGGCCGGTCAGCCCGCCGTGCGTGAAGGTGAAGATGAAGCCGATCGCGAACAGCATCGGCACGGTCAGGCGAATGTTGCCCTGCCACAGCGTCAGTACCCAGTTGTACACCTTGATCGCCGTCGGTACCGCGATGATCAGCGTCGTCGTGGCGAAGAAGAAGCCGAAGTAGGGGTTCATGCCGCTGACATACATGTGGTGCGCCCAGACGACAAAGCTCAAGGCGCCGATTGCCACGATCGCCCAGACCATCATCCGGTAACCGAAGATATTCTTGCGCGCGTGCGCACTGAGAATATCCGAGACCATGCCGAATGCGGGCAATGCCACGATGTAGACCTCCGGATGACCGAAGAACCAGAACAGGTGCTGGAACAGGACCGGGGTACCGCCGTCGTAGGCGTTGGGTTCGCCGACCGAAATCATCGCGGGCATGAAGAAGCTGGTGCCGAGCAGTTTGTCGAAGGCCATCATGATGCCGCTGACGAGCAGGGCCGGGAACGCGAGCAGGCCGAGGATCGTGGCGATGAAAATGCCCCAGACCGACAACGGCATGCGCATCAGGGTCATGCCGCGGCAACGGGCTTGCAGCACGGTTGTCACGTAGTTCAGGCCGCCCATCGTGAAGGCCACGATGAACACGACCAGCGACACGAGCATCAGCACGATGCCGCCGTCGGAACCCGGCGTACCTTCCATAATGGCTTGCGGGGGGTAGAGCGTCCAGCCGGCCCCGGTCGGGCCGCCGGGCACGAAAAAGCTGGCCATCAGGATGATGACGGACAGCAGGTAGACCCAGACGCTGAGCATGTTCATGTACGGGAACACCATGTCCCGTGCGCCGCACATCAACGGGATCAGGTAATTGCCGAAGCCGCCGAGGAACAGGGCGGTCAGCAGGTAGATGACCATGATCATGCCGTGCATGGTCACGAACTGGTAATAGTTGTGCGGGTCGATGAATGCGAATTCATTCGGGAATGCGAGTTGCAAGCGCATCATGCCCGACAAGACCAGCGCGACCAGCCCGACCCCGATTGCGATCAGTGAATACTGGATCGCGATGACCTTGTGATCCTGGCTCCAGATGTATTTCCCGATGAAAGTTTTCGGCTCGTGGAGTTCTGCTTCTCGGTCAGCAATCGCAACGTATGCCATCAGTACCTCCTGTTGGCGTCTGTGTTCCTCAGGCCGGGCTGCTTCCGGAAACCGCCGATGCCTGTCGTGTAACGCATCCGTGCTACTCGTTCTTGTTTACAGGGTATTAATGTAGGCAACGACGTCGTCGATCGCCTGATCATCGTGAAGGATCTCGGCCATCAGCCCCATTTGCCAGCCGAAGCCGTCATCGGGGTGAGTGCCCCGAATGCCTTGCTGGAAATTTTTGAGCTGGGCGACCAGGTACCAGTCACTCATGCCCGCCTGCCGGGGTGCGGCGACCGACCAGACTCCCTGACCGCGTGCGCCGTGACAGGCGCCGCAGTTGCGGTAGAGGCGCTGGCCGCGCGTCACGTCACCGCTGATGGTTGCCGGCGCCGGGTTGTCGGGCAGCGTCTCGATGTAGGCAATGACATTATTGATGGCCGCAGCGGTTACCAGGGTTGCGGCCATGGGCTGCATCTGGCGGCCGTAAATATCGTCTTTATGCGTGCCGCGAATACCGGCCTGATAATTCTCGATCTGCTTGCGGAGGTACCAGCCATTGAGTCCGGCCAGTTTCGGCGCGTTCATTGTCTGGTTGCCTTCGCCCTGCATGCCGTGACACGCTGCGCAGACGGCATACTGCGCCTGGCCGGCGGCGGCATCACCGGCCGCGACCGCCAGCGTTTCGGCGTAGGTCGGGTAACCGGCCAGCCAATTCTCGAAGTCGGCCGGCTCGTCGACGACGACCTTGCCGCGCATCGCGTGGTGTGCAATGCCGCACAGTTCTTCACAGAGGATATCGTATGTGCCGAGCTTCGTCGGCTCGAACCACATGTACGTCACCAGGCCCGGCACCAGGTCCATCTTTACCCGGAACTGGGCGACGGTGAAATTGTGCAAGACATCCTGCGAGCGCAACAACGCCGTGACCGGCTGGCCGATCGGCAGATGCACGATATTGCTGTCGATCAGGATGTCGTCCTGGCCCGCCGGGTCGTCGTGCTGCATGCCGAACGGGTTCTCGGCGTTGATGAGCCGGGCATCGACCTGGCCGAGCACGCCGTCCGTGCCGGGGAAGCGGAATTGCCATTGCCATTGCCGGCCGACTGCCTCGAAGGCTGCGGAATTCTCGGGAATCTGCACGAACTTGGCCCAGACCAGCAACCCCGGCGCCAGCATCGCGGCAACTCCGACCGACGTGATGAGGGTCAGCCACCCTTCGAGCCTGCGGTTCTCGGGTTCGTAATGCGCGCGCCGATTCTTTTTATAGCGAAACTTGACGATGCAATAGGCGAGAAACAGGTTGATGGCAACAAACACCACGCCGGTGATCCAGAACGTGATATTTATCGTCGTATCGATCGCGCCCCAGTTGGACGCGAGCGGCGTGAACCACCAGGGGCTCACGAAATGAAATATCACTGTTCCGATTACCAACAGAACCACTACAACTGCTATCAGCATACTTGCGCATCCTCTGGATTCGTTGCGATCTCGACTGCGTGTGAGTCGATTGTTTTATGCGGTGTTGTTTGGGGTACTAATGTTTGTCTTGAGTATGTCCGTATGACTCTGTGCGTATATCCGTATTGACAATGCGCAGCCATTATGTTGCACGACGACAAAAATTGCCACATGCGCATCGCCGCACCCGCATTCCGCGATTATCGCGGAAAATACCCTGCGTTGTCGCGGCGCAGAGGATAACGCAGCTGGTGACCTTTCTGAACCCGGCCCGCTCAACTAGAATAGCGTCCGCAAAAACGATGCATCTGCGGAGAGGTGGCAGAGTGGTCGAATGCGGCGGTCTTGAAAACCGTTGACCGGCAACGGTCCGGGGGTTCGAATCCCTCCCTCTCCGCCATAAAATCAATGGATTGCGGGTCCATTGGCTTCAAGTCATCCCCCTGCAGACGCCCATTGTGTGCATTCTGTGCACACCTCCACTAAAGTCGCCGGCATGGCTACTCAATAGCCCTACAGGCAAACGCCCTGACTGCGGTAACAGCCAAGGCGTTCTGTCCACGTTCTTACCTGTATCGGAGGCAAGTCCATGGATCATTC
>Ga0114950_10005142_pt1 | contig 10163 bp, 8 predicted proteins | sample N075metaG_FD_83503 | JGI IMG/M metagenome (GOLD analysis project Ga0114950, IMG submission 83503) | Deep subsurface microbial communities from Kermadec Trench to uncover new lineages of life (NeLLi) - N075 metaG | ecosystem: Environmental > Aquatic > Marine > Ocean trench > Sediment | place... | reverse complement strand
CCCGCCGACGGGCAGCGGGCGTGGGCATGACCCTGGCACGCAAGGCCACTACCGGGTTGATGATAGCTACCGCAACGATTGGCGTAACACCCGGGCCTGGTCGTCGCGCGCGGTTGGCGACGGCGCGGCGCGACTAATAAAAATATCATCTGCGGAACTGTTAGATTCGATGATCCAACGCATGGGCGGGGCATATGACTCACGCCCAAAGGGCGCGTACGTCGATATTGTCGTTTAGTGCGGCGGCCGTTGTCGGTTGGTTGGCTTATTGAGTCCTCGCGGTGGTCTTCGGCGTCTTGCCGTATTTTTCGATCAATTCGGCGGCTAACGTTCGTGCCTCTTCCATTTCGGCCGCCGAAAGCAGATCCGCAGTTTGGGCTAGCGCGGCAATCGCCTTGGCGTTGCCGAGGTGCGCGGCAACGGCGTACCAGCTGTAGGCGTATTCCAAGTCCCGGGGCACACCGTCGCCGTTTTCGTAAAGGACCCCAAGGCGGTATTGGGCGTCGCCGACGCCTTGTTCTGACGCCTTGCGATACCATTTCGCCGCCGTTTCGAGGTTTTTCTCCACCCCCTGACCGGCCGCGTACATACGTCCGACAAAATATTGCGCATAGGCATGATCGGTGGTCTCGGCGAGCGGCACAAACATCGACATGGCCTTGTCATAGTTGCCCATCGTCAGCGCGACGACCCCGTCGTTGAAATCCGCCCGGACACCCAGGCTCAACAACACAATGAACAAAATCGTGACCAGTCGAAAATTCATTTGCAGGCTCCTTATAAACGCGGAAATGATCGCGCATGATAAACTGACTCCACCGTTGTTATAAAGGCTATTAGTGCTAGAATCCCGCCGCCAAGCGGTATTGCTGTTAATAGCAGCGGGATCGATCGTCACTACCACAAGCACGGCATCAAGCGCATGCACGCTAAAACCTTATACGATAAATTATGGGACGCGCATATCGTCGAGGAGTTCGACGACGGGACGGTGTTGCTTTACATCGATCGCCATATTATCCACGAGGTAACGACACCGCAGGCCTTCGAAGGTTTGCGGTTGGCGGGACGCAAACCTTGGCGGATTGGTGCGACCAAGGCGGTCTCCGATCACAACACACCGACGGTTAACGTTCGTACGATTACCGATCCGCTGGCTAAGCTACAGCTCGATACCTTGACGATGAACTGCCGCACGCACGGCATCACGCATTACGATATTGGTGATTCGCGCCGTGGCATCGTCCACGTAACGGGGCCCGAGCAAGGCTGGAGCTTGCCCGGTATGACCATCGTCTGCGGCGACTCGCATACCGCGACGAACGGCGCACTCGGCGCGCTCGCCTTCGGCATCGGCACCTCGGAGGTTGAACACTGCATTGCAACCCAGTGTCTGGTGTTGCGTAAGACCAAGAATTTGCTGATCCAGATCAATGGAGAGTTGGGCGCCGGGGTGTCCGCCAAGGATCTGATCCTTGCCATCATCGGCCAGATTGGAACCGCGGGTGCCACCGGCTACACGATGGAATACACGGGTCCCGCGATCCGTGCGATGACGATGGAACAACGCATGACCGTGTGCAACATGTCGATCGAGGCCGGCGCTCGTGCCGGCATGATCGCCGTCGACGCGACGACCTTGGACTATGTCCGCGGACGGCCGTATGCGCCGACAGGCAAGCTGTTGGACCGAGCTATCGAGGATTGGCGCGGTTTGCAATCCGACTCATGTGCTGTTTTCGATCATACCATCGAGGTTGACGCGACGGCGGTTGAACCGCAAGTCACCTGGGGCACCTCGCCGGAAATGGTCGCGCCGGTGTCTGGATCGGTGCCGGATCCGGATTCTGTCGATGACGAATCGAAGCGTATTGGCATGCGCAACGCGTTACGCTATATGGATCTCGTCCCTGGCACGAAGATCAGCGATATCGTGATCGACAAGGTATTCATCGGTTCGTGCACGAATTCGCGGATCGAGGATCTGCGTATCGCGGCTGAGGTCGTCAAGGGCCGCAAGAAGGCTGCGAACGTAACGCTTGCGATGGTGGTCCCCGGCTCGGGCCCGGTCAAAATACAGGCGGAGAAAGAAGGTCTGGATAAGATTTTCCTCGCCGCCGGTTTCGAATGGCGCGAACCGGGTTGCTCGATGTGCCTGGGCATGAACCCCGATCAGCTGTCAGCAGGAGAGCGCTGCGCATCCACGTCCAATCGCAATTTTGAGGGTCGCCAAGGTCGCGGAGGGCGGACGCATCTGTTAAGCCCGGCGATGGCGGCGGCGGCGGGTATCGCTGGACACCTGGTCGACGTCAGAGAGTTCTGAACGATGGAACCGATCGGCGAATTGGGCGGACTAGTCGCGCCCATTGATCGGCCAAACGTCGATACCGACGCGATCATTCCCAAACAGTTTCTAAAGTCTATTAAGCGTACCGGCTTCGGCGTTTACCTTTTTGATGAGTGGCGATATCTGGACCAGGGCGAAGCCGATCAAGATTGCTCGAAGCGACCGCTAAACGAGACCTTCGTACTGAATCGGCCGCGATATCAAGGTGCACGAGTATTGTTAGCACGGGCTAACTTTGGTTGCGGTTCGTCGCGCGAACATGCGGTGTGGGCACTACGCGACTTCGGTATTCGAGCGATTATCGCGCCGAGCTTTGCCGATATTTTCTACGCCAATGCGTGCAAGAACGCGCTTGTGCCGGTGACACTTCCGGCCGCTATTGTGGCGTCGATGTTTAGCGCGTGTGCGGCCGAAGAAGGCTATACACTTAACGTCGATCTTGCATCACAAACGGTTACCACACCCGCTGGCAACGTGCATGAATTTGAGTTTAATCCGGGTCTAAAGGATCGCCTGCTGAACGGTCTTGATGACATTGCAGTGACGTTGCACTCGGCCGAGGCGATCCGAGCGTACGAGGCACGACGTGCGGTAGAGGTGCCGTGGCTGTTTCAGGATTGAGGTCGGGATCGGGGATCGGGGATCGGGGATCAGGCTTCGGATCCCGAACTCACAAACTCCCCAATTCCTCCGCCCGTACGCGCAATTTGAACTTCTGAATCTTCCCCGTTGACGTCTTCGGCAGCTCGCTGAAAATGATCGTCTTTGGGGCCTTGAAATGCGCGATATTATCGCGGCAGTAGGCGATAAGCGCTTCCGCGCTCACCGCCGGTGCCGACGGTTTAAGATTGACGAACGCACACGGCGTTTCGCCCCATTTTTCGTCTGGTCGAGCAACGACGGCCGCTTCGAGGACGTGCGGATGCTTATACAGAACTTCTTCGACTTCGATTGATGAGATGTTTTCGCCGCCCGAGATGATGATGTCTTTGGAGCGGTCCTTGAGCTGGATATAGTTCTCTGGGTGCATCACCCCGAGATCGCCAGAGTGAAACCACCCGCCGGCCATCGACTCGGTCGTTGCCTTTGAATTTTTCAAATAACCGCGCATCACCACGTTGCCCTTAAACATAATTTCACCGATGGTTTCGCCGTCGCGCGGGACCGCTTGCATGGTCTCGGGGTCGAGCACATCGAGGTCTTCGAGCACGTTGTAGCGCACGCCCTGCTGAATGTGCTTCTCAGCGAGTTCCGTTGGCGACAGTCCATCCCACGCCGATTGATGCGCGGTAAAGACCGCCGGGCCGTAGACCTCGGTGAGGCCGTAGGCGTGGGTCACCTTGAATCCCGCCTCGGCCATTGATTTGAGGATCGCCGCCGGCGGCGCAGCGCCCGCGGTCATCACATGGATCGGTTCTGCGAATTCACGTAGTTCGTCTTCGTCAGCATTAACGATCAGGTTTAAGACGATGGGCGCGCCACAAAAATGCGTGACGCCATGTTGTTCGATCGCGGCGTAAATATTGGCGGCAGCAATCTGGCGCAGACATACGTTGGTGCCACCCTGCATCGCGATCGACCAGGGGTAACACCACCCACAGCAGTGGAACATCGGCAAGGTCCACAGGTAAACAGGATTATGCGGTAAGTTCCAGGCGAGGATGTTGCCGATCGAATTCAAGTACGCACCACGATGATGGTAGACCACGCCCTTTGGGTTGCCAGTCGTACCTGAGGTGTAACACAGGGCGATTGCTTGCCACTCATCTTCGGGCAACGTCCAGGTGTAGTCGGGATCGCCGGCCGCGATGAAGGTTTCGTATTCGATATCACCCAACCGGTCGTGACACAGCGCGGCCGGGTCGGCGATATCGATTACCAGCGGTTGCACCGTGCATTTCCCGAGGGCGGCCCTCACCACTGGCGCGAATTCGGTATCGGTGATTAAGACCTTCGCTTCGCCATGGTCGAGGATGAACGCAATGGCGTCCGGATCAAGACGAATATTGATCGGATTGATTACCGCGCCGCAAGCCGGGATGCCAAATAACGCCTCGTAGAAGGCCGGAATGTTGGTTGCCAGCACGGCGACGGTATCGCCTAAGCCGATGCCATGTTTATCGAGGGCCGATGCCAGCTGGCGGCAGCGCGTAAATGTTTCGCTCCAGGTGAAGCGGCGTTGGCCATGAACCACCGCGAGTTGCTGGGGGTAGACCGACGCCGCGCGTTGGATATAACTCAGCGGTGACAACGGCGTGTAGTTGGCGTCACCTTTGTCGAGACCGGATTCATACTGGTGGCTAGGCGCCGTCGTTTCGTTCATTCAATTTATTCCCGGTTTATTGGTTATGCCAGCGTGGTTCGCGCTTGTTGATAAAGGCGCCGACCCCTTCAATGCCGTCGTCAGACATCAGGTTACACACGAGATCGTATGAGGCGCTGCGATAGGCAGTATCAAGTGGCAGGTCGTGCTGGCGGTTGAACGACGCCTTGCCCAGGCGGATCGCATATTGAGATTTAGCGGCGAGCTGTTGCGCTAACTTATCGACGGCATCGTCGAGGGCGTCGTCGGCGACCGCGCGATTAATTAGCCCGATCGCCGCCGCCCGTTCGGCGTCGATGAATTCACCGGTCAACAACATTTCCAGCGCGTGCTTGCGCGCGACCGTGCGACTCACGGCGACCGCCGGGGTGGTGCAAAACAGGCCGTTATTGATGCCGTTGGTGGCGAATCTCGCGCTCATCCCAGCAATCGCGAGGTCGCAGCTTGCGACAAGCTGGCATCCGGCAGCGGTGGCTAGGCCCTGTACTTTGGCAATAACTGGTTGCGGCAAGGCGACGATGCTTTGCATCATGGTGGCGCAATCGGCGAGCAGTCGCCGGTAATAATCTTCGCCGTGATTGGCGTGCATTTGCTTAAGGTTATGGCCGCTGCAAAAGGCCTTGCCACGGGCCGCCACCACGACCACCCGGACTTGGTCGTCTACGGCAAGCTCGGCGAGTGTTTGCCCCATGCAATCGATCACTTCGCGCGATAAGGTGTTGTACTTATCGGGGTCATTAAGCATCAACTGGGTGATACCGTCGCGGTCGGTCCGAATTACTGGCAATTCATTATTCGCTCTGGCGGTGGTGCTGACCATCGGTGGTCTCCGTCGCGTTATCATTGCGGCGTATTCTCCAGGCCTTCAGCGCCCGGATCAAGGGCGTGATCAGGTTCGGTGCGGCGATTCTTGAGGCCGGCGGCGACGACCGATCTGGGGAGCAACAGGAATTTTTCCCACATACAATATTGTAGGACAATATCGTAGTAAAATAATTGACAGCATAGCCAAACTACGACATCCTGATCGCCTCTCGCGCAAACGATCCAACAGCGTCATGTCCAGCTTCCAAAGCGCTTCGGGCCGCCACGTCGAAGTCGCGCATTTCGCGATCGTCGAGGCGTTTTCCCAGCGCGATGAAAGATCGCGCAAGTAGCCGTTGTGCGCGGTAGTGCGGTTTCTAGATGTAAGGAAAGCTTATGCAAATTGGCACTTTGATCCGTCGCGCAGCACTCTACTATGGCGATTCGGCGTGCCTGGTCCAGGGCGATCGCACGGTTAGCTTCGCCGAGTTCGATCGTCTTACCAACCGTCTTGGTAATGCGCTGCTGGCCATGGGTCTGGTCCCAGGTGAACGAGTGGGGGTGCTGCTACCCAACAGTATTGAGTGCCTGGTGGCGTACTACGCTGTGGCCAAGGCGGGGTTGGTACGGGTTGGACTCAATACTCGCGAGACGCTCGACAATCACCGCTACAAACTCGACGATAGTGCTGCACGCGCCGCGATCCATAACGACATTGACGATCTCGATGTCGAAATCGTGATTGGCAATGACGCGCTTACGCGCATGATTGCCGAAGGCGATCCGCTGTCGTGCGCACAAGACCGTGAGCTAAGTGCGCCTTATCGCATCGGCTATACTGGCGGCACGACCGGGCGGCCGAAGGGCGTCACGTTGACGACCCGGGGTGAACTGGCTGAACTCTCAGCTTTTCTTGTCGATCTGGTCCCCGACATGGGCGTTGGCGACACGTTTCTGCACGCCGCACCCATTGCACATGCGTCGGGCGCATTTTTCTTGCCGGCGCTGGTCCGCGGTGTGCGCTCGCTGATCATGGAGAAATTTGACGCGGCCGAGTTTCTACGGCTGGCCGAGCGCGAGCACGCTAACATGACCTTTCTGGTGCCGACCATGCTCGCGTTGATCCTGGAGATACCGGGTTTGGCGACAGCCAAGGTCGATTTCCGCACCATTGCTTATGGCGCCTCGCCGATCGCCCCAAGCATTCTCGCCCGCAGCGAAGCGCGCTTTGGCAAGGTCTTCGCTCAGAGCTATGGTCAGGCCGAGAGCCCGATGGTGATTACTTGTCTCAAGCCCGAACATCACGACCGCATCGGTTCGTGCGGACGTCCGTTCACGACCGTCGAATGTGGCATTGTCGACGACGAGGACCGTCTGCTGCCACCTGGCGAGATTGGCGAAATCGTGTGCCGCGGGCCACAGCTCATGGCCTATTATTGGAACAATCCCGAGGCCACGGAAAAGGTTTTCCGCAATGGCTGGCTGCATACGGGTGATGTCGGCAAGATGGATGAGGACGGCTTTTACTACATCCTAGATCGCAAAAACGACATGCTAATTTCCGGTGGCTACAACGTTTATCCGCGCGAGGTTGAAGAGGTTTTAATGGGTTACGACGGTGTCCTCGAGGCCGCGGTCGTTGGCTTGCCGGATGAGAAATGGGGCGAGCGTGTGCATGGCGTGGTGGCCGGCAAACCGGGCCTCGATATCGACGCGCTGCTTGCACATGCGCGCGCGGGTCTAGCGAATTACAAGCGTCCAAAAGCGATCGAGCAATGGCCGGAGTTACCGAAGAGCGGGGCGAACAAGATCCTGCGGCGTGAGGTTCGTGATCGCATTATCGCGCGTGAACGCGAAGATGAGGCACATTCAACGTGACAACTTTCTTCGGCAAATGGGTTCTTGCAATCGATGGCAGTGATTTACCCGCACCGGACCTGATCGGCGGTAAGGCCTGGTCGATCGCGCGGATGCGCGAACTCGGTTTGAATGTTCCGCCGGCGGTCGTCGTTACGACCGCGGCGTGCGTCGCCTATCTCGAATCCGGGGCGTTGGCCGATGATTTGGTCGACGAGCTTAAACTCGGCATCGAGTGGCTGGAACGCCAAAGTGGCCGAACCTTTGGTCACGGCGTAGCGCCCCTACTGGTCTCGGTGCGTTCGGGTGCGGCGATTTCGATGCCAGGAATGATGGACACCGTGCTCAACCTTGGCATCAATGATGCGACCGAACGTGCGCTTGCGTCCGCCACCGGTAATGCGGCATTCGCACACGACACGCATCGCCGATTTCTGGAGTTTTATGCCCGTATTGTCCACCAAGCAACGATTAAAGATCTCGATCCGATGGGTTCAACTGAGACCTGGCACGCCGCCATAGCCGCCGCCACAGGCCGGCCACTGCCCGAATCGGCGCACGCACAACTACGCGACGCGATCGTCGCGGTGTTCGACTCGTGTAATTCGCGGCGCGCGCGACGTTACCGTAAACATCACAACCTACCCGATGGACTGGGCACGGCCGTTACCATCCAGGCGATGGTCTTCGGCAATCTCAACCATCAATCCGGCACCGGTGTGTTGTTTTCTCGTAATCCGCTCAACGGCGATCGCATGCCCTACGGCGAGTATCTACATTGCGCCCAGGGCGAGGACGTCGTCTCCGGCAGGGCCACCCCAGAACCATTGTCTGCGTTGGGCGCGACCTTGCCCCAGGTGTATAACGAATTGCTCGCAGCGGCGACGCTGCTTGAGCGAGATTCGGCTGACGTACAAGACATTGAATTTACGGTGCAGCAGGGCGAGTTGTTCCTACTACAGTCGCGTTCGGCGAAACGCGCACCACCGGCGGCGGTACGTTTTGCCGTCGATCTGGTTACTGAGGGCCTCATCGACGAACAAACCGCGCTGACACGGGTCACCGCCGAGCAGGTCCGAATTTTGCTGCAGCCGCATCTAGCGACGGGTGCCGCCGAGTCCGCCGAGGTTCTCGCCACCGGCGAGCCGGCGTGCCAGGGCGTCGGCATAGGCCGGGTTGTTGCGAGCGCCGATGAAGCCGAGCAAAGGGCCGCGAACGGCGAGTCGGTGGTATTGGCGCGGGCGACGACGAGTCCGGAAGATGTCCACGGCATGATTGCGAGTTGCGCGGTGATCACCGATGTGGGGGGTTCAACCTCGCATGCGGCAGTCGTCAGCCGATCGTTAGGGGTGCCGTGCATCGTCGGGTGTGGCGAGGGTGCAGTGGCGCAGCTTGCCGGGCGCGAGGTTACCGTCGATGGTACTAGCGGTAAGGTCTATGCCGAGGCGCTGGAACGGGTGACGCCAAATGAAATCGATGATCCGTATTTGTCGCAGTTGACCATTTGGGCGCGCGCGCGCAGCCCCATTACGGCCTTGTCTAAAGACGGCGCAATACCTGCAGGCACACTCGATCTAAATGCGGTCGATGGCGGTGAAGACCCGCAACAAATTACACGCCTTATCGGCGCAACGAAGTGCGTAATGGGCCGCGCGATGGAGAGTGATTCTGGGATCGAGGCGGCACTCGGAGCTGGCGTTGAATGTATCGTGAGCGAACACATTCTGCCCACCCTGCTGTGCGCAATTCACCATGGCAGTGCCGACAACGCTGAGGGGTAAAGCGACGGTTCTCTCATTTGTTGAGTTTAAATGTGCTGCATCTTGGATGCCATTACGAAGTGTTGTTTTTAACCACGGAGAACACGAAGAACACGGGAAGAACAAATTAATATAATAAAAATAAAAAATTTCTTCCTTCGTGTTCTTTGTGTTCTCCGTGGTTAAGTTAAGCATTTCAAGGTTCGCTTATTTTGATGGTCGATATTTGTGCGTTACTTTTTACATCCCTGCATGAGGATAGTGCGTAATGGTTAATCCAGACCCCAAAGATATTGAAGCCTTGGTCGAGCTTTTTGATCAGTCCGATTGGGATGAGATGCATCTGAAAACCGACGATCTGGAAATATTCCTCTCCAACGATCCGCGGGCTGTGGCGCCGTCCCAGATGGCGGCGCTGTCGTCCAACGAGACCGTCCCTGTGAGCGGCGACACGGTGAGTACGGTCCCGGCGACAGCTGCGGCTCCGAGCGCGTCGGTGTTCGAGGTTCCCGACGGCATGGTCGCGGTGAGCGCACCCAATCTGGGGACGTTTTATCGCGCGCCCAAACCGGGTGCTCCGGCCTACGTTGAGGTTGGTCACCACGTCGCGGCCGAGAGCGAAGTGTGCCTGATCGAGGTGATGAAATTGTTCACCCCGGTCGCAGCCGGTACCGCGGGAATCGTGCGCGAGATCTGTATTGAGGACGGCGAACTGGTTGAGTTTGGGCAAGTGTTGGTGGTGATCGAACCACAAGAAAGCTGAAATGACCATCAATAGAGTCTTCGTCGCCAATCGCGGCGAAATCGCGGTACGCATTATCCGTGCGGCGCACGCGCTTGGCATCGAGACGGTGCAAGCGGTGTCGGCGGTGGACCGCGATAGCATGGCGACGGATATCGCCGATCGCACGGTTGTGTTAGGGCCGGCACCGTCGCGAGACAGCTATCTCGACGCCAAACTGGTCGTCCATGCCGCGCTGCAGACCCAATGCGACGCCCTCCATCCGGGCTACGGATTTCTTGCCGAACGCGCCGAATTGGCGACCCTGTGTGACGACAACGACATTACCTT
>Ga0114950_10005140_pt1 | contig 10166 bp, 6 predicted proteins | sample N075metaG_FD_83503 | JGI IMG/M metagenome (GOLD analysis project Ga0114950, IMG submission 83503) | Deep subsurface microbial communities from Kermadec Trench to uncover new lineages of life (NeLLi) - N075 metaG | ecosystem: Environmental > Aquatic > Marine > Ocean trench > Sediment | place... | reverse complement strand
TTCGGGAAGTGCCCCACCCGAAGAACTGGCAGGAATGGCCAAAAAAATTCCAGCAGGTTACATTGGAGGCGTCCAAGACGCAGTCCAAGCCGTTCGATACTTCCTTACCGACGAAGCCCGCTACGTGACCGGATCCAATCTCCACCTCAGCGGCGGCTGGGGAATATAAGAGTCTTTGATCAATTCATACATGTCTGGATAGCGAAATCGTCTCAATTTCCAACTCTCATTGTCGTACATGCTCTCTCTTGCAATGTTCGCTGAGTCATCAACAACGAAAGAGAGTTGACGCGAGTGCCAGGACTTCGAGCGGAAAACCGGGCTAATAGGGGTCAGACTCGAATTATATAATTCGAGTCTGACCCCTATAAAATGGTTGGTTTGTCGCAAGGTTTCGTGTTTCGTCCCGGAAAGTCTGGATTTTGTGTTGAAATTTCCCGTGGGGGCTGAAGGCCTGGGCATCTTCGGCGGATAGTACCGGACCCGTTCGATTTCGCGCAGCAATTCCTGGAAGATGCCCAACGCCACGTCTGGATACGTCGGTGCGAGCAAGGCCGCTTCACTAGCCAGGGTGAGGATGGCATGCTTGAACTGGGGATGGCCCCCCGACGGATGCTCGGGATCCGTCCTGAGGACCATCAGCACGTGAGCGATGACTGTCATAATCAGCATGGCAAACAATTCCTGACGCATCCCGTTTTCCGTGTGGCTATGGAACGTGTCACTTATCGGGGGAAGTTTTCTCATCGCGGTCATGGACTTCCACGGCCCAACGGCGTCAGTACAGATCCAGGACGGCCTGAGTCGGAAAGCGTGCGTCAGCCTGCAGGGTGGTCAGGAACACGGATATTTCACCCGAGGAACTTTTCATGCGAATCGCTCGAAGTCTGACTTCAGTCTTCCAGAAATGGACAAAGGTCTCGACGGCAGGAAACGTGTGAGAGGCCGGACAGCGCAGCACCCACAAGCCCTGATATTGGTGCTGCAGGTGTTCGAGCAAGTCATAGCTGGGATAGCCACGATCAAACAGCAATACCCCGCTGTGGGGAATCTGTGGCAGCAACGCCTTAACCTCCTCCCGCTCGTTGGCCTCGGCCATGGGTTGGACCGTTCTGGCAATCGGCAATCGACGGAAGACGTCATAGGCCGTGGACACCAGGCATTGGGGGCATGTTCTTTGCCGAGATGATGGGTCCAACCCACTATGGGGCTCAAACGCGGTCAGGATGGCATTGGCTCCTGATAGGGTGTCCTTGGAGCCAGCAATGGCAAAGACCTACAGGCCGTGCCAGGTGTGTCGGCCTCGCATGTGAGCCACACCTCGTAGGCGAGCTTCACGGCCTCCTGATGGACCTGTTCAAAGCCAGTCCAGGGAATGTGGGCTCGGGATTTGGTCACGGCACTGTGATACACGCGTGCGCCTCGGGCCAGAGTCCGCTCCGGCATACCTGCCGGAACAACGCCCCGACTGTGCCCTCCACGCCCTGACTCTTCCCGCTGGCGGTCAGCGACAGGAGCAGCACACAGAGCGTCGCCAACGGAAGTTTCCGACGTCGAGTAAAGGCTTTTGATGAATGTGAGGAGTCGTGTGAGGGGGGAGACGATCAGGAATGAGCCGAAGAAACGCCTCAAGGAGGGCTGAAAGGTGGCATGATTGTTCACGTCAAGATCTGTGCCATAAAAACCTCCAGAATTGAGAATGTATACGTTGATGAACGTAGGATCATTGATACAGGAAATTGACTTAATTCAACTGTATTACCTTCTGGCCTTCTCTCAGTTTCCGGCAGAGCATTGGCAGCAGAGTCGCACGACCAATCCGATTGAGTCGACGTGTGCCACGGTGCGTTTACGCACGGGCAAAACACGTAGTTGCTTGTCTCGAGCCACCGCGTTAACTATGGCGTTCCAATTGGTACAATGGTGCAGAAAAAACATGGCGATGGGTGCGGGGCTCTCATTGATTCGTCGAGATTATTGAGGGCATCACATTCGTAGATGGAGAACCGGACACCATGAAGGCCGCCTAAGTAAGTCATACACAAGATTTGACAATAGCTCTCTTGACTCTGGCAATGCCCGAAGCAGCGGATCTGTTCATTTTTGTCAAAGTGGATATCACCTTTAGAGAATTTAAAATAGTTACATGGTGTGAAAAATGTGTTACCTGAATGCAACATGGTACCAAATGGTATCATAGTGCATTGTGTTGGACTCTGGAATTGAATTTAATCAATAAATACAGGAGGAAAGCTATAGCAAGAGGACAATTCTGTGAAGTATGCGCTTCTTTAACTTAACCTCAATGTTACCGTTTGGAATCATGTGCATGTTTTCTGTTTGTTACGAAGCCTAATTTACCCTATTTTTCAATGGCTTATAAATTATTGATTAGGTTAAATATGGACCGTATTTTGCTTATCTTACATGCTGTTGGTAAAGGAAATTATGTTTTTGTGAATAAAAATGAATAAATTTTATCAAAAAAATAACAAGGAAAGGGGGGTAATTAATTTTTCTATTGGCTTTATGATGAATTCATGGACTTCATGTCCTGCACTTTACTTAGGAGGTGTAAGCAATGTTTCTTTCTAGACGGCAATTTTTAAAGATCTCTGCGGGGACCGTGGCGGCCGTGGCGTTAGCGGACAAGGCGTTGGCGTTGACGGCGTTACAGCCCGTCATCGAAGTGGGCAATCCACTCGGGGAATACCCGGATCGCTCATGGGAGCGTGTGTATCACGATCAATACCGGTATGACAGCTCGTTTACGTGGGTCTGTTCACCGAATGACACGCATGCCTGTCGGGTGCGGTCGTTTGTGCGGAACGGGGTCGTCATGCGGGTTGAGCAAAACTACGATCATCAAACCTATGAAGATCTCTACGGCAACCGTGGGACGTTTGCACACAATCCCCGGATGTGCCTGAAAGGGTATACCATGCATCGCCGGGTGTATGGCCCGTATCGGCTGAAAGGTCCCTTGATGCGGCGTGGGTGGAAAGCTTGGATGGATGCCGGCAGCCCTGAATTCACGCCTTCCACGGTGAACAAGTATAAGTTTAATGCGCGGTACTTGGATGACATGTTGCGAGTGAGCTGGGATACGGCGTTTACGTACTTAGCCAAAGCCATGATTATCATTGCCGAGCGGTACAGTGGAGAAGCCGGGGCGCGTCGGTTGCGTGAGCAGGGCTATCCACCGGAAATGATTGAAATGACCAAAGGGTCTGGAGTGCGGACCATGAAATTCCGTGCAGGCATGCCTATCTTAGGGGTGATCGGGAAAATGGGGATTACCCGGATGAATGGGGGGTGCGGCGCATTATTGGATACCTATATTCGCAAAGTGAAGCCGAGCCAAGCCCAAGGGGGCCGGTATTGGTCGAACTATACCTGGCACGGGGATCAAAACCCGGCACATCCGTTCTGGAATGGGGTTCAGACCTCAGATATTGACATGAACGACATGCGGTTCTCCAAACTGAACACGAGTTGGGGCAAGAACTTCGTGGAAAACAAGATGCCGGAAGCGCATTGGAAGTTGGAAAGCATCGAGCGTGGCGCCCGCATAGTGGTCATTACGCCAGAATATAATCCGACGGCCTATCGGGCGGATTACTGGATTCCTGTGCGTCCCGCCACCGACGGGGCCTTATTCCTTGGTGTGTGTAAGATCATCTTTGATGAAAACATGTATGACTATGACTTCTGTCAAGCGTATACGGACATGCCCTTGTTGGTGCGGACGGATACGTTGCAATATTTAGATCCACGTGAATGTATTAAAGACTGGAAGTTCCCGGATTTCTCCAAGACGTATTCCGGGAAAGTGCAAACGCTCGATCCCGCCAAGATTGCCCGATTAGGGGGCTTTATGGTGTGGGATTTGAGCAAAGGCCAAGCCGTGCCCATTCATCGGGAATTGGTGGGCTGGCACTACAAAAAGAGTGGGATTGATTCAGCCTTGACAGGGACCTACCGTGTGAAGCTGCTGAACGGCCGGGAAGTGGACGTCATGCCGGTCATGCAGATGTACAATGTGCATTTGCAGGATTATGACCTGGATACCGTCCATCAAATCAACCGGGCACCGAAGGATCTGATCGTCCGGTGGGCACGGGATTCCGGCACGATTAAACCGGCCGCCATTCATAACGGGGAAGGCACGAACCACTATTTCCATCAAACGATCATCGCCCGTGGCGCGGCCATGATATTGATCATCACCGGGAACATAGGGAAATTCGGCACCGGACAGCATACTTGGGCCGGGAACTATAAAGCGGGCATTTGGTGCGCCACTCCGTGGAGTGGGGCAGGATTGGGCACGCACACGGCTGAAAATCCCTTTAAGATCACCACGGACCCGAATGTTCATGGCAAAGAAATCCATGTCAAAGGGTATTACTATGGTGAAGAAGTGGCGTACTGGAACCACGGGGATACGGCGTTGATTGTGAACACGCCGAAGTATGGCCGACGGGTGTTTACCGGGAAAACGCACATGCCGACCCCGAGTAAATTCCGGTGGGTGGCCAACGTGAACGTGATCAATAATGCGAAGCACCATTATGACATGGTGAAAAACGTGGATCCCCACAATGAAACGTTGGTGACGCAAGATGTGGAAATGACGTCGGACGTCAACCACAATGACGTCGCCTTTGGGGTGAATACGTGGATGGAGTTCACCTATCCCGAACATACCGCCACCGTGTCGAATCCGTGGTTCCAAGTGTGGAAGGGCGGCATTCGGCCGTTGTATGACACACGCAATGACCTGGATACCGTGGCCGGGGTGGCCGCCAAGTTGACCGAAATGACGGGCGACGGGCGGTTCCGCGATTACTTCCATTTCGTCTATGACAACCGGGTGGATGTGTATGTGCAGCGGTTGTTGGATGCCAGCGCCACGGGGTACGGCTATAACGTCGATACGATGTTGAAGTCGGAAAAGGGCTGGATGGTCATGTGCCGGACGTATCCACGGCAACCGTTCTGGGAAGAAACGAACGAAAGCAAGCCGCAATGGACGCGGACGGGTCGGTATGAGAACTACCGGGTTGAGGCGGAATGTATTGAATACGGTGAAAACTTCATCTCGCACCGGGAAGGCACGGAAGCGACGCCGTATCTGCCGAACGCGATCATGACGTCCAATCCGTATGTCCGTCCGGATGACTACGGGGTGCCGATCACGGCGCAGCATCATGATGATAAGACCATCCGGAACATCAAGTTGCCATGGCAGGAAATCAAACGGTACTCCAACCCCTTATGGGAAAAAGGGTATCAGTTCTATTGTGTGACCCCCAAGACCCGGCATCGTGTGCACAGTCAATGGTCGGTGAATGACTGGGTGCAGATGTATGAGTCGAACTTCGGGGACCCCTATCGGATGGATAAGCGGACACCGGGTGTCGGGGAACATCAAATCCATATCAACCCGCAAGCGGCCAAAGATCGTGGGATCAACGACGGAGACTATGTCTATGTCGATGGGAACCCGGTGGATCGGCCGTATCGTGGATGGAAGCCGAGTGACCCGTATTACAAGGTGGCGCGGTTGATGATCCGGGCGAAGTACAACCCGGCTTTCCCGTACCATGTGACGATGGCCAAGCATGCGCCCTATGTCGGGACGGCCAAATCGGTGAAAGGGCATGAAACGCGGCCAGACGGACGCGCCATTGCCATGGACACGGGCTATCAATCCAACTTCCGGTATGGGGCCCAACAGTCCTTCACCCGTGACTGGTTGATGCCCATGCAGCAATTAGACTCACTCCCCGGCAAACATGCGGTGGCGTGGAAATTTAAATTTGGGTACCAAGTGGACAACCATGCGGTTAATACTGTGCCGAAGGAATGTCTCATCCGCATCACCAAGGCGGAAGACGGCGGCATCGGTGGCCGTGGGCCGTGGGAACCAGTGCGGACCGGGTTTACGCCAGGTCAGGAAAATGAGTTCATGATCAAATGGCTCAAAGGCGATCACATTAAGATCAAAGTGTAAAAGGCAGTATCTTTTGGAGCCACACAAGAGGTTCACGGACCGTTCATTTTTGTAAACCAATATTTACACAACGGAGGAAAACATGCCTGAAGTTTATAATTGGCAACTAGGACGGAAGATGCTGTATCCCTATGAGGAACGGCATCCGAAATGGCAGTTTGCATTTGTGTTCAACATTAATCGGTGTTTAGCCTGTCAAACCTGTTCGATGGCGGATAAGTCCACGTGGCTGTTCTCCAAAGGACAGGAATACATGTGGTGGAACAATGTGGAAACAAAACCCTATGGTGGGTACCCACAGTTCTACGATGTGAAAATCACGCAGCTCGTCGAACAAGTTAACCCCGGAGGTCAGGTATGGAATGTGCGGGTTGGCCGCAAGCATCATGCGCCTTATGGGGTGTTTGAAGGGATGACGATTTATGATGCTGGTGCCAAAATTGGGCAAGCGGCCATTGGTTATATCCCAACAGACCAAGAATGGCGTTTCGTGAATATCTATGAAGATACGGCGACATCAATGCGGGCTATTGTCGAAGGCATTGATAAAACCGGGTTCACGAAGGAAGAGCCGTGGAAGATGCAAGGCAGTAGCTTGCCGGAGCATGAAACGTATTTCTTCTACCTTCAACGCATTTGTAACCATTGCACGTATCCAGGTTGTTTGGCAGCTTGTCCACGAAAGGCTATTTATAAACGGCCTGAGGACGGGATTGTCTTAATTGACCAAAACCGTTGCCGTGGTTACAAAAAGTGCGTGGAGCAATGTCCGTACAAAAAGCCGATGTACCGGGGCACGACCCGGGTATCGGAAAAATGTATTGCCTGCTATCCACGGGTTGAGGGTAAAGATCCTTTAACCGGTGGTGAGCCGATGGAAACACGCTGTATGGCGGCGTGTGTCGGCAAAATCCGGCTGCAAGGGCTGGTCAAAGTGGGTGATGACGGGTTGTGGGCGGAAGATCGCTGGAATCCATTGTATTATACCATTCGGGTGGAACAAGTGGCCTTGCCGCTCTACCCGCAATGGGGAACGGAGCCCAACGGGTTCTACATTCCCCCACGGCAAGCCCCGCGTGGCTACATCCGGCAGATGTTCGGGCCGGGAGTGGATAATGCGATTGAGAAGTATTTAGTGCCAAGCCGGGAATTGTTGGCGGTGTTACAGCTTTGGAGAGCCAGCCAACAGATCATCTTCCGGTATGACGTCATTCCTGGACCGAAAGTGTTCGAAACCCAAATTCACGGTCGGAAGTTTGAGATGTACAACGACACGGTCTTAGGCTTCAACAAGTCGGGCAAGGAAGCCGTCCGGCAGCAAGTGGAAGAGCCGATTTACATCCGTCCAGCCGAACGGGTAAACTGGCTGTAAGACGACGCGTTCAGGGCAGCGTGCAAGGAGAAAGCAGGGGGCGACATCCGTCGTCCCCTGCTTTTTTTTGACTAATTTATATCCTCTCGAATTCATAATATCTTTCTAAACAAGTGGGTATTTTCAAAATGTTATTCATTGAAATCATCCTAATTTTTTTGAAAAAAAATTTCTAATTGTTTTGATTTACATCCAATGCCTGATACAATAATTTCTTATTTTTGAGAAAAAAGATGTACTGCTTATGAATGAAAATGAATTGACGTGAAACAGGTTTCCGTTTCAAAAGAAGAAGCTCCGTTTGCTGCCCAAGCTGTTTCTTTTTCTGATATTATTAGAAATGGAAAAATTCCTTCAAAATATCTAGAAAGCGACTATATAATGCATCAATTTGTTGAACGGTTGGTACATTATGTTTTGAGTGTCCCACAAGGAACGTTTTCTATGTCGGAATTAGGTAGGTTATTAGAAATTTTTGATCCTACCCATCAAGTGTTCTTTTTTAAACGGCTAAAGGAAACCAGCCCGGGAAGTTTGAAACAGTTTTCCCAGCTATATTATGGGTTTATGGCAGAATTCCATGCTCTCCTGTTTACCTGATTTTTAAAAAAAAGCGGATTATTTTAAGAAAAAATTCCCTGAGTTCTGGAAGGTATTTCGTTCTCGATTTATAATTATTGGTGAGATCGTACACATTTTTGCGAGGGATACAGAATGAATTCAACTTTACACCGAGCCGTTGCCAGTTTTTACAATCTTATTTATGAAGCCCAGGCATTTGCCTCAACAATGGGACGTATTGATATGGCTGAACAGGAACGCTATTTAGGACGAGTCGAAGGGCTTAATTGGGTGTTAGATCGATGCCAGGAATTAGAAGATGTTGATATGAATCTGACTACGGCTTCTTTGCAAAAGTTATTAGGGGATGTGAAATCAGACTTAGAGCATGAGCTCTCCATTCAACGAAGAGAGAAGGGGCGCAGAGCTGATGGGCGCGAAGAAGCCTTATTGTTTGTGGGTGATTATTTGGCCAGCCTCATGACCGCTACGGAAATCGAGTCAGCCAAAAGCCCTGTCTAATCATCTGCTTTTTTATCTGGACCATGGCTGATGGCCAAGAATGCACTTAACCTATTTTTTCCAACAACACGGTGTTCACAAAAAAAACAATGATCCGTGAATGGATTGTCCTTGCACTCTGTCTTGGGCTTGGTGCGCATGTGGCTCTTGGGGTTCTCCTTCATGGAAGTCTGGATTGGCCTACAGAAACGTTTGGGCTTTACGGGATATTTTTCGGGTTTTGTATTTATGGGGTTGTTCAAGTGAGCCGTTCTGTGTGGCGGATTTGGCAGGGAAGGTCAAAATCATAGAATTGTTTTATTTACTTACTGAAAAGGGATCTCTCTCTCCTTTATTTGACATTTCTGAAATAAATTATAGATTCAGGAGATATCTGATTTTTCTACGAGAATGCCTTCTTCGATAAGCATAATAGGAATTTGATCTCGAATGGGATAGACCACAGTTCCATCATTCCGAAGAAGGCCACCATCGATTTTTTCGGTGACCGATTGCCCTCCTTTTGTCTTGAGTTCTCCTTTTTCAATCCGGTGATTCAGTTCCTCAACAACCGTGGGTTCTAGCAGGCGAATATCTTGTTTGGTTTCAGGACAGCAGAGAATAGCTAACAAGTCCTTGGCAATCATTCCCTTGTCTTGAGAGGTCGTATTTGTTTCCACAGAAAACTCTCCTTTCAATAGAGCAAATGGTCCGAAGCCTATTCGGTCAATGTAACACCCTCTCCCCATTGAGGCAATAAGAAGATTCTTCCAATATGAAAAGAGTCTGAACGGGGGACGTGTTTCTCACATGAAGTGAGTCTGAATCCGGGCTGAGGTTCGGGCATGATGAGAGGAGGATGATGACCATCATGACACTCAACGCCCTCACGCGGCTCCATGCACCACTATCGCAAGACTGGGCGCGTGCTCGGTGCCCGGGCACCGTCTAGGGCTTGGCCGTCGGGTATACGGCGGCAGCTATTCGCTTACTCGCCGCCATGGAGGCCCGCCATACCACCCCCTGTGGCCTCGCGATCAACAAACTCTGTGAGTGAGCGTGGCCGCTCGTTGGTGAGGCCGAAGATGAGCGCCTCGCGGCCCTCTCGATCAGTCATCTGTACAACCGACGCAAATCTCCAGTATCGACAGCCGCGATAGCATGTGGAGCACACTCGGCCCACCCGCTCAAGCTATTGGTGAGCGGCGGAAACCGTAGCCGGCGGGCTACCAGCCGGGCTTTCTCCGCATCGACACCGTCCAGCAAGGGGAGTGGGATAAGCAGCAAGGGGGCTCTCATCTCAAGGCGGTCGATGAAGCGACGCAGTTGCAGGTGATCGGTCCCGTGGAGACAATCAGTGAAGCGTCCCTCATGCCCATCCTAGACAGCGGTTGGCCGCGTTTCCGTTCCGCATCCTGGGTGTCCCAGTCCGATAATGGCTCGGAATCCATCAAGGGGCACATGGCCGCGCTCTTGGGCATGCGCTTGATCGAATGCACGAAATCCCGCGCCCGCCAGACCACCGATAACGCCTTGGCCAAAAGTACAAACGGGGCTGTGGGGCGCAAACTCTTTGGTCAGGCCCACAGGCCCCAACGCTGGGCGCCGCTCATCAATGCATGCAATCAGGAACATCGCACCCCTTATCTCACCTTGCATCGGCCTTGCTGCTTTCGGGAAATTCGAACGGATCAGAAGGGCAAAGAACACAAG
>Ga0114950_10005139_pt1 | contig 10167 bp, 8 predicted proteins | sample N075metaG_FD_83503 | JGI IMG/M metagenome (GOLD analysis project Ga0114950, IMG submission 83503) | Deep subsurface microbial communities from Kermadec Trench to uncover new lineages of life (NeLLi) - N075 metaG | ecosystem: Environmental > Aquatic > Marine > Ocean trench > Sediment | place... | reverse complement strand
GGTGATCTGTCGCTGCAGGAGTTGATTGAGGCCGGTCGACGCTAATGGCCTTTGTCCTCGACTGCTCGACCACGATGGCATGGTGTTTCGCGGATGAAGCCAACCGCTATGCCGACCGGGCGCTCGATGCGATGCCATCGAGCGAGGTCATCGTGCCCACGATCTGGAGCCTCGAGGTGATCAACGTACTGCTGGTCGCCGAGCGCCAACGACGGCTCACCGAGGCCGATACGGTGCGATTTCTCGACTTGCTCGGCAGTCTGCCGATCCGGGTCGAGGAGCGCGACGCGTCGGTTGTCTTCGGTAGCGTCCTGGCCTGTGGACGTCGCTTCGGACTGTCGTCCTACGACGCGGCGTACCTCGACCTGGCGATGCGCACGGGCGCGCTTCTAGCTACCAGCGACCGCAAGTTGCGGCGAGCGTGCCGCTCTTCCGGGGTCGGCCTGTTCGGCGGCTGATCGCCGCGGTCTTCCCTCTTACCGGCCACCCTCGACGCGAGCCTCCACCAATCTCGCCACCGCCCCCAGGGTCGTCTGGGCGGCGTTGAACCCGAGGCGAAAGTCCGCGTCCGAGAAGGTCACGAACAGGTCGGTGGGTTGGTGCCAGTGCGGGTTCGCCCGGTTGCCGGTCTCGTAGAGCCGGCGATTCTCACGTAGGCTGACGGCGGCCACCAGGTCCTGGAACGGGCCGGAGTCGGTGCTGCTCATGGCGTTGCTCATGACGGCCGGATAGTCGGTGGCGAACATCCGATTGGCATTCAGGAGCTTGAGCGCGAGAGCAGCCGATTCGTCGGCCTTCTCGGAAGCGAGTTGGAACTCGATGTCGACGTCGGCGTCCAGCGCCTGGTTGTAGGTCACCGGATTGCCGTGATCCCAGAGCATCATGTCGTGCTGGATCATGCCGAGCCACGTGGGCTCCGGGTACTGTCCGGACCCCGCGGGCTCTTCGATGCCCTGCAGCGGCGCCCGCTGCTCGACGTACGCCCGGGCTCCGTTCAGCCCGGTCTCTTCGTTGTTCCACAGGGCGAAGCGCACGGACCTGGCGGTCCGCACGTCGGCGAGCGCGCGGGCGATCTCCATGACGAGGGCGGTACCGGAGCCGTCATCGTTGGCCGCCTGCCCGCCGCCCCGCCCGTCCATGTGGGCGCCGATGATGTACATCTCGCCGGGCACTTCACTGCCCACCTTGGTGGCGTAGACCTCCTCGCGGGGCTCGGCCTCGCCTCCCCCCCGGGGAGTGAACTGGTAGTGGATTCGGCCGGTCTCGTATCCCCAGCCTTGCAGTTGGGCTTCGATCCAGTCGATGGCACGGGCGTTGCGCTCCGTCCCCTGCTCGCGGTCGCCGAATTCGGTGAGGCCAAGGAGGATTTCCTTGTAGCTATCGAAATCGAGGCGATCCACCACCTCCTTGATCGCGGTGTCGGCGGCCGTCATCTCGAGGCCCCCGAGAACGCCTCTTACCCTTCGATCGTCGGGGCGAGCCTGCTGCCCTCTACCTCGATCCTGGGCAGCCGGCGCGGTGGTCGCCGCGAGCACGGCGACGGAGAGTGCGATCAGGGACAGACGGCCCCAAAGGGTCGGCGAGAAGTACAGGCGATTCGACATGGTGGATCCCTCCGGATGGAAGGCGCGATATGGCGCCGTCGGACAGTCCGGGCATTCTCATGCGCCGGGGTGCAGCTGCGCAACGCCTCCGGCCAACGCCCCGGCGCAGCGTCCACGTCCAGGTCGTGGCGTGTGGCCGTTCCTAATGCCGGTCATAGCGGCGGTCGGATCATCCGATGTAGCGCCGCGATGAAGTCCGGGCTGGTGTCACAGCACCCGCCAATGACCGTGGCGCCGTCTGCGATCCAGCCTTTGGCGACCGCCGCATACTCATCCGGCCCGATGGGGTTCGAGATTTCGAACTCCGGCTCGCCGCCCTCGGGTTCCTCGAGCACCGGGTTAGCGTAACCGCCGATCGGTAGATCGGTCAGCTCGCGCAAGCGCCGGATTGCGGCCGTGACCGCATTGCAGCTCGTGCAGTTGACGAGCAACGCAGCAGGCGTGCAGCCCTCAAGCGCTTGCACCGCCTCGGAAAAGTCATCGCCGCCACGCAGCGACTTCCCGTGGCGCTCAATCGTCCAGCTGACCATGAAAGGCTTGTCGGATTCCTGCGCCGCAACAGCGGCGGCGCGGGCTTCTTCGGCTGTGCACAGGGTTTCGCAGAGATAGAGATCCACATAGGGGTCGAGCGCGGCGACCATGCGCCGGTAATGGGCGACATTGTCGTCAAAGTCGCCGACCAGACCGGCTTCAAAGGTCGTGTTGAGGGGCGCCAGTGAGCCCGCCACGCGCGCCGAGCTTCGGGCGCTGTCACGCGCCGCGACGGCGCATTGTGCGGCCTTCACCGTCAGCGCCTCGAGCTTGTTCTCCAAGCCTTCCCGCGCCAGCAGCACCGGCGTCACCGCATAGTTGTTGACCGTGATGATGTCGGATCCCGCGTCAAGATAGTCCCGGTGCAGCTTGATTACGGCTTCCGGCGCCTCGACACAGGCGAGCGCCGACCACAGCGACGACTTGTAGTCACGTACGTGTACGCCGCGGGCGCGCAGTTCCGTCCCTGTGGCCCCGTCCAGCAGCGTTATCTCGGTATCCGTCACGGGCAAGAAGGTATCCTGCTCCGAGGTTGCCGCAAACATCGGCCCCGGGGGCGAGTCGCTGGGCCAGATGGCGCAGGCGCGCATCTTCGATCCGCTGGGAATGGCCGGGAGCCACTTCTCCCACGGCCGGCCAGAGAGGGTTTTGGCGTGCCATCGGGAACTTCTTGAACTCGTCGCCCTATAGCAGCTCCCGCACGGCGCGGTAGGCCTCGTTGATCGCGGCGTCGGTGTGGGGGCTCGCCGCGGCGTCGGAGTTGGCGATGGCGATGCGGCCGAAGGGCCTTCGACCGACGACGTTGGGACGGTCGTCGGGAGTGTCGAGGGCCCATCGGATCGGATCATCGAGGGTGTTGTAGGTGTAGGCGTAGCCGTGCGGCCAGCGGTTGACCGTGATCGCGGCGACGTCGCGGGCCGGGTCGAAAGCGCTGCCCGACAGCATGCGGGCGAGATCCTCGCGGATGTTGCGCTCGAACGTCCCGAAGGTCGCCGCCTGGAGGTCGCGTCTGCCCTCGATGTGCTGCTGCTTTTTCGGTGAGCCCGGGCTGCAGGGCGTCCGCACCAGGTGCAGCACGACCGGATCCCGCGGCGTGCGCGCCGGCTGGTAGTCGCCGAGCCGGGTCGGGAAATCCAGGCTGAGGCTGGTGTGGTAGGCGCCCGGGGCGGTGATGCTGCTCACCCCCAAGCTCTCGAATGCCGTCCAATCGGGGAGCAGAACGCTGGTGTAGACAATGGGGGCCTTGACCGCATAGGCGAGCGCTTCCCTTTGCACGAGCGGCAACTCGGGGCACAGGTATGGAATGACGCTGTTGTAGCAGGCCATGACACAACCCCCAGCACGAACGGTCTGTGCCTTGCCGTCGCGTACGTAGGTGACCTCCACCTCCGAAGAGTCGGCGGGATCGCCGCGATGGGCAACGCGCACGGCGGTGCTGTTCAGACGGATTCGCACGTCGGCCCCGGCGATGTCCAGGCGGTCGTAGTACAGACGCGCGGTGACGACGTCTTCCATCGAGCTTGCCTCGATCGACTCGGGGATCAGGCCGCTCACCAGCAACCGGGTGATCGTCGCGTTGCCGTCGGCGAAACGGAGGCTGGGACCACCTTCGGAAGCCCGCGCCGCGTTCTCTCGGCCGTGCTGGCCGCCCGGCTCGTTGATGAGCCGCTCGGGTGGGGTCGGATCCAACGCCATCCCCTGGAAGCCGGGGTACCCCATCTCCCAGCAGAAGAGCGCCGGGATCGCATCGATACCGACACAGAAGAGCCCGTGCGTGCGCGATTGATAGAAGTCCGCGACGCGAGCATCGAGCTCGAGAACGTCGATCAGGTAGTCGCGGTAGCTGATTCTCGCCAGCCGCGCCTTCTTGGCGTCTGAGCGGAGCTCCGGCATCGTCTCGAAGTCGGAAGCGTCGTCGTTGAGACGCACCAGGTCGCGGCGGGCGGCTTCGGACAAGGGCGCCTTCTCCACGAACTCCGACCATGGCCCCCTGCCGTAGCCGGTCACGAGCCGGTCCTCGCCGAAGGTCTCGTGATCGAAGAAGAACGCCCGCCCCAGGCCCCTCGGCCGGCCGGTTTCGCGATCGCGCCCGGCGGCGAGGCGATACCGCTCCCGATCGATGCCGATCTCGCGCAGGAGCGCGGCGGCGGCGGCGCTGTATTGCCCCGGCGCCTCGATATTCAGCGTGCCACCGTTGATCAACAGCGTCTGGCCTTCGTAGGAAAACTCGTTGCGCTTGGCGTGGCCGCCGAAGTCGTCGTGGTTGTCGAGGATGAGGATGCGGGCGCCGCGCCCGGCGGCGGCGCGAAAAAACCAGGCCGCGGACAGGCCGCTGATGCCGCCACCAACAACGACGAGGTCATAGCGCTCACCGGTATCGGTGTCGGGGCCGATATCCCAGCTTCTGCCGTCGCGCATCGCGTGGGCGACCTCGAACGACCCCGCATGGCTTCCGCGCATCCCCGTCAGGGCCGGCGGGTAGTAGTCGGCAGCCTGGACGCCGGCGAGCGACGGTTCGGTACCCGTCATGCGCACCCAATGCCCGCCGGCCACGGACCCGGTCAGCGCGATCGCGGCACCGTTGAGAAAATCACGCCGCGTGATTTCCCGGCCCATACCGATGTCGCGATCATGCGGCTTTGCCATCTTCCGCCCTATCCCGGTGAACGATCGGCAGATTCTAAGCGCTGGCGGCCTCGCGACACAGGGGCGCTTCCCGACCAACGCGCTCGCGCTGTCCGCTCAGCGGTCGCGGCCTCATCCCCCGTGGCCGCTGGCTGCTTTTCCAATAGCTCACGAAGCCCGAACTCCATCGGGCGAGAGATCCCGATTTCGCTGAGGATCATGGCGAGAGTACCGAGCAACACAATGACGGCCATCGCCATGTGAAACCACTTGTTGCGGGTACCCGTCAAAGCGCCGATACAGAGCACGCGCGCCGACGCATTCCAACTACATCCCCCCCAGCGCGTCCTTCATGACCTCATGCACGTGGGTGTTCTCGTAGATGCCGCGCAGTCCTTCCGCTCCGGGCCCGCGACCGAATGTCAGAACCGGCCCCGAGGTATGCCCGCCGGTCGACCACGCGACGAATGTCTGACGGGAGAGGGCACGACCCAGCAAACAGGCGGGGTTGCTATCCGGATCGGTGTAAAAGTGGGGGGACTCCTCCAGCCAGGCGTTCCCGCCGGAATCCCTGACCAACGCCTCGCGAGCCTCTTCCATCGTCATCGATAAACCGGTGTGCTCACGAACCGCCTCGATGAGGCGCTCGGGTGAGCCCGCCGCCTTCTCCAGCATGTACACGAACGAGGCCGACTGGTTGCCCAAGAGCTCGAGGTGGCGCCTTTCCGGATAACCCTGACCCGGGTTGTACGACAGACCGCTCGGTAGAACTTGGGGTGCGAGCGGCCTCTCCACGTCTCCGTAGGTAAACGTAAACCCGCCGGTGCCGTGGTCCGCGGTCACGATGATGAGCGTGTCCGGATGCGCACGTTGAAAGGCGATACCCGCGCCGAGTGCGGCGTCGAAATCGAGGATCTCGTTCAGCATCGCCCCGGCGTCGTTGTCGTGGCCGCCGTAGTCGATGCGGCCCCCTTCGACCATCAGGAAGAAGCCGGCGTCCGCGCGGGCGAGCACTTCGAGCGCCGCTGTCGTCGAGTCCTCCAGGCTCGGCACGCCGTCGAGACCCATGGCGCGTGTGTCGACGACGTACGGCAGGTTGGAGGCGGCAAACAGGCCGAGAAGCTTGTTCGCACTGCCAGACGCTCGTGCCAACGCGTCGCGGTCGGAGACGATCGTGTAGCCCCTCTCTTCCGCCTCGGAGATGCGATCCAGCTCGTCGAGACGACGAGAGTCGCCGTCCAGCTCCGCGGGGAGACCCGGCAGAAACTCGGACACCCGGTGGCCGGCCGGGACCAGCGCCCGCGCTCCGCCGCCGAGGAGCACGTCGATGTCGTGCTCGAACAACATCTGATCCAAGATGACGGACTCCGGCTCGTAGCGGGAGATCTGGTGCGCGGCGAAGCCGGCCGGCGTTGCGTGGGAGAGACGCATGTTCGTTACCAGCCCGGTGGCCAATCCCCTACCCTCCGCCCACTCCAGGATCGTTTCCGTTGGATAGCCGGACGGATTCAAGCCCAATGTCTCGTTCCTGGCCTCGACTCCAGTAGCAAGCTGCGAGGCAGCGGCGGCTGAATCCGTGACCTGGCTTCCGTACGCGTTGGCCAGCGCGTAGCCGGTGTTGCCGTCGCTCATGAGCTGCTCCAGATTCAGCTCACGACCTTCGACCATGCGCGCGTATCGGATACCGAACGCCATTTGCCCCGCGCCCAGACCGTCGCCGATGAACAGAATGACGTTTTTCGCGCCGGTCTGTTCCTGTGAGCACGCCGCGGTAACGGCACCAAGCAGACAAATCAGCAACATCAACGATCGCAGCTTCACGTGTTCTCCTCGGATAACCGTGCGTTGATACCTTCTTCCCGGCCGCGTCCAGGCCGTGGAAGGTGGCGGTGTCGGGGAGCATGCGCTTCGCAGCCTGAGCCCCTCATCCGGCGATACCGCCGCCGTCGACCACGAGGGCGGCGCCGGTCATGAACGACGAGGCGTCGGTCGACAGGAACAGCACGGCGCGGGCGATCTCTTCGGCGGTACCGATGCGACCCATCGGGCGGTCGGAGGCTTCCTTCAGGTAGCTCTCCCAGGACATTCCACGCTGCTTCGCGTCGTCCAGCAGCATCGGCGTGTCGACATCCCCCGGGCAGATGCAGTTCACCCGGATACCCTGCGGTGCGTGGTCGATCGCCATCGCCTTGGTCATCACGACCAGACCACCTTTGGCGGCGCAGTAGGCGGCGGCCTCTGCGCCACCCTGGATCCCCCAGCCGGAGCTGCAATGGATGATCACACCGCTGCCGCGCTCGATCATCGACGGCAGGGCGTATTTCGACATCAGGAAGGCGCCCTTGAGGCTGGTGTCGATGGTCAGGTCCCACTCGCTCTCAGAGCAATCAAGCACCGTCCTCGGGTAGTAAACGCCCGCATTGTTGAATAGCACGTCGATGCGGCCATAGCGCTTCAGCGTCTCGTCGACCACTCTTCGGCATTGGTCGGCGAAACGCACGTCCGAGACCATGAAGGTAGCCTCGCCGCCGGCTTCGTCGATTTCCCGGGCGACCTCCCGGCAGCGCTCCTCGTTGCGACCCGTGATTGCGACGCTGGCGCCCGCGCGCGCCAACAAGATAGCGCTCGCCCGGCCGATCCCGGCGCTACCTCCGGTGATCAAGGCGGTCTTCCCGGTCAAATCTTCCGGGCCTCTGCTCGCCGTTGTCATCGTTGGCTCGCCAGTCCGCCGGTGGTCTCCGCTCCATCCATCACGTAGACGTGGCCGCTGGCGAAGGCGGCGTCGTCCGAGGCGAGAAAGGCGAAGAACGCGGCGATCTCCTCGGGCTTCGCGTGTCGTCCCAGCGGGATCTTGCTGTTGACTTCCTGCAACATCTCGTCGGTGTACTCCGCCCGCTGCATCGGCGTCAAACAGTAGCCGGGGGAGATTGCGTTGACCCGTACGGTCGGCGCCAGCTCGAGCGCCATGGACTTGGTCAGGGCGATCACTCCGCCCTTCGTCGCGTTGTAGTCGGCATAGTAAGGATAGCCGTGCGTGCCGCTCGTCGACGCGGTGTTGAGGATCACGCCGCCCCCCTGCTTGAGCATGTGGCGCGCGGCCGTTTGCGCGACATGAAAGACGCCGGTCAAGTTGACGGCCAGCACCTCGTGCCACTCCTCCGCGGTGATATCGACGAATGCGTGCCGGATACTGATGCCGGCGTTGTTGATCAACACATCCACGGCGCCCATCTGCTGCACCGCTTCGGCGAAGGCGGCCTCCACCGCGTCACGATCGGCGACGTCGGCATCGAGGATGCCGGACAGACTCGGCAACTCCTTGCCGATTCTCTCGAGTGCTTCGGCGCTGCGATCGAGCACGCAGACAAGAGCGCCTTCTTCCAGGAACCGGGTGGCGGTGGCGGCGCCGATGCCGCTCGCGCCGCCGGTAACCAGCACCCTCTTGTCCTTCAGGCCTCGCATTCTTGCTCCTCCGTCACGCGCTGCGCCGTTGTTACACTACGATGCCCCCCGGCAGATAGCTCGGTTCGGGGACAAGAGTGGGGTGGATCGCATGGACAGCAGGGTGACCGAGCGAACGATCGCCGCGCAGGCGCGCGCCGAGAAGCGCAAGCTCAAGAAGGTCATGGGGCCCCGCGACCTGGTGCTCTTCTATATCGCCACCGCCGCTTCCATGCGCATCGTGGCCCTGTCGACCGAAAACGGCCCGAGCGTGCTGGGTCTCTGGGTGCTGGGCTTCTTCCTCTTCTATGTTCCGCTGGCGTTCACGACGGTCGAGCTCACTTCCCGGCACCCGGACGAGGGAGGCATTTACATCTGGGTACAACGTGCCTTCGGCGACTTCCATGGCTTCATTACGGCGTGGTTCTACTGGGCCACCCTCGTCGTCTACTTCCCCGCCGCGCTGATCTTCTCGGCCAGCAACGCAGCGTACGTCATCCCGCGGTGGTCGTATCTCGCCGATAGTCCGGGGTTCCTGATGGCGGCCTCGCTGGCCGGGATCACCATCGTCGTCGTGGTCAACGTCCTCGGTCTCGATGTCGCCAAGCGTTTCCACAACGCCAGCGGTTATCTGAACATGGGGGTGCCGGGGTTGATGGTCCTGGGGTTGGGCTTCCTCACATGGGTCAACTACGGCTCGGCAACCGAATTCTTGATGAGAACCGTGACCCCTACCTTCGGCGGACTCTCCGACGTCATTCTGCTGGCGGCGATCGCCTACGCGTTCGCCGGCCTCGAGGGGGCATCGGTGATGAGCGAAGAAGTGCAGGACCCCAGGCGCAACGTCCCCCGAGCCCTCGCCATCGCCGGCGTGATGGTGCTCGGCATGTACATCCTGATCTCCTGGACGATTCTGACCGTGCTCCCGACGGATCAGGTCTCGGGACTGACCGGGCTGCCCGACACCGCCCGCGTGGCCGGAACGAGGCTGGTCGGCGCCACGATGGGCGGCGTATTGGGCTCGCTGGTCGCACTCAGCCTCTGCGTCGCGTCGTTCGGAACGGTGAGCGCCTGGATGGCGACCGGCGCGCGGGTGCCGTTCGCCGCCGGGCTCGACCGCTACCTACCGGCCGTCTTCGGAACCCTGCACCCGAAGTACGCTACGCCGCACGTGTCGGTGATCACGCTCGGCATCGCCACGTCGGTGCTGATTGTCCTCGGTAGCATGGGAGGCAGCGCGCAGCAGATCTATCGCATTTTCATCAGCCTCGAGATCGTCACCTATTTCATCCCGTACCTATACATGTTCGCGGCGCTGCTCGTCATGCAGCGGCGCCCGGCCGCGGAAGGCGTCCAGCGGGCGCCGTTTGCGCCCTATGGCGCCTACTTCGCCGGCGCTACGGGCTTCGTGGTAACCGCGACGTCGCTGGTGTTCGCCCTCATCCCGAGCGAGAGCGTCGCCGACCCGACATTCTTCTACATCACTGTCTTCGGAACGCTCGCGGTGCTGACGATCCTCGGCGTGGGCCTGTACGCCAACGGCAAATTGCGACGGCGGCGCCTGGAGGCTTCCAGCGATGAGTGAAGACACGGTCAGACGCTAACCTGCACCACTACCTTGCCCATGGCCTGACCGGATTCCAGTCGGGCATGGGCCGCTGCCACATCTTCGAGGGCATACGGTTCGCCGTCCATCAGCGGACGCATCTGCCCGGCCTCCGCGAGGGCGGTGATCTCCCTCATGATCCGGCCGTGGGCAGCCGCGCCCACCCCGTGCAACAACGGGATCAGCATCATCACGCCGATATGCTGCAATCCCTTCAGGTGCACCGGCGTCAAATCTTGGGTCGAGTTGTTCTGGCAGCTGATCACCGTGCCCTTGAGTTTGGCGGCGGCCCAGGATTTCGGGATGTTCTCGCCGCCAACCGTGTCATAGACGATGTCGAAGCCGGCCCCACCCGTATGG
>Ga0114950_10005136_pt1 | contig 10169 bp, 10 predicted proteins | sample N075metaG_FD_83503 | JGI IMG/M metagenome (GOLD analysis project Ga0114950, IMG submission 83503) | Deep subsurface microbial communities from Kermadec Trench to uncover new lineages of life (NeLLi) - N075 metaG | ecosystem: Environmental > Aquatic > Marine > Ocean trench > Sediment | place... | reverse complement strand
TTGGAGAATGGAACATCAATGCTTGTCCCGTTTCATCTAATCACCTGATGGGAGACTGGTTAGCTTTCGAACTCCAGGGACGTCTATGGACAATCGACCTATCGCTCTCGGAAAATGCAAAGCCAGTACGCCACGCAGAAGTCCGCCAGAAACATCCTACCCTTGCAGTTAATCATCGGGGAGACCGGTTACTGGTCTGGGGTGAAGCCCCGGGATATTTTGATGGTGGCAATCTAAAAATGGAAATGTATAACGCCAATAATAAAATTATTGAAACTCCCGATCACTCATCAAAAAGTGTCGCACAATTTAGCGTGGCGGCGGCAATTGCTGTGAGTGATGATGAATTTCTCATCCTTTACTAAAATGTGCAGTAAGATTGGTCGACAGTTTTAGAGTAGGCGGAGCGTGCAAACTACCGAACAAAAGAATTCCGCTGGATCGGTGCAATCTATGATGATGGGGCCATAGACGAAAGTGACCTGCCAGAACTCAACAAGGCAAAATTTGCCCTTATGGATATGGAAGGTGTGCTCAGAAGGTCGCCTGGGTGAGATATTTTTTGTTGACCTGCCTGACCTGCAAACCCGGGCAGAAATATTCAACATCCACCTGGCGAAAAGAAATCAGCAGATTGATGAATTTGATGTCCCACTTCTGTCGGAAATTGCAGATGGGTTCTCGGGTGCTGAGATAGAGCAGGCTATCGTCAGCTCTCTGTATTCGGTTTCGGCGTTAGAACAATCACTTACCCAGGATCAACTGGAACAAACCATCCGTAATACCAGTCCCCTGTCTGTCGTCATGCATGAAAAAGTTGAAGGTCTGCGGCACTGGGCAAAAGATCGTTGTGTCTTTGCAGATTGATGTCGCAGATGACACTCCGGAAAAAACCACCATGAAGATCAATGAAGTTAACTGGGATACGTGGGAGCCCGAAGAAGTCGCCACCCTGATGTTTGTGATCAAGAACCAGCGGATTCTGCTGATCAGGAAAAAAAGAGGTCTGGGCGCAGGCAACATCAACGGACCAGGCGGCCGGATCGAGGAAGGTGAAACCACACAGGAATGCGCAATTCGAGAAACACAGGAAGAGTTACTGATTAATCCGCTCAATGTGAAATATGCAGGTGAGCTGTTCTTCCACGCTGAAGATATGCCACGCATCCATGGTTTTGTCTACACGGCTACTGACTACGAAGGGACACCGACTGAAACAGATGAAGCCGTACCACTATGGTTTGACCTTGAACAAATTCCTTATGATGAAATGTGGGAAGACGATGTTTTATGGCTACCCCATGTGATTGAAGGTAGGACGGTGAGAGCCTGGTTTACGTTCGAGAAGGAATCGGTTCTTGACCACAAAGTCACCTTTGTCTGAAGATAATATTACCTCAGGGGGTTCCTTGATGTGTTATCTTCAAGCAGGGTAATGAGAGAGAAATAAACTATGTATGAAATTCCTAAGATAACTGTTCCCGTAGAAATTCAGTTAATGAACGGTGACAATCTTGAGGGTAGAATATTTGTTGGTGAAGATCTTATTTCGGATGCCGGTAACGCACTGATAGAAGACTTTCTCAACAATGACCCGCATCACTTCTTCCCGTTTGAATCAAACGCCGGTGCCTATCGACTGATCAATAAAGACCACCTGATCATGATCAGAACCGAGCAGGATGACAAGGAAGTAAAACAACAAACGTCGTTACCCGCAAAAAACCTCGTGGTCCATTTTACCAGTGATATGACAGTATACGGCGTTGTATATCCTGTACTCGCAGAAGAGTCGAGAGTCTCCGACATTATTAACCAGGAAAATGCGTTTATTGCCGTCTACCAAAACGGGCAGAAACTGATCATCAACCGCAATCACATTATTTACGTTAACGCGAATTAGGCACACTTCCCAGGTGCATCCGGTAAAAATTAATCGAATATTTCGTTAAAGAAGTTCTCGATGGACCGCGACGCCCTTCTATCCGCAACGGGATTATAAACCGTACCAAATGCCGGATCATTAGCAGCAGGGTTTGTAAATGCATGCACGGTTCCACCATAGGCATGAACCTGCCAGTCTGCACCGGCTGCACTCATTTCATTCTCAAAATCCAATACCTGTTCGGGCGGAACCATGGGGTCATCCTGGCCATGCAGGCACAAAATTTTTGAGGTAATGGATTCATTATCGATATCACCTGGCGAAAAGATTCCGTGAATGCTAATAACACCCAGCGCATCACTGCCGGAACGTGCCAGTTCAATAACACACATGCCACCAAAACAGTATCCCATCGCCCCAATCCTGCTGCTGTCCACAACTTCCAGACCACGTACGGCATCTACCGCTGCATTCATTCTTGCTCTTAGTGCCGACCTATCTCCTGCCAACGGATTCATCAGGGAAGCGTTGTACTCAGCATCTCCATCTTTCCCGAAAACTCCCTTGCCATACATATCCAGTGCAAATCCCACATAGCCAAGCTTTGCCATTTCATCCGCCTTGCTGGTCGCAAAATCTCGCCGCCCCGTCCAGTCATGTGCAACCAGGACAACCGGTCGTGGTCCGGAAACACTTTCATCATAAGTCAGGTATCCTTCAAGAACCGTATTGCCATCTTTGTATTCTATTGTTTCAGTATGCATTGGTATTTCCTCAGTCAAATTTGCTGCCAAATTAAGGCACGCCTGGCAAGTAAATTCAATTACCAGTCAAATCTTTCATCGCGATATCTGTCGTAAAATAAACCTCGCCCCTCATGTGATCATAGAAATCGGTTTGCTTAAGCTTATCCATCACCGGACTCTTCACTTCAGCCAGATGGAGTGTGATACCGATTTCATTGAGATTGTCACAGAGCCGCTCCAGCAGTTCGAGACCGCTCGTATCAATAAAGTTGGTCGCGGTACAGATTAGAACAATATGCTTAACTTCTGGTGCTTCAGATATTGCACTCAGTAAAAAATTCTCAATATAACGTGTGTTAACGAAATAGATACTTTGATCAACTCGTACCGCCAGAACCTCTGGAGAAGTCGTTGTATCAAAGCGTTCCACATTTCTGAAGTGTTCGGTATTACCAACCCTGCCAACAACTACAATATGGGGTCGGCTGCTGCTGCGAATCAATAATACAAATGAAATGATAATGCCGATTAAAATACCTGACTCCACCCCGAGCAGTAAAACGGCAAGGAAAGTTCCCGTGAAGGTCACTGCATCGATAATATTAAATATAAATATGCGCCTGATGACCTGAGCATCAATAAGCTGCCATGCTGAAATCACTATAATCGCCGCGAGAACGCCTTTAGGCAGCATATAGAAAAGTGGTGTAAACCAGAGGAGCACGACGACAACCAATATGGCAGTAATCAGCGAAGCAACCGGGGACACAGCACCAGATGAAAAATTGACTACGGTACGCGCGAAGCTCCCCGCTACGGGGAAACCACCAAACAGAGCTGCGCTTACGTTCGCCACGCCCAGCCCAACAAGCTCTTGATTTGGTTCTATTTTTTCTCTTTTCTTACTCGCCATGGCAGAGCCGACACTGGTGCTCTCCATGAAGATCACCATCGCCATCAGCAACGCCGATGGCAGCAAAGACTGTGCTTCTAGCAGGGTAACCTCAATCCACGCGAAGACTGGCAAACTTGTTGGAATGGTGCCAACCACAGGTACATTGCTCAAGGTATCGAGGGCAAATATGGAAGTAATCATGATACCGATGACTACCGCATACATCGGCGCCGACCGGACAAGACTGTTGGAGACTTGCGCGCTGACTCCCACCCTGAGCAATAAGGATTCAAGGATCGTACGACAGAACACCAACAGGCCTATCGCCGTAACCGAGAGCGTGAGGACAATGACGTTCACATTATTGTGGGAACCAATCAAATGACCGAGCACACCAAAAAAACTGTGGTCGATCGGGCTCGCAATGCCAATGATAGCGGGCAACTGGTTGGGGATAATTAGAATTGCCGCCGCGGCCATAAACCCGGTCACGACAGCATGGCTAAGGAAGTTAATGACCGCACCGAAATTGATTAGCCTTAACACAATCAGAATCAGGCCGGTCAGGAAAGCCAGCTGAATCGCAACGGATAAATATTCGGGGCTTCCGGGTGCCGCAAATGAAGTCGTGGCTTCCAGTGTCATCATCGCCAAAATTGCAGTGGGGCCTACAGCAAGGCTCCTGCTGCTGCCAAATGCCGAATAACCGACCAGCGCGGCAATTGCCGCGTATAGGCCTGTCTCTGGCGGCAGCCCAGCGAGGAAGGCATAGGCAATGACCTGTGGAATAGTAATAAACAAAACAACAACACCGGCGATTAAGTCGGCTCGAAAGTCCTCGAGGCCGTAATGACCTACTCGACCCAAGAGAGGTATATAATCTTTAACTTTCATGGGCCCAGTGTAATTCCTTCATCAGACAATTGGCTACAATCTGTGCAGCTACCATCTCGCACGCTATCTCACCGGGGTGATAGCCATCGCTGGCCACCGGGGCTCCTTCAAGCGACGAATCTGACCAGTAAACTCCAGGCACCACGAGTGCAGCATTTTTTAATATCAGATCCAGCATGGCAGCTCGAGTCCCTAACGCAAACCTTAAGGGCTGGGGTAGGCCGGGAAACCTGCCCATGGGTGGTAGTCCCATAAACACGATGGGCGCTCGAAAGTGATTCTTCAACTCCGTAATCATCATGGTAATCTCAAACCGCCACCGTGTGACAGACGTAAAGCCTGACACATCATTCACACCAATTGAAACGATAACAGCATCAACTTTTTCACGCGGAAATTGTTGAATTTTTTTAGTCAGATCACGTGCCTGATCTCCGTTCGAACCGAAGGCAGCCCAATGAACAGGGCATCCAGTCGTTCTGGCTAATTCTTCTGCCACCTTCGCTGTTAGAGACTGTTCAAGATATTCAACACCCACACCGGCAATCACAGAATCGCCAACGCCAATAATAGATAGTTGGTTTTCACCATTTCCGGCGATGCCCTGGTGAGGTGGTAATCCATCCGGTAGTTTTTCAATTCTTCGGCGAACCCACACGCCCTGGAGAAGCAGCAGTGGGAACAGGAATAAACATCCGATCCAGATTAATGTTAGTTTTATCAAGAATTTAAGTCAGTACGAGTGTGCCAGTAATGATAGCAACGAAATACGCAGGGCATACTGCCATTTTAATCCTCAGCTGATTTGATACACTTACTCGCAAGATTTTCCTGGATCGACTCAATCTGAGAACAAGGATAAACAGTATGACTTACAAAAAACTTACATTTGGATTTCTCATCGCCTGGCTTGCACTGTCTGTTCAGGCAGCAGACAAACCGAATATCCTGATTATATGGGGTGATGATATCGGTCCTTTTAATATCAGCGCCTACAACAGGGGGATGATGGGATATCAAACTCCCAATATAGATCGTATCGCAAACGAAGGCATTCTCTTTACTGATTCTTATGGTGACCAGAGTTGTACAGCCGGGCGTGCCGGTTTTATTACCGGGCAACATCCAATGCGAACAGGACTGACCAAGGTAGGCCTGCCTGGTGCACTCGAAGGCCTGCATGAAGACGATGTGACAATAGCCGAGTTATTGAAACCCCACGGTTATATGACTGGCCAGTTTGGCAAGAATCATCTGGGGGATCGTGATGAGCATTTGCCAACAAACCATGGCTTCGATGAATTTTTTGGCAATCTTTATCATCTCAATGCTGAAGATGAACCGGAGCATCCAGACTATCCAAAGGATGCAGCATTCAAGAAGCAATTTGGTCCACGTGGTGTTATCCATAGTTTTGCTGATGGCCAAATTCAGGATACCGGGCCTTTAAACAAGAAACGTATGGAAACCATCGATGAAGAAGTCCTGGCAAAAACACTGGCGTTCATTGACAAAGCAAACGCCGCAAAGAAGCCATTTTTTATCTGGTTTAATACTACTAGAATGCACATCTGGACACGGCTGAAGCCGGAGTCTCAAGGTGTTACTGGTCAGGGTCTCTATGCAGACGGGATGGCGGAACATGATGGCCATGTCGGCGTACTACTCGACAAGCTGGATTCTCTTGGAATTAGTGAGAATACAATCGTCATGTATTCAACTGATAACGGTGCAGAACTCATGCTTTGGCCTGATGGTGGATATACCATGTTCCGTGGGGAGAAAAATACCAACTGGGAAGGTGGGTACCGTGTCCCAATGATGGTGAAATGGCCAGCCAGAATCAAAGGCGGTCAGGTCTCCAATGAGATCATCGCCATGATGGACTGGATGCCAACACTGCTTGCTGCCGCTGGTGATGACGATGTGGTTTCTAAGCTCAAGAAAGGAATGCGTGTGGGTAATCGGAGGTTCAAGGTACACCTCGATGGATACAACTTTCTACCTCACTTCACTGATACCAGCCTAGCCGGACCACGAGATGAGTTCATCTACAGTTCGGATACTGGAGACGTCGTCTCCTTAAGGATGGGTGACTACAAGTTTGTATTCAGAGAACAACGCGCTCACGGGTTGGAAGTCTGGCAGGACCCATGGACAACCTTAAGAGCTCCAAAACTATTCAACCTGAGACAGGACCCACTTGAGCGCATGGATCATGAATCTGGTGGCTATGTGCGATGGTACGCAGAACATATGTTCCTGTTTGCGCCAGCGATGATGAAAGTTGCCCAGTTCAAGGCAACATTCAAAGACTTCCCACAAAGACAAGAACCCGGTAGTTTTGTACCCTAGGTTATTAGAGATGTAACAATTTCACTTTCACTGGCCGCCCATGCGGCCAGTGATCGTTTGAGCTATAGTTTTTGATAAACTGCTACTAAACTTTTACCAAACTTTTAACCTAAAATTCGGGTTTCATTAATGTCTGAAGCACTTGAAGGAATCAATTTACTTAAACAACAGATGCAATTATCTGTCCTTGGTCAGGAACACGTTGTCGACAGTCTCATCATGGCGATGCTGGCTAACGGAAATGTGTTGTTGGAAGGATTGCCTGGCACAGCAAAGACCAGATCCATCAAAACCATGGCAAATGTGATGCAAGCAGATCTTGGACGAATTCAATTCACAGCGGATCTCCTGCCTTCTGATATCACAGGTACTGAAATATTCCAGGAAGTAAATGGCAAACAGTTGCTAACTTTCCAGAAGGGACCCGTTTTTAATAACCTTGTGCTTGCCGATGAAATCAATCGTGCACCAGCCAAGGTCCAAGGCGCCCTCCTTGAGGCCATGGAAGAACGCCAGGTAACCGTGGCTGGCCAGACCCATAAACTACCCAATCTGTTCATGGTGCTGGCGACCCAGAACCCCATTGAACAGGAGGGCACCTATCCCCTGCCTGAAGCGCAGATGGACCGGTTCCTGATGAAAATCAATGTGGACTACCCTGATGATGCAACCGAACTGGCCGTTGTTCGGTTAGTGCGCAGTGAAGAAAAGCCGCAATCAGCTGACGATCAGGTCAAGGTGTCCCAGGACGTTGTGTTTGCAGCTCGCAGTGAGATACAACAACTACACATTTCAGAAAATGTAGAAAATTATATCGTCGCCCTTGTCATGGCAACTCGTGAACCAGATCGCTATGAAGGTGACCTGGTTCACTGGATAGAAGTCGGGTCCAGCCCACGCGCTTCAATTGCACTGGATAAGTGTTCCCGCGCTCATGCCTGGATGCAGGGAAAAGACTTCGTTGATCCGGATGACGTGCGGAGCATTATCCACGCCGTATTACGCCACAGGTTAGTACTGACTTATGAGGCGGTTGCTGAAGGTATCACCAGTGACCTGGTGATCGACGAAATTGTCAAACAAGTCGCGGTCGTATAGTCATCAAAGCGGTGGCATCAATGGATGACACAAGAATCTATGCGAGCCTGAAAGAACTGGTTGCGCTGCAGTACCAGGCTTCTGGTTTCAGTTTCCTGCCCAAACAACCAGTTCACAGCATCCTGTCTGGCCGCCATAGTTCCCGGTTACGCGGTCGCGGACTCAATTTCGAAGAATTGCGGCACTACCGTGCCGGTGATGATATTCGCACAATGGACTGGAAAGTAACCAATCGCACACGCAAACCCCATGTAAGGGTGTTCACTGAAGAAAGGGAACGACCCGTTTTGCTGCTGGTCGACCAGCGCATCAATATGTTTTTTGGCAGCAAACTAAAACTGAAGTCTGTTATTGCTGCAGAGTTGACCGCACTTTCTGCCTGGAGGGTACTTTCAGTTGGCGACCGCGTGGGTGCATTGATTTTTAACGATCATGAGATTATCGAGACCCGGCCGCACCGAAGTCGAAAAACGGTGATGCAGATTCTGCATAACGTGCTCACACTGAACCACAAATTAAGTGCAGTTTACCCGGACACCCAGAATGATCTAATGCTAAACAAGGCACTCAAGGAGACAGAGCGCCTCAGTGGCCATGACTACCTGATTGTCATCATCTCCGATTTAAGTGGCTGGGATGGAGAAACCGTCAAACGCATCAAACGGCTGGGACGACACAACGATGTGATGGTTTCACTGGTCTTTGATCCCCTGGAAAAAACGCTGCCAGATAGTAGCAAACTGGTGCTGAGTGATGGACAAATGCAGATTCAGGTGGATGCCGCCAGCCAAGGTCTGGGAGAGCAATTTACAGAACGCTTCGAGAGCGGAGTTGAGCGCCTCCAGTCCGAGTTAAATAAACACGGTATCCCGGTGATTCCGATGAATACAACCGAAACCGTGCTTGACCAGATCAGGAAAGCAATCGGCGAGCGACGGGGTGTGAAATCGTAATGGACACTGAAGCGCCTGAAGCTATCGAAAGGAGCGATACGTTCGGCAATTACCTGATACACGGGATTGACGAAATTATTCTTCCGGAAGCCATTCTCTGGTGGCCCTCTGCACCGGGCTGGCAGGTGCTGGGTGTGTTGGTGGTTCTATTGCTGCTGGTACTTCTGGTTAGAATAACAAAGCGATGGTGGTTGAATCGCTACCGCCGTGAAGCACTACGACAGCTCGATGCAGTGCCGAAAGAATCGCTACTCGCCACATTACCTTACTACATGAAGGTGACAGCGCTGCAAGCCTATCCCCGACAGGACGTTGCCGGATTGAGCGGCGATAACTGGCTGACATTTCTGGATGTACATTACGATGGCCCACCCTTCTCTACCGGTGTCGGGAAAAAACTATTAGCGATTGCCTATCTGCCCAGTGAACAGTGGCGGCTTACCGAACAGGAAAGTGATGCACTTGTTAAAATGACGCGGAACTGGATCGCAAAACACAGGGAAGCCACCCATGCCTGATCTTGAAGGATTAGCAATTGCTGGCTTTCAGTTTTCGAGCTTTCAGTTTGCAAACCCATGGATGTTTGTGATCCTGCCCCTGCCACTGCTGATTTACTTTCTGGTACCACCTTATCGCGAAAGCCAGGACTCAATTCGAGTACCCTTTTTTCAACGCCTTGTAGACCTGACCGGTGCGACTCCACAAAAAGGCGCGGTGATTCTGCAGCGGGTGCTATTTCAAAAATTCTGGATTCCAACTATCTGGGTATTGATCGTGATGGCACTCGCTAAACCATTGGTGCTCGCCGATCCGATTGAAAAGACAAAATCCGCCCGTGATTTGATGATTGCCGTGGACCTGTCGGGCTCAATGGCAGCGATGGATTTCAAGGCACCGGATGGAGAAAATATTGATCGGCTGGCTGCAGTGAAGCAGGTGCTGTCAGAATTTGTAGAGCAACGTCAGCATGATCGACTCGGATTGATTGTTTTCGGAGATTCACCCTATCTGCAGGCTCCATTTACCGAAGACCACCGCACCTGGCTCACCCTGCTTGACGAGACAGAAATCGCCATGGCCGGGCAAAGCACTGTTTTCGGTGACGCTATTGGCCTGGCCATCAAATTGTTCGAGAAGAGCGAAACTGAAAATCGGGTATTGATTGTGCTGACCGATGGTAACGACACCGGTAGCAAGGTTCCACCGGTTGAAGCAGCCAAGGTTGCGGCTCACAAAAAAGTCACCATCTATACGATTGCCATGGGTGATCCAGAAACAGTAGGTGAAGAAGCACTTGACCTCGACGTCTTAAAATCGATCGCTGAAATTACCGGGGGTAGTTC
>Ga0114950_10005135_pt1 | contig 10170 bp, 6 predicted proteins | sample N075metaG_FD_83503 | JGI IMG/M metagenome (GOLD analysis project Ga0114950, IMG submission 83503) | Deep subsurface microbial communities from Kermadec Trench to uncover new lineages of life (NeLLi) - N075 metaG | ecosystem: Environmental > Aquatic > Marine > Ocean trench > Sediment | place... | reverse complement strand
TCCAGGATCTCTGCGTTTCTCCCCATCGAAAAGCAGGTCAGAACGTGGTCGGTAGCATCTGGCTGATACTTGTTCGGCGTCCAGCAGTTTCCAGCGGGGCCATCGGCGAGCACGTTCATCATCTTGTTTTCCCAGATCTGGCTGTCGAATCGAAGTGAAATCTTTAAGCCATTGCCCATTCCGATCGTGTCGATCGCGGTTAGTTTGCCCGCGGGCAGATCGGGGATGAAGTCGATGATCCCAGCCTTGAGCACTCCGAGAGACACGGTCACGATGATCGCGTCGGCGTAGTGGTAAACACCGTTGCTGTCGATCGCGACGGGCTTGATGCCGCGGGTGTCGACCACCGTTACCGGGCTGTTGTAGGTGATGAAAGGCGTCACCGTGTCGAAGTACAGGGTATTCAAGGCGTCGAGGTATCCCGTCGGCTTCAGACCGTACACGGCACCGGTCAGCGAGAAACCGTTCCACTCTCTCGACAATGAGCGAATCCCCAGTTTCTCCACGGTCGTACCGTACTCGCCGGCGGGAGATCCCGCTTCATAGAGGTGGTAGCCGCGACTCGTCGAGGGCACTCCCCAGGTGTTGTCCAGATAGTCGGAGACCAGCTGATCCGGGTCGTCGTTGTCGTGATCCCCGATGTCGTAGTAGAAGTCCCAATAGTCGACGATCTCTGATTCCAGATAGCAGTCCCCGGTCTCCGCGAAGCAAGGAGTCCCTCCGCCGAGCCCGTCGGCATCCATCACGATCAACTGATCCTGGCTATTGTTTTCCCTGAAGATTCTGATCTGTGCACCCGTGCCGTATTCGGCAACGATGTCGTTGAACACAAAGTTGTTCGACGCTCCGTAGAGTTCCTCAGCTCCGTGTTCGATCCCCACATCTCCCAGGGTGTCGGAGTAGACTCGACCGCCGTGGCGATCGGTGGCCTCCAGAATGAGAACGTCGTAGCCGAGATTGTTCAGGGTATAGGCGGCGTAGAGGCCAGCCGCTCCCGCGCCGACGATCACGACATCGTGATCTGTCGCTGGTGTTTCTACGCCCGCACTGCTCGCGGTACCTGCAGCGATTGCACTGGCCGATGCTGCCGCTGCGATCACCGCGGGAGCTTTGACCGGCGGCTTGTGCCTTCGCGCCTTATTGAGTCCGCGTTCGGCTCGCGACTTTTGCTGATTCCCGCGCCGCGCGTCGGACGCAGTCGGGAGCAGAACGAACGCGATCAGCAGCGCGATCGAGAGAAGCTTGTGAAGGGAATTAACGGCACCGGAACGCGGAGAGAGTTTGAGCACAGAGGTATCCATGAAAGCAGCTTGAGAAACGTCCATCGGTACCGAGTGTGGCTGGGTGCCCACCTTCGATTCACAATAGATCATTGGAACGGAATGTCGGTACAGAATCGCGACAGGGCGTCTATTCAGGCTAGTTGCCGGTCAGGTTAGTTGCCGGTTGGCCCAGATCGGTGGCCATCTCCGCAAGACGACTCCTCCGGGAATTGCCAGGTCTCTAAAGTGCAGTGGCTCAACGGGCGCGTTCAGCCGGCCGTATCGAGCACGAAGACGCTGAACCCTGCGTCGACGAATCGGCGAAAGCACTATCGTACTCAGGCGTGCTGAAGGGACCCAAAAGCACGGAGGGCAACGTGAGCAGACAGAAACTCGTGGAGATGACGCGTCAAGCCATCGCGCATTCCAAGCAAGGGACGACCGAGCAGACGGCCGAGGTGGTTCGTATTCCCGCAACCGACTACCACGACCCGGAGCGCTTCCGGCGGGAAGTCCAGGGCATCTTCAAGCGTCTGCCCCTCATGCTGGCACTGACGGCCGAGCTCAAGCAACCCGGGGACTACAAATCCATTGACGCCTGCGGGGTCCCGGTGCTGATCACCCGCGGCGATGATGGCGAAGCCCGCGCCTTCGTAAACTCATGCAGCCACCGCGGCTCCATCGTGGTGAAGGAGGGCTGCGGACACGCGAAGCGCTTCAGCTGCCCGTACCACGCATGGACGTACGACAACACGGGGAAGCTCGTAGCCGTGTATGCGCCCAAGGACTTTGGCGAGATCGATCGTTCCCGCCACGGCCTGACACCGCTTCCCGTGGCCGAACGCGCCGGGCTCATTTGGGTGACGCTCAACCCAGCGTCTACCCTGGACATCGACGCCTTCCTGTGTGGCTACGACGAAATGCTCGCCCACTTCGGCTTCGAGGACTGGCACGTCGAAGCGCAAAACCAGGTGACGGGACCCAACTGGAAGATCGCCTACGACGGCTATCTCGATCTCTACCATCTCCCCGTCCTGCACAAAGACTCTTTCGGCCCGAAGATGCCCCACCAGGCGCTCTACCACGCCTGGGGACCGCACCAGGGTGTCACTGCACCACACCCGCGGCTGTCGGCGCTCGAGAAGACGCCCGACGACCAATGGTCGGATGAAGTGCTGCTGGGCGGTGTCTGGACGATCTTTCCCCACGTCTCGATTGCGAGCTTCAACGGGGGCGGGCGCAGTGTGATGATCTCTCAACTCTTCCCCGGCAATACGCCGCTCGAGTCGATCACGCTACAGACTTACTTGATGCAAAACGAGCCCGACGAAGAGCAACGCAAAGCGGCTCGCAAACAATTCGACTTGCTTGACTACGTCGTGCGCGAGGAGGACTACGCCCTCGGCCTGCGGCAGCAGCGCGCGCTTCAAAGCGGCGCCAAGAGCCACGTCCTCTTCGGTCGCAACGAAGGCGGCGGCCAGCGTTTCCACCGCTGGGTGAAGCGCCTGATCGATATCGATGCGGATGACGACGACGCACTCGCCAAGCTCTTCGCCGAGGCCCGGAGCTGATTACGCTCCGAAAGATTTGCTACCGTGGAGGCTCCTCGAAACACCAGACACGACGGCTTCGCGATTTGTTCGACGACATCCACCCCAAACCGAAAGGAACAACATGGCCGCCTATTTCATCGCCCAGTACATCGTCAAAGATCCCGCGCTCTATAGCGAGTACCAGAAGGGAGCCGGCCCGACGATCGCCGCGAGTGGCGGAGAGCTCATCTCCTTCGACGTTGCCGCCGAGACCATCGAGGGCACCCCGCCGGGCCCGCAGACCGTGATCCTCAAATTCGAGGACACCGCCGCGGCCAAGAAATGGTACGAAAGCTCCGACTACCAGGCGGTCGTGGGCAAACGCCTCGAGGCCACTGAGGGCTACGCGATCATTTCGCAGACGATGAACATCGGCGGCTAGCAGCCCCGATCCCCTTCGAGCTAACGCGGGTCGAGTCCGCGGCGCGCTCGCTCGGCGTTCATTCGCACGGCGTCACTAGGCAGACGATCGCCGAGTTCCTCATCTGTGATGGTGCCCGCCACGTGTCGGTCCGCTTTCCTGCTGTTGTACATGATCTTCTTCTCTGGCGTGATTGCGAGGATCGTGCGCAGGGGCGAATCGAGAAACCCCGTGAAGAAGTTTGCGGCGCCTTCGTCAATCGGGCTCAACTTTTTGGACAGCGCGGGATAGAACCAGCCCTTGGTCTTGTCGTCCTCGAAAAATTCGCCACGCCCCTTGAAGGTAATGGCCCCGCGCGGCAAACCCTTCGCGGGCCGAGGCGCATAGCCGGCGCTGCTGACGTTCACCGAAACCCTCGGGTCCCGGCGGATCGCTTCGGCACGATGGCGATGAGAAGCGAAGGTCAACCATATCTTGTCGTCGTGCCACAGGAAGGTGTGGGTCACACCGACGGGCCAGCCATCCTTCGTAGCCCACATGAGCACGCATTCATTGGAATGGTTCATCAGCTGATCGACTTCTTCGTCGCTGAACGGATAGATGGATACGATTTCGTGGTCGTGTGTCTGGGCCAACTCGTTCTCCTGTTGGATTCGTGAGCTGGCGGAAACTCAAGAACCCAGGTTGATCCCCGATGCGCCAATGGTCAAGCAATTGGCCAACTGTGTGACGGCAATTGGACGTCGACCGCTTTCAGATCGTCCGCTGCCGACGAGAAGCCGATCCAAATCCGCCACGTTCCCGCGGCCAACGTCCAGCGCCGTTGTTCGACGTCAAAGCTCGCAAGGTCGCGCAGCTGGACTGCGATGCGGACGGGCTCGCTGGATTTTCCATCAAGCTCAATTCTGCTGAAGCCACAGAGTCGCTTTTCAGGCTGGCCTGGGTCTGGGGCTACCGGTCCGCCATACACCTGAAGAACCGCAGCACCCCGTCCCGCACTCGAGTTTGAAAGCTCGACCGCGACGATAAGCGATTCATTCGGTTCATCGATTTCGATGGTTGGCAAGCCCTGATCGAAACTCGAATACCCCAGGCCGTAGCCAAAAGGGTAAGCCGGCTGCTTGCCTTCTTTCGCCAGCTTTGTATAGCCGTGCCACAAATCGTAGGTGATCTCGTCTGCGTCTCGATCGAAGTAAGGAAGATCGTCGGCCGACGCGGGAATTGAAAATGGCAGTCGACCGGATGGATTCACGCGGCCCCAGAGAACATCCGCCAATGCACGACCGCCCTGCATTCCCGGGTACCAGAGCATCAGGATCGCAACAACATGCTGCCGCCAGTCTTCCATGATGACGGCCGAGCCCGACATGACCGCCACGATCGTGTTTGGATTGAGACCCGCGGCTTTTCGAATCAGTGACTCTTGGACATCACCCAGGCCGAGGTCGATGCGATCACCGCCCACCACCTTGCCCGCGGCTCCGCCCAGCTCTACCGGGATGTACTCGCCCTCGTCCTGGTAGTCGTAGCCCACCACCACGAGCACTGCGTCAACTTGCATGGTGAGTTCTCGCGCAGAATTGGAGTCGAGGTCAGCCTCAAACACGATTTCGCATCCGTCCGGACTGTAGTCCTGCAGACCGGCGAGGGGCGTTACGACATCGGGAGGATATACGCGGCTCGATCCTCGATCCCCCAGGTTCGCACGGTCGGCCAGGGGGCCGAGCACCAGCAGGTGTCTGATCTTCTTTGGATCGAACGGCAGGGCGTTGCGATTCTCGAGCATCACGATGCTCTTTTCCGCCGCTTCCCGCGCAAGCGCGACGTGCTCTTCACAGGCGATCGAGGCGGCCTCGTATACTTCTGGATCTGGCCTCGCCAGGATCCGCAATAGACTTCGAAGAACTCGGCGTACCGCGTCGTCGATTCGGGTTTCGGAAACTTCCCCGTCATCCACCGCGACACGAAGCTTGTCACCGAAATGAATCGTGTCCGGGGCCTCGACGTCGAGTCCCTTGGCCGATGCATCTGCACCGCGACAACCCATCACGAAGTCGGAGTAGACGAACCCGTCAAATCCCCACTCGTCCTTCAAGATCCGCGTGAGGAGTTCCTCGTTGTGCCCGCAATAGGCGCCATTCACTTTGTTGTACGCACTCATGACGGCGCCGGCTCCGGCGTCGATACATTTCTTGAAGTGCGGGAGGTAGACTTCCCGCAACGCGCGTTCATCGACTTTGACGTTCACCGTAAATCTCGCGTGCTCCATGCTGTTACACGCAAAATGCTTGGGCGTCGCGACGACATTGTGATGTTGGACGCCGCGAACTAGTGCGACACCCATCTCACCCAGGTGAAACGAATCTTCTCCATAGGTTTCCTGTGCCCGGCCCCACGCCGGGTGACGCAGCAAATTGATACACACGCCGCCAAAGAGGTTGCCCCCGTGGGCCCGCAGTTCGCGACCGATCGCGTCGCCGATCCGGCGTTCCAGGTCCACATCGAAACTCGCACCGCGCGCCATTGAAACGGGAAAGCAGGTCGACTCCCCCATGGCAATGCCACGCGGCCCATCCATGAAGAGCAGCGGCGGAATCTCCAGTCGCTCGTTGCCGGCACCGATGTGGTAGAGCCGAGCGCAATAGCGGCCTTTATCCTCGGCAATTTGCTGCAAGAAACCATGCCCCGACAACATGAAAATTTTCTCGTCGAGGGTTAGTTCTCGGACCAGCTCTTCGATGCGCTTCTCTTGCTCGGCCTGGGAAGCTCCCTTGGAGATCAGCATGGCATTCCTCGTCGATCCCGACCCTCTGGCCGAATCCCGTAGTGTGTAGCGGAAAGCGTAGTCATAACCTGATCGCAGTGACATGAGCTGATTGGGGCCACTTCAGCGCCTGCTTCTCGGCGATTCAGTATGACCGCATGATCGATCAAACGCTGGTTCGCGGGCACTTGCTAGCTTGGCTGCTACGAGGAGAGCGAGCCTGGATCCAATCGAAGCGATCGAGCGATAGACTACATCGAAGCGGGTTGGAGCCGCTGTGGATCGAATCGACTCCGTACCGGATAGCATGTCGATCGTACACGCCCCGCGTGCCAGTACGCGGTTTTCACTCTGCCGTGTTGGTCAGCTTCCTCGGTCCCTGTGGTTGGGCGGGACGCTTGGCGCTCGGAGAGATCTGCAAAGAAAGTCCCAAATCGCCTCGGCTCGCCACTCTCGAACTCGTCGCCGACGACGCCTATGCTTTCTTCGAACGAACACTGCGCTAAACCGCGCTCTCGCTTCCTCACGCAGGCGACATGAATCAACGGAGAGATGGATGAGTGTGCAAGACCTGGGAGCGATTGGCGAGTTCGTCAGTTCAATTGCAATCGTGATCACGCTGATCTTTCTCGCGGTCGAAACACGACGCGCTAGAGATGCAACGCAGCAGAGCACTCGGCAAGCGAGGCAGCGAATCAGAACAGACCTGAGCCTTGCTCTCGCGGTCAATCCCCAGCTAGCCGAAGTGATGGTGAAGATGTTTTCAGAACCCGATCCAGAAATTGTTCCCACTGCAAGCGAATTTGGCTTGTCGACAGCAGAAGGAATTCAGGTCTACAACTACACAATCGCCTATTTCAGGTATCTGGAAGATCAGTTTTTCTCTGATTTGCCCGAGACAGACCGATTCTCGCTAGAAGGCCAAGTCAAAGTCATTTCTAGCAATCCCTACTTCGAGAAATACTGGGAACAGTCGAAGAGCATGTTCGACCCTCGATTCCAGGAGTATGTAGACAACCTGAATCGGTGAGGAGTGGCCTAGTCTCCACAACTCAACACCGTCATGCGACCAACGGCGATGCCCACGAATCGAGGTGTCGCACTCAGATCTCGATCACGAGTGGACCCTTGGGCCGGGAGCAGCAGATCAACACGCTACCTGGGTCCGGTGTAACGAGAGGCTCCTCGAAGTAATCCACCTCCCCCTCGACCAGCGTGCACTTGCATGTGTTGCAGATTCCCGAGCGACAGCTGAATGCCGGGTTCAGTCCCTCTCGCTCGGCCAGATCGAGGATGCTCTCGCAAGCCGGGTCCCATGCCACAGTCACACCCGACCGTGAGAACGTCACCTCTGGCGCTCCCGCCAACTCCTCCTCTGCGGTCCGCTCCGCAGCCTGCCCGCTGGGTCGGGCCTGCTCTGACAGCTCGACCGCCGGACCAAAGAACTCGTAGTGGATGCGCTCTGCCGAGATCCCCAGCGAGAGCAGGCCGCAGACGAGAGACTTCAGGAACGGCGTTGGCCCGCAGAGATAGAAGTCGTAGTCGTCGAAGGGAAGCACCTGCTTCAACAACGCGATGTCGAGATGCCCAAGGCTGTCATAGTCGCGGCCCTCGACGTCGTCTGGGCCCGGTCGGCTGTAGCGCACGTGCACGCGGATATTGTCGGTCTTTTCTGCGAGGCGGCGAACGTGTGCACCGAGCGCGTGCTCACGACCGTTGCGTGCGCCATGCAGAAACCACACAGGATGCGTGGTGCCGCGTTCGGCGAGTGTGTTCAGCATGCTGACCAGCGGCGTCAACCCGACGCCCGCGCTCAACAGCACCACGGCCCGCTTGACCTCAGAATCGAGATGAAACTTGCCACGCGGCGGGCCCACGAGAAGTGTGGTGTCCTCCTTCACCTGATCGTGGAAATAGGTCGATGACGCGCCGGGAGGCGCGTCGGGTCGATCGATGGGCGCGGACTCGCGCTTGATCGTCACGCGGTAGTACCCGCAGCCGGGGCTGTCCGAGAGTGAATACGTGCGGATCAAGGGTTCTGGGTGACCCGGTGCCGTCAGCCGGAAGGTCAGGAACTGGCCCGGCAGAAACTCGACCAACGGCGCTCCGTCCTCGGGGACCAAATAGAACGAGGTGATGGTCTCGCTCTCGGGCACCTTGCGATCGACCCGGAAGCTGCGGAACCCGCTTGCCGTGTCGTCGACCGGGACCTCCGCCTTGTCGAGCCGCTCTTCGAAGGAACCTTTCCAACCGTGCGAGAGCGCCGGAACCGACAGGGCTTTTCGAGTCCCGTCCAGGTCGTTCTTGTCGAAGTATAGAAGGTTGCTGACCTGCCGGACGGTCATGCGCCGTGGGTCTCGCCGGACAAGCTCGATCGTGTCCCCGGAACCGACCTCGCCTTCTTCGAGGACGCGCAAGTAAAATCCCACTCGACCGCTCTTCAGAAAGCGATTCTGAAAGCCCTCGATTCCCATCTTCATCGCAAGCTTGAAACATGGGATACGGGGTTGGGTAACCTCGACGAGCGCACCGCCCATCCGATAGACATCGCCCACACAGACCGCATCCTCAAGCATGCCCGCGACCGTGAAGTTCTCTCCGAAGACTGCCGCTTCGGTCACGCGCTGGTCCGGCGCCGAGCCCGCGAACGCGTCGAGTTCGAGTTCCTTCTTCCAGTACTCGTAGTTCTCGATGGAATAAACCAGGACAGCACGGAACGCTCCACCGTGGCCCCAAAGGTCAGACTGACCGTCCCCCTCCAGGTTGAGCCTGCGCAGCATGACCCTACCTTGGATTGGTTTTTTGAAAATTCCCGTCGTCACAGTCTTACCGTCGTGCACCACTTCCTTCGGCATGGACACGTTGACCGAGAGGAGAGTCATCGGCGCGCGCTCCACCTCCTCCGGCACTCCTGCTTCCGCCTCTTCGAACTCCTCGAAGACAGGCGAGTAGCTCTGGAACGACCAGCGAACTGGCAGCGCGCGTTCGATGTGAAGCGTTTCCTCGACCCGGAAGGAGACTACTCGCCTGGCCCCGGGAAACCGCTCAGTGTGCTCCGGCCCCATCAGGATCTCGGCCTCGCCGGTCAACTGAAGCGTGTCGCCGCTGTCGAAGTCGATGAAGAGCAGGCCGCATCTTGGATTGACCAGGAGGTTGCCGAGCGTGTTGAACATGCAGTTGCCCGAATAGTCCGGAAACAACAGCGCCGTCTCGTGGGCGACAAGGACAAAGCCCGGAGGGCCGCCCCGATGGGAGACGTCGACCCCCTCGGTCCAGTCGCCGCCACCTTCGGAGAACTGGCTCGCGATGAAGAACGTGTCGGCGCGGGCAACCAGCGCCGACAAGTTGCGATCCAACCCCTTTCCACGGTGGACCGGTCGCGCGTCCCCGAGTGTCCCGAGGGCGTCTTCCAGATCTTCCAGCTCGACCTCCCGAGCCTGGATGTACTTGGGACAGTTGCCGAAGCCTTGAGTGACGCGGATCTCGAAGCCGTCCGCCCTCACCTGGGTGATGCGTCCGTTCACCCGATTCCTGCGGCGGGTGTGGAACTCCAGTCCCAGCGCCCCGATGTCTGATCCTTCAATAATCGACTTGCCGAGTGGGTCTCCATAGATGGGCAGCGCCCGAACCTTCAGGGTTTGCGCATCAGTGGGATCGAGGAAGCCCGGCTTTCCAACGAGGACGGAAGCCCAGGGCCGGCCAGCGGCGTCGACTGTGCCGACCAGCAACAGGGGAAGCTGCGAGAAGAACTCACGATGCTCCTCGGGCATGTGGTCGCGAATCATCCGCTGGCCCAGCCGCTCCATCTTGTCCCGCATTCCGAGTTGCAGCTGTAGTTCCCGCTCCCCTCGATGAAATGGCGATCCATGATTGGCCATCATCGATCCTCCTTAGCGTGCTTTCCCCCGACCGGTTTCGTTGCTTCCGATGGGCGTGATCTCACGGCGTTGGCGGGATCGACGCTACCGCTTTGCGCCCCGCACTTGCCACCTGCCCCTGACACAGTAATCGGACCCCGGGATCGGACCGCGTATACTAATGAACCATCAGGTCAAGGAGAACGAGATGCCGATTTCATTTCATGACGCGAGTGTGGGGACCTATCTGCAGGTGCTGGACGGGGTCACTGGCGTTCTCAACAAGGGGGCGAGCCATGCTGCCGAAGCAGGGCTCGACCTGAATGAAATAGTG
>Ga0114950_10005134_pt1 | contig 10170 bp, 9 predicted proteins | sample N075metaG_FD_83503 | JGI IMG/M metagenome (GOLD analysis project Ga0114950, IMG submission 83503) | Deep subsurface microbial communities from Kermadec Trench to uncover new lineages of life (NeLLi) - N075 metaG | ecosystem: Environmental > Aquatic > Marine > Ocean trench > Sediment | place... | reverse complement strand
CTGAAAGCGAGATTCTTGCCGACCCGGAGCTGACGACACTGACGTTAAGCGAATAAGGTGTTGAGTCTGATCGCGGGTGTAGACCCGCTCCAACAGGCCTGTGACGAGGCCTTGTTGGAGCGCCTCTGCAGGCGCGATCAGACTCAACAAGAGGGGCAAGTCCCCAGACACGCTTCCTTTTATTCCTCTCTGGCGGCGATTAATACGTTGTAAATACCTGCTGCCCGTGCCGAGTCCATGACCTGAATTAAAGTATTGTTATGCGATTTCTTGTCGGCCTGGATAACAACCGCCCCGTCCGGCATTTCCGAATGCAATCGCTCAATGTTTGCCCGAACAGCGCGTGGGTCGATAATTCGTCCGTCAATCCAGATGTCGTTGTTATCGGCGATCGTGACCAGAATAACGCTGTCCTCAATCAGGTCGATTGAAGATGCGGGTGGTCGCGATACTTCTATTCCTGTTTCTTTAATGAATGACGCGGTGACAATGAAAAAAATCAGCATGATGAAAACAACATCGAGCATAGGCGTAAGGTTGATTTCGTCGTCATCGTCTTGAACAGAATGTGGCAGGTCCAATTGGCGCATCGAATCGCCCTCCATGAAGAATTGCACCCGCCTGTGTAACGATTCTACGTCATCATATTACATACATTGAACTAAAAGGTATATAGCGAAAAGCGCTAACTGCGAAAGGATCAGGTTTAATCGCGCCTGTAGAGGCGCGATTTTTTATCTGGACGGCTTGAACAGGCGCAGTCGATTTGCGTTGCTGACGACTGTCACCGACGACATCGCCATGGCCCCGCCTGCAATCATCGGATTCAATAGCAGTCCGATAATCGGATACAACACACCCGCCGCAATCGGAATGCCAAGTGAGTTGTAGATAAACGCACCAAACAAATTCTGCTTTATGTTGCGCACAGTGGCTTTCGATATTTCAATCGCATCGACGACGCCGTGCAATGAACCACGCATCAGGGTGATATCCGCGCTTTCTATAGCAACGTCGGTACCGGTTCCGATCGCAAAACCGACATCAGCCCGTGCCAGTGCGGGAGCATCGTTGATACCGTCGCCAACCATGCCAACAAGGGCACCCTGACTCTGCAATTCCGCCACTTTGTCTGCCTTATCCTGCGGCAGCACATCGGCGATTACGTCATCAATGCCGACTTCGCGCGCGACCGCTTCGGCGGTAATAGCGTTATCACCCGTCAGCAATACCACTTTCAAACCGGCGTCATGCATGCGCTGAATGGCTTCCCTCGCATCCCGCTTGATCGCGTCAGAGACGCTGATAATTCCCGCGAACTCGTTATCGACAGCCATATACATGGGAGTCTGCGCCTGTTGCCGCGCTGCAAGAGCTTCGGCATCGAGTATTGCGACATCAATATCGTTATCGTCCATGAGCTTGCGATTGCCCAGCAAGACCCTCTTGCCATCTACCAACGCTTCGACGCCGTGCCCCGCGATGGCAGCGAACTGATTGACATCCAGAAATTCGGATTTGTCCTTCACTGCCGACACGATCGCTTCTGCCAGGGGATGTTCCGATCCCTGCTCAATAGTACCGGCCCAAAGCAGTAACTTTTCTTTTCTCCAGTCACCAACGGGGAAAACTTCTGTTACGCCGGGCCTGCCTTCGGTGACAGTACCGGTCTTGTCCAGAATAATGGTGTCCAGCCTGCCGGCTTGTTGCAACGCGTCGCCATTGCGAATGAGCGTGCCAAATTCGGCCGCTTTACCGACACCGACCATGATCGAGATCGGCGTTGCCAGACCCAATGCGCATGGACAAGCGATGATCAACACGGTCATGGCCGTGACGATCGCAAAACTCATCGCCTCGCTGCCGTTACCGTAATTCAGCCACACGAAGAACGTGATTACTGAAATTATCATGACGACAGGAACGAAAATGGCAGACACCTTGTCGACCAGACGGCCGATCGCTGGTTTCGATGCCTGCGCCGTGCGCACCATTTCAATGATGCGCGATAATGCGGTGTCCTTGCCGATTCGCTCCGCCTTGAACAAAAACATCCCCAGCTTGTTAATCGTTCCGGCAGAAATCTCATCGCCCGTTTTCTTTTGCACAGGAACAGGCTCGCCGGTCAACATGGACTCATCGATGGAGGAGTGACCCTCGATGATTACGCCATCAACCGCAATGCGCTCACCCGGGCGTACGCGAAGCGTTTCGCCCAGACCGACGTCTTCGATAGGAATGTCTTTTTCAATGCCCTCGCGTATCACTCTCGCTGTCTTCGCCTGCAGTCCGATGAGTCGCTTGATGGCCTCGGACGTCTTGCCGCGGGCACGCATCTCCAGCGCAGAACCGAAATTGATCAACGCCAGTATTATCGCCGCCGCCTCGAAATAGGCGTGTTGAGCCATCGCCGGTACGAGATCCGGATCGGCGACGATGAACATGGAATACAACCACGCCGTTCCGGTTCCAAGTGCGATCAGCGTGTCCATGTTGGCACTGCCGTTTTTGGCCGATTTCCATGCGCCAGTGAAAAAGTGGCCACCGGAATAGACCAACACGACAGCTGTGATCAGCCCGACAGCGAGCCAGAATATCTGCCCTGCCCCATCTGCGAGCCCCGGAAGCATACCTGCCATACCCAATACAAATTGTGGAATACCGACAACTGCCGCGAACGCGGCCTTCTTTATCAAGGCATGATATTGGGCCGTCTCGGCTGCTTCCTTCTCTGCCTCATCTTCCGCACCTTTCAATTCCGCTGCGTCGTAGCCTGAAGATCGTATGGCCTCAATCAGCAATTGTGCCGAAACCGACCCTTCGATCGTCGCAGTATGTTCGGCAAAATTAACGTTAGCGAGCGACACGCCGGCGACACCATTGAGTGCTTTTTCGATGGTTGAGACGCAACCTGCGCAACTCATTCCTGAAACTGATAGGCGGACGATAGTAGTCATTGCAGAAACGCTGTCCAGATCTGGCGGTGCCGGGCGAACAGTTTATCGCTATAACGGCAGAGCCGTGGAATATTTTACTCGCCGCAAGGCAAACGTGGAGCTCGCCGAACGCACTGCGGGATGGTGCAGTATTTGCGCGTTGATGAACTGGTTGTAGGCATCCATATCCCGTACGACAACCTGCAAGACATAGTCGCGCTCTCCGGATACGGAATAGCACTCGGTTACTTCCGGTAGTGACTGTACGTGCGCCTCGAAGCTGTCGCGATTGGCATCCGTGTGCTCGACCATTGCGACCGCCAGCAGGACATGAATCTGGAAACCGAGCTTCCTGGGGTTCAACAGAGCCACCTGCTTCTCGATTACGCCACTTTCCTCGAAATCTCTTATGCGGCGCCAGCAGGATGTACGGGACATCCCGGCGAGATCGGCCAGCTCACTCTGACTCAGGCTCATATCACGCTGCAGCGCGTTCAATAATCGGTGGTCCGCTCTGGAAAGCTGCATTTTACGATTGTTTCCTCTTTTTTCACTATTTGGAATAACTGTTTCCAATCCTAGCATTATTTGACGAATACTGGACAAAATGAGCGAAATTTTGGCGCATAATGTGGAAAATATTTTGCGTTTACAGAGGATAGATCAATGGGCGATTTGTATGAAAATCCAATTGGGCTAAACGGCTTCGAGTTCGTCGAATTCGCCTCGCCGACGCCGGGCGTACTGGAACCGGTCTTCGACTTGCTGGGATTTTCTCCGGTAGCACGACACCGGTCCAAGAACGTGACGCTTTATCGCCAGGGCGATATCAATTTCATCCTGAATGAAGAGCCCGGCAGTCACGCCTCGTTCTTTGCCCAGGAACACGGCGCTTGCGCAAGCGGCATGGCATTTCGGGTGAAAGACGCGCACCAGGCCTACTCAAAAGTAATCGAGCTGGGCGCGCAGCCTCTTGATATTCCCACGGGCCCGATGGAGTTGCGTTTGCCCGCGATCAAGGGCATCGGCGGCGCACCTTTGTATCTCATCGATCGATACACACCAGGAAACACGATCTACGATATTGATTTTGAATTTTTCGATGGCGTGGATCGTAATCCGGTCGGTTGTGGATTCACAGAGATCGATCACCTTACACACAATGTCTATCGTGGACGTATGGAGTATTGGGCAGACTTTTATGAATCTCTTTTCAACTTCCGTGAGATTCGATATTTCGACATCAAGGGCGAATACACGGGACTGCTTTCGAAAGCATTGACCGCACCGGATGGAAAAATCCGCATACCGCTGAATGAAGACGCTTCGAAAGGTGGCAAAGGTCAGATCGAAGAATTCCTGATGGAGTACAATGGCGAGGGCATTCAGCACATCGCACTGATATGCGACGACTTGTTTGCCTGTTGCGATCGCCTGAAAGCCAACGGCCTTAAGTTTATGGCTGCGCCGCCGGAGGCATACTATGAGATGCTTGAAGAGCGGCTCCCGGGTCATGGCGAGAGTGTTGAGGACCTGCAGTCGCGTGGCATTTTGCTTGATGGATCAACAGGAGATGGCGACCCCCGATTGCTGTTGCAGATTTTCTCGGCGAACATGGTCGGTCCTGTATTCTTCGAGTTCATACAACGCAAAAAAGACGAGGGCTTCGGTGAAGGTAACTTCAGCGCGTTGTTCAAGTCAATTGAACGAGATCAGCTGGCCAGAGGTGTCATCGGCGACGGCGACTCGGCCTAAGAGGTAGTTATGGTAGACATCAAACGAATACATCATGTGGCCTACCGCTGCAACGATGCCAAAGAGACCGTTGATTTTTACCAGCGCGTTCTTGGTATGGAGTTTCAGGTCGCTTTTTCTGAGGACAAGGTACCGTCGACTAAAGAACCGAACCCCTATATGCATGTGTTCCTTGATGCCGGCATGGGTAACGTCCTGGCATTTTTCGAGTTGCCCACGCAGGAGCCTATGGGTCGCGACGAAAACACACCGAAATGGGTACAACACATTGCATTTGAAGTCGAAGACTTCGCAACACTGGAGGCTGCAAAGAAGCATATCGAATCTGAAGGTGTCGACGTGCTTGGCCCCACGAACCACGGCATCTTTCAGTCCATCTATTTTTTCGACCCGAATGGACACCGGCTTGAACTGGTCGCGAATACGCGAACTGACGAGCAAGTTGCGGAGCTGCGACGGGTAGCCCCGGCAATGCTGGAAGAGTGGAGCCGCACGAAAAAAGCGCCTCGGCACGCGGCATGGCTACATGAGCTGGAGTTTACTGGCGAGTAGCGCCGCGCCTGCCCGCCCCGTTCGAAAGCTCGAACGCACAATGTGCGGCACCGAGAAGGCCCGGTTCATCGTGAGTTATCAGCCGCGTTGGAATTTTCTCCATCAAGGCGCGATGCTGACCTTTGTTTTCGAACCCACTGCGAAAGCGGCTGTTTGCGAGAATGGTTGGATAACGCTTCGCGATGCCACCAGCAATATAAACGCCATCAAAGGTACTCATCGAAATGGCCACATTGCCAGCGACCTGCCCCAGTAGTTCGAAAAATAACTGCACCGCTTCGTCGGCCCTTTTATCGCCGTTTTTTTCGGCTCTTCTGAAGATTTCCAACGCAGATAGCTGGGTTTGCTTTTCGCCATGAATTCTCGTCAGCGCCCAGTAAATGTTCTCTATGCCGGGCCCGGATACCAGGCGCTCATAAGAGACCCTGTCATATTTTTCCATTAGTACCGTCAGCACATCGAGCTGCACCTGCGATTCCGGCGCAAAGCTCATATGTCCACCCTCGCCTGTAATGGGAACCAGGATTCCTTCTCGTTTGTACAGCGCCGCGTAACCGAGTCCGGTGCCGGGACCGACAATGCCAAATGCATATCGTTGAGTGTCAACAGTCCTCGTTTCCGGCAAGCCCAACGGTACGCTGTCGCCTTCCTTTAGATACGGTATGGAAAACGCGATCGCTTCAAAATCATTCAGTAGTTTGACGCTGGTATTAGAAAACTTACTGGCAATCTCAGCCGCATCAATGGTCCAGTTGTTGTTCGTTAGACGGATGACGTTGTCGATCACCGGGCCAGCCGCTGCAAGACAGATAACATCAGGCTCGGACGAGCCGAGTTCTTCCACATAAGCGCGTAAAGCCAGATCTGCAGTATCGAAATCGGCGCAGGCAAAGGTTTTTTGCCTGGAAAAACCGGGCGCGCGGGAGTCCGCCAGAGCAAACCGTGCGTTCGTCCCCCCAATGTCACCAATCAACAGGCAGCCTTCGTTCATTCGTCTTTTCCGGTTTCAGAAACCAGTGGCGTGATAATAACGCGTTGCATATTAGCAAGAAATCTCTGACCATTGGGCCAGCACGCGTATTCGCTACGAGATGCACCCAGGGGGAAGCAACATGCTGCATATCGCAATCGCCGCAGGGCTGTTACTGGGTTTAATCGTCGGACTCACCGCATCGGCGACCGGCAACGAGACGCTATTGGCCATTGCCAATGGATCTGCGCCCTTTGGCACTATCTTCATTAATGCGATCAGGATGGTGGTACTCCCGCTCATCATGACCGTCATTTTCACCAGCATTGCAAGACTCGGTGATCCGCGGAAACTTGGCCGCATCGGTGGCATGACGCTTGCGTTTTACTGGGTGACACTGATCCCGGCAATCATCATCGGCATGGCTGCGATGAAAATTGGCCTGCAGTTTTCGCCGACTATCAACATGCCATCTGCCGATGTTGCGGATATGCCGCCGTTACCCGGCATCGTCGATTTCCTGGTAAGCCTGGTGCCTGCCAACCCGTTTGCGGCGGCAAGCTCCGGTGCGATATTGCCGGTCATCGTATTCACCGCCTTGGTTGCGGCAGCAACCGGCACTCTCGCGGCAGACCGACGTGAGCGTCTGATTACACTGGCAGATGACGCCTCGCAGGCGCTGATGAAGCTCGTCTGGTGGATTCTCTACATCGCCCCAATCGGCGTATTCGGCCTGGCGGCCCCAGTCATCGCAAAACTCGGCTGGGACCTGGTCATTAGTCTCGGTGTATTTATCGTCAGCGTATTCTCAGGATTGCTGGTACTGGTAATCGTCATGTTCATACCGCTGCTGTATTTCGTGGCGAAGATCGGCCCGGCCCGTTTCTTTTCCAGCACGTTTGGTGCGGCGTCAATCGCGTTTTCGACCACCAGCACAGCAGCAGCAATTCCCGTTTCACTCGAAGAAACTACGAAGAAGCTGAAAGTATCGGAGTCAATCGCGGATCTATTGATACCGCTGGGCGCGTCGATGTACCGGCCCGGCAGCGCACTATTTCAGGGCGCTGCAATCGTGTTCCTGGCGCACCTCTACGGCGTGCCCATTCCCGCCGCAGCCATTAGTGCCGCAATTCTTGCTACGTTCCTCGTATCATTGACCGTGGCCCCGGTGCCATCCTCGGGCGTCGTCACCATGATGCCAGCACTTGAAGCCGTTGGCGTGCCTGTCGCAGGCCTGTCTTTTCTGCTCGGCATTGACCGGATTCCGGATATGATGCGAAGTGCGGTTAACGTATTGGGCCAGATCATGACCGCCGTTCTGGTGGACCGCTGGACCGGCGATAAAACAGAATAGTCGCAACTGATCGCCAGCCTGCGAGAATCAAGTTAAAGTGAGTCAATATTGCAACCCTGCATGGAGTATTCGATGAAAACACGACACCTGTTGGCCATTACCGTTTCACTCTTCACGTGTTCCAGTGCGTTCGCTGACTGGACTCTAGACAATACGAATTCCAGCGTGAATTTCGTGTCAACCAAAGCTATCGATATTGCAGAGCTGCATCACTTCTTGCAGCTGGTTGGCCGCGTATCTGACAACGGCAAAGCGGTGCTTACTATTGAATTGGCAAGCGTCGAGACCGGCATTCCAATTCGCAATGAACGGATGCTGGAAATGTTGTTTGAAACCCGGAAGTTTCCGTTGGCGACGGTGCGCTCGAAGATCGATATGGACATCGTAAATGCCATTGCAACGGGAGCCAGCCAGAATATGGCAATCGAGTTGGAGCTTGATCTTCATGGTGTTCGGGTCGATATTGCTGCGAACGTCGTCGTCGTAAAACTGGATGACAAAACGCTGATGGTAAGCAGTGCTGGTCCGGTAATCCTGAATGCATCGACTGTCGAACTATCCGAAGGAATAGAGGCTTTGCGCGAGGTAGCCAGCCTGCCAAGCATAGGCAATGCTGTACCTGTTTCTTTCATCCTGACGTTCAAACAGACAGAGTAAGCGGAGGCCCTGCTGACACTCTTTTCGGTACGACTCACACATTCGAGATCGCAATGAAAAAAATAACAATAGTCCTGGCCTGCGTTTTGTTCTCTACGACTACGTATGCAGCACCAGACCGCAATTCTGAACACGCTCGAAAGACGCTGGAAATCTACAAACACATTATCGAGGTGGAAACGTCCAAAAACCTTGGCAACGTGCCGGAGGTCGCGCAATACCTCGCCGATGAGCTGATTGCCGCGGGATTCCCGAAAGAAGACGTGGAAGTCTTGCCGGTTGGTGAGACCGCAGCCCTGATTGCGCGTTACAGGGGAAATGGTGCTTCAGGCAAGCCACCGATTCTTCTGTTAGGCCACATGGACGTAGTGGAAGCCCGCCCGGAGGATTGGGAACGACCCCCTTTTGAACTAACGAAGGACGATACCTATTTCTATGCACGGGGCACTCTCGATAACAAGTTCGGTGTTGCCCAGATCACCTCAACGTTCATACGCCTGATGAAGGAAGGATTTACACCCAATCGTGACCTGATCATCGTATTTTCCGGTGACGAAGAAAGCAGTATGGCTAGCACAAAGGTGCTCGCTTATGAGCGTGAAGACCTTGCTGGAGCCGAGTTTGCTCTGAACTCCGACGCCGGTGGTGGCGATCTTGGAGCCGATGGTAAAGCGCTTGTCTATTTGATTCAGGCAGCTGAAAAAACCTACGTCACATGGGAGCTTACAACGCGCAATCCAGGCGGGCACAGCTCACGCCCCAGACCGGACAACGCAATCTATGACCTGGCGAATGCGATCGTCAAAATACAGCAATATCGATTTCCGGTCCGCTGGAACGATATGACGCTTGAATTCTTCGATGAAACGGGCCACCAGATGGGAGGCGAACTCGGTGACGCGATGATTCGTTTTGCCAGTGATCCGACAGACAAGGCCGCCGCCGATCGGCTTGCTATTGAGTCATCCTATGTCGGCACAACTCGTACTACCTGCGTGGTGACCATGTTGCGGGGCGGCCATGCAGAAAATGCCCTCCCCCAATCGGCCACTGCAACCGTAAATTGTCGCGTCTTTGCTGGTGATCCGACATCGGAGGTTGAGAAAACGTTGAAGCAGGTAGTCGGCAACGAGGCGCTGGAATTCAAACTCACCGATTCGGTCACCGAAAGTCCTGTTTCGGAATTGCGAGAAGATGTCCGCGCCGCAATTGGCGAGGCCGTTCACGTTCGCTATCCGGAAATCAGGCTGATCCCAGTCATGGAATCAGGGGGAACCGACGGCATGCATTTTCGCAGCGCCGGCATTCCAACATGGGCCGCGAGAGGGCTTTTCATGAATCCGGATGAAAAGTTTCATCATGGCCTCAATGAAAGGGTTCCGATAAAGGGATTCTATGACGCACTGGATCACTGGAGCATAATTCTCAGGGAGCTTGCGGGCAACTGAAAGCAACACCACTGGAGGTCAAAATTGACTAACTACATTCGAAGTCTGAAAATCATTGTTTGTCTGTCTGTTCTTGTTGCGTCTGTTCCGCTTGCCGCGGCAGCGCCAGGAAGCGATGACAAACCCAATATCGTCCTGGTCTTGATGGATAATTTCGGTTACGGCGAAATTGGCGTTTATGGTGGCGGCGTTTTGCGCGGCGCACCGACGCCCCGAATTGACAGCATTGCCGCTGAGGGATTCCAGCTAACCAACTTCAATGTCGAAGCGGAGTGTACTCCGTCGCGTACCTCGCTGATGACGGGTCGTTACGGGATACGTGCCCGGCAGCGTCCTGATGGTCCTCCAAGGGGCATATGGTGGGGCATCACAAAGTGGGAAATTACACTGGCTGAGATGCTGTCGGATGTTGGTTATGCGACGGGCATGTTCGGGAAATGGCACTTGGGAGACACCGAGGGGCGTTTCCCTACAGACCAGGGTTTCGATGAGTGGTAT
>Ga0114950_10005130_pt1 | contig 10172 bp, 9 predicted proteins | sample N075metaG_FD_83503 | JGI IMG/M metagenome (GOLD analysis project Ga0114950, IMG submission 83503) | Deep subsurface microbial communities from Kermadec Trench to uncover new lineages of life (NeLLi) - N075 metaG | ecosystem: Environmental > Aquatic > Marine > Ocean trench > Sediment | place... | reverse complement strand
GGCTTTTTGTGAGGCAGTTGGGGCCGTGTTCGCTGCGGCGGGAGCTCATGAACAGGCTATACAATTTTTTGAGAGAGCCTTGATGCAGTGTCCTCAAGATCCTGACCTGATAAAAAAAATTGCACAGTCCTATCAGACCCTCTTCCAACCGATGCACCTGGTCTAAAACCGCATGTCATCCATTCAAAAAAACACATAAAAACAATAGGTTACAGCATTGGTTTTTCCAAAAAGATTCCTCCAAGGATGTGCCAGATGGGCTGGCTTTCAGATTGTACTAAGAGAGACCGATAGAGGTTCTAGCAAGGGAAAGCATTAAAGCATTAAAGATGCGAACGGGGTCTTCCGAAAAGGAAGCCAATCATTTTTAAGGCGGAAAAGAATATTGACTAAGATAATGATGCCACGAAAGGCAACATAACCCCTATCGATTCAAGGAGGAATCAACATGCCACTTATTGTTAATACCAACATTGCCAGTCTCAATACCCAACGGCAATTGACTATTGCCAACAACGCCATTAACAAATCTCTTGAGCGGTTATCTTCAGGGTTGAGGATTAATCGTGCATCCGACGACGCTGCGGGTTTGGCCATTGCCACAAGATTGCAAGCGCAAGTTCGTGGTCTCCAACAAGCTTCTCGGAATGCCAACAATGCGATTTCGTTAGTGCAAACCGCAGAAGGTGCGCTCAATTCGGTAACCAACATTTTACAGCGACTTCGTGAATTGGCCGTGCAAGCCGCTTCTGACGATAATACAGACCAAGATCGAGTGGCTCTCAATAATGAAGCCACACAGTTACGTGATGAGTTAACACGATTGGCGCAAACCGTGGAGTTCAACGGGACGACATTGTTGGATGGGAGTTTTAGTGGGAAAAAATTCCAAATTGGTGCCAATGCGGATCAAACCCTGACTTTTGAAATCGCTGACGTCCGAGCCACGGCTATTGGACAATTTGCGACGCTGGCCGCTAATGTCGGAGACGGTATTGCTTCACCTACCAGCGATGGCGTAGGGAATCTTTCTTCAGGTGAATTCAGCATTAATGGAACTGACGTGTTGGCCACCTCAGATAGTGATGATCAGGTTTCGGTCCTTCAACTCGGTGGGCAAAACCTCGACTCGGCTGTAGTCAGTGGTGGTGTGATATATAATTCGAATATTACCAGTGCATCACTCTTTGTGAATGGGACAACTATTGATCTAAGCGGCCTCGTTGGTTCAAGTATCGCTTCTCTGGTGCTAGACATTGCGTCACTGGTGAATGCGGCTTCTATTACAAATGTGACGGCTCGGGTGATTGAAACCAGCAACCTGATTTTTGAGGCCGTGGCTGGAACCAATTTAGTGCTTGGAGCCAGTAACACAGGTGCCACCGTATTCAGCCTGGCGGCAGACTTAGCCAGTGCGTTGGGCATTGGGAGTGGGTTTGTAGGTTCTAATGGAACCACGAGTGCAATCACCACCTACAATGGACAGTCTTCTTCGTTGGCTAAAGCAGCGGCAATTAATGGAATTAAGTCAACAACCGGTGTGAGTGCCACAGTCCAATCCAATTCCGTCACCTTCACACTGTCCGTCGCATCCAATTCAATTTCTTCCGGTGACTTTTTTATTAATGGCACGAACATTGGAGCCGTCGACGTTTCCACAAATGATTCCAACGGGGCCCTTGCTGCGGCCATTAACGCGCAGTCGGGTAATACTGGTGTGAAGGCCACGGTATCTTCAGGAAAGTTAACGCTGACCGCAAGTGATGGACGGAATATTACCCTTGGTGCCACTAGCGCAGCTCAGGCGGCATTGGGGAATAGCGGTGATGTGACGTTTACAGGAAAGGTCGGTATTGTCCGTGGCTCAATTACCCTGACCTCGACGAGTAACTTTACGATTGCTGGGACGACAGCCGATATCGGGGGAATTGCCACTACTACTTTTGTCGCTTCTGGGAATTTGAGTACCCTGGCCATTACGAGTCGGTTGGCAGCGAATACGGCCATCACCCAACTTGATTCGGCCTTAGATACTATCAATGCGATTCGGGCGAGCATCGGTGCGGTGCAGAGCCGACTCAATACGGCCATCTCATTCTTGGATAATGCCGCTGAGAATCAGGCGGCATCTGAATCTCGAATCCGGGATGCCGACTTCGCCCTTGAAACGGCCCGATTTACCCGGGCTCAGATTTTGGTGCAGGCGGCAACCGCGATTTTGGCTCAGGCGAATGCTCAGCCACAGATTGCCTTGCAGTTACTGCAATAAGGGATAGATAGCATGGTAGGAAAGGGCTTGCCATGATTGGTGAGACCTCTCCCAGCCCTTTTCGTTGCTTTCATGCTTGGTTCTTTTGTTGATGATCAGGAAAGTTCAGAGGTAGTGGGAATCGAGCTGGCCCTTGGTGGGCCATTTCTGAGAGATGTTTATGGAGGAATTCAGTGTCATAAGAGCATTCGGCCAATCGACACCTGGTCCTGCCAAGCCTCCTGCTGTTCCTTCACGACTTCCCAAACTTGGTGGAAGTGAAACCAAGGTTGCAGGTTTGCCGGGAGCGGGGGGAGAGAGTGTAGGCGCTACTTCTCCATCTCCAAACAGTGTCAGTTCGGCTGAAGTGAAAGCTGCCGTTGAGGATTTAAATCTTTAGTTGGAAATAGCCAATCGTATACTTCGGTTTCAGATCGATGAGACTATCAAGGAAATCAAGGTTCTGGTCATTGACGAAGAAACTGGAGAGGTCGTGAGGACCATCCCCCCCCCGGAAGCTTCCATAAGGCTTGCCGCCAATGGGCAGCCACGTGGGCTCTTTACGATACAGGGGTAATCCCATTCTTGATTGAATAGGGGACAGTCGGGTATTTGCGTAGTGCGCATGACTTCAGGAGGAAGAATGTAGCATGGGTTTAGCCTCTTCGGTTGGGATCATATCTGGTATCGACTATGGTAACCTTGTTTCCCAGTTAGTTGATCTCGAATCTCGCCCTATTCTTCTTCTCCAATCGAAAAAAGCCGATCTCCAAACCGTGAGTGCTGAGCTGAGTACGCTCAGTGTGAAACTGTCCGCCCTACAAACTGCGGCGAGTAGTCTCTCCTCGTTTTCAAATTTTAATACCAATACCGTTTCGGTGACCCAGACCACGTCTGGAGTCGCGTTATTATCCGCTACCGTGGATAGCACGGCCATTCCCGGGACGTCACAAGTCAAGGTCAACCAATTGGCCCAAACCCATTCGGTTGCTTCGCAGGGATTCGTGGATGATGATACCACGGCAGTGGCCAGTGCAGCCGGTACCCTGAAATTTAAGGTGGGAACGGCTGGAGCCGTGACCTCCGTCAGCGTGACCACCGAAACCACCCTGGTTCAGTTGCGCGATGCGATCAATGGTGCCGATGGATCGGTCAACGCATCGATTATTAATGATGGATCCGGCTCTAATCCCTATCGGTTGGTTCTGACTGCGAAAGATTCAGGGGCAGCCAATACGATATCGATTACGAGTAATCCCACGACATTAGATTTCACGAATAAACTAGTGGAAGCAGCCTTTGCCAAGACGACCAATAGTTATTCCGGAACGGTGTCGTCGAATTCAGGGAATAATTACCTTGGAACCACTAACAAAACGTTTCTGGTGGAGATTGTGGCTGGAGGTGACCCAGGGACGGCGACCTATAAATATTCGATTGATGGCGGCATAACATTTTTAGGTGCAAGTGGAGCTGCCTATGTCGCTGGGTCGAATGAAATTACGACGCAGACGACTTTGACCCTTTACATTGATGGACAAGCATCGACCAGTACGACAGAAGGTCAAAACGAAGGTGTCCAAATATCCTTTGGTGCATCCTCAGGAACGCTTGTCGTGGGGGACCAATTTACCATTGATGTCTTTAATCCTACGTTACAGGATGCGAAAGATGCAGTCATTGAAGTTGGAACCCTGACCATCACCAAGTCCTCAAACACCATCTCAGACGTGATTCAGGGAGTCACGTTAGATCTCCTACAGGCTGGAGCCAGCACTGATACCATTGAGGTGAAAGTATCCAATGATACAAGCGGAATCAAAAGCCAAGTGGATAGTTTTATTTCTGCCTATAACGATGTGATCAGGTATTTGCAAGATCAACTGTCTTTCGACCCCGAAGACCCAGAGACCAGCACCGCCAAGCCGTTACTAGGCGATACCACGGCAATTATTTTAAATCGGAAATTACAAAACCTCATTGGTTCAGCCGTGCCTGGGGCGAGCAGCGGGTTGAACAGTTTGGCCAAACTCGGGGTGTCCACTGATACGGATACCTCTGAAATCAGTTTGGATGATTCGAAGTTTCAGGCTGCTCTTGGCCTAAGCCTCACCGATGTTACGCGGCTCTTTATTGGGATTGGAGTTCCCACAAATTCCCAGATTGAATTCGTGAGTAAAACGGATGACACCGATCCGGGTACCTATGGGATCATGATCAATACGGCACCGACTCGATCTACCGTTGATGCCGATCATGCTATCCAAGCTGGTGGGATTGCCGCTCAAGAAGTCATATCGGTGAATGTATTTACCAATGCGACCTCTACGAGTGATCCCCCCACGACCGTTCAAATCACCGCAGTGGCTGGCAGTACGGTGAATGATATTGTCAATGCCTTAAACAGTGCCTTTGCGACAACGGGTATTGACGTCAGTGCCTCGAACAACAATGGCGCCATCCAGATACGATCGGCTCAGTATGGTGATGATGTCAAGATTCAAGTGCTTTCTGATAAGGATAATTCCTCCAATCAATCAGGGCTAGGGACGGCAGATAGTACTTTCAAGGAAAATACGGGCGTGAACATCGCCGGCACGATTAACGGGTTTAAGGCCAATGGGAAGGGTGCAGTCCTCACCAGTGGGTCAGGGTTTGGTGAGGATGGACTTTCAATCCGAGCCGAAGTCTCAACCACAGGAAATTTTGGGACTATTACGGTGTCCTCAGGTGTTGCGGATCGGATGGTTGCATTGATAGCCGCGATCGTCGACACCTCGAATGGAACGATTAAAATTCGACAGGACGGCATTGCAGGCACTGTTGAAGATATTGACGAGCAAATCCAGAGAAAACAAATCTTGGTAGCTGCCTTTGAACAGCGGACGCTTGGAAAATTTCAACGGTTGGAGCTGTTGTTGGCCCAGTTCCAAACGCAAAGCAATGCCCTCGCTGCAGGGTTAGCCGGTATTCAAAGCATTCAAACACAAATCAACAATCGTCGATAGGCTTTTTGGTTGTGAATTCCCAACTTCAGATTTATCGTCAGCAGCAAGTCCAGCATGAAATTGAACAGGCGTCGCCCGTTCGGCTTGTCGTCATGCTGTATGACAAAGCCATGTCGCTTCTTCGGCAAGCCGTGCTCCATATCGATCGGAATAATGTCAAAGCCAAAGGTGAAGCCCTCAATCGGGTCGTGGAGATCATAGGGGAATTGCAGGCTGTCCTGAATGGGGAAGAGGGGGGAGTGGTCGCACAAAACTTGGATGCCATGTATGAATTCATGATTCGATCGGTCACCCTGGCCAATTTGAATAACGACCCCCAACCCCTTGATGGTGTCTTGATGGTGTTGGAAGAATTGCGAAAAGGCTGGCAAGAACTTGAACAGATGACTCAAGATGGCGAGGTTGCCGCTGTGACCAGTCCACTCAACAGCGTGGGGTAGCATTGCTTATGTCGAACATCCCTACATTCATTGAACAGCATCAAGCCTATCTTCATCTTCAAGAACAGATCTCGAAGGCGATCCAGAATCGTGACGAGGGCCTGTTGGCCGAATTGAAACAAGTGAGTCATGAATTATTCACTCAACTTGATGAGACCAGAAAAGGATTCGTGACGACCACTGGTACCGCATGGCCCACACAGTTTTTCCCTCAGTCAGATCTTGCCCAATTGGTTCAGCTCATGGAACAGGCTCAACGACAAGTCCAAGAAAACGAAACGGCCCTTCAAACCTGGTTAGGCCAGATGAAGGTCGATATCCAACACTATCGGACGTCTCAATCACAACGTGGAGTGCTGGCAACCTATATCCAGCAAAGGCAAGCTGGATCCCACCGAACCACCGAATTTGAAAACGCTACGCTCTCTCCTGAGTTGTTGAATGTAGCCCCATCCCCAACGATCCCGTCGAGTCCTTGGGTGGTCCCAACCAACGATCAGAAAACGGTGGGACACCAATTCAACCAACAGTCCTAAGAAGTCCAGGCTACGTGCTCCAAAGCAGCGGTGAATGTGTTTCTGTCTTTCCCGGTTGTCAATTCTTTGACCTGGACGTGTCAAAAAGTCTGGGGTTTTGCTCCATACCGTCCATAAGTTTCTGTATGGGGCGAGTTCTGTCACCGATGAGTGTGGAACAAAAATTGCTTTGTATATCTTAGAGTTACACAGGCGGGTTGGGGGCATATGGTGTTGAGACCTCAAGTGGCTCAAAAATTGCTAGATATCTAGTGGAGCGAGAGAGACGCTCTAGGAGCCTGTCCGAGATTAGCGATCGTTGCGAGGATATGCTGGTTTGAGTCAGATGTTTCGATCGTTTGAGGCGAATAGTGGGACTAGTCAACGAAAACAGGAAATGTTCAAAAAGAGCATGCCCTCGCGGAGGCGGGGGGCCATCCAGCAAGGCCGCAGGGCTTTTAGCGCGCGGAGCGTACCCGGAATACGTGAGCACGCCAAAAGCCCGAGAACGCAGCTGGCTTGTCTGCCGTAGCCTTGGCGAAGGCTGGGTGGCCTTTTTCAACATTCCTCGAAAAGGATGGGGAAATCTGGCCATCTCCAGCGCATCCGCAGGAGGTTCGTCTCATCTGGGACAGGTTTCTAGCTGCGTGAGCCGGTGAGGATACGTTGGTTTATTGATTCTCTATGAAAAACCAAAACACTCAAGACTCTGTGGCCCAGAAAGAGGTTCCTTCGCTCGATGAATATTGGGTGCCAAAAATGCCTATCGTGTTGCATGCCCTAGCCAATAAATTGCTTCCGATTATGGCCTTTTCGGATTTGGGTTCCCGGCGTTGTGACGATCCACAACTTCGTGAGTATTTTGACAAGATCCGTCAGGCGGCTGTCGACTCTCGAGAGTTCATTAATCAACTTCGGCAAGAATTTCAACAGAATCAGCCACAGAATCAGCCACAGAGTCAGCCACAGAGTCAGAAGAACCCGTCCGAACCTATTCGTTCCTCATCCGACGACGGGCCGGTATCATGAATGCTGATGATGGTGTCATGGTCGTCATGTATCGGTGGGTGGTGCTTGTGCAAAGGTCACGAATGAAATGAGTGTCTTACTTTTTATGTTTTGGCGGCGAAGGTGGAAAGACCGGTGCTTATGGGAATGGCGTCCCTGGAAAAAATTGTAACCCTGGGCCCGGTCCTGACCCCAAAAAGGCCGACTTTGTAATGGGTGACGCGTCATGCGTGATGAGTAAGGAGGCAAGAAGGTGAAAGTCAAAATGACTCCTCCGCTTCACATATCACGCTTCACGTCTTTCAAAGAACGCCGCTGACGCCCTTTTTCAACACTCCCCAGAAAGGACGGGAAGGATGAGTGACCACCCGCTGAATGAATCCCAGAATGATGAGCGACGACAGGATTTTCGTGCCGATGTGTCCATGTGCATCTCGGTCGATATGCCGTTGGCCCTTTCCTACGAGCCGGTCACCCCAGGCAATGGGTACTCGATGCCATGGCAATGGGATGACTTAGCGGTGTCACCTGATTTGGTGAAGGCCATGGTCAAACAAGTGGATTTGGTGACTCAGGAGCCCATGTTACTGCAAATGCTCACACGAATTGATTGGATGCTAACGACCGTCATGAAAATCTTGGGAAAAGACCATCATGTGCAACAAGCCTTTCCTGAATTTTTAACCGCCAATGTGAGCGGGTCGGGTATTCGATTCGTGGGTCGGCAAGAATTTCAGGTCAACAACCATTTGGTGCTTCGAATGATACTTCGGCCTTTTGTCCCCATCCAGGCCTTGGCCAAAGTTCTTCGAGTTCGGACGGTGACGGTTGACGGCGAATCCCGATGGGAAGCCGCCTGTGAATTTTCAGAGATCGGATCTGATGATCGGGAAGCCATCATCCGGCATGTCTTGCGCGCTCAAGCGGTCCTGCAACGTCAACGTCAGGCTAGTGAAAAAGCCTTAACGCTCTAGTTCGTCGCTGGTTAGTAGTACTTTCGGATCTTTAATCCCCCTTTTTTTCTAGCAACCAGCGACTGATAACCTTCCGAGTGGTTGTGGAAAGTCCTGATGCATGGTGGTCATGGGATGTCCAATTGGACCAAGTGCTGAAAAAGGTTGGGGTGGACGTTCCCATCCTTGGTCTATGGGACTGCTCGTCTATTTCGTGTGGGTTGCGAGTTTGATCCTTGGCTGTGCCGAGGTCGAGAATCCAACGGTCCTTCCTACAGCCATCCATGTTCCAGCCTCTCTGCCCTCTGTTGTCACTCTTCAGCCGGTTTCTCCGCCGTATTCTCTCGCCATCCTTCCCTTTGAAGATTATTCCAATCGACCTGAGTTGAGTTGGTTGCGACAAGGTTTGCCCGACATGTTGGTTACGGACTTGGCACGGCTTCCGGGGGTTCGAGTCGTGTCACGGCATCGGCTGGGCGAAGTCCTCCGAGAGCAATGGCTGCAGCACCGCGGTTCGTTTGAAGAGGCGTCTACCGTTCGGTTAGGACGATTGCTTGGCGCCCGCTATCTCTTGAGTGGCCAGTATTATGGTGGAGGAGACGACTTGGTCTTGGAAGTCCATCTCCTTGGAGTGGAGAATGGGGCGGTCATCCGTACGTTCCGGGTGACTGGTTCGGCCGATGCCATCCAGGATTTGGAACTCGATCTCGTGTCCCGTTTAGGACAGGTGTTTGATTCCGCGGCGATAGGGCAGACTGAGGATGCGGGTTCCGATTCTTTTGTGGAGGACAACTCTCCAGCGAGGCAATTTGATCCCCAGGAGATACGTGCAATTCAAAAAGAGGTTATGACTCAGGACCAATTACCTGTAGCGCATGCCCCACTCACGACGACCCTCCGGATCGATACGGTCTTGGGGTTGGAGCGCCTCCGATATGTGCGTGAGGCAGCGGCGCGTATAGCTCATGACCTGTGGACCCAGTCTCTCGTCATTCGATTGGGGGCATTGCGGTACGAGTCTCAAGCTGGAAATGATCTAGGTCCGGATTCCTTGATCGTGAGCGTTCCGTTGTCGGCCACCATTCGGGAAGAAACCATTCGACGGCTCGACTCAAAGTTAACGATTGTGGAGCCTGATGATGGTGTGGAAGGAACTGATCTCGTTCTGCGGTATGAAGAATCTGATGCTGGAGCGCAACAATTGTTTCGCGAAGCCCTCCAATCACCTCGACGAATATTTGTTCGTGCGATTCGAGAATCAGGGGAGGTGCTCGCGGTTTCTTCCGAATGGTCCTGGCGAACGGATTTGCATGTCCGTGTTCACCCTGATGGAACAGTCAGTCTCCTTCGATCCTCATCTCCATTCCTGCAAGGGAACGCCACATTTGGAGGGGCGCTCCTGACTAGCCACGATTCCACCATCACGTTTGATGCCGTGGTCGTCCCGGTTCCTGAAGAATCCCGATCCATCTCCGTTGAATTCGTAATGGATCAGCGCGAGGTGGACGGTCCTCTCGCGACAGAAAGGGAATTGGCCACATCTGTTCAAACCTGGTTGCTTCATCGTTGGTTTCCGCCTGTGGCGGAATCCATTCCCACGTCGGGGTATCTTCCTGGTAACCGCCGTCGAGGTGTGGCGTTGGTTTTGGGTACAGGCGGGACGATCTCTCGGATCCAGGTCATTCAGATCGATGAAGAGGAAAAATTTTCCCAAAGTGTGAACGACGTATTGCAAAAATTGCCGGGGACCTGTTTCCAAGAATGTGGGAATCCCGACTCAAAGAAAGCCCCACCCAAATCGTTTACCCTACGAGTCCAGTTGGAATTAGCGAAAGATATTCGGCATGCCGGACTCGGTCGTCTGAGGTAAGGGCCTGTTAAGGGCACCTCTAAAAACCGTCCTTTTCCGTGATGGCGGCGTCAGCCGCGTGCTCACATCCTCATGTATTCGCCCATACACTCCGGTTTTCCGCGCGCGGCTTCCTTGCCCTCACCAAAAT
>Ga0114950_10005129_pt1 | contig 10175 bp, 8 predicted proteins | sample N075metaG_FD_83503 | JGI IMG/M metagenome (GOLD analysis project Ga0114950, IMG submission 83503) | Deep subsurface microbial communities from Kermadec Trench to uncover new lineages of life (NeLLi) - N075 metaG | ecosystem: Environmental > Aquatic > Marine > Ocean trench > Sediment | place... | reverse complement strand
GAAAAATCCATTGCCTCCGCCGAAGCATGGCTCCTCATCGCCCATATCAGGCTCGTCACCCGCCGCATCGCAAGGTATTGTTATCAAACGTAGAGTTTCGAGTCAGACTCTTAGACCGGATCGCCGCTATTGTCTTGTGGCGTGGTCTCCGACGCCGCCTTGCGCCGCCGCCGGCGGCCCGAGCGCCGGCGCTTGCCGCCATTGCTGGCGGGCTCTTCCACCGGCAACGGGTCCACGCCGCCGGAACCGTTTACCGGCACCAGGCGAACGCGGGTGCCGGTCGCCGCCAAGGCCACCTGGCCATGCTTGAGGCGCAGCGCATCGTCGCCGAATATCTCCCGCCGCCAGCCACCAAGTGCCGCGACGTCCGCGTTGTCGTCGGCGGCGATTAGCTCGAGGTCGCTGACATTGGCGACCAGCCGCTGGGCCACCTGATGCTCTTCGCATTTATGCTTCAGTAGAACCTTCAGCAGGTCCGTCAGCGGGCCGATACCGGCGGGTAAATCCCGTTTCGGCGGGGCCTTTGGCGCCAGCTCGGGGGACAGGGCCATGCCTTCGTGGACGGCTTCGAGCAGACCGGCGCCGAGCCGGCCATTGGCAAAGCCGCGCGGCAGGCCGCGAACCCGGTCGAGCGCCTTGGCCTCGGTCGGGGGATGGGCGGCGATTTGCAGCAGGATATCGTCGCGCACAATGCGGTTGCGGGGAATGTCGCGGCTCATCGCCTCGCGCTCGCGCCACGCCGCGACGGCTTGCAGGATCGCTATATAGCGGGGCTCGGTACGCTTCGGCTTCAGCCGCCGCCATGCTTCAACCGGATCGAAGCGGTAGATCGCCGGATCGCATAGCAGGGCGATTTCTTCCTCGATCCAGTGCAGCCGTCCGCTCTCCTCGACGCGCTCAAGCAGGGCCTCGTAGGCGGGCCGCAGGTGGGTGACGTCGCCCAGCGCGTAATTGAGCTGTGCGCCGCTGAGCGGCCGGTGCGACCAATCGGTAAACCGCGAGGATTTATCGAGCCGTGCGCCGGTCAGCTTGGCGATGAGGACTTCATAGCCGACCTGGTCGCCAAGGCCGCAAACCATGCCCGCGACCTGGGTGTCGAACAGCGGTTGCGGCAGTTCGCCGGTCATATGGAAAAAGATTTCCATATCCTGGCGCGCCGCGTGCATGACCTTGACGATACTGGTGTCCGCCAACAGCTCCAGTACCGGCGTCAGGTCGATGCCGTCGGCCAAAGGATCGATCGCGACGGCGTCGTCGGGCCCGGCGATTTGCAGCAGGCACAGCCGGGGCCAGAACGTGCCCTCGCGCATGAACTCGGTATCGACGGTGAGATAGTCGGCGTTGGCGAGAGATCGACAGACTTCCGCCAGCGCCGCGGACGTGGTGATGAGTGACATTGGCGCTCTTCTACACGGTTTCGGACGCGCCCGAAAGACGCCGTCAAAGGCGCGGTTTACATGGCTTAGGCGGCAATGGGTTGACAGAGCGCGGCGTTACGTGGCCATTGGCGCGCGACGCGCTTTGAGCGCCGAATTCCGAGGCTGGCCATGCATCCCTTCCGAACGCACAATTGTGGCGAACTGCGCCCCCTTCACGCGGGTGAAACCGTCCGGCTCTCCGGCTGGGTTCACCGTAAGCGCGACCACGGTAATTTGCTGTTCGTCGATCTTCGCGATCAGTTTGGGCTCACCCAGTGCGTTATCGATACGTCGAACGATCTCTTCGAGATGCTGGAAGCGGTGCGGTACGAGTCCGTTTTGACCCTCACCGGCGAAGTGGTCGAGCGCACGGCGGAAACCATTAACGACAATTTGCCGACGGGGCTGGTCGAACTGAAGATCGTCGAGGCGATCGTCGAATCGGAGGCGGCGATGCTGCCCCTGCAGGTGAATTCCGACGAAGACACCAACGAGGAAACACGGCTTCGCTACCGCTATCTCGACCTGCGCCGGGAAAGGGTGAAAGCCAACATCCTGCTCCGCAACCGGGTCATTACGTCTATCCGCAGACGCATGATTGAGGCCGATTTCGTCGAATTCCAGACGCCTATTCTGACGGCGTCGAGCCCGGAGGGCGCGCGTGATTATCTGGTGCCCTCGCGTCTGCACCCGGGCAAATTCTACGCACTGCCGCAGGCCCCGCAGCAGTTCAAGCAATTGCTGATGGTGGCCGGCTTCGACCGTTATTTTCAGATCGCCCCGTGCTTCCGCGACGAGGACAGCCGCGCCGACCGCTCGCCCGGCGAATTTTACCAACTCGATTTCGAGATGAGTTTCGTCACCCAGGAAGATGTTCTGTCGACTATCGAACCGGTGCTCGGCGGCGTCTTCGAGGAATTTGCCGGCAACCGCCGCGAGACGCCTTGGGCGGTGACGCCGTCGCCATTTCCCCGCATTCCATATGCCGAGGCGATGCTGAAATACGGCACCGACAAGCCGGATCTGCGCAACCCCCTGATCATCAGCGATGTCTCCGAACTATTCCGTGATTCCGAATTCAAGGTGTTTGCCAAAGTCGTCGCCGGCGGCGGTGTGGTGCGCGCGATACCGGCGACCGGGGCGGCCAGCCAGCCGCGCAGTTGGTTCGACCGTCTCAACGACTGGGCGCGCGATGAAGGCGCGCCGGGCCTGGGTTACGTGGTGTTCGACGGCGGCGCGGCGAAAGGGCCGATCGCCAAGTTCTTTTCGGCGGAGGCGATTGCCGGGCTGCGCGCGGCGGCCGGGTTGGGCGACGGCGACGCGGTGTTTTTCGCTGCCGGCGAGGCCAGCGAAGCGGCGCACCTGGCCGGGCTGGCGCGGACTCGTATCGGCGAGAGCCTGGAACTGCTCGCCGGCGAGCAGTTCGCTTTCTGCTGGATCGTCGATTACCCGATGTACGAATTGGACGAAGAGACGGGTCGCATCGAGTTCAGCCATAATCCGTTCTCGATGCCCCAGGGTGGGCTCGAGGCGCTGGAGACCAAAGACCCGTTGGAGGTTTTGGCGTTCCAGTACGACATCGTTTGCAATGGTGTCGAGCTCAGTTCCGGGGCCATTCGGAACCACCGGCCCGACATCATGGTCAAGGCGTTCGATATTGCCGGTTATAGCCGTGAGGATTTGGAGAGCCAGTTTTCCGGCATGCTGAATGCGTTGCAATTCGGCGCACCGCCCCATGGCGGCTCGGCGCCGGGTATCGACCGGATCGTCATGTTATTGGCCGACGAGCCCAATATTCGCGAGGTCATCGCGTTTCCCATGAATCAGCGGGCCGAGGATTTGTTGATGCAGGCGCCCGCCGAAGTGCCGCCCGAGCGGCTGCGCGAGCTCCATATCCGACCGGTGGCGCCGCCGAAAAAACCGTCGTAGGGCAGAAAATTGCGCCGGACCGGTTTCGACAATTAGATAAAACACGCATGATAAGTCACTGAAGAATATTGCAATTATCAAATAATTGTATTTGCCTACAATCGTACAACTCTACCTATAACCGACTGTTTTCAAACGTATTATTTTGCCGTAACCGGCTGCCGAATAACCAGCCGGTGGCGGCGGCATACCCGAAAGAGTCAATGAATATAATATTTTAGGGTTTGTTGTTTAATTTAATCCTATGCAAATCGGTTGCTCCCGATTCATTGTGCACTTCAATTCATAGGAGTGTTGCTATGCGACTCCCCGTTCCGGCACTCGTATTGCCGTTGTTTCTCGCAGGTTGTGCCTTACCCCCGGTCGTTACGGTGGCCTCATTGATCCTCGATGGCGTGAGCTTGGTGACGACTGGCAAGAGCACCGCCGATCATGCCATTTCCGCGGTTGCCAATGAGGATTGCGCGCTGCTACGGGCGGTTGGCGGCAAGCCTATATGCGATCCGGACGGCGATGTGCTGATCGCCTTGGTCGGCGCCGATCCCGCGAATGAAGACTGGCTGCTCGATCCCGAAACCGGTACGACGGGCGCGGATGCGTTCGCGGCGGACGAACTCCAGGCGGCGGTCGATCCCGTCGTCGCCGGGCCGCAGTTGGCGTCGGCGGTGGCCATGACGATCAACGTTCCTCTACAGCGGAGCCGGATGGCTGTTTCGATACCGACCCTGACGCCGGGTCCGGTTGGCCAGGGCGCGCCCCAGCCACGGCTCTCCGATGCCATGGCGGCGGTGGCCGAGCCTTCGCCACGGGCGCCGCGGGGCATATTGGCCAGCGCCCAGCCGGCGGCGAAGCCGCAGGACCGGCCCCTGCCGACACAGAGAATACAGAGAATATTGCGGTTTAACATACCGCCACAAACCTTTGAGCAGGTCACAAGAGTGATCCAGGGAAGCGGCCAAATCACCACATACGCGGTGATCGGCAGCTTCCGAAACGCCGAGAATGCGCGCCGGATTGGGGCAGAGCAGGGCGGCGATGGCTTGATTCAAACGATCGAAGTGAACGGCTTAACGACCCACCGCGTGCTGCTCGAGCGGCCCGTTGAACAGGCCCGCAGCGACGGATTTTCGGATGCCTGGCCGGTGCGCTTATGCGCCGCCGATCTGGCGCAGCCGCCCTGCGGTCACATGGTGGTTAGCCGGGCCGGTGTCTTTATCGAGTTGGCGGCGAACCGGTAGCATCGCCATTTCGTGACGTGCTGCGGTAACGATTGGCGGTAACGAATTATTGTGTAAGCCCGCCTTAACTTAACCCGCATTCGTACCTATATCGGGCGTGCCATGAAGTCTCGATCAATGATTATCCCGGGTAGCTTCCGTTCCCTACCAATCGCGGCCGCGGTTGCGGTGAGCCTGTATGGCGCTTCCCTGCCAGCGCTCGCGGCGGCAATACAGCATGTTCCCCACCGTGGCTTTTACGAAGTGACGCTGGGCAGGACAGACGCTTCGTCGCCGATAAGAGGCGTTACCGGCCGCATGGTTACGGAGTGGGCGCATAGTTGCGACGGCTGGACCGCCAACCAGCGTCTCGCGGCCACTTTGCAGCGGCACAATGGCAGAGATATCGAATCCGAGATTATCGCCACGAGCTTCGAGAGCAGTGACGGAACCAGTTTTCAATTCTCGTCAAAATCGACGATTGGCGGCGAGGTGGTCGAGGAGGTGCGCGGTAAGGCCGAGAGGCCGGCGCGCGGCGAACCCGGCGTCGCGGTATTCTCGCTTCCGGACGGTCTGACCATCGACTTACCAGCCAATACCTTGTTTCCGTTCGAACACACGCTTTCGGTCATCGCCGCCGGGCAGAGAGGCGCGAACCTGGAAACGAGCTTTTACTTCGACGGCTCGCAGCCCGAACATTCGCCGATGTTTGCCAGCATGCTCATCCTCGGCGGCACTCGCTCTGGCGATGAGGGACCCGGCGCCGATTTGGGTGACGCCACCGATCACCAATGGTGGTCGGTGCGAATGGCCATGTTTGCCTTCAGCGAAACACAAACCATGCCTGAATTCGAAATGACCCAGGATGTGCAAGACAATGGCGTGGTGCGCCGGTTTGTCTTCGATTATGGCGACTTTACGATGAAGGCGTCGTTGGTGCGCCTTGAGAAACTGGACCGCGCCCAGTGTCAGTGACCGCCCCCGCGAGTTGAATTAGCCTTGGCCTTGGCCGCCGCTGCCAGACCACGCCCCCGCCCAATGGCCTTACTGCCCAGGCGGCCGCGAACATCGTCGATAACATTCTCGATCCGCTTCCGGTGACCGGCGCCGGGATCCGCCAGGTCCGGCGGATCGGCTTCGCTCGCGGGTTTCAAGCTGGCGACCCCGATACCGATCAATCGAAAACGCGAACCCGCCGGCGCATCCCTAAGGGCTTTCTCTAGCAGCGGAATGGCGTACTGGTAAATCGTTTCGGCCAGTTGGGTCGGCCAGGCCAGGCCTTGCGAACGGGTGGCCGTTCGAAACTTCGACGACTTCAGCTTCAACACCAGGGTTTGACCTGCCAGCTCTTTGGCCTTGAGCCGCTCCGAGAGACGCTCGCACAAGGGCCACAATTGCTGCTTCAAGCCGTCGATGTCGCCGATATCCTGGTGGAACGTGGTTTCCGCCGATACGTTCTTCGGCGCGGACGAGGGGGTGACCTGACGCGGGTCCTCGCCGCGCGAGAAATTGTATAGCCGGTGGCCGATGCTGCCGTACCGGCTGACCAGTGCGGCCTCGTCGCGCGCCCTGAGTTGGCCGATGGTTGAAATCCCGTCGCCCAACAGCTTGCGGTGCAACGACTTGCCCACACCCCAGATTCGATTGACCGGCAGTTTGCCAAGAAACGCCGGCGCGTCCTGGCGTCCCAGGGTGGCAAAACCCCGTGGTTTATCCAAATCCGAGGCCAGCTTGGCGAGCGACTTGTTGTAACTGAGCCCGACCGAGGCGGTGACCCCGCACTCGGCTTCGATGCGGAGTATGAGCTTGATGAGGGTTGCCGCCGGACTGCCATTGTGCAGGCGCTCGGTGCCCGACAGGTCGAGAAAAGCCTCGTCGATGGATACCGGCTCGACCAGCGGCGTTATCGCCTGCATCAAAGTGCGAATGTGCCGGCCGACGGCGGAATATTTTTTCATATCGGGCGCAATCACGACCGCGTCGGGGCACAGCTTGCGCGCCTGGAACATGGGCATGGCCGAATGCACGCCCTTGATGCGTGCGATGTAGCAGGCGGCGGAGACCACGCCGCGCTGGCCGCCGCCGACGATAACCGGACGGTCCCGCAGGCTCGGATTGTCGCGCTTTTCCACACTGGCGTAAAAGGCGTCGCAGTCGATATGGGCGATTTTCAGGCTGTGCAGTTCGCGGTGAAAAATCAACCGCGGCGAGCCACAGTCGCCGCATCGGCCGGCAGTCGCGGGCGCGGCGGGCGGCGAGGTGACCGGCGCAGCGCAATCGCGGCAGAGTCCGGGCGAGGCGCCGTCTAGGGTCCCGCCGAGGTCGATTCCTATACCCACCGAGCCGCTCCCTGAGCCCAGGATTACCGCCATAGCTGGCATTTGATGAATTAGTATGCCGTTATTCTGGCGTAATACACTATGTTTTCTTCGCTTCAGGCCAGGGTCAGTTTGTTAGCCCGCATTAACTGTGCTCAGGAAAATATTACATGGCGAAGTCGGTACTTATCGTTGAAGACAATGAACTAAATATGAAACTGTTCCACGATCTTCTCGAGGCGCAGGGCTATGAAATTCATCAAACCCGGGAAGGCAATCAGGCTTTGGGAATGGCGCGCGAGCACAAGCCCGACCTCATTTTGATGGATATCCAGCTTCCGGAGGTATCGGGGCTGGACGTCATCAAATGGTTGAAAGCCGAGGAGGCGTTGAGGGACATTCCCATTATCGCGGTCACCGCGTTTGCGATGAAGGGCGACGAGGAAAAAATACTCGCCAGCGGCTGCGAGGCCTACATTGCCAAGCCGATATCGGTCTCCCATTTTCTCGAGACCGTGCAAAAATTCATTGGTTAATCTAGAGTTCGCGTAGATAGCAAAAAGCCGCCCCGAGGGCGGCTTTCGTCAATTTCGCGGTAAAAACCAGCCGCTATTTCATTTTTTCTTCTTTGAACAGCACGTGCTTGCGAACCCTGGGGTCGTATTTTCTCAGCTCGATCTTGTCGGGCATCTTTCGCGGGTTTTTCTTGGCCACGTAGTAATAGCCGGTGTCGGCGCTGCTCACGAGCTTAACGAGAACGGTACTGGATTTAGCCATCTGCTGTGTCTTCTCTGTTACTTAGGCTCTAGCGCCGTGTGGCGGCACCATAGCGCCAGCCAAGAACCTGTCAAGCGAGGGGTCGAAATCGGCATTATTCGGCCCCATCACGGCTTACCGTCCGGCGAGGTTAATGGTGCCTTTTTGGATCAATTCCTTGTACAGCGCGGGATCGCCCAACAGGTTTTTGGCGATGGCGATATCGGTATCGGGCGAACCGCTGTCCGACGGGCAAAGATTGCGCAGGGTCTCGCGGTCGCTCTCGCTATCGTCGTCGTTGCCGGTCGCCCGCCAGCGGGTGAATTGCTCGGCGAGGCCCCGCATTTCGTCGTGTACCTGCTCTAACAAATTTTCGGTGGCGACAACCTGTCCGTCGGCGCGGGTGCATATGGTCGGCAGCACGCCGAGTTGGTGCAGCCGATAGCCCGATGGCGTCACCAGTCGCGACCAGGTCAGGGTTATCTCGCCATTGTTCGGCAGCCTGAGGACGGTTTGAACCGTACCCTTGCCGAACGAATTGGTGCCGATAACGATGGCGCGGGCCTGATCCTGCAAGGCCGCCGTGACCACTTCGGACGCGGAGGCGGAGTTGCCGTTGACCAGAATGACCAGCGGCAAGCCGTTCGATAGATCGCCGACGGTGGCGACGAAGCGCTGCAGGCTGCGCGGATGACGCCCGAAGGTCGATATGATGTCGCCGCGCTCCAGGAACGCATCGACCATTTCGACCGCCTGATCCAGCAGGCCGCCGGGATTGGAGCGCAGATCGAGAATAAAGCCGTTGAGGGGCGGCCCCGGCGCATTCAGCTGGGCGGTTACCGCGGCGGCGACCTTACTGGCGGTTTCGCGGTTGAAGCCGACGACGCGGATAATCGCAACGTCTTCTTCGCGCCGGCTGGAGACCGTTACCGGCACAATATGGGCGCGCGTGAGGGTGAATCGTAAGACCTGGCTTTGACCGGGACGTTTAATGCTGAACCGCACCTGGGTTCCGATCCGGCCCCGCAAATGGTCGACGAGTTGACGTTGCGTCCAGCCGGCGACGGAATCGCCAGCGACGTGGGTCATGCGGTCGTCGGCCTGCAGCTTGGCGTCGGCCGCCGGGCCGGTCGCGTTGACCGAGAGGATAAGCGCCGAATCCTCCTCCATGCGGATGCTCACCCCGATGCCGCCAAATCCGTCGCGCAACGCGCGGTGTTCGTTGGCCCTTTGGTTGCCGGCATAGCGGGTGAATCCGTCCAGGGGTTCGACAATGCCATCGAATACCGCCTTGAAGATGGCTTCCGCGTCGGCCTCGCCAACCGCTGGCGATGCGGCGCGCGCCATCGCAATCGCGCGGACGGTCACCGCCGACCAGGCGTCGGGTTTCTCGCTGGTGGGCAGGTTGATCGTGCCGATCGGCCGGTTGGCGTACGTTAACTGCGCGCCTCTGCCCTTATCGACGACTTCGAAGTCTGAATCCAAGCTGTTCAATCCCGACATGCCGCTCAAGGCAATGTCGTGCAGCGAGATCGGATCTATATAGCGGTCGGAAATTAACGTGAACCCAGCGTTCAGCACTCTCTTGCCGTAGGCGTCGTTATATTCGGTGTCCTGTGCCGGCGGCAGCGGGACACAGGCGGCGAGCGCGAGAACCACTGCCAGCCGAACAAGATGGCGGGCTCCGGACGCTCCGGCCATAAAACTTTTAAAAACAGTCATAAGCAATTGATATAAATGTTGTTTTACGAATATTACAAAAAAATCGCAATGCACATCCGTGGGGGGGTAATTTTACCTAAGAACGTTGCTGCACGGTTAATATTACCATCAAAACTACGACCGTCGCCGGCGTCTGGATTTGCCGCTCGAGCGCTTATGTTTGCGCGTGCGAAGCGTCACCTGATTTCCACCGTCCAAAAGGTCAAAAATTGCCGACGACGTCAAGCCGTCCGCTTCTGCGATACGTATCTCGACATTGTCTCCCAGCCGGTAAGTTAGGCCGGATTGGCCGCCTTGCAAGGTGTGGGTTGGGGCATCGAAACGATAGCGCCCGCCGGGCAGCCGCGAGGCCGGGATGAAGCCGTCGGCGCCGGTGTCGTCAAGCGCCACGAACAATCCCGCCCGGGCAACGCCGCGGATGACGCCGGTAAACGTGTCGCCGATATGCTGGGATAAATAGGCTGCGGCGTAGCGGTTGTTGGCGTCGCGTTCGGCGCTGGTCGCGCGGCGCTCGGTCGTGGAAATATGTTCGCCCGTTTTGGTAAATTTCGCGCCCGCATCGTCGGGCAGGGCATCGTCAGGCAACGTGCCGTCGCCCAGGCGCAAGCCGCGAATGAGCGCGCGGTGCACAAGCAGGTCCGCGTAGCGGCGGATCGGCGACGTGAAATGCGCATAGGTGCGCAGGCCGAGACCGAAATGACCGATATTCTCGGGGTTGTACTCGGCCTGGCTTTGGCTGCGCAGCACCAACTCGTGGATCAGCCGCGCATGGGGCTGGCCGGCGATTTTACCCAGCAGCGCGTTGAAGTCGGCGG
>Ga0114950_10005126_pt1 | contig 10178 bp, 4 predicted proteins | sample N075metaG_FD_83503 | JGI IMG/M metagenome (GOLD analysis project Ga0114950, IMG submission 83503) | Deep subsurface microbial communities from Kermadec Trench to uncover new lineages of life (NeLLi) - N075 metaG | ecosystem: Environmental > Aquatic > Marine > Ocean trench > Sediment | place... | reverse complement strand
GCGACCGCAGCTTTCCCGATATTCGCCCGTTACGACGGCGACGTGTCTCGTCCTCCTGACCGCGTGCGGCAGCGAGTCGGCCCGGCTCGGCCAGTCGTCCGAGGGTTCGGGGCCCGTGACCTCGGCGGTGCTTGCGTCGGACGCAGGGACGAATTCGGGCCCCACTCCGAGCACCCCGAGCGGTAGGCCTATGCTCGAGAAGCGGGCGACGGCCTCGGCCCAGCTCGCCGAGGATCCGCCGGCTCAGCGAGGCACCGATGCTGGGCTGGGCGCAAGCTCAGCCGAAGCTCGACGAGGATCGGAAGCTACCAGGCGTGCGGACACCGATTCCGAGGGCCGCTTCGCGGACGACGGGGACGACACCGATCCCGAGGGCTGCTTCGCAGACGACGGTGGCGACGACGGTCCCGAGGACCATGACGGGGACGATCCCGAGGGCCACGACGACGACGATCCCGAGGGTCACGACGAGGACGACGACGACCACGAGGGCGCTGACGTAGCCGACTGCGAGCCCAAGGTGAGCGCGCGAGAGAAGACGTTGGCTTGGCTCGCCGAGGAATCGGTCGGCGAAAACCTTCCGGCTTCGACCGCCCGCACCAGTGGGGGCGGCTCCGTGGCTCGGATTGTCCTGCCGGAGCAGCCCCTCGAGTTCGTCAGGCCCGATGCCGTGAAGGGCATCTATCTGAACGCTTGGGCTGCCGGGTCCGCTACGCGATCCCAGGCCCTCATCGATCTAGCCACGCGGACCGAGGTAAACACGTTTGTGATCGACCTCAAGGACGCCTCGGGCTACGTGAGTTATGCGACCGAGGTGATGATGGCCCGGGAGGTGGGCGCGGATCAGGAGATTCGCATTCGAGACCTGGTGGGGCTCCTCGAGCGGCTCCAGGAGGCAGGGATCTATCCGATCGCTCGCATCGTGATGGTCAAGGATCCGCTTCTGATTCGTGCGCGGCGGGAGTGGGCGGTGCAGGACACCGCGGGCGGCGTCTGGGTGGACAGCAACGGTCTTATCTGGGCCAACCTCCACGACCGGCGCGTGTGGGATTACCACGTCGATTTGGCGAAGGAGGCTGCCGCGGTCGGCTTCCCTGAGATCCAGTGGGACTACGTCCGTTTTGCGGACGCGCCCCAAGAGGATCTCGGCCGGGCAGTCTACCCGGGTGCCGATGGGCGGCGTCGCAGAGACGTCGTCGAAGCGTTTCTGGAGTACGCCCGGGCCGAGCTGGAGGATTCCGGCGTCGCCATGACGCTGGATGTCTTCGGCGCCACAACGTCTGCCCTCAATGACGTTGGGATCGGCCAGTATTGGGAGAGTTTCATCGGTTCAGTCGACGTGGCGCTCCCCATGGTGTACCCGTCTCACTACTGGGTAGGAAGTTTTGGCATCCAGGACCCGAACGGACACCCGTATGAGATCGTGCGGGCAGCCCTCCTGTCTGCGGTGCAGCGCTCTGAGGCGGTGGAGGGGGCGGGGGTTACACGGCCGTGGCTTCAGGACTTCACCTTGGGACCGCCTCGATACGGGGCGCCGGAGGTCCGGGCACAGATTCAGGCGACATACGATGCCGGTATCGACGAGTGGGTGCTCTGGAACGCCGGGAGTCGTTATACCGAGGCCGCGCTGGAGCCTGTGGACGGCTATCCTCCGGGGGTGGAGCCCGAGATACGCGTCGGAGGCAGGATCGTGCCGGTCTCCGAACGGTACGCGGCGATGGTGGCGGAGGCCGAGGAACGGGCTTTGGCCCGCGCGGTGGCCGATAGCATCGCGGCGGCAGTTGTTGCGGACAGCCTGGCGGCCATCGTCGCCGACGGCGTGGAGGCCGAGACGGGGAGTCCGGCGGCTGTGGCGGGAATCCGGCGCTAAGCCGGCGTCCTCGCGAACTGTAACTCGTGCAGTCGGGCGTAGAACCCACCATGGTCCAGCAGTTCCTGGTGGGTGCCCTCCTCGCACAACTCCCCGTGGTGCAACACCACGATGTGGTCGGCTCCCAGGATCGTCGACAGGCGGTGGGCGATCACCATGGAGGTCCTGCCGGCCATGAGCTCGTTGGTGGCTTCCTCGATCTGCGCCTCGATCTCCGAATCGACCGAGCTCGTGGCCTCGTCGAGCACCAGGACCTGAGGGTCGAAGGCAAGCGCCCGCGCGAAGGACACGAGCTGGCGTTCTCCGACCGATAGGGTCGCTCCGCGTTCGCCGAGCTCCTGGCTGTACCCCTTGGGCAGGCGCTCGATGAAGGGCGCTGCGCCGATCCGCTCGGCCGCCTCGCGCACCCGATCCTCCGAAATGTTCTGCGCCCCAAGCCGGATATTGTGGGCGACGTCCTGACTGAAGAGGAAGACGTCCTGGAGCACAAGACCGATGTGCTCACGAAGCTCGTCTAGCCGTAGCCGATCGATCGGCGTGCCGTCCAGCAGGATCTGGCCACGTTGCGGCTGATAGAAGCGCATCAGCAGGCTGATGATCGTCGTCTTTCCGGCTCCGGTGTGTCCCACGATCGCCAGTCGCTCGCCCGGCTCGGCTCGGAAGCTGACATCCTTCAGGACCCAGTCCCAATCGCCCTCCTCGTCCTTGCCGTACGCGAACCACACGCCCTGGAACTCGATCTCGCCGCGCACCGGCTGCTCCAGAGGCACCGGGTCCGGTGGGTCCACGATCTCGCTCTCGCGGTCGATCAGCAGAAAGATCCGTTCCGACGACGCCATGGCCGACTGAAGCAGGTTGTACTTTTCCGAAAGATCCTGGATAGGCCGAAAAAAGCGTTGGGCGTACTGGATGAAAGCGGCCAACACACCCACGGTTACCGTGCCCTCGAGCAGCGTGGCGCCTCCCCTCCAGATGATCAGCGCCAGGGCGATGGCGGTGAAGAGCTCGATGACCGGGAAAAAGAGCGCGTAATAGGTGATCGACCTGAGGTGGGCCTCCAGGTAGTCCTGGTTGATTGCACGGTGACGTCGCGCGTCGTGCTCCTCCCGGTTGAAGAGTTTGACCACCACGATCCCGGTGATGCGTTCGTGGAGGTACGCGTTGATGCGCGCCAACCGTACGCGGATGTCGCGGTAGGCGTTCCGGAGCTTCGCCCGAAAGAGAAAGGCCGTGAGCACCACGAACGGCAGAACGCTGAAGGTGATCAGCGCGAGCCTCCAGTCCATGTAGAGCATGGCGCTCAGGATGAAGCCTAACGTGAACAGGTCGCCGAATACCGCGACGACGCCTGAGCTGAAGAGCTCGTTCAGCGTCTCGACGTCGCTCGTGATGCGGGTCATGAGGCGGCCCACCGGATTCTTGTCGTAGAAGCGCAGGTCGAGCCGCTGGAGTCTACCGAAGATTTCCGTTCGTAGGTCGTACATGACCCGCTGGCCCAGCCAGGTCGTTACGACGGTCTGGGCATAGAGCAGGACGAAACCGACGACGACCGTCCCCAGGTACGCGGCAGCGAGCGTAGCCAGCAAGGATGTGTCACCGTTCGGGATCACGTCGTCCAAGGCGATCTGGGTCAACCAGGGTCCGACGACCTGGAGAAGCGACGAGGCCACGAGGATGACGATCGCCAGAGCGACGTACCGCTTATACGGCCGGAGGTACTTGAGAAGCCGCCTCATCAGGCGGGCATCGTATCCCTTCCCCAGTGCCTCTTCTTCCTGGAAGCCGTCTTGCGGTGGAGGCACTACACGCGCTCGTTCAGTGGGTGGATGACAAAGGTGACCGGCCACGCTGATCTTGTGAAGGGCCACTCCGATAGGCCGTTGCGCGGCTCCCGGATTATTGTGCTATTCCGTTCATGGACGATTGGATTCGAATTCGAGGCGCCCGCCAGCACAACCTCAAGAATCTGGACATCGACCTGCCCAGGCGGGCCCTCACGGTGATCACCGGGCCCTCGGGCTCCGGTAAGTCTTCGCTGGCCCTGGACACGCTGTTCGCCGAGGGGCAGCGCCGCTACGTCGAGTCGCTCTCCACCTACGCGAAGCAGTTTCTCGAACGGATGGAGAAGCCCGACGTCGACTCGATCGAGGGGATCTCGCCCGCCGTGGCCATCGAGCAGAAGAATCCCACCAAGTCCAGTCGCTCCACGGTAGGAACGGCCACGGAGGTCTACGACTACCTCCGGCTGCTTTGGGCGCGGGTGGGCCGTACGTACTGCCCGGAGTGCGGGGACGAGGTGCGCCCCGACTCCGTGACGAGCGCCGCCTCTTGCGTGCTCGCTTTGCCCGAGGGCACACGGATCCAGGTGACCTTCCCCTTGAAACTTTCCGGCCGGGTGAAACACGCGCTCGTGGTCGAGAACCTTCGGGCGCTGGGGTTCGTCCGGATCCTCGCGGGCGGAGTGCTGGTGGATCTGGGCGAGGATGGCGCCGAGACTGTGGAGCACGTTGGCTTCGACCTCACGGAGGCGCCGGAGGTATTAGTCGTCGTGGATCGTCTGAAGGTCTCTTCTGAGGACCGCGATCGCTTGGCCGACTCGCTGAGCACGTGCTTCGTCGAAGGGGAGGGTGAGGCCATCGTGCTCATCCACGGTGGGGCTGGTGGGGGGGAGGTCGCCGAACGCCTGGCGTTCACCGAGCACTTCCGCTGCCCGAAGCACCCGGAGATCGAGTTCTTCGAGCCGACGCCCAAGCTGTTTTCCTTCAACAATCCGTACGGATCCTGCCCGCTGTGTACCGGCTTTGGTGCCACTTTGGACTACGACGTCGATCTCATCGTACCCAATCCCGCGCGCTCAATCGACGACGGGGCGGTCGATCCCTGGTCGAAGCCTCGATATCACCGCGAGCGGGCCAAGCTGCGCTCCTTTACCATGGACCAGGGCGCATCGTTGTACAGTCCCTGGGCCGAGCTTCCCGAGGATTTCCGGGAAGCGGTCCTCTACGGAGCCAAGGGGCTCAAGGGGGTGATCCCCTTCCTGGTGGCGCGGGAGCGCAAGCGCTACAAGCATTACATCCGTGTGTTTCTTCGCCAATACCAGAGCCCCCAGGTATGCCGCGCCTGCGGCGGAGCACGGATCCAGCCGGGGGCGCTCAACATCAAGATCGGCGCTTCCTCGATCGCCGATGTCAGCAGGCTCCCGCTCGAGGACGTCCAGGGTTGGGTCGCCGGCCTCGAGTTGAGTGAGATGGAGACGCAGATCGCGGAGACGATCCTTCGGGAGTTACACGCCCGCCTGGCTTTCCTTGTCGACGTGGGCCTCGGGTACATCTCTCTGGACCGGCAGATGCGGACCCTCTCCGGGGGCGAGGCCCAGCGTATCAACCTCGCGAACTCGCTGGGCTCTCGGTTGGTGGATACGCTGTACGTCCTCGATGAGCCGACGGTGGGGCTGCACCCGAAAGACACGGCGGCCCTCATGACGCTTCTGGGGCAGCTGCGCGACGCGGGGAACTCCGTGGTGGTGGTCGAGCATGATCCCCTCGTCATCCGCGAAGCCGACCACGTTCTCGAGTTGGGCCCCGCCTCTGGTGACGAGGGTGGGAGTATCGTCTTTCAGGGTTCACCCGAGGAACTTGCCGAGGCCGACAGTGCCACGGGTCGGTACATCTCGGGGCGTTCCGAGATTCCGGTTCCCGCTGAACGAAGGCGGGTGGATGGAGACAGGCTGACCCTCACCGGCGGGCGACTCCACAACCTCGAGGGTGTTGATGTCGAAATTCCGCTCGTAGCGATGACGGTCGTGACCGGAGTGTCGGGGTCCGGTAAGTCGACGCTCGTTCACGACCTCCTGTACCATGCCCTGGAGCGGGAGTTGAAGGGTGGTGAGACGAGTGCCAAGGAGCACCTCGGAGAGGTGACTGGCGAAATCACGTCCCTGGAAGGGGCCACCATGCTCGACGAGGTCGTCCTGGTCGACCAATCGCCGATCGGGCGCACACCGCGATCCAACCCGGTGACCTACATCAAGGCGTGGGATGAAGTCCGGAAGTTGTTCGCAGCTCAGCCCCTCGCCCGGAAGCGGAGGTATACCGCCGGGGCCTTCTCGTTCAACGTAAAGGGTGGACGGTGCGAGGCGTGTAAGGGGGCCGGGAACGTCGAGATCGAGATGATCTTCATGGCCGATGTCTACGTTCAGTGTGATGCCTGCCGGGGCACCCGCTACCGCTCGGAGATGCTGGAGGTGCGGTTCAAGGGGCGGAACGTGGCGGAAGTTCTCGACCTCACAGTCGACGAGGCGATCCGCTTTTTCATCCGTCAGGACCGGCTGGGGCGGATCCTCTGGCAGCTCCAACAGGTCGGTCTCGGTTACCTCAAGCTCGGACAGCCGGCTCCGACCCTGTCCGGCGGTGAGGCCCAACGGCTCAAGATTGCACGGGAGTTGGCGCGTGTCTCCGGAAAGAAGGGGCGTAAGCTCTACATTTTGGACGAACCCACAACCGGCCTCTCGGGCGAGGACATAAGGAAACTTCTTCACGTGTTGAACCGCCTGGTGGATGCCGGAAACTCCGTGCTCGTGATCGAGCACAACCTGGAAGTGGTCAAAGCGGCCGATTGGGTGATCGACATGGGGCCGGGTGCAGGCGCCCAGGGCGGACAGGTGGTGGCGATGGGGCGCCCCGAGGCGCTGGTCTCTGTTCCCGAGAGTGTGACGGGGCGATATCTCGCCGATGTGCTGGGCGGGGTCGCCGGGGGCGTCGCCGGCGTCATGGCAGGGGGCCGAGCGATGGGCGGGGGGGCGGCAGGGGGCCGGGTGGTAGGCGGCGGGGCGGCAGGTGGGGCCGGGGGCTGAAAATGCCCGCGGCGATTTCGGTCCTTCTTCCGGTGCGCGACGCCGCGCCATACTTGCCGGAGTGTATCACTTCGCTTCGTGCCCAGACGTTCCAGGACTTCGAGGTGCTCGCCGTGGACGATGGCTCGACGGACGGGAGCCCGCAGCTCCTTTCGGCGTGGGCTCGAGAAGATTCGCGGGTCAGCTTGGTCCGCCAGCCGCCCCTGGGCATCGTACACGCGCTCGAGGCGGGCCGGGCTCGTGCTCAAGGCCGTTATCTGGCGCGCATGGACGCGGATGATATCGCCGAGCCCACCCGTTTCGCCGAACAACTCGCGCTTCTCGAGGGGCGGCCGGACCTGGCCGGGTGCGGGGCCGGTGTCCGGTATTTCCCCAGGGCCGAGGTGCGGGGAGGGGGGCGACGTTACGAGGACTGGGTCAACACTATTCGCACCCCGGAGGACGTGGAACGGAACCTGTTCATCGAATGCCCGCTGGCGCACCCCACCTTTTTCCTGCGGACAGGTGTCGTGGCGGAGGTGGGCGGATACGTCGATCGGGGGTGGCCGGAGGACTACGATCTGCTGCTCCGGCTGTGGCGGTCTGGCGCTCGGCTGGCGGCGGTCGATCGGGTGCTGCTCCAGTGGCGGATCCGGCTCGACCGGACTTCCGTGCGGCATGAGGCATACACATCAAAGGCCTTTCGGCGCTGCAAGGTCCACTACCTGCTCGACACGCTGGCGCGGGATCGAGACGGATTGGTGGTTTGGGGAGCCGGGCCGATCGGAAAGGCGTTCGCGCGGGAAGTTCAGGAGCAAGGCGGGACCGTCCGGGCCTTCGTCGACTTGAATCCGCGGAAGATCGGTCAGTGTATTCACGGGGCCCCCGTCATTCCTCCCTCCGAGATCGATCGATACCGGGATGGCTTCGCGGTGGCGGCGGTCGGCCAGGAGGGGGCCCGGCGGCAGATCCGGGCCGAACTCGAGTCGGCGGGTTGGAAGGAGCTCACCGACTTCGTTGCTGTGGCCTAGGATTCCCCCGGGGCTTAACGAATGGATCCGAATCGGGCTCTTACTGATTGGGAGGGTCCCAGGGCTCGGGCGACTCCATTCGGGTGGCCTTGAAGGAGGGTGGGGGCAGAGCGATGTTGAGAGCATGGTGGGCCTCTTTGGCACATTGGATTGATCGGCTGAAGACCATGGGTGAGCAACCTTCCAAGCTGGCGGGCTTCTTGGCGGAGCTGCGTCGTCGCCATGTCTTCCGCGTGGCCGTGGGCTACGCCGCTGTCGCCTTCGTGGTGCTGCAGCTCAGTGAGATCGTCCTGCCCGCCTTCTCCGCCGAATGGGCTCTCCAGCTCGTGGTGGTGTTCGTGGTTCTGGGGTTCCCTGTCGTCATGGTGCTCGCTTGGGTTTTCGATATCACGACCGCCGGAATCCGTGTGACAGCCGCCCCTGAGCACGATGCCAACGATTCCGTCGACTCGCCCTCGACTGGTGTTCTTCCACGGCTGGCACTGATGGCCGTGACGTTGCTCGCGGTGGGCGGTGTGGGCTCGTGGTGGATCCTGAACACCGTCCAGGGCACCGACGCGGTGACCACTACTCTGGGGCCGTCGGTCTTTCCCGCGGTCTACGACCCGGACGAAACGATCCGTTCTCTCGCCGTCCTACCGCTACAGAACTTTTCGGAGAACGCCGACCAGGACTACTTCGCTGCGGGCATGCACGAGGCGTTGATCGAGCGCCTGAGCCAGCTTCCGGAAATTCGGGTTGTGTCCCGGACCACCGTGGCGCGGTACGCGGCCACCGACAAGACAATCCCGGAAATCGCCCAGGAGCTCGGCGTCGAAGCAGTAGTCGAGGGCTCGGTGTTTCGTGCGGGCGACGAGGTCCGGATCACGGTGCAGTTGATCCATGGAGCGAGTGACACCCACATCTGGGCACGGAGCTACGAACGGAGCTTTTCCGATATCCTGGCCCTCCAGAGTGAGGTGGCCAGCGCCATCGCGGAGGAGATCAAAGGAGAGCTGTCCAGGGATGGGGGCACCCCCATGCTCTCCTCTGCCCCGGGAAGTGAAGTGCCCGCTGCCAATGAGGCGTTCATGAGGGCCCGTTTCGTCCAATTCGACGAGACACTGGAGGGACTTCTGGCCGCCCTCGATCATTACAGCGAGGCGGTAGAGGCGGATCCGACGTTTGCGGCTGCGTATGCTGGCCTGGCCGGCACCGAGTTGATGCTCGGTATGTCTCAGGATTCGGGTGGCGATCTGATCGAATTCCTTGGGCGGGCGCGGGTGTTGGCACTGAAGGCGTTCGAGATGGATCCGGAGCTACCCGAAGCCCACGACATTCTGGCACTCATCGATGACCAACTCGGCGTCATCTCGGTGGATCCGAACCGCGTGGCGAGATCCAGCGAATTCAGGCGCGACTCCACCCGGATCTTCGAGAGCTATACGCAGGTGGGCCGGCAACTCCGCGCGGCGGTGGCCGGTTGGGCGACCGGGAGTGAGCGTAGGGCCTTGATGGGCCCGGCCCGCTTGGTCTCGGCGGCGCAGCAGCTCAAGGCGGCAGGGCGTACTGAAGAGGCGGTCGAAATCCTCACGGAGGTCTGCGAGCGAGCGCCGGAGCACGAGGAGGCGTGGGACGCATTAGGGTTACTTTATGCGTCCACCGGCCAATACGAGAAGCTTCTCGACATGAGAAGGATGTGGGTGGACCACGGCGAAGGTGATGTCGAATCGGTCGACCGGCTCGAAGAGCAGCTTCGCACCGACGGCGCCGAGGGATATTGGGCGTGGCGGTTGGAGGCACTACAGGAGCGGGCATCTGAGGGGGAGAGTGTGTCTCCGGTGTACTTGGCTGCGGCGCAGGCTGCGCTCGGGGACACCGAAGGGGCGTTGACCTCTTTGAGGGACGCGGTTCGCATCAGGGACCGACGCTTGACGTCCTTGAGAACGGACCCGGTCTGGGATGTTATGCGGTCCGATCCGCGCTTTGTTTCCCTCCTGAGAGGAATCAGGAACCAGCGCCCGGGCAGGGGCGCCAGGGGCGGGCGTCCCCCGAACGAGCGGTCACCCTGAGGAGGCGGCCCCGCCGTACCTCATCAGCCGCATTTAAGGAATTGTACAAGGGTTTCTTTTTCGTTAGTTTTCAACGACTTAGCCCCCTCTGCACATCCCTTCGAGGAGTCGATTTGAGGCGTATCCTCGAAGTCAGAACGATCGGTTCATCTTGCTCAGAGAGTGAACGAACCACCTGCACCTTCCGTGCCTCTGCCACCCACCTGATCGAAGTATCCGCCGGGTCGAGTCCCGACCGGCCGAACGATTTTCCCGACGCTCTTTTCAAGGCTGATTGATGGCAGATGACGAGCTCCGTTTGGGCGGAGAGAAGGTCCTAGAACGTCTTCTCGAAGACGAGATGCGCGAATCGTTCATCGACTACTCGATGAGCGTCATCGTGCAGAGAGCGTTGC
>Ga0114950_10005123_pt1 | contig 10181 bp, 6 predicted proteins | sample N075metaG_FD_83503 | JGI IMG/M metagenome (GOLD analysis project Ga0114950, IMG submission 83503) | Deep subsurface microbial communities from Kermadec Trench to uncover new lineages of life (NeLLi) - N075 metaG | ecosystem: Environmental > Aquatic > Marine > Ocean trench > Sediment | place... | reverse complement strand
CACCATTTATCATTACACCAGCCTCAAACGATTTTTTAGCATTATCCCATGCACCTCCGGCGTTGTTTTGAAAGATAGCCCATAAAACACCACTTACCGTAACACCAGCCATATAACCTCCAAGCATTTCAGCTATATTCATTTTATCCATTCCAAAAATCATTGGTACAAATGTGATTACCAATGGAAAACCAATAGTTAATATTCCTGGAAGTATCATTTCTTTTAATGATGCTTTTGTTGAAATAGCTACACATTTGTCGTATTCTGGTTTACCGGTACCTTCCATTATACCCGGAATTTCTCTAAACTGACGTCTTACTTCCTCAACCATTTGCATGGCTGCTTTTCCAACGGCATTCATAGCCAATGCTGAAAATACTACAGGTACCATAGCTCCTACAAATAACATAGCTAAAACGGGTGCTTTAAAAATATTAATTCCATCAATTCCAGTGAAAGTAACATAAGCAGCAAAAAGTGCTAATGCTGTTAATGCCGCTGAAGCGATAGCAAATCCTTTTCCCGTTGCAGCGGTTGTATTACCTACTGTATCTAAAATATCCGTACGTTCTCTTACAATTGGTTCTTGCTTACTCATTACGGCAATTCCACCGGCATTATCTGATATGGGCCCAAATGCATCGATGGCCAATTGCATGGCAGTTGTTGCCATCATAGCAGAAGCCGCAATCGCTACACCATAAAATCCTGCAAAAGCATAAGAGGCCCAAATAGCACCTGCAAATAATAAAACAGATGGGAAAGTAGAAATCATTCCTGTTGCCAATCCTGCAATTATATTTGTTCCGGCACCTGTATTTGATTGTTGAACAATATTTAAAATTGGTTTCTTGCCCAATCCTGTATAATACTCTGTAAAAAAAGAAATTCCTCCACCAACAACCAATCCAATAAGTGTTGCATAAAATACACGCATAGAAGATATTTCTTTTAAACCTTCTCCAAAAAAGTTCATTTTCATTGTATCCGGCAGCATCCAATTAACTAAAAAGAAACACGTTATTGCTACCAAACCTATAGAAACCCAGTTACCAATATTTAAAGCTTTCATTACTTCAGGTTCTTTTGCATCGTTGCTTTTAATTTTAACAAGCATCGTTCCAATCAAAGAAATGATAATTCCTGCACCTGCGATCGACATAGGTAAAAGAATAGGGCCAATTCCTCCAAAACCGTACTTTTCTATATCTATAGAACCTCCCATATCTCTAATTATATAGTTCCCCAATACCATCGCCGCTAATACTGTCGCTACATAGGATCCAAATAAATCGGCTCCCATTCCAGCAACATCCCCAACATTATCACCAACGTTATCTGCAATCGTAGCAGGGTTACGAGGGTCATCTTCAGGAATACCTGCTTCTAATTTACCTACCAGATCGGCACCGACATCTGCAGCTTTAGTATAAATTCCTCCACCAACACGAGCAAACAAAGCAATGGATTCAGACCCCAATGAGAATCCAGCTAAAGCCTCTAATACTATAGTCATATCATCAGTAGAAGTCCATTCACCACCCATAAAGAAGTTAAAGAAAAAGATGAAAAATGCAGTAAGTCCTAATACGGCTAAACCAGCAACTCCTAGTCCCATAACCGTACCCCCTCCAAATGATATTTTAAGAGCTTTTGGTAAACTAGTACGTGCTGCTTGCGTGGTTCTGACATTGGTTTTTGTGGCTATTTTCATACCCATATTCCCTGCTAATGCAGAGAAAAACGCACCAAATATAAATGCAATTACAATTAACCAGTGTGTGGTTGGCACTACATATGAAACAGTTGCAAGAGCAATACTTACAAGTATCACAAAAATAGTCAGCAATTTATACTCTGCACTGAGGAAGGCCAAAGCTCCTTCGTAGATGTGATCTGCAATTTCTTTCATTTTACCATCTCCGGCATCCTGTTTCAATACCCAAGATTTCTTAATGAACATATAACTTAACCCTATAATCGCCAATGCAATTGGCATATAAATCATCATTGAATTCATATTTTCTTTATTAATTATTTTGCTGGGCAAAAGTAGTAAAATTGATTGGGATTCGAAATAGTAATTTTCAGTAAATTAAAATGAAAAACCAAAGGTTCCGGTTATCCTAAACTTACGGGCATCGGGATTATCTAAATAATTTCCTCGGAAGTTGAAATCTATTCTAAAAATCTTAAAAATATTACCTATTCCTACACTCCACTCCCAGTAGATATCTTCAGGACCTTGATAAAATATTGGCAACCCATTAATGTCGGCGTTCAGAGAATTATTTTCATCTGATAATTCTCCATACACCGCTCTAAATCCAATTATTTCTCTTAAGCTAAGTTTACGAAGCAAAGGAATGCGACCAAAAAGTCTTCCCCCAAAATCATGTTGCATATGAAATGAAGCATATGTATCACTAACAAATTCATAATAATCTAATAGATTAAAAGAATTATATACGCTAAATAAAGTTTGATTTCCAGGAATGGGACTTAACAATGCTAAAGGAACATTTCCAAATATTTTACCCACTTCAATAGTTGTATACATTCTGCCAAATCCTCCAATATTCCAGGGTTGGGTGTATAAAGCTTGTAGTTTTTGATAGTTGAAATCGCCACCTAAAAAGTCTTTTATCCCTTTGGTATAAGCCAAGAAAAATGTTGGAAAATTTCCTTCATTGACTACCGATCGTTCCACTCCAAATTTTATTGTTTTTCTCATTGGTGTATAATTGATACTTAATTCTACTTCAGGTTGTTTTACTTCAGATTGAACAATTCCATTCTCATCAAAGTAATTTAAACTAAAAGTATCGGTGGCAGATCTCAATGTACGGTAGGAACTGGTTACCCTAAAAATAAAATTTTTGGCAGGTTCTATCTGAAACCCAGCTGTTGAAAGATTAATACGAGTAAGTTTGTCGTTCGAACCTACTGATAAAAGTGCTGAAGATGCCCTATTTCTCCCTAGAACATCTTTACTATTAGTCAAACTAGCTCCGGTTTGTTCAGTATCTCTTCGATTCCCTCCAAAAATAATTAAGCGAGATCTTTTATTTATCAACCACTTACCGGAAATTCCATATTTAACACGCTGGTCTTTAAAACCATAGGCTACAAACCCCTCAGCACGCCACATATCATTCTGACTGAAATAAGTACGCCCTCCGGTTCTAATTCGCAATCCCTCTGCCTCATTGTAACCAAAAGTTGAGAATACAGGACCATAGTCGAAATTATTCAATTCATAATATCCACTGGCAAGCATGGCACCAATATTATACAAAGATTTAAAACGCCGAACGGTCTTTAATGTGTCGAGCATTTTATAGACTCCCTTTTCATCTTTACTTAGTTCTTCCAATCGTCTGGTATCCCAAAAACTATCGGGGCGATTATAAATTTCATATTGATATGAATCTATATCTTCCTTATAAAACTTTTTCTCTTTATGAATATCAAATTCGTAGTTATCGTATAAAGTGGTTCGCTTCCCGTAAATACCCCTTGCTCCCTCTTTTTTCCTAAAACTGAAATCACTTAAAAAATAATCTCGGGTAATTAAAAAAATAGAATCATTCAGCACTTCAAATTCTTGTTCAATATAAACCTCCCGTACCCAATTTAGATTAGCACTTTTAGAGGTCTGAAGATTTATTTCCTTAATCGCCCAAGTAGTATCATTGACCCAAAAATCGCCTTTAAAAGTGAGTTCGTTTTTTCGACGTGGGTAATAGATAATATTATAACACCATTTTTTACCGATGAAAGCACTGTCCAGCAATACATAATTGTAGACATCGATTCCTGTTTTAGATAAAGGGCTGGTAAATGCCTTATCAAAAAACTTTATGTAATTATCATATACATCATATTCACTATAAAGTTCCTTTACAAAGGCTATAAGAGATTGGTTATTATCATAACCCGAGTTTTTATTTCCTTCAAGTATTTCTTTTTCTACTTTTAATAAATTATCACCATATACTTTTGAAAAAGCTTCATTTATAAAAATAGGAAGATAGGTGTTTCCTGTAATCTTGGAAGTGTCAACTAGATCAAAAACGAATTCCATTCCTTTAAAAATACGACTTTTAATGAGGGCACTATCTATAGTGTTAAGATCAAATTCAAGTTTTTCATACTTATCATACTTGTACTGTTTAAATTTTTTAACTCCGTTTTCACGACGATTTTTCCATATTTTTTTTAATATCTCTATGGCCGGATTGTTCTTTTTAGATTGTTTTCCACTAAAAACCACTACCTCATCTAATGCAGAAGCTACCTCTTCGAGAACTATATCCATATTATAGGTAGAACGTTGTGTAAGTTCGATTTCAATATTTGAAAAACCTATGAAGGAAAAAACTACAACTTGGTAAGATTTGTCACTTTCAAGATAGAAACGCCCTTCTTCATTCGAAATAGTTCCTTCATAGGAATCTTTAAAAATAACATTAGCATAGGCTATAGGCTCCCCCGAAACATCTTTAATTACACCACTTACTTTGGTTTGTGAAAAGACTAGAAAGGAGATAAAAGTGAAAATAAAAAACAAAAAATGCTTCATAGGCTGGTAATATGCTTCATAAAGATTTGGGATTAATATTAATAAAAAGGTTAAACCGAATTATTTATATAACACTTTTTTAACCGCTTTTATTACATCTTCACTATTAGGCAGCCATTGTTCTAAAAGTACGGGTGAAAAAGGTGCAGGTGTATCTGCGGTATTTATCTTTACAATTGGTGCATCCAGATAATCGAAAGCTTGATCCTGTACCATATAGGTAATCTCGGTTGCTACATTACCAAATGGCCAGGCTTCTTCTAATATTACTAAACGATTTGTTTTCTTAACGGAATCTAAAATAGTTTTGTGATCCATAGGACGTACAGTACGCAAATCTATAATTTCACAATCAATACCCTCTACAGCAAGGGTATCAGCTGCTTTGTAAGCTTCTTTAATGATTTTCCCAAAAGATACAATCGTTACATCTTTTCCTTTTCGTTTAATTTCGGCAACTCCTAAAGGTATGAGATATTCACCTTCAGGAACTTCACCCTTATCACCGTACATTTGTTCGCTCTCCATAAAAATTACAGGATCGTCATCTCGAATAGCGCTCTTTAAAAGTCCCTTAGCATCCTTAGGGTTACTTGGCACAACCACTTTAAGGCCTGGGCAATTTGCAAACCAACTTTCAAAAGATTGTGAATGAGTTGCGCCTAATTGACCTGCCGATCCAGTTGGTCCACGAAAAACTATAGGAATATTAAATTGTCCGCCGCTCATTTGTCTAAGTTTTGAAGCATTGTTTATAATTTGATCTATTCCAACCAAACAAAAATTAAAGGTCATAAATTCAATTATAGGACGGTTCCCATTCATTGCTGATCCAATACCGATACCGGAAAAACCAGTCTCTGAAATTGGTGTATCAATCACACGTTCAGCACCAAATTCTTCTAACATCCCTTTACTGGCTTTGTAGGCACCATTGTATTCAGCAACTTCCTCACCCATTAAAAAGATAGTATCGTCACGGCGCATTTCTTCACTCATCGCCTCACAAATTGCTTCTCTAAACTGAATCGTCTTCATATTATGTTTTCTCAATTTTTATTACTGAAATAATTGCTTGAAATCTACCTTTTTGGCAAGCAGGAACAAAAATACTATTATTTATATGTGGCTTGCTATTTTTTTTTAAAGATTTAATGAATTTTATTATGCGTGCATAGTATAAATTCTGAAATATATCCGTACCTTCGTAGCCCGAAAAACAGATCAAAAAAAACATCAATAATGAAAATATTAGTGTGTATAAGTCACGTCCCTGACACTACTTCTAAAATTAATTTTACTGATAACGATACTAAATTCGATACTAAAGGTGTACAATTTGTTATTAATCCTAACGATGAATTTGGATTAACACGTGCCATGTGGTTTAAAGAAAAACAAGGAGCTTCTCTACATGTTGTAAATGTGGGTGGCATAGAAACTGAGCCCACACTTCGCAAAGCTTTGGCAATTGGTGCAGATGAAGCTATACGAGTCAACTCATTTGCTATCGATGGATATTTTGTTGCAAAACAATTGGCCAATGTGGTAAAGGAAGGCAGCTATGATTTAATAATTTGTGGGCGTGAATCAATCGATTTTAACGGAGGAATGGTACCCGGAATGCTAGCTAAACTTACAGGATCAAGTTTTGTAAACAACTGCATAGGATTAGAAATTGATGGTGGTAAAGTAACTGCTATTCGTGAAATTGATGGTGGTAAAGAAATTCTAAAAACCAATTTACCACTTGTAATTGGAGGTCAAAAAGGCTTGGTACAAGAAAGCGATCTTCGTATCCCAAATATGCGCGGAATTATGCAATCCCGATCAAAACCATTCCATGTCAAAGAACCTGTTGAAACAAGTGCTAAAACTCAAATCGTTGGTTTTGAAAAACCCACAGCTAGAGAAGCTGTTAAATTAGTTGACAATGTTGAAGATTTAATCGGTTTATTACACAATGAAGCAAAAGTGATTTAGTCCTCAAACGAACCATTCTGATCTTGTTCTGGAATCATTTGAAACTAAAAAAACAATTCCTGATTCAAGTTCAGGATAAATTTTAAACAAAATTTTTATGTCAGTATTAGTATATACAGAATCTGAACAAGGAACATTTAAAAAAATCGCTTTCGAAGCTGTATCCTATGCAAAAGGAATCGCCGATATGTTTAGTACAACTGTTACAGCAGTTACGATAAATGCAGGTGATGTAGTTGAATTAGGAAAATACGGAGCTACTAAAATAGTACAAGTTTCCAACGAAAAACTAGAAAACTTTAATGCCCCAGCTTATGCTTCTATAATTGCCCAGACGGCAAAAAAAGAAGACGCACAAGTAATCGTAATATCTTCCAGTGCTAATTGTAAATTTATGGCACCTCTTTTGGCTATAGATTTGGAGGCTGGTTTCGTTCCTAATGTAACCCAACTTCCTGTGAGTACTTCTCCATTTAAAGTAAAATCGAATGTATATTCCAACAAAGCTTTTGCTTTTACCGAATATATAACCCACACTAAAATAATTGGATTAGCAAAAAACACATTCGGTTTAAAAGAGAATGAAACTTCTGTAAATACTGAAGAATTCTTACCCGAATTAATTGATGAAGTTTTTAATACTGAAGTGGTTTCTGTAGAAAAAACGACAGATAAAGTAACTATCGCAGACGCTGAGATAGTAGTATCAGGAGGTCGAGGGCTAAAAGGCCCTGAAAATTGGGGAATGATTGAAGAACTTGCTGAAACTCTTGGCGCAGCAATTGCCTGCTCAAAACCTGTTAGTGATATGGGTTGGAGACCACATAGTGAACATGTAGGACAAACGGGGAAACCCGTATCCAGTAATCTATATATAGCCATTGGTATTTCGGGAGCAATTCAACACCTGGCTGGAGTTAATGCTTCAAAAGTAAAAGTAGTTATCAATAGTGACCCTGAAGCTCCTTTCTTTAAAGCAGCTGATTATGGTATTGTAGGAGATGCTTTTGAAATTATTCCTAAACTCATTGAAAAATTAAAAGAGTTTAAAGCACAAAACGCATAATTTTTTATTAATTTGTGCCTTAATAAAAAAGCTGTTCAATTATATAACAATCCTTGATTATTAAAAATCTTTTTTGTTTTATAATTATTAAATCCTTCAGCCCTTGAATACCTTAAGATGAGTTTAATAAGACTTAGTATCAAAGGAATTTCATATAGCCAAACTCAAAATGGTGCCTATGCATTAATTTTGAGTGAAGTAGGTGGAGATCGTAAATTACCCATTGTTATTGGTGCTTTTGAAGCCCAATCTATTGCTATTGCTCTAGAAAAGGAGATTAAGCCACCCCGTCCTCTTACCCATGATCTTTTTAAAAATTTTTCAGATCGTTTTGGAATTGTAGTAAAGCAAGTTATTATTCATAAGCTTGTGGATGGAGTATTTTATTCAAGCATTATTTGTGAAAGGGATAAAATTGAAGAAATAATCGATTCCAGAACCAGTGATGCCATTGCTTTAGCATTGCGATTTAAAGCTCCAATATTCACTTATAAGAATATTCTTGACAAAGCAGGCATATATCTTAAGAACAAACCTAAGGAAAAAGATATATCAAAAAAAGCTGAGGCTGTGATAGAAGATTTAATTACAGGAGATGATAAAGAATCAGTTAAACCATTAAGTGAAGATTACAGAAATCAAACCATTAAGGAACTCAATAATATGCTTGATGAAGCGGTAACAGAAGAAGATTATGAAAAAGCTGCTAGTATTCGAGATGAAATTTCTAAAAGAGAAAAATAATATATGAGGAACTTTTTACTAATTGCAATGGTACTCTTTTTCCAAGGATTATCGTTTGGACAAAGTATTGAAAAAGAGTGGCAATTTTCAGGTGTAGAAAACGACCAAGGCGAATCACTTCATAACATCAACCCCGAAAAAGATTTTTTAACACTTTCTGAAGGCACATTTTATTATCAACTTGAAGCAAAGGATAATTTAGTTGCTTCCGGGGATTATATTTTTCAGAATAAATTATTGGTATTCTACTATGATCGACCAAATGATACTATTCGAAGATATAAAATTAAAGAACTAACAGATTCTACTCTTGTTTTTACTGAAAAAGGTGTCCACTACAAATTCAAAATAATTCCAAAAACTAATGAAGTAATTTCAACTTTAAAGGAGGATTCATCTGTTATTATTCCTAGTCAGGGCTTCACTATGAATAGCCTCTGGAGGGGTGTTTTAGGAATGTTCTCATTAATATTTATTGCCTTTCTTTTTAGTAATAATAGAAAAGCCATTAACTGGAAAACTACGGGTATTGGATTAACATTTCAATTAGTAATAGCCGTGGGTGTATTAAAAGTTTCTTTTATACAAAAGGGTTTTGAAGCAGTAGGACAAATATTTATTAATGTCTTGGATTTTACAAGATCTGGAAGTGAATTTCTTTTTAATGACCTTATGGATATCACATCCTATGGCTTCATCTTTGCTTTTCAAGTGTTACCAACTATTGTATTCTTTTCGGCTTTAACATCGGTATTATTTTACACAGGTATTATACAAAAAGTAGTAAAAGTTTTTGGTTTGTTATTATCCAAACTTTTAAAGATATCGGGTGCAGAAAGTTTAAGTGTTGCCGGTAATATCTTTCTGGGACAAACCGAAGCTCCTCTTTTAATAAAAGAGTATTTAGAAAAAATGAACAAATCTGAAATGCTTTTAGTAATGATTGGAGGAATGGCAACAGTTGCCGGTGCTGTTTTAGCGGCATATATTGGTTTCTTGGGAGGTGACGATCCTGTGTTGCGCTTACAATTCGCTAAACATTTATTAGCGGCTTCGGTCATGGCAGCTCCGGGAGCTATTGTAATTTCAAAAATACTATACCCCCAAACTGAAAAAGTAAACACAGAAATAAAAGTTTCTTCAGAAAAAATAGGCACTAACATTTTAGATGCCATTTCCAACGGAACTACCCAAGGTTTGAGATTAGCAGTGAATGTGGGTGCGATGTTGTTGGTATTTGTAGCTTTTATCGCAATGATAAATGGTATTTTAAACTGGATTGGTGGATTAACAGCGGTAAATGAATGGATAGCTACCAATACTCCTTATCCATCACTTTCTCTAGAGGCAATTTTAGGATCTGTATTTGCTCCTTTAATGTGGCTTATTGGAGTTGCTAAAGAAGATATGATGATGATGGGACAGCTTTTAGGTATTAAACTTGTAGCCAGTGAATTTGTAGGTTATATTCAATTGGCAGACTTAAAAAATATATCGAGTATTACACATTTAGGATATGAAAAGTCCATAATCATGGCAACTTATATGCTTTGTGGTTTTGCCAATTTTGCTTCAATAGGAATCCAAATTGGGGGTATCGGTTCCCTGGCTCCAGGACAACGAAAAACCTTATCTAAATTTGGAATGAGAGCATTACTGGGTGGAACTATAGCATCTTTAATTTCTGCTGCCATTGCAGGGATGATTATCGGTTAATAACTATTGACAATTTTGGTGTCTGAATTTTTAATACCAAAACACTTTTTTTTACATTGGAAATCTGAATTCGAGTAGAAATAT
>Ga0114950_10005122_pt1 | contig 10189 bp, 5 predicted proteins | sample N075metaG_FD_83503 | JGI IMG/M metagenome (GOLD analysis project Ga0114950, IMG submission 83503) | Deep subsurface microbial communities from Kermadec Trench to uncover new lineages of life (NeLLi) - N075 metaG | ecosystem: Environmental > Aquatic > Marine > Ocean trench > Sediment | place... | reverse complement strand
CTTGCGAAAGGTAGCCGGTCGAGCTCTTCAGCCAGCGCACTGATCGCCGCCCGTCGACTTCGAGAACCAGGCGTGCCCCGAAGCCCGAGCGATTGCTCTCGCGCCCCTCAAGCCGAACGGAAAGGGAAGAGTTCCCGTTGCCCGACTCGTTCCGCAGGACGATGACGCGGTCGCCGTTCTGAGTCAGTATCAGATCTTGATCTCCGTCTCTGTCGAGATCGGCTGCGACCGCTCCCCGACCTACCAGGGGTGACGCCAAACCCAGCCGCGCCGAGATGTCCTCGAACCGACCGTCACCGTCGTTGTCGAAGAGCTGCGCGGGTTGTCGGTACGAGCGCGAGGCATCGAACTTGGCGATGTTGTCGATGATGTGGCCGTTGGCGACCAGAAGGTCGAGATCGCCGTCGTTGTCGTGGTCGAAGAGGACGGTGCCGAAGCCCACCCAGGGGAGACTCGGACGACTGAGACCGGCCCTTCGGGTGCCGTCTCGCCAGAGTCGTTCTCCCAGGTTGCGGTACAGAGTGTTGGTCTCCTGGTCGAGATGGGTCAGGAAGATCTCCGGGCGGCCGTCGCCGTCGACGTCGCCGATCTCCACTCCCATGCTCGCCTCGGCTCGTCCGGAGCCGTTGGCGCCGACACCAGCGAGCAGAGCCTCCTCCTCGAAGCGACCCGACCCTTGCGCCAGGTAGAGATAGTTCAGGGTGGAATCGTTCGCGATGTAGATGTCGAGCAGTCCGTCGCCGTCGAGGTCGGCGACGGCGATGCCGAGTCCCTTGTCTTTGGTCGTGCTCAGGATTCCCGCCGCCTGGCTGACGTCGGCGAACCTGCCGGTGCCGTCGTTGCGGTAGAGGACGTCCGGGACGCCGTCGTAGACGTCGGGATGGCAGTACGAGCGCAGCCCGGTTTGGGCGTTGCCGCAGAACTTGTGCTTCGTGAAGCGGAAGTCGAGGTAGTTCACTACGTAGAGATCGAGGTCTCCGTCGCGGTCGGCATCGAAGAAGCTCGAGCCGGTGCTCCACAGCTCACCGCCGACCCCCGCCATCTCGGTCACATCCTCGAAGCTACCGTCGCCGCGATTACGGTAGAGAGTGTTGCGGCCGAAATTCGTGACGTAGAGATCGAGGTCACCGTCACCGTCGATGTCGCCGAAGCTCGCGCCCATGCCGTAGCCCGTGTCACCGACGCCCGCCGATTCGGTGACGTCTTCATAGACGCCGTCGGCCGTCTGTCGGAAGAGGCGGTTCTGCGAATCCGCTGGCTCCGTTCGCGGCGCGCCGGACGACTCGGGTAAGGGCGCACCTTGGAGGAAGTAGAGATCCAGGCGCCCGTCGCCGTCGGCATCGAAAACGACGACCCCGGATCCCATGTTCTCGGGCATGTACTTGTGACCGCTGCCGAAGTGGTGGTGGACGAAATCGACCCCGAGCTCTTCTGTGACCTCCGCGAAGTGAACCTCGAGTGCGCCGAGTGACGGAGTGATGACCAGCAAGCCGACTCCCAGCCAGCCGACAATGCGGAAGGCAGTGCAGTGCAGCATCGACATCTTGCGAACTCCTCGCCCTAGCGGGGAAGCGCTCGGTAAGCCTCCATCTGGCTCTCACTCTCCTGCTGCCGTCCCAGGCTCTCCAGAGCACCTGCGTAGCCGAGACGGAGATCGGCGCCCTCCCGTCCGAGGTCGAGGGCGCGCTGAAAGTGCTCCACAGCTTCCCCCGGCCTCTCCTGCTTGACGAGGGCCCCGGCCAGGAGCGCATGGACCTCGGCCGAGTCCTCCTCGACCGTCAGCGCTCGAAGAAGAGCCACCTCGGCCTCGGCGGGTCGACTCGAGTGCATCAGGAAGAGTCCTTCGAGGTAGTGGTACTCGACCCTTCCCGGGTGCAACTGTCGGGCACGAACCGCTGCGGTGAGCGCCTCTCGTCGTCGTGCCATGGAGAACAAGACCTTGGCTCGTATCGCGAAGGCCTGAGGCTCTTCCGGGTACGACGCGAGGATCTCATCGACCCGCTTCAGGGACTCGGCGAGGCGGTTGTCCTGGGCCAGGGTCTGGGCCTCGTTCAGGGCGATACCGAGCTCCCTGGTCCTCCGTTCGCTCGCTTCCGTTTCTTGGTTGAGTCGTTGAAACGCCTGCAGAGCGAGACCGGCCTGCTCGGAGTCGCCCAGCGCGCGGTGAGCAGTCGCCAGGTGGTATTGAACCTCAGGTGATTGCGGAAGCAGCTCCCGTGCCCGTTCGAGCTCCTCGACAGCGTTCTGCTCCCGGCCGGTTTCGACCAACAGACGGCCGAGCTCGAGATGCACTCTGCCTGGCTCGCGGATGCCAGCTGCGAGCGCCCGCCGGAACCAGTCTTCCGCTTCCCCCTGTCGATCGATGTCTTCGGCCAGGAGGAGCGCCTTGGCGAACTGCAGGACGGGCCGCGCCGGCGCCACGTTCAGCGACGCGTCGACGATCTCGAGTGCCCGTTCGGTCTGTTGTGACGCCACCAGGAGGAGAGCCAACTCTTCTGCCAGGCGGGGGTCTCGAAGGTCCGCGTCCCAGGCGTCGCCCAACCTCTCGGAAGCCTCTGCGGAGCGCCCTTCCTGCTGCAGAAGCAGTGCCTCGAAGAGACGGATGTCCACGTTGCCGGGATCGAGCTCTCTGGCTCTCGCGGCGGCGTCGAGGGCCGCCGATGGCGAGCCCAGCTCGACGAGTATTCGAGCGATCGCATACGAAGCCGAAGCGAGCCCTGGCGCAGCTTCCGCGGCCTTCCGAGCGGCGTGCAAAGCTCGCAGATTGTCTCCCTGCAGTCGGTGGCATTCGGCAAGGCCCAACCACGCCGGAGCCAGGTCCGGCGACAGCCGGGTCGCTAGCTCGAATCGGTGCTCCGCGGTCGCGGTGTCTGCGGCTTCGAGCGCGCGGAAGCCATCGTCGATCAGCTCGCGAGCGCGATCCAGGTCGCGCCGTGGCTCGGCGGTCGCGACCCCCGGTCCGGCCACGGCGGTGGCGAGCGCGAAAAGGAGGATGGCGGATTTCCGCATGAGATTCCAGAGCTCGGAGTGTGCGGCTGCGGGCCGGGAAGTCTAGCAGGAGCACTCTGGACAGGAGCCCTCACTGCGAGGGGGTGTTGTCGTACCGGACCGCCCCGCGTAGGATCTGTCTCGCGCGGGATTGCGTGGCGCCGGACAAGCAAGGTCGCCCCTTGCGAAGGAACAAAGAGAACACTGATCCGTAGTAGGGGACACTACGACGACGCAACAGACCTCATTTGCCGAACCGCTGTCACGCGCCTGGGAGCGAATGACAGGCGCCCTCTTTCGGCCCTTCTCCCTCAAGAAGTGGTTCGTTGTTGGCTTCACGGCGTGGCTCGCCGGTCTCGGATCGGGGGGTGGCGGCTATGGCTCCAATTCGTTTGGAAACCTAGGGGACAGCGACGCTTCCTCGGGAGGCGTCGGGGAGGTGTGGCAGACCATTCTTGCAAGCGGACTCTTGCTGGGCCTCGTTGCGGCCGGATGCCTCGCACTGCTCGTCGTCGTGATTGCCGTTGCCTGGGTCAGCTCTCGGGGCAAGTTCATGTTTCTCGACAACGTCGTCTACAACCGGGCGTTGGTCGTCGATCCCTGGCACAGGTTCAAGAAGCAGGGCAACTCGCTGTTCTTCTTCTACCTCGCCTTCGGTCTGTCATGCGTCCTTCTGATCGGAAGCCTTATCCTCGTAGTAGCCGGCACTGTCGGCTTGAGCGCCTGGAGCGATTTTGCTACGGGCGCTTCGATTGCGCTGGTCGTCGCCGGGGTCTGCACTCTCGGGCTGCTCGTCCTGGTGATTTCCTACGCCGCATTCTTCACCGACGCCTTTGTCGTACCGTTGATGCATCGCTACGCTCTCGGAGCCGTCGACGGTTGGCGACGCTTCCTCGGCATCTTCAGAGAGCACGTTCTCGGCTTCCTCTTCTGCGGCTTGGTGGTCATCGCCGGCGGGCTGGGAGCGCTCCTCTTGATCGTCGTCTTCGGCGTGATGACGTGCTGTCTGGGCTTCCTGCTCCTGATGATTCCCTATCTCAACAATGTGATGCTGCTGCCGATACTGATGTTCTATCGCAGCTTCACCCTCGAGTTTCTCGCTCAGTTCGATGCCGACCTGCTACCGCAAGAATCACCTCGAGACTCCCCGCCTGAGAGTCCGCTGCTGCCGCCGCCGCCCGTCGAAGTTTCGGCCTAGCCCGTGACTTGGAGTAGAGATTGAGAAGCGTGATCGGTTTGGCTGTCGGCCTGTGGCTGTCGATCGCCGGGTGCTCCGATCCTGTTTCCGAGGTCGTTGGGGAGAGCGCGGCACTCGATCTCAGCGCCTTCGAGATGGTCGACCTGTCGCACACCTACGACCAGGACACGCTCTACTGGCCCACCTCCACCGAACGCTTCGAGCACGCCGAGCTCGCCTACGGTGAGTCGGATGGCGGTTACTTTTACTCGTCGTACAGTTTCAGCTCGCCGGAGCACGGCGGCACCCACATGGATGCGCCGATCCACTTCGCCGAGGGCGGTACCACCCTGGATCGGCTTCCCCTGTCGCAGCTCGTGGTTCCGGGGGTCGTCGTTGACGTTCGCGATGCCGCGGCGCAAGACCCCGACTATCGTCTGCAGCTCGTAGACTTGCAAGCTTGGGAGGCACAACACGGAGCGGTGCCCGCGGGCTCTGCGGTCTTGTTGCTCACCGGTTGGGATCGGCGGTGGCCGGACACCCTGCGGTATCTCGGCGACGACAGCCCGGGCGATGCCTCCAGCCTGCACTTCCCCGCGTTCGGTGAAGCCGCAGCACGGTTTCTCGTCGAAGAGCGTTCTGTAGGACTGCTCGGAGTCGACACGGCGAGCATCGACTACGGTCCATCGACAGACTTCATGGTTCACCAGATCGTCAACGGAGCTGGCGTCGCTGCCCTCGAGAACCTCACCGGCCTCGACCGGCTTCCTCCCACCGGTGCCTGGCTCATCGCCTTGCCGATGAAGATCGGTGGTGGGTCCGGCGGCCCGGTACGCGCAATCGCCCTGCTCCCCTAGTCGACTCTGCGAGCGATTCCGTCTTCGACGAGGCGGCTCCTCAGGGATTCGAGTGGGGAGAGAAAAAGAAGTTTTGTTCGCTTCGCGCCTACGAGTCGTGGTGCGTTGTAGGTAGGGGCCTGGTTGTCGAGCTGGCGAAGGAAGGAGGGGAGAGGTGAGGCGTAGTGGGCTCTCGTCTTTCGAGTCTGCCGCACCGAACCAGAAACACTCGGACAAGCCGAAGAGAAGACCACCGCCGCGCTCCCTCCCCTCCGGCTCTCCATATACCTGCCTCGTCAAGGTCTGTTCCTACAACGCACCACGCCTCGTAGTCGCGAAGCGCACAAACCTTCTTTTCCTTTTTCTCTTCTTCCGGACTCCGGAGGCCCGAAGAGCGGAAAGGCTCCCGAAAGTGCTTGCGGCTAGACTATAGTTCGTGCAGCGGTTCTGACCGTCCGCTCTTCCCTTCACCTCGCTCTGAGGGCCAACCATGCGCCTACGAATTCCTCTTCTCTTTGCACTCTCCGGTGCGGCCTTGGCCGTTTCGTCGCTTTCGGCCCACACTCGGATTACGACCGATCTCAGCTTCAGCGTGGACGTGCGACCGATTCTTCGCAAGCACTGCATGGGTTGTCACAACCCGGCGGGACCGGCGCCCAGCTACGTCGACCTGACGACCTACGGCACCGACCGTGCACCGGGCGCCAGGGCCTGGGCGACGGCGATCGAAGAGGAGATTCTGATGGGCCGGATGCCTCCCTGGCAGGCGGATCCGCGCTTCGATCGCTTCGCCAACAGCCGGCGGATGACGCAGGAGGAGATCGACATCGTGGTCGGCTGGGTTCAGGGCGGTGCGCCGCAGGGACCCCGGAGGAACCTGCCTCCTCCTGCGGGTTTCGACGGGGAGAGCTGGCAGCTCGGGGAGCCGGACCTCGTCATCGAGGCGCCCGAGAGCTTTTCTCTTGCCGCCGACGTACTCGAGGGCTCGACGTCGTTCGTGATCGAGCCCGAGATCCTCGAGGATGGCTGGATCACGGGCTTGGAGTTTCGTCCGCAGAACCCGGGCACCGTCTACCGGATGGCCGTGTGGATTCACGATCCGCCGGGCGCTTCCCCCGAGAGTCTCGAGGTCGAGATTCAAGTCCCCTACGACCCGTTTCGCGATGAGGACGAGCCGGAGCCGACGCGGATGCGCGCGCTCCGCCTGGGCCCACACTTCCTCGGTCAGTACCTGCGGGGCGATTCGCCGGTTCTCTTTCCGGAGGAGATGGGACGCCGGCTGCGCCAGGGGTCTTCCATCGAAGTACACATCGACTATCGACGCCGCGAGATCGACGGCAGTGGCGTTGACTTGGAGGACCGCTCGAAGTTGGGGCTCTTCCTTTCGCAGGAGGTCGACGAGGTCGACTTGATTCTGGAGAGCGACTCTTTCGGCGACGACCACCTGGTGCTCAAAGGCAAGAAGGCTCGCAAACCGGTGGAAGCGGCTTTCAGGATTCGTGAAGACTCACGCATCGTGGGCCTGTCACCGCACCTTGGCACCAAGCTCCAGAGCCTCGAGGTTCGGGCTATCTATCCCGATCAGCGCTCGGAGCTACTCCTCCTGATCTCCGACTACGACCCTGAGTGGCCCGCCTCGTACCAACTTCTCGAGCCGCTCACAGCACCGGCCGGCACGGTGGTGGAAATGGTCGGGACCTTCGACATTGGCGACTCCAAGGGGCCGGTCGAACAGCCGTTCTCGATGCTGGTGACCTACGCCGTCGACGATCACCTGGTTCTGCCCGAGCCAACCAAGACCCCCCGCCGAGCCCAGTCGAGCGGCGGAATGTTGCTTCTCGATACCTTCGGCGAGGGTGGAGGCCCAGGTAGTCTTCTGGCCCAGGGTGGTGCGCCAGTCGATCCGAGAGCGGCCGCGCACATGGACCATAGCCCTCCGCACGGCGGTCAGTTCTTCATGGCGGCCAACGCGTACCACCATCTCGAAGGAACGTTACCTGCCGCGGGGAAGTTCCGGCTCTACGTCTACGACGACTTCAAGAAGCCTCTCGACCCTCGCAACTTTGCCGGCCGGGTCGTTTTCGAGACCTTCAACGAGGAGAAGAAGGAGTGGCTCGAGACCTCGTATCCTCTGATTCCTGGCGAGCCCGGCATCGAGTACATGACGGCCGATCTTCCGCCTTCGACGCCGAGTGCGAAAGAGCCGAGCGAGTTCTTCGCCTCGGTGTGGCTGGCCGGAGAAGAGGTGCGCTACGACTTCTACTTCGAGGAACTGTCGAAGGAGCCTGATCCAGTGGAGCTGGCGAAGTACGCGGCTACCGGCGCCCACAGCCACCTACGGCCGCCGCTCGACATCCCCGAGACCGCCGGCGAGATCGTAGACGGCATCAAGGAGCGCACCGAGATTCTCTTCGGACTGATCGAAGGGCAGACCTGGCTGGCGCTTCACATCCCGGCGTTGGAGGCCCGAGACCTCGCCGAGGCGCTGCTCGAGAGGCTCGACGGGCTATCGGCTCGCAACGCGGGTGTGGTCCGCCAGGCCGCTGGTCGTGTGATGCAGGCTGCCTGGGACCTCGATCGCGCCGGCGACCTCGAAGACGCCGGGCGGGCGACCGTGGTCTTCGACCGCTTCGAGAAATCGGCCAAGGCGATCAGCGCCGCGTTCCAACAGTGACCAGCTCCCATCCGGCAGTATCGCTGCAAGTCGATCACCTCGTTGTCGCGACCTCTGATCTCGAGTCGGCGGTCGACGAGCTCGCGCAGCGTCTCGGCGTGCGTGCATCGCCGGGTGGCTCTCACCCCGGAATCGCGACGCGCAACTGTCTACTGTCGTTCGGCGACGCTGCGTACCTCGAAGTGATCGGCCCCGATCCGGAGCAGACGCCGCCCGACTTCCCGCGACCCTTCGGTATCGACGATCTCACGGCTCCTCGTCTCGTCACGTGGGCGATCGGTGAGCCTGATCTCGAAGGGCGAATCGCCACGGCCCGCGCGGCCGGCTATGACCCAGGCGAGATCCTGCCGCTCTCTCGTCAATCTCCGGGCGGGCTCATCGAGTGGCGCCTCACACGACGAGCCGAGTACGGGGGCGGTGGCCTCGTGCCCTTCCTCATCGATTGGGGTACGACCCCGAGCCCGGCGCTTTCCGCACAGAAGGGCTGCACGCTCGTCGATCTACGCGGCGAGCATCCCGACCCCGCCGAGGTTCAGCGCATGCTCGCGGCGCTGGGCGTCGCGATGGAGGTCACCGAGGGCGAAGCCCCCGCTCTCGTCGCCACACTCGCTACGCCGAATGGTGAGATCGAGATCCGGTGAGGGGATGAGGGGCGAGCTCTCGTCGACGAGGAGCTGAGGCTCCGACGCGCCGAACGACCGGGCTGGCGCTTTCTCGACGGGCTCTGCCCCGTTGCCGGTCTCTCGAGCTGAGTGCTACGCTCGGCTCAGTGCCTGACAGACGCCTTGCGAACGCAGCTACCGTGATGGTTCTCGGTGCGGCCCTGGTGGCGCTGACGCCCGCGCCGGCGACCGCACAACACGGAGCGCGCAACGGTGAGTGGCGAACCCACGGTGGCGACAGCGGCTTCACTCGATACTCGGATCTGGCTCAGATCGACGCGAGCAATGTCTCCAGGCTGACGGTGGCATGGGAGTCGGTCTCGGCCGACGCTCCGATCCTCGCTGAGAACCCGCAGATGGGCGCTACCAATTTCGAGGGCGTGCCGCTGATGGTCGACGGTGTGCTCTACGGAACCACCGCTCTCAGCCAGGCCTTCGCCCTGGATGCCGAGACCGGTCGTACGCTGTGGGTCTACGATCCGCAGTCCTACGACGTCACGGCGAGGTCGAGAGGTGGGCTCGGATTGGTCAATCGAGGTCCCGCCTACTGGACCGATGGCGAGGAAGAGCGGCTCTTCTTCGGCACGCTCGACGCGCGGCTGATCGCTCTCGATCCGAAGAGCGGCCGACCAGTGACGAGCTTCGCGGACGACGGTCACCTCGATGCTCGCCAGGGCATTCCGCGAATCACCAGTCCGCGCCAGTTCACTCTGACCTCTGCGCCGACGGTCTGCGGCGACGTAGTGACCATCGGGGCGAGGATCCCGGACGGCGCTACCAAGAAGTCGATGCCGCCCGGCTACATCCGCGGTTGGGACGTGCGCACCGGTGAAACGCTGTGGACCTTCCACTCGGTGCCGCTCGAGGGTGAGCCGGGCAACGAGACCTGGGAGAACGGTTCCTGGGAGTACACCGGAAACACCAACGTGTGGTCGACGATCAGCTGTGACGAAGAGCTCGGCATTTTCTATCTTCCCTTCGGCACTCCCACCAACGACTTCTATGGCGGCGATCGCCATGGCGACAATCTCTACGCGGAGAGCCTCGTCGCCTTGCAAGCGGAGACCGGCGAAGTGTTGTGGCACTTCCAGGCTGTACACCACGGCCTCTGGGACTACGATCTGCCGACGCCGCCGATCCTGGTCGATATCACTGTCGAGGGCAAAGCGATCAAGGCCCTCGCCCAGGTAACCAAGCACGGCTTCACGTTCGTCTTCGATCGCGCCACCGGCGAGCCTGTGTGGCCGATCGAAGAACGCGCCGTCCCGCAAACCGACGTGCCTGGAGAGAAGACCTCACCGACCCAGCCCTTCCCCACCAAGCCGCCGCCCTTCGAGCGCCAGGGGATCACGGTCGACGATCTGATCGACTTCACTCCCGAGCTGCGCGCCGAAGCCGTGGCCATGCTCGACGACTACGTCCATGGCCCGCTCTTCAACCCGCCCTCGATCCAAGGGACTCTCCTGTTGCCGAGCTATGGTGGCGGCGCCAACTGGCCGGGCGCGTCGGTCGATCCCGAGACCGGTTGGCTCTACATCCCGTCGATGACTCGTTTGTTGCAGATGAAGCTGATTCAGCCCGACCCGAGTCGCTCTGACTTCGCCTACGTTCGCTCAGGGAGCCAGGTCGAGGGACCGCAGGGGCTTCCTCTGATCAAGCCGCCTTACGGGCGGGTGACTGCTGTCGATCTGAATCGCGGCGAGACAGTGTGGATGGTGACCAACGGTGGCGACGGGCCCCGCGACCATCCGGCTCTGAAGCATCTGAACCTGCCGCCGCTGGGCACTCCTACCCGGGCCGCGGTGTTGGTCACCAAGACGCTCCTCTTCGTTACCGAGGGCTCCGGGCGCAG
>Ga0114950_10005121_pt1 | contig 10189 bp, 9 predicted proteins | sample N075metaG_FD_83503 | JGI IMG/M metagenome (GOLD analysis project Ga0114950, IMG submission 83503) | Deep subsurface microbial communities from Kermadec Trench to uncover new lineages of life (NeLLi) - N075 metaG | ecosystem: Environmental > Aquatic > Marine > Ocean trench > Sediment | place... | reverse complement strand
GCCGCGATAGACCGCTTCCGTCATGGGAATGCGAATTCGCACCTGGCTGGCCGAAATTCGCGTCAGTTCGACGTCGATGCGGCCACGCTCGACTTCTCCGGCCTCTTTGATGTAGCGCAAAATCCTGTCCTGGCGATTGCCCGCTGCCTGCATACGGCCATTCCTGACGGTTTGCGGCGTGAACACGTAGGGGAGACCGAACCGCCCGAGGTAATTTTCCTGACGCTTGGTGTAGGAGGGTTTGGCGAACGGGTCGGCCCAGCCGATATAGTCCCAATAGCCGACATGAAAACTCAGCGCCAGCACATCGTCGCGCTTGGTCAGCTCGCCCAGAAACGCATCGGCCGTTGGGCACAACGGGCAGCCCTGCGAGGTGAACAGTTCGACCACCGTCAGGCGCTCGCCGGCGCTTGCCGGCGCGGCCATCAATGCAGCCAGCGGCAAACCGGCGGCCAAAACAAGCCAGCGCAATATCAGAAACGGATAAGCAAGCGTCGTCATCGCACCAACTATGAGATGCCGGGGCTTCACACGCCAATCAATTGACAGTGACAAACACCGCTACGCGGCGGCCTCCAGCATATTGCGCAGCACGTACTGCAGGATACCGCCATGGCGGAAATATTCGACCTCGTCGAGCGTATCGATGCGGCACAACAGCGATATCTCGCGCACCGCGCCGTCGGCGTAGGTGATCTTGCACGCCACATCCATACGCGGCGTGATGCCGCCCTCGATGCCGGTAAGGTCGATTATTTCAGTGCCGTCGAGGCCGAGTTGCTTGCGGTCCAACCCGTCCTTGAACTGCAGCGGCAACACGCCCATGCCCACCAGATTCGACCGGTGGATGCGCTCAAAGCTTTCGACGATCACCGCCTTGACCCCAAGCAGGCGCGTTCCCTTGGCCGCCCAGTCGCGGCTCGACCCGGTGCCGTATTCCTTGCCGCCGACAATCACCAGCGGAACGCCGTCGGCCTGATACCGCACCGCGGCGTCGTACACCGACATCTGCTCGCCCGACGGCTGATGGACCGTGACCCCGCCCTCGGTGCCCGGCGCCATTTCGTTGCGGATGCGGATGTTGGCGAAGGTGCCGCGCATCATTACTTCGTGATTGCCGCGCCGCGATCCAAACGAATTGAAGTCGACCGGGCGCACCTGATGCATCTTGAGATAATCACCCGCCGGACCGTCTTCCTTGATCGAGCCCGCCGGCGAAATATGGTCGGTGGTCACGCTGTCGGCCAAGATCATCAGTGGTCGGGCGCCGACGACATCGCTAACCGCGTCGGGTTCGGGCGACATATCCTCGAAAAAGCTGGGATGGCGGACATAGGTCGAGCCATCGTTCCACTCATAGGTCAGACCCGTGGCGGTCTTGATATTCTGCCACATTGGATCGCCGGCGAAGACATTGTCGTAGCGTTTGAGGAACATTTCCGGCGTCAGCACGTTTTCCACAACCTCGGAAATCTCGGCGTTCGACGGCCAGATATCCTTGAGAAACACATCGTTGCCGTCGCCGTCCTGACCCAGCGCGTCGTTGTAGATATCGACCTTCATCGAACCGGCCAGCGCATAGGCCACGACCAGCGGCGGCGACGCCAGATAGTTCAGCTTGGTCAGCGGATGCACGCGGCCCTCGAAGTTCCGGTTGCCCGACAGCACCGCGCCAACGCCGATATCGCCACCGACGACGGCGTCATGGATCGCCGGGTCGAGCGGGCCCGAATTGCCGATGCAGGACGTACAGCCGTAGCCGACCAGAGCGAACCCCAGTGCGTCGAGCGAATCCTGCAACCCGGCCGCCTCAAGATAATCGGTCACCACCTGGCTGCCCGGCGCCAGAGATGTCTTCACCCACGGCTTGCGGGTGAGGCCCTTTTCGCGCGCCTTCTGGGCCACCAGACCGGCGGCGACCATCACCGACGGGTTCGAGGTATTGGTGCAACTGGTGATGGCGGCGATCACAATGTCACCGGGGTCGATGGAATAATCCGCGCCCGCGACCGGGGTGGCCGTGCCGGCGCCCATATCGGCCAGGGCCTGCTTGGCGCTGGCGACCATGCCCGATAAGGCGACGCGGTCTTGCGGGCGCTTGGGTCCGGCGAGCGACGGCTCGACGGTCGATATGTCGAGTTCGAGCGTATCGGTGAACAAGGGCTCGGGCGTATCCTTGTCGCGCCACATGCCCTGCGCCTTGGCATAGGCCTCGATCAGAGCGAGCTGCTCATCGGGCCGTCCGGTGAAACGCATATAGTGCATGGTCTCGCTATCGACCGGGAAGATGCCGCAGGTGGCGCCATATTCCGGCGCCATGTTGGAGATGGTGGCCCGGTCGGCGAGGGACAGATGGTCGAGACCGTCGCCATAAAATTCGACGAATTTTCCGACCACACCCTTCTGGCGCAGCATCTGGGTAACGGTCAGCACCAGGTCGGTCGCCGTCATGCCCTCTTTCAAAGCGCCGGTCATCTTGAAGCCGACGACTTCCGGCACCAGCATCGACACCGGCTGGCCCAGCATCGCCGCCTCGGCCTCGATGCCGCCGACGCCCCAGCCCAGAACGCCCAGCCCGTTGATCATCGTGGTGTGGCTATCGGTGCCGATCACCGTGTCGGGATAGGCGATGGTGACGCCGTCGATTTCGTCCGTCCACACGATCCGCGCCAGATATTCCAGATTAACCTGGTGACAGATGCCGGTGCCCGGCGGCACCACGCGGAAATTATCGAATGCCGCCTGACCCCACCGCAGAAATTCGTAGCGTTCTCTGTTGCGTTCGAATTCCAGTTCGACGTTTTTGCCGAACGCGTCCTTATCGCCAAAATGATCGACCATGACCGAGTGATCGATCACCAGATCGACCGGCAACAACGGATTTATCAGCCGCGGGTCGCTATTGAGCTTCTGCACCGCCTCGCGCATGGCCGCCAAATCAACCACCGCGGGCACGCCGGTAAAATCCTGCAGCAGCACCCGCGCCGGCCGGTAGGCGATCTCGCGGCTCGATTTGCGCTCTTTCTGCCAATCGACGATAGCCTGGACATCGTCCACCGTGACCGTGCCGCCATCTTCGTAGCGCAGCAGGTTTTCCAGCAGAACTTTAAGCGAATAGGGAAGCCGTGAGATATCGCCAAACTTCGCCGCCGCTTCGGCCAAACTGAAATAGTCGTATTTGACGCCACCGACATCGAGCGTGCGGCGGGTCTTCAGGCTGTCTTGGCCGGTCGTGGACATCGGCGGACTCCTTCCTCATCTGCCGGCGCATCCGCCGGAATGTATTTGTTTTGGACGGCCTGACGGATGGGCGGCGACCCAGTGGCGTCAGATTTCGTCTTTATATATGCCAAAGGCGATCACCCGCCAAGCAGGCGCCGGCAATGTGGATGAACACCATGAATTGCAGCAACGACCCGAACGCCTCGTGCAGGTCGGATACGGCGCGCGCCGCGCCGCCGCCCAGTGAAAGGCGCGCGTCGGTAGATCCCAAACAATGATCGATCTCATGGGCGATCTCATGGCGGTTTTCGCAATTTACAATTGTGCGGAGTCTAAACCGCACCCATCGGTACCCGTTGGGCAATGTGATCTGCCAGACGGTCGGCGGCCGGCGAGCGGCCACGTGGCGAGCGCAGCAGGGCGATATCGACGGACGGCAGTACCGGAAAGCCCTCGTCGGGAGAGAGTTCGCGCAAACCCGCAGGCAGGCAGCTGCGCGCCATCGCCGTCACCGCCAGACCGGCCAGCGACGCGGTGACAAGACCGGCGTAGGATTCGCTGGAATAGGCGATGCGATAGGCGCGCTTGGCCTTATCGAGCGCCGCCAACGCCGATTCGCGAAACACGCAGCCCGGCTCGAACACGGCGAGCGGCAATGGCTCGCGCTCGTGCACCATGTGCCGGATAGAAGTCGCCCACACGATGGGTTCGCGGCGAATAACCTTACCTCCTTTCAGCCACGGCCCCGATGTCAGCAGCGCAACATCCACCTCGCCCTTGTCGAAGGCGGCGGAAATCTTGCTGCTAACCTCGCACCGCATCTCGACCTCGACATTGGGATGGGTCTCGGCGAAGTCCGACAGCACCTGCGGTAAAAATCCGGCGGCATAGTCGTCGGGCGTACCGATTTTTACCAACCCGGAGATCTCGGGCTGGGACACCGCTGCCAACGCCTCGTCATGCAGATTGAGGATGCGCCGCGCATATTCGACCAGCGCTTCGCCCTCGCGGGTCAGCCGGGTCTGCTTGCGGCCGCGCTCCAGCAGGGGTTTGCCAACGGTCTCTTCGAGCCGCTTGATCTGCATGCTCACGGCCGACTGGGTGCGGTGCATCTGGGCCGCGGCGCGGGTGAAACTGCCGGTTTCCGAGACCGCCACCAGGGTGCGCAGCAGCGGGGTTTCGAGGGTCATAACCATGGGTTCTATGTATCAAATATTTTGATGAAAGTCATTAATATTATTCGTTTGATTGATTTCAAGCCTAATCCCATCTTCCGCATGCAAGCGTGCACACAGGAGTTCAAGCGATGACGCAATTAATCAATCAACTGGCATCCTTTTCACGGGGCGGCATCTTTTCCCGCCTGCGGGATCGCCTCAACGCCACCATTGCCGGACGCACATGGTCCATTGGCGCGCCCGCGCGAACCCCGAAATTCATAACTTTAACGGTTCGAACACCCTGCTTGGTCCGTTGCTGACCGCGGTGCGCAGACGCCGCATCCGCCAGCGCTGGGAACGCGATCTGCGGGCGCTGGACGACCGGCAATTGCGCGATATCGGTATTTCACGCGCCAACGCCGAGCGCACCATCAAACGGATCAGGTTCTGAATCTAAGCAGCCAACCGCCGCAGAAATCACAATTCCGCCGCAAAAACACCCAACTGTCGCCTAATCGCGCAACCACATTGAACCTACCGGTCGTGTCGATTCCATCGGGCGCGGCCGGCCAGCCTCCGACATCCGGTCCTCCCCCAAGGGCCGGTGTGGATCCAGGGCCTAAGGCCGCCGGTTACCCCCAACCGGCGGCCTTTTTTTAGCATCGATCGCGGCCATACTTCCTCTCGGCAGCGACTCCGGCGTCTGCTACCTTCGCGCCGCGGCGGCGCTAGGCCGATGCGGACAAGCGGGGGACGATGCAGGGTTTGACGGTGAAAGGGCTGGACTGCGTACGCGGCGAACGACTGGTGTTCGCCGGGGTCGCGCTCGCCGTCAATCCGGGACGCGCCCTGTTGCTGTCGGGCGCCAATGGCAGCGGCAAATCCAGCCTGCTGCGAATTCTGGCGGGATTGCTGCAACCGGCCGCCGGCACGCTGGCCTGGGAAGGTGAAGACATCGCCACCGACAGCGAAGCCCACCGCCGGCGGATCGCCTATGTCGGCCACGCCGACCCGGTAAAACCGGGTCTCACGGTGTGCGAAAACCTGGAATTCTGGGCCCGCCTCTACGGTTTCGAGCCGGGGATCGAACCGGCGCTCTATCAATTCGGCATCGAGCATCTTGCCGACCTGCCGGCGCGCTACCTGTCGGCGGGCCAGCGCCGGCGGCTCACCCTGGCGCGACTGGCCGCCGGTCAGAACTCGCCCGCCGGGCCGCCGCTGTGGCTGCTCGACGAACCGGCGGCGGGCCTCGACCCCGACGCCGTCGCCATGCTCGCCAACTCGATCCTCGCCCATCTGGCCAACGAAGGCGTCGCGGTTATCGCCAGCCATGGCGGACGCCTCGACGAGGCGCTCGACGGACATACCAGCCGGCTGGTGTTACAGGACGACGCGCCATGATCAGGCTGCTGCTGCTCATACGCCGCGAGTTGAAACTGGCGTTCCGCGGGGGCACCGACGCGGCGATGGCGGTGGTGTTTTTTATTCTCGCCGCGACCCTGTTTCCGTTCGGCATCGGCCCCGATATCGAGGTGTTGCCGCGCATCGGCGGCGGTGTCATCTGGGTCGTCGCCCTGCTGGCGTCGATGCTGAGCCTCGAGCGCATGTTCAGCGCCGACTATGAGGATGGCAGCCTCGAGCAATTCGTCCTGTCGCCGCTGCCGATGGGAATGGTCGCCCTGGCCAAAATGATTTCCCACTGGCTGACGACAGGCGTGCTGCTGCTCGCCGCCGCGCCGGTGTTGGCGGTATTCTATAATTTGCCCAGCACCGCCTTCGTGCCGCTGATCGTGTCGATGCTGCTCGGCACCCCGACCCTTAGCCTGATCGGCGCCATCGGCGCCGCCTTGACCCTGGGGGCGCGGCGCAGCGGGGTCTTGATATCCCTGCTCGTGCTACCACTCTACATCCCGGTGTTGATTTTCGGCTCCCTCGTCGTCGACAGCGCGCTGGCCGGCCGCGAGTACGGCAGCCTGCTCATGGTGCTGGGCGGCTTCCTGCTCGTCGCCCTGGCCACCGCGCCCTGGGCGACGGCGGCTGCATTGCGCCAAGCGATCGATTAGTCTGAGATAGCGTCAAAGAAAAGAGTCGGCCCGTGTTGCACCGTTTCGCCAATCCCAACCGATTTTCACGCCTGGCGGCGGCGATACTGCCGTGGTCCGCCGCCGGCACGGTCGTCCTGTTCTCCTCCGGTTTGTATTTCGTCCTGTTCGCCTCGCCTGCCGACTATCAGCAGGGAGACAGCGTGCGCATCATGTACGTGCACGTTCCGGCGGCCTGGATCGCGCTGGCATGTTATTCGTTTATCGCCGCCGCCAGCGGCGTATCCCTGATCTGGAAGCACCCGCTGGCCGACGTCGCGGCGCGCTCGGCAGCCCCCCTGGGCGCCGGTTTCACCGTGATCGTGCTGGCCACCGGCAGCCTCTGGGGCAAAACCACCTGGGGCACCTGGTGGGTGTGGGACGCGCGGCTGACCTCGGTGCTGGTGTTGCTGTTTCTCTATTTGGGCCATATCGCCCTGACCAACGCTTTCGACAATCCGGCGCGCGGCGCCAAGGCGGCGGCGATCCTGGCGCTGGTCGGCTTCGTCAACATCCCGATCATCAAGTTCTCGGTCGACTGGTGGAACACGTTGCACCAGCCGGCCAGCCTGGTCCGCCTCGACGGGCCGGCAATCGACCCTTCGATGCTGACGCCGCTGCTGCTGATGGGTGTCGCCTTCACGTTTTATTTCGTCACCATGTTGCTGGTGCGCATGCGCGCCGACCTGGCCGCCCGCAAGGCGCGCGCCCTACGCCTCAGCGCGCCGGGGTAGCGCCTCCGTATTCCATCAAGTCGGTTCAAGTATGCGCGAGGGTGCCTTCCCGCGCGCATGCGGTATGCCACAATGACGTTTAATCACGATGGTCTCCCAAAACAAAAGCCCGGAACAACGGGCCTGAATTCGTCAAATGTCTGGAGACCAAGAATGAAAAATCTAACAACCCTGCTTCTCGCCGGAGCGTTCGTCGTCGCTGCGGCGGCCGGCGCCACCGCTCAATCCAAGCCGCCCTTCGGCGGCGCCGACGATGCCGCCTTCGCCGAACAATTGTGGGCGGCCATGGCCGAGGCCCGTCTGGTCGGCCCCAATGCCCTGAAGACGACAACCTACCAGGGCGGCACCGGCTTGCACGCCACCACCCTGACGTTACTGCAAGGAATGGTTTCGGTCGGCGACAATACCGGCCTCGCCATCGTCAAAAACAATTTCCGCGGCGCCGAAGGCAAGGACGTCACCGACGCCGATATCATCGAACGACCGCAGGACTTTGGCGGGCCGACCACGGTGATGTACCAGCGCAAAGGCTATGACCCCGACAATCAGAATTGGTTCTGGGCCGTTTACTTGCCAACCGGAAAAATCGTCGTCAACCCCAAGGGTATGACCATGGCCGGCCGAATTGTCGGCGGCGGCGCCATGGCGGACGCACCCTTTAATTGCGTGGCTTGCCACCAGGGCGCGCCGGGCAACGACATGGTCTTCGTGCACAACGCGGTGCCGGAAATTAAATAGGCCGGACGACGGCACACTCACCGGGCGGCCCGGCACGCCGCCCGGTGAACCCCTCAGGAGGGACCCTCCCATGAAGCGAGTATTCCTGGCTCTGGTTTTTGCTCTGGCGGCGAGCGCCGCGAACGCTGAAAACCCCGCCCAGGTGGCCAGCCTCAAGCAGACGATGGCCTGTGCCGGTTGCGATCTTGCCGGCGCCCATCTCAGGGTCGCGCGTCTGGCCGGAGCCGATCTGGCGGGCGCCAATTTGTCGGGAGCCGATTTGATTTCCGCCGATCTGGGCCGCACCGATCTGACCGGCGCCAATCTGGCCAACGCCAACCTGATCCGCGCCAACCTGGTCGGCGCAACGCTGACGGGCACCCGGTTCGACGGCGCACTCCTGACCCGAACCCACATCGAAGACACCGATTTGACTGGCGCCATCGGCCTCACCCAGGCACAACTACGATTGGCCTGTGGCAACGCCAACACGAAGCTTCCCGCGGGTCTGTCGGTCAAACCCTGCCTCGAAGGCGAACTCTAGAACTTCGCCCGCGATAATTTGACTAAGTTGCGGTGGGATTGGGCGGCCTATTCCTCTAAAAATCCTATATATCTGCCCATAAGTACTGACTTATGTCAGAATCGCCCGGAGAGTGACGGGATAGAATAGGACTTGGCGGCTGTTTCGCCACTGTCCCAGCAGAGCCGAAACCGTGGAAAATATTACGATTTTTCTCAACATGGGCGGATACGCCGCTTTTGTCTGGCCGGCGCTGGGGCTGACCGCCGCTATTCTGATTGCCATGGCGGTCACCAGCACGCGCCAACTATGGGCTAGCGAGGCCGCGCTGCGAACGGCCGAGACGACCAGCGGCCGGCGGCGGCGGTCGGGTAATGGGGGCGGCGGCCAGTGAAGCGCAAGCACAAACGATTGCTGCTGGTCCTGGGGTCGCTCGGGCTCGTCGGCGCCGGCGCGGCGCTGGTGTTGACGGCGGTGGAGGACAGTTTGGTGTTTTTCTATACCCCTGCCGACCTGACCGAACGGGCTGTCGACCCGGGCCAGAAGTTTCGGCTCGGCGGCCTGGTCGAAGCCGGCAGCGTGCAACAAAACGGCACGACGACGCGGTTCCGCGTCACCGATCTCACCGCCACCGTCGCGGTCAGTTTTACCGGGGTTCTGCCCGACTTGTTTCGCGAAGGCCAAGGCGTGGTCGCCGAGGGCAGTCTCGGGCCCGATGGCGCGTTCACGGCCACCCAGGTGCTCGCCAAGCACGACGAAACCTATATGCCCAAGGAAGTCGCCGAAGCGCTGAAGAATTCAGGCCGCTGGCAAGACGGAGCCCCGGCGCGATGATGTCGCCGTCCTCGATGTACCGAACCGACCTCATGGCTCACTTGTCGAAGTATGGGGTGGCCCTCGTCCTTCGACAGGCTCAGGATGAGGGGTTGGTGGCAGCGGAGACCCCGCGATGATCGCTGAAATTGGCCAGTTCGTCCTCGTTCTGGCGCTGGTCTTGGCGGCGGTTCAGGCCGTCGTGCCGATGGTCGGGGCGGCGTGCGGCGACGCCGCGTTGATGGCCTTTGGCAGCCGCGTGGCGGTCGCCCAGGCGGCCCTGCTGGCGATCGCCTTCGCGGCGCTGACCTACGGCTTCGTGGTCTCCGACTTTTCGCTGGCGGTGGTGTACCAGAACAGCCATTCGCTGAAGCCGATGCTCTATAAAGTGAGCGGCGTGTGGGGCAACCACGAAGGCTCGATGCTGATGTGGGTGTTGATCCTGGCGGTCTTCGGCGCCGCCGTGGCGCTGTTCGGGCGCAACCTTCCGCCGCCCCTGAAGGCGCGGGTGTTGAGTATTCAGGCGATGATCGGCGTCGCCTTTTTGGCGTTCATCGTCTTCACCTCGAACCCCTTTCTGCGCCTCGATCCGGCGCCGCTCGACGGCACCGGCCTCAACCCGTTGCTGCAGGACCCCGGCCTCGCCTTCCATCCGCCGCTGCTCTATCTGGGCTATGTCGGTTTCTCGATGGCCTTTTCGTTCGCCGTCGCCGCCCTGATCGAGGGGCGCGTCGACGCCGCCTGGGGACGCTGGGTGCGGCCGTGGACTCTGGCGGCGTGGATATTTCTCACCGCCGGGATCGCCCTGGGCAGTTGGTGGGCCTATTACGAACTGGGTTGGGGCGGCTGGTGGTTTTGGGACCCGGTGGAGAATGCCAGCTTCATGCCGTGGCTGCTCGGCACCGCCCTGCTGCATTCGTCGATCGTCGTGGAAAAACG
>Ga0114950_10005118_pt1 | contig 10193 bp, 8 predicted proteins | sample N075metaG_FD_83503 | JGI IMG/M metagenome (GOLD analysis project Ga0114950, IMG submission 83503) | Deep subsurface microbial communities from Kermadec Trench to uncover new lineages of life (NeLLi) - N075 metaG | ecosystem: Environmental > Aquatic > Marine > Ocean trench > Sediment | place... | reverse complement strand
GAATACTGGCCGTTCCAACGCCGTGGGCCAGTATCTCTTTGCCCGAAGGTAGGAAACCGCCGCTCAGCAGTGCGGTCGCCACCGAGTGGGTCCGGCGAATCAGCGCAAGCTGTTCGTCGCGATATCCAGCGCGTTGCATCGCGTTGTAGAGCTGGAGAACGTTCTGGGCGAAGCGCATGGGATAACCCTACCAGAAAGCCGCTACTACCTTCTAAAACTCGACTCCAATTTTCGGGCCGATCCTACGGCCGAGATGCATCCACAGACGGCGGCGTGAAACCGCGATTGCCTAACGTGGTAGCCAGGTAATCACTCAACAAATCCGCGATCACCTCGTGTCCGGCCGGGCTCCAATGGTCGTCGTACGTGCGGATCCCCGCCTCATGTCGGGCGCGCAGTGCGGCGTGCGGATCGATCAACGTTATCTCCAGCTCCGCGCAGGTTCGCTCCATGAAGCGATACCAACTGTCCTCCGGTTCGAGATGCCCGTTCACTACCGCGGGCTCTTCGGGGACGAACAGCACGACAAACTCGCGGCCCTGGCCCTGAACTTCGTCGCGAAATCGCGCGAGAATCCGTCGGGTGAGAAGCTGGACTTCCGCCAACAACTCGGGAGGCCAAACAGACGGCGGGTCGTCTTGCCTGACCCCAACCAGGGCGTCGTTGCGAGACTGCCTCCGTAGCAGGGAGCGGCGCCCTTGGATGACCATGAAGAGCCTCGATCGCTCCCGCAGGCGCTCCACCAGACCACTGGGAGGGTCTCTCTCTGCGGCGCGGCGAATTTCGAAGCCGGCTTCCCCCTCCGAAAGCACCGCCAGCGGGCGGGAATAGTTTGAATCGTGCCCTAGCAACGCGTAGGCGTGGTCACCTGGATCGTTCCCGTAGAACGAGTAGATCACCATGTCGAGATTGTAGCGGGCGCCGAAGGCGCGCTGGGCCAGCAACGAATGCAGCGTTCCCCAACCCGAGATTCCGAACGCCAGGGTCTCGACTTCGCGGCCAGCGATCCGCGACGGGATCCTGCGGAAGAAGGACTGCTCGAGAGGCACCTGCACCGCCTCGACGTAGCTGTCGCCGAAGATACCTACGCGATACACCCCGTCGGGCTTCTCCTCAATGTGGTCTACATCCAGGAACCCGTCTCGATTCGGTATTCGCGCCTGGTAGCGAATCTTGTTGTAGAACAACCCGGGAGGTCTCAAGACCATGCTATTGAGATCCGGATTGTAGATGTTGAACCCGTAGACACCGCGGGGAGTGAGCCCTGGAAAGATGCGGAGGCCCGCTTCGAGAGCCAGACCTAGGGCGACCAGCGATCCGATCACGGTGGCAGTCGCCAGCGCGGCGCCGCGCAAGGTCGGTATCATCGCCTCGCCGTCGCTCGCGTCCGGCGCTTCTCCGACAGTACATCGCGATAGAAAGCGGCCACTCTTTTACCCTGGGCTTCCAAGCACAACTCTTTGGCAGCTCGAGCCGCGCCCTCCCGCATCGGGATCCAACGATCCCGGTCTCGAAACAGCTCGTTGAGATCCGACCAGCCGCGAAATGTCATGCCGCAGCCGTATTCGTCGATGATCTCACGGATCCCCTGATAGTGGTGGGTACACAGCAACGGAAGATCCGCCAAAACGATGGGACTCGTCGCTTTGGTGGGGTTGCAGTAGCGAAGCACCTCCCGCTCGTTCTTTTCCGCCCACAGCATGTGGGCCACCAGATTGAAGTCGTACGCGCCGATCGTGGAGGTAAACAGCGGCGGCTTGGCAAAGAGCGCTTCTTGAACCTTTTCATGATTGACGAAGCGCCCATCGAGTTCCGCCTCGAGTTTCTCCAGGTACGGCCTTGGGCGGTGCGAGAAGGCGTGGAGCACCGTGTTCTCGGTGTTGGCCACGAACGCGCGAATGTACTCCTCGTAGTGGCGACCCTCGCCCAGGTGCTCGGAGAACCAGCCCAGCAGCGTCACGTGGGTGCGGCCATCGAGATCCGACTGCTTCTTGGGGAGCGTGTCGCGGTTGGCGTAGTTTTCGCCATGCCGCACCACAAGATAGGGGCGTGGCTCGAACAGGTAGCGGTCGAAGAAATAGTCGAATGTGGCGTGAGATACGAAGATGTATCCGTCCGCGGCTTCGATGGCTTCCTTCTCCGGCAACGACTCGCGCAGTATCCCCGAAGGATCGCGCGTCTCATAGATGAGTGGCGCTGGGCTGCCCAGCTCGTCCAAGATGCCGCGCACCCGGACCACCAGGTGGTCATGGAGGTAGAAGAGGATGTGTACGACTTCGGGCTGGAGCTCGTGGATGGCACTTCGGACGGCAGTGTCGAAACGATCGAGGTCGATCTCCAGCTCGTCGATAGGTTCCGGGTGCAGCACTGTGACCCCGCCCAGTACGTCGTCGGCCCGGGCCAGGGCGGTCTTGGCCAGCCAATCGTTGGCCATGTAGCTGATGACAACGCGGTTCCCAGCACAGTGGGGTGCCACGGCGCGCACGTAGTTGAGGTGAGTGTGTTTGCAACGGTTGATGATGAACAAGGTCCGCATAGAATCAGCTAGCGGCCTCCTCGCCGTTTGGGCGAACCCGCAGGCGGTGGCGCTCGTGGAGCTCGAAGAGGCGCGCGTAGTGGCCTCGCTTTGCGAGGAGCTCCTCATGGGTTCCGCTCTCTACAACCATTCCGCGGTCCATCATCACGACGCGGTCGGCGATCCCCATGGTCGAGAAGCGGTGAGAGATCAACACTGTGGTGCACTTGGAGGCCAGCCGACTCAGGGTCTCCAACAGCTCGCTCTCGGCCCGCGCATCCAGGTTCGAACTCGGCTCGTCTAGAATCAAGATCGATGCATCCCGGGCCAGGGTCCGCGCCATTGCGATCCGCTGCCACTGCCCACTGGAAAGATTGTAGTGACCGAAAGCTCGACCGAGCATGGTGTCGTAACCATCGGGCATTGCTTCGATCAGAGAATCCACGTTGGCGAGCCGTGCGATGCGTTCGAGCTGTTCTCGCTTCTCGATCAGTTCGCGCCAGTTCCCGTAGGCGATGTTGTCCGCAGCAGTGGCTTCGAAGCGACCGGCGCCCTGTGCCATAAACCCGATGCGGCTATGCAGATACTCGAGGGAGAGTTCCGGCAGCGGCACGCCGTCCAGCAGAATCTGACCGTCGTCTGGGTCGTAGAGGCGTGCCAGGAGTTTGGCTAGGGTGGTTTTACCGGCGCCGTTCTCGCCCACAATGCCCAGGGTTTCGCCGGGAGCGATGGTGAGAGAAACTCCGCGAAGCACCCATTCCTCGCTGCCCGGATACCGGAAGCTCACGTTTTCGACTCGGATTTCGCCCTCGCATGAGCTGGGCACCAGCCCCGGGCCGGCTTCGACGCGCGGCCGAACGGCGAGGAAGGCGCGCAAATTGGCGACGTAGAGCGACTGCTCCGCCGCCGAGGTGCCCGCGCGAATCCCGTTGTCGAGCATCGAACGGAGACGCGTGGTCGCACCGGCGAAGATTGCCAGGTCCCCGATGGTGAGCGCCCCGGAGAGCGCACGCAGGGCGACCCGGACGAAGACCGCGTAGAAGGCAACCGTTGCGATCGCGGCGAACAGCGCGCTGCCCGTGAACTCGCGCAGGTGAATTTTCCTATCCTGCTCGCGAAATTCGCGCATCAATTTCTGGAACTTCGGAATCAAGAGGGGCGCCAGGTCCAGGAGCTTCGACTCGGTCGCGGCGACCGCCGAGGTAAAGCGGCCCATGAAGTAGCTGGTCCAGCGCCGCTTCTCTGTGCGATCGTAGACGGTCTGGTAGCGCTTTTTGGAGAGCCGCCACTGGAAGACCATGTAGGGCGCTGCGATCGGCCCCACGACCAGCAGCACCAGGGGTTCGAGGATCACGAGGATTCCGACCAGAGAGATCGTCTGAATCAGGAACATCAGGGCTTGCTGACTGTGGGTGTAGAACTGGAGTAGACGTGAAGCCGAATCTCCCTGAGCCCGGGTGATCATGTCCTGCATCCGGGGATCCTCGAAGAACGACAGATCCAGGTGCGCGGCGTGCTCGAGGATGTCGGAGGTGATTTTCAGGTTGAGGTCGCTGCTGAGGCGATGGACCAGAAGCTTGTGGCTAATCGAGCCCAAGGCCTCGATCAAGGCCAATACCAAGCCCATGGCCAGCCAGGGCGCAAGCGGTCCAAGCGTCGTCGCGCCGGCCTGCATGGCGCCCACCGCAGCATTGACCAATCCTCGAGCCACCAGGGCCAATCCCGCAGGCACGCCGCTCCGCAGCACCAAGAGCGCCAGCATTCCGCCAGCCGGGTAGGGACTGGTGCGCCACACCGTCTGGATCGCCCAGCGACCGTTGGCGACGAGCTCCCGATAACGGGCGGCGTTTTGGCTGATCGAGTCGGCCATCCGCTACGCGCTCCTCAGGCGGCGCCGGCGCTTTTGCAGCACCTGAGGCAAACGCTGGTAAACCAGCGCCTTCATGGGGGCCGACAACAGCGCCCAGCCAACCGACTTCCAAAGCGGCGCATCGTAAAGCTCGAATCCCCAGAACCGGTTGCGGTAGCTGGTGTCGGATCCGCGCAACAGCACCAGGGCCGACTCTTCGTCGAGCTTCTGGATGGAGGTAGCGGTGGTTTCCAGAGCCCGGCTCAGGGCGGAGAACTCTTCGCGGTTACCCAGCAACGCGAAGAGCATGTTCATCACGCCGTGGGTGATTCGGGACAGGCCCTCCCGCTGCCGGGCCGATAGAAATGCGTCCCAGTCTTGATCGTGAAGTCGTCGGACCATCAACCACAAGTCGATGAAAGCTCGGAGTTTCACTTTTCCGTGTTGGACGTCGGTGAAGGTCGTCAGAATCAAGCACCAAAGGAGATCGGGATCCGAAGGTAGATAGACATCTCGTCCGTGGAGGTTCAGCGTATCTCGGCGTTTCCAAAAGCCCGCGTAGTCCAGATGCAGCGCGAAGTGCCGACGCAGGGCCCAGTGCAAATCCAGATGAAGGTCGTCGCGCCGGTACTCGGACTCATAGGTGAAAGCTCGAAAGACCCGGCCTCCCAGAACCGCAATGGAGCGACGCTCGAAGCCCTCGCGTTGGAGCATTTCGTCCGCGCGTTCGATGTCGTTCGAATCCCGCAGCAGGAAGTCGACATCGCCGCTCGAGCGCTGCCCGATGTCGCCGTAGAGGTACGTGGCCAAATGCGGGCCCTTGGGCACCATCGCGTCGATCTTCGCCGCATCGAACAGGTCCTGGACCTCCGCGGTATGGCGGAGCAGGCGCTCGTTCTTGTTGGCGCAAAACGCGTGGGCGTCCCGAATCCTAGCGATGAAGCGATCCGAAAATCGATCGATCAGCTCCGACTTTTCGAGGAGCGGCCAGAAGAACGGCCGCAGCGCATTGCGTTCCAGAAAGTCGTGGAAGCCTTCTCCAACGGGTGGCCGCTCGGTGAGCCAGCGCTCGAGTTCAGACGGGCGACCGGCGAGAAATGCGCGCAGTAGCCGCAGATGATCGGCGTCGCCGGCCGTGGGCATGGGCTCATCTCCGTCAGATCTGCTGCGGCCCCCCAACCCCGGCCTCGGACAAAGTCAGTGTACCAGAAGCGCTCACTCTGACGGGCTCGCGGCAGGAGCGGGGCCCAGCACGCGTGCGTACAGCTCTGCGTAGCGCTCGACCATGATTTCGGCGCGGTAGTTCGAGGCCGCACGTCGGGCGGCGCGTTCCGCAAGGCGAGCCGCGTCGGCTGGCTTCGAGAGCAGATGATCGATCGCTTCGGCCAGACGCGCCGGGTTCGAGGGGGGAACCAGCGCGCCACAATGCCCGTCTTCGAGGGTCTCGCGCACCGCCCCGACATCAGTGGCGACGATCGGTCTCGCCGCCGTCATCGCTTCGAGCAGGGAGAGCGGATGACCCTCGGCGAGAGATGACAGTGCGAAGACGTCGGCGGCCGCCAGTAGGTTGGCGACGTCCGAGCGAAGTCCGAGCCAATGCACCCGGCTGGCGATCCCGAGCTGACGGGACAGGGCGACAAGCTCGTGTTCCAGATCACCCCGCCCCGCGACGGCCAGATGAAGCGATGGGCGACGTTCGGCCAGCAACGCCAGGGCGTGTAGCAGATCTCGCTGGCCCTTTACCGGATACAGGTTCCCGACGTTCAGGATCAGAGACGCGTTGGCGTCCAGCCCGAGCTCATCGCGCAGGGTGGAGTCTGACTGAGCGGCCAGTGCGACCCCGTTCGGAATCACCTGAACCATCTCGCTGGTGAGTTCCAGGTCTTTGCAAACGATCTCGGCCAGGGGCGACGAAACGACGACGGTGCCCCTCGACGCGCGACACGCCACCCCCAGCGCTCGCCTCTTCTCCAGAGAGTAGTCGGCGTACTCGGCCCCGTGAATCGTGACGACGTAGGGCAAGGACGCTGTGGTTGAGGCCGCCGCACCGTTCGTGATGGCGGCCGACATGTGACTGTGGATCAGCTCCAGGCGGTGCTGCCGAAACGCGACCGCCAGTAGGTCGGACGATGGAATCGAAGAGTTTCGGAGTGGATAGTGGTGAACGGTCAGGCCCACGAGTTCCTGATCCAACCAACCTTCGGCGTCGGCTGGAACAAAGGCAACCACTTCCACTCCGGATTCCGAGAGAAACTGGCAGAGCAGGGAGAAGATCCGTTCCGCTCCACCCGGTCCGTCCGTCCCGATCAGGACCCCGATGCGACGACCGCGGAGTCCTTCGAGGGCGGAACCCTCGCGCAGCGGGGCGGTCAGCGACACAGCTGCTCCCATAGCCCGTCGACGGCGCGGGCGAGATCTCGGTAACAGTTCCTCGCGACCTCGGGTGTCTTACCCCAGGGATCAGCAATTTCGTCTGGTGTCTGCGGCGCGTAACTCCCCAGGAAGGTCGCGTGGTCCATCAGCTCGGGAAAGCTGTCCGAAAGCGCCTGCTGGTTTCGCTTGTCCATCATGAGAATGACCTCGGAGTTCATCAGCAGCTCACGGCTCACGATCCGAGACCGATGGCTCTCGAGATCGACACCGAACTCGGCGGCCAGCTCGACGAACGGTTTGGGAGTCTCGCGGTGCGAGGTGCCGTGAAAGCCCGCCGATGCCGCTCGGGGGCCGGTTCGCGATGAACGGTCGACCAGCGCATTCCAATAACGTTCGGCGAAGGGGCTCCGACAGATGTTGCCGTAACACAGAAAGACGATGGCTCCGTTTCCATCGGTCACGTCAGTGAACTCGGCTGGCGCGCCGGTCGGAGAGGGCGCCAGCCGCGGTATTCGCGTGCCGCGTACCGAAGTGCGGCCCAACCGGGACCCGGATCCGACCACCACCAGTGGTCGTGGCGGACGCGCGGGTCGAGACATCGCGCGGCGAAACCGAGCCAGGCGCGGGCTCTCGGCCAGGTTGCGGACTCGGCCTGCAGGAGCGAACGCAGGCGACGTACCTCGCCCGGATGATTTCGACACACGAGACCCGCCGGGTAGCGGGGCTGCTCCACGCCCGGCGTGCCCGAGGTTGCGCAGCCAAGCCAGGCCTTCGGAAAATCGACCCCGGCGTGCAGTGCCAGCGCTAGCGAGCCCCACAGTCGTCCGTTGATTTCCAATAATTTCGGCACGCCATCCGCAACCTGCCGGAACTCCACCATCGCCACACCCTCGAAGTGCACCGCCGCCAGCAGCTTCTCTCCGTACTCCAACACGCGAAGGTCCGTGCTGCTCTCGCGGAGAGACGACCAGCCGCCAGTGGCCGGAATTTCGTGGAGGCGGCGATGGGCGAATCGCAGTTGGACGCGACCCGCGTGGCGCAGGAAGAAGGCCCCGACTCCGCGACCGGGCACCCACTCCTGAACGATGACCCGGGTGGGGAGTGCGAGGAGAGATTCCAGGAGAGGCTCCGCGGCTTCCGGAGTCTCGGCGCGCATGGCGCGGCCTTTAGCGTAGATGCCGTCGGGCTGGAGGTGGTTGTCGCTCTTGAGAATCACCGGAAAACGCAGCGCGCGAAGATCTCGCGTTGAGTCACAACCAGATCCCGACTCGCCGAAGAACAGCGTGCGCGGCGCCGGAATGCCGGCCTCCAGCGCAGCGCGCGCGGTCTGATGCTTACTCAGCGCGAACTCGAGGCTCTTGGGAGAAGCCATTAGCAGCCTGGTCCGGGTCGTGCCGCGCAGCACGGAGGCTGCCGCCACCGACGCTTCAGTCGTGGGCAGCAGCACGTCGAAGTCTCCGCTGCGAGCCTGGTCGAGCCACCAATCGCGAAACGCGAGCTGCTGCGACCAGGGGTCGGGCTGCGTGCAGAACCCGGAGCAGTAGCGAGAATAGGTGCTTGGGGGACGAAGGTTGCCGTCGGGGAAGCTCGCCACCACGCGATGCCCCGCTCGTCCCAAAGACCGCACCGCCCCCAGGCCCGCCAGCTCGTGGGCTTCCGTCACAAGAATCCGGAGCGATTGTTCACTCACGGGAAGTCCCGTTGTCTCGCAGCAACTCATCGTAGATACGCGCTCGGTGGTCCCAGGTGTGCTGCTGCATGATGTAGTCGACGGCGCGTGCCGGGCTCGATTCAGATTGGATCCATCGGTTAACCTGCTCTGCCAGGGCGTCGAGATCTCCGGTCGGAACCACCGAGCCGTGGCCCGAGTCGCGAACCACGTGGTCGTTGGGAAAGCCGCCCTCGCTCACGACCGGCAGGCCGGCGCGCAGGTAGTGGTAGATCTTCGTGCTTTCGTTGTTGTGCATGAAGGGGCCCACCGATACCACGATCCCGACGTCGGCGTGGTGGAAATAGTTCCAGCATTCCTCGTAGGAAACAGCGCCCAGGTACTCGACCGCTCGGGGATCGAGGCCGCTTGCATCGCCGACCCCCAGCATGTAGAGCCGCACGTCGAAAGCCCGGAGGCGTTCCCCGAGGCCGTTCAGCTTCTCGACGAGCGTGCGATTGGCGTCGGGTTGACTGCTGGTATCGTAGATATTCCCGGCGAACACGCACACTCCGCGCCCCCTCTGCGGATAGGGATCGCGGCCCGGGAGTGCGATCCGGCTGGATGCGGCACCCGGCACGAGCAACGTCCGGCTCTCAGGCCCATGACACTTTCGCCACAGCTGGCGGGCCGGATCACTCAGCAGGGTGACGTAGCGGGCGTCGCGTGCGATGCGTGCCTGGGTTTCGTAGAGACGCTCTCTCATCTCGCCGTAGAAGTAGATGCCTTCGGTGTCCTCGGCGGCAACCACGGAGCCCAGCTTCGCGATGACGAACGGGTGATCCGCTCCACCCCGTTTGCACAGCAACTCGTAGCCGGTGTGAAAGAGTGTCTTGATCACGTCGTAATCCTTCCAGTCCACCTTGTCGAGTGACACTTCCCGCAAGCCTGGAGCGACGAGGGTCGGTGATCGAAACTCTCCGCCCCGAACGATGTCCACCCGATGACCGAGCCGGGCCAGAGCCTCGGAGATCATGAACCAGCGCGCGTAGGACATATCCTCCAGCTCACCAGGGCCCCGGCTGCCGTGATAGACGGTTGCGATCCGCAGCATGGCGCTAACCCGCGATCCGAGCGCGGAAGCGTTCGTGTCCCGGCTCCGGTCCGATGGTCGCGCGCTTGAGTTCGAGCAACGGTGTGGTCTCGTCGTTGAGCCCCGGCTCGGTGGTGACCGCGGCCTGCACGCCGCAGCGTGCGAGGTCTGCTACGGCCGCGGAGTCGTAGTCCTCGCGCCTTCCGTTGGGGTAGGCGAAGAGCGTCGTAGGTCGACCCGATAGGTGCTCGACGTCGGCCAGGGAAGTCTCGATCTCTCGCTGGCGTTCTTCGGGCGAGAGCCGACTCAAGATGGCGTGGCTCCTGGTGTGAGCGCCGAACTCGACGAGCTCGGAGCGCGCCATGTCGAGGATGGCTTTGTGGGTGAGCATCCGGAAGGGCGAATTCTCCCCGACAGGACGGTCTGGATCGTCACCCAACTCATCCACGAGCTTGCGAAGCTCGTCCATGAGACGGGGCTGGGGGTGCTGCTTGAGCCATCGCTGTAGCTCGGCGCAGCTGTGGGTGCGGGCTTCGAGTCCCGACAGATCGAAATGCTCCCCGCCGCGCTCGATACCGGAACGCTCAGTCCCGGCGACGGCCTCCAGCACTCGGCAGAACCAGAGAGTGTCTGTGCTGTCGATAAAGCGCGTCGCGAGAAAGAACGTCGCTGGACAGCCTTCCTGCTCGAGAATCGGAAACGCCACCTCGTAGTT
>Ga0114950_10005116_pt1 | contig 10194 bp, 9 predicted proteins | sample N075metaG_FD_83503 | JGI IMG/M metagenome (GOLD analysis project Ga0114950, IMG submission 83503) | Deep subsurface microbial communities from Kermadec Trench to uncover new lineages of life (NeLLi) - N075 metaG | ecosystem: Environmental > Aquatic > Marine > Ocean trench > Sediment | place... | reverse complement strand
TCGACCAGGAACTTCTGGATCTCTATGAAAGCTCCATGACCTCGGTTGAAGAGAATGAAATCGTCACCGGCCACGTCGTAACGATTGGTGAAAAAGACGTGGTCATCGACATCGGTTTCAAGAGCGACGGCATAGTCGCGCTAAATGAATTCGATGAAGAGATCAAACAGGGCGACGAGGTAAAGGTTTTTCTTGAGCGCATTGAAGACCGCAATGGCCAGCTCGTGCTCTCGAAACGCCGCGCCGACGAACTTACGAGATGGCAGCTGATCGAGGACGCGCACGAGAACGACACCATCGTAGAGGGCGAGATTATTAACCGCATCAAGGGCGGGATGATTGTCAACCTGTATGGATCCGAAGCCTTCTTGCCTGGTTCGCAAATCGACATTCGTCCAGTCCGCGACTTCGACGCCTACCTCGGCAAGCGGATGGAATTCAAAGTCGTGAAGATCAATCCGATGAACGGAAACGTCGTCGTTTCGCACAAAGCGCTCATCGAGAAAGACCTCGAGGCGCAGCGCGAAAAGATTCTGTCCACCATGGAAGCCGGGCAGGTCATCGAGGGCGCGGTCAAGAACATCACCGACTTCGGGGTTTTCATCGACCTCGGAGGCGTGGATGGGCTGCTTCACATTACCGACCTCTCATGGGGTCGGGTCGGGCATCCGTCTGAGGTTGTAGATCTCGACGAGAAACTCAAAGTCGTGGTTCTCGACTACGACAAGGAGCGTCAGCGTATCTCGCTCGGGCTCAAGCAGCTCACCCCGCACCCGTGGGATAATATCGCGGAGCGCTTTGCAGAAAACAGCATCGTGCAGGGTATCGTCGTCTCTATCACCGACTATGGCGCATTCGTCGAACTTGCCAAAGGAATCGAGGGCCTCGTCCATATTTCGGAAATGAGTTGGACGCAGCACATCAAGCATCCCACAGAGGTCGTGTCACTTAGCGACAAGATCGACGTGAAGGTGTTGAAGATAGACCAGGAAGGCCGCAAAATTTCGCTTGGCATCAAACAGCTCAGCCCGGATCCGTGGGAACAGCTGACCGAGCGATTCCCGGCTGGAACCATAGTTAAAGGAGTCGTTCGCAATCTCACGAATTTCGGAGTTTTCGTCGAGATCGAGCAGGGGATAGACGGCCTGGTCCACATCTCGGATTTATCCTGGACAAGGAAGATCCGGCATCCAGGCGAGATCGTGAAGAAGGGTCAGGAATTGGATGTGCTTATCCTGAACGTCGACGTCGAGAATCGACGTTTGTCGCTGGGGCACAAGCAGATTCAGACCAACCCGTGGAACCAGTTCGAGAACGCATATCCGGAAGGGACCGACACCGTCGGCAAGATCGTTCGCTTCCTGGACAACGGGCTCATCGTGCTGCTCCCGCTGGAGGTCGAGGCTTTTGTCCCCGGTTCGCATCTTATCAAGAATGCCCGCGACTTGGCCGAAGTCTATGAGACCGACCAGGAACTCGAACTTCGCATCATCGAATTCAATTTCGACGATCGCAAGATCGTGCTTTCGGAACGCGCCAAAAAGGCGGCCGAGGAGAAACTGGAGAAGCAATCGGCAGACCGGGCCCGCAAGCGCAAGACACCCTCTGATCATCAGCCTGCCGCTGCCTACCGCCGAAAAACGACCTCAGGCGCGGCTACTCTTGGCGAACTAAGCGGCCTGGACGATCTCAAGAGGAGGATGGAGGCTGCCGAGAGGGGGGGCGCAGACGAGTCTTCCCTCGTTGAAGGAAGAGCCGCAGCCGAACCCGAGGCCACTCCGGAGACAGGCGTTGATACCGAAGAAGAGGCTGAAAAAGCAGCCAAGCCTGAAGCTGCAGCATCAGAAGAAGTGACGGAAGGCGAGGAGAAAGAGCCGAAAGCGTAGTACGAATCGGTCGACGCGCATACTAATATTATTACAGATCGAACGTGATCCCCTGTGCCAATGGGAGGTCAGACGACCAATTGAGCGTGTTCGTTTGTCTTCTCATGTAGGCTTTCCACGAATCGGAGCCCGACTCTCGACCTCCGCCGGTTTCCTTCTCGCCACCGAAGGCCCCGCCGATCTCAGCGCCCGACGTACCGATATTCACGTTCGCGATTCCGCAGTCCGATCCGGCGTGGCTCAAGAAATGCTCTGATTCCCTGAGGGAATCCGTAAAAATGGCTGACGAGAGTCCCTGAGGCACATTGTTGTGAATCTCGATAGCCTGCTCAAGCGTCCCATACCGGAGCAGGTAGAGGATAGGCGCAAATGTCTCTTGCTGCACGACGTCTGCCGTCGGATCAATCTCTACGATAGCGGGCCTGACGTAGTTGCCAGACTTGAACAGTTCTCCTTCGGTCAACCGGTCTCCGCCGTAAAGCACCGTGCCCCCCTGGTTGATCACGGCCTCGAGCGCCAGCTGCATATTGTCTACAGCCTCGTTGTCGATCAAAGGCCCCACCAACGTCCGCTTGTCCAGTGGATGCCCAATTCTACCTTCGAGTGATTGATACGCCGACACGAGCTTATCCCTTACAGAGTCATAAATCGAGTCGTGAAGAATCAGGCGCCTGGTGCTTGTGCACCGCTGACCTGCCGTACCAACGGCACCAAACATGATGGCGGGGAGCGCCAGTCGAAGATTGGCGTTCTCCGTAACAATAATCGCGTTATTGCCGCCCAGTTCGCGCAGGCTCCTCCCGAGTCGACGAGCCACAGCCTCGCCGACCGATTTGCCCATCCCCGTCGAGCCGGTCGCGGAAATCAGCGGAAGACGCTTGTCGTCCGCCATCCACTTGCCGGTGTCAGCATCTCCTATGACCGCGCTGAAAACGGCGTTCGGAACATCGTTATCCGACAGCACCTTGCGAGCTATATTCATGCAAGCCACCGCACAAAGGGGCGTCTTTTCACTGGGCTTCCACACCGTCGCGTTGCCGCAAACAGCGGCGATCATTGCATTCCACGACCAGACCGCGACCGGAAAGTTGAAAGCCGAGATAATCCCGACGACACCTAGCGGATGCCACTGTTCGTACATCCGGTGTCCCGGTCGTTCCGACTGCATCGTCAGTCCGTATAGTTGTCGCGACAGCCCGACCGCGAAGTCGCAGACATCGATCATTTCCTGCACCTCACCAAGACCTTCCTCGTAAATCTTTCCCGATTCAAGCGCGACGAGGCGGCCGAGAGCGTCCTTATGCTCCCGCAGGGCGTCGCCGATGAGCCGCACGATTTCGCCGCGCCGTGGCGCAGTAACAGACCTCCACAATCGAGCCGCTTCAACAGCCTGTTCAACGATCGAGTCGTATTCGACCGGGCCGGCCATACGGACCGAGCCCAGAAAGGCGCCGTCGGCTGGAGAGTTAATCCGTATCCAATCGCCGCCCTCTGCATCCGATCGTGTTGCTCCCGGGTAGGTACACGGATTTTTGTCGTGGATACCGAGTTCGAGCAAGACGTCTGCGATTTGACGTGACTGATTCATTGTTTGTAATGTCATCTGTCAATCTGGTACTTTGCTTACAAAATTAATCGCCCATGCCAACAAACACAGACGCCATCGTCGACGCCGTCAACAGCGCGACCAACCTCCTCGATCGGCTCTCAGATCGAGCACGCGACGTCCCTCCGAGCGGAATCCGGCGATTCTTCGACATTGCCGCGACAATGGACGACGTCGTGTCACTCGGAATCGGCGAGCCCGATTTTGTTTCTCCGCAGCCCATTATTGATGCGGCCGTCGAGTCGCTCCGGCGGGGAATGACGGGGTACACCGCCAATGCCGGAATCTACGAACTCAGAGAGCGTATCGCCGGCGAGATCCGGCGGCTTTACGATGTCGACTACAGTCCGGCCGATGAAATCATCGTTACGGTCGGCGTAAGCGAAGCGTTACAGATTACGATGCTCGCCCTCCTGAACCCAGGTGACGAGATTCTGATCCCGGAACCGTGCTTCGTTTCATACGGCCCTACCGCGCTGTTTGCCGGCGGGGTGGTGCGGTACGTTTCGACCTCGGTTGACCACGACTTCCAGGTAACAGCCGCCGATCTGGAACCCCACATTACGTCCCGCACCAAGGCGATTTTCCTGGGGTAACCGAACACTCCCACGGGAGCGGTGCTCCGCCGCGAGACCGTTGAGGAGATCGCCGACCTGGCGGTCAAGCACGACCTGATCGTCGTTTCAGACGAAATTTACGATCGCCTTATTTATGGGGGCGCTCACGAGCGCGGCCATGTCTGTCTACCCGCGATCGCGGGCCTTCGTGAACGAACCGTGCTGCTCGGAGGCTTCTCGAAGAACTACGCCATGACAGGCTGGCGCATCGGGTATGTCTGTGCGCCTCCCGAACTGTTGAGCGCGATGTACAAGCTGCATCAATACATCGTCATGAGCGCCCCAACGATGGCGCAGGCGGGCGCATTGGCCGCTATCGAACTCTGCCAGAGCGACGTGGAGCGAATGAGGTGTTCCTATGATGAGCGAAGGAGATTCATCGTCGACGGCCTGCGATCTGCCGGATTGCCGACGTTCGAACCGGAGGGGGCATTCTACTGCTTTCCGGATATTCGCGCCACCGGGCTTTCGTCAGAGGATTTCGCTCAGCGACTCCTCGATGAGGAGCGCGTTGCCTGCGTGCCGGGGGACGCGTTTGGGCCTTCTGGTTCGGGTTATCTGCGTTGTTCGTACGCCACCTCGATGGAAAACCTGGAACGAGCCGTGGAAGGCATCGCGGCTCTTGTCGGCCGCCTGCGGGATTAACGGATCTCCTGAATGCTCCTTTCGCTTGCGGCTTTATCTGCACTTGCGCTCCACATCCTGCTTGGCTGGCAATGGTCGCTTGTCGGCGGTGTGGTTGCCGGTTATGGAGCCCGTCGTTTTGCCTGGGCCGCGGGCATGATCGCCGTCGCACTATCCTGGATGCTGCTTGTCGTGTACAACTTTGCAGTCGCGCCGGCCGAAATGGCTCGGTTCGTGAAAATCACGTCCGCCCTTTTAGGAAACATGCCGGGGCCGATGTTGGTTCTCACCACAATCCTGATCGGGGCGCTTTTGGGCCTGCTCGGTGGGATGATTGGCGGGCTCGCCCGGAATCTGACACGGGGCCCGAAAATCAACCGTGACGGTCCCCCAGGCGATTCGCCGCAACATGTAGAAACCTGAAAACCCAACAACGCACACATGCCAAAGGAAACAACTGTCGCGGCAGGTTACACCCGCGACCAGATTAAAGAACTTGTAGAGCGCCTCACCGTGCTCGGAGGCTATCTTTGATATCTCCAATCGCCTGGAACGAATTCAAGACCTCGAGAAACTCAGACTGAAAGAAGACTTCTGGTCAAACCCAACTGAAGCCTCCAGGGTCGAAAAGGAGATCTCTCACGAGAAAAGCTGGATCGACGACTGGAACGGTCTGGGGCGGCTCGCGGACGACGTCAAGACGTTGATCGAAATGGCTGCGGAGGAGGCCGACAACTCTCTCGAATCTGAGATTCAGAGTGAATCCGTCAAACTCGAAGAACTGATCAAACAGCTCGAACTCCGGAACATGCTCACGGATCAGGATGACACGCTCAATGCGATTCTGACGATCAATCCGGGCGCCGGTGGCACCGAGAGCCAGGATTGGGCCGACATGCTGTTTAGAATGTACGTCCGGTACGGTGAGAAGAAGGGGTACGAGGTTTCGGTGATTGAATACCAGGTCGGTGACGTAGCGGGGATAAAAAGTGCAACGATCAGCATCGTCGGCGAGTTTGCCTACGGATATCTTAAAGCCGAGTCGGGAGTCCATCGACTCGTGCGGATCTCGCCGTTCGACTCGAGTGGCCGGAGACATACGTCTTTTGCGAGCGTCTTCGTGTATCCCGAAGTTGACGACTCCATCGAAATCGACGTCAGCGCCGACGACGTCGAACTGCAACGATTCCATTCGGGAGGCAAAGGGGGGCAGAATGTCAACAAGGTCGAGACCGGAGTCCGGTTAATCTGGACCGGTACGTTATCGAACGGCAAAGACGCGAGGGTTGTAGCCGAATGTACGGAAGAACGAAGCCAGCTCCAGAATCGGGAGAAAGCGCTCATCCTTCTCAAAAGCAAACTGTACAAGCTTGAACGTGAAATACAGGAGGCGGCAAAGAGCGAGCTCGAAAAGTCTAAAAAGAAGATCGAGTGGGGGAGTCAGATCCGTTCTTATATCTTCCAGCCGTACACGATGGTGAACGACCACCGAACCGAACTTAAAATTACCGACGTGAACGGTGTCATGGGCGGAAACCTTGACGCGTTCATAAAGGAGGCTCTGATGGCCGGCGTAGTTTAGGTGGCGTTCAGCGTTCAGCAGGAATCAGTCAACGGTCAAAAGTGATCAGGCACCAGGTATTTGGCACCCGACACCGGCGCCCGGCACTTGGCACCCTGACACTTGGCACCCTGACACTTGGCACTCGGCACTTCTCATCCCACCATCAGCTTGCCCCGACGCAGTCGGGGACCATGAATGACACATCGATTTGATTTCCTCGTCATAGGAAGCGGAATCGCGGGACTTTCGTTCGCGCTTCGGGCGGTCAAGTACGGCTCTGTCGCGATCGTCACGAAGAAGGAGTCAGCCGAATCCAATACGAACTACGCCCAGGGAGGTATCGCAGCCGTCGTGGGCGAAGATGATTCCTTTGAGATTCACGAAGCAGACACTATTGAGGCGGGAGCCGGAATTTGAAACCCCGACATCGTGAGGCTCGTAGTTCGGGAGGGCCCGGATCGCATTCGGGAACTCATTGAGATGGGTGCTGAATTCTCGAAGAGGGACGGCCGACTTGATCTCGGTCGCGAAGGTGGGCACTCGCGGAACCGGATTGTGCACGCCAAGGACCGGACTGGCCGCGAAATCGAGCGTACCCTGCTTGACCGCGTCGCGACTCACCCTGATATCCACGTTTTCCCTTTTCATTTTGCGCTCGAACTACTGACCGAGCACCATTTAGGCCAGACAGTTACCCGGCTCCGTCCTGACACCCACTGCTTCGGGGCCTACGTTTTGGACGAAAAACGGGATGAAGTTGACACATTCCTCGCAAAGGCCACTCTCCTGGCCGCCGGTGGCGCCGGCGAAGCCTATCTGCACACCACGAATCCGGCCGTGGCGACCGGAGACGGCATCGCGATGGCCTACCGGGCCAAGACCCGGCTTGCAAATATGGAGTTCGTGCAATTCCACCCGACTGCTCTATGGCACCCCGACGCCAATCGAGTGCTCATCTCCGAGGCGGTACGTGGGGCGGGTGGTATCTTGCTCAACCAGGCTGGGGAGCGGTTCATGCCGCGATACGACGAACGCGCCGAACTGGCCCCGCGCGACATCGTCGCCCGAGCCATCGACAACGAACTTAAAGTGAGTGGCGACGAGCATGTCTGGCTCGACATTTCCCATCGTCCATCCAGCGATATCCTCAACTCGTTCCCGGCGATTGCCGAAAGCTGCGCTGGATACGGAATCGATATCACCACTGACCCGATCCCGATCGTTCCAGCCGCACATTACATCTGCGGCGGCGTCGTCACCGACGCTTACGGCCGTACGTCTACAGAGAATCTGTTCGCGTGCGGAGAGGTCGCCTGCACGGGTCTGCACGGAGCAAATCGACTCGCGAGCAACTCCCTTGTCGAGGCGCTCGTTTTCAGCCGCCGATCTTTGGAACCGGCTGTCGAGGCAGTAAGGAGTACCTCCTGGTCTGAGGGCATTCCAGCCTGGGATGATTCAGGCACCACCGATCCGGGCGAGTGGGTTCTTATAAGCCACAACCGGCAGGAATTACAGCGCGTGATGTCTGACTACGTAGGAATCGTACGTTCGACCCTCCGACTCGAGCGGGCGCAACGGCGCCTGAAACTCCTTTACGAGGAAACGGAAGAGTTCTACCACCGGGTTCGCGTCTCACCCCGGATTTGCGAGCTCAGAAATATTATCGCCGTCGCTTATGTGATTACGAGGTCGGCTTCAATGCGCAAGGAGAGCCGCGGACTTCACTACACAACTGACTATCCCGAAATCAATCCGGGAGAGCTACGCGACACTTTGATCTAGCCGGGATCCAGGAGGGATCTGGCCGAGATCCGGCTGGGATATGGCTGAGATCCGGCTGGACACCTTAGTCTTGTCGTATTGATTATGGTTCGGAAACTTCGAGTTTCCGAACGGGTTGTACGCGCTTGGAAGTCGTATATTTGCAGTCTTCCCGGCCGACTGGGTTGAGCAGGGGGGTCGAAGGCCTCCCTTTTGTATTAGGAACGAGTGGGTTTCCATAGTGAAACGCCTGTTCGAGCCGGACGGGCGTTTTTTGTTTGGGATATGAACGACGAGTTGGACAATTTGGACAGGGCGGACAGAAGACTCGACAGGGTAAACAACCTGGTCGACCAGGTGCTTTCCGGCGGCGATCTCTATCGGGTCGAGGTCCGTATTGGTGGTGGTCGTCAGCCAATCGTACATGTCTTCATCGACGGCGATGAGGGTCTCACCATTGACCAGTGTGCATCCGTCGGCCGGTCACTCTCGTCTTCTATTGAACTCGAATCAATCTTCAAAAATGGCTTCAAACTGGATGTTTCGTCTCCTGGACTCGGGCAGCCGTTACGGTTGCCGCGGCAGTACAAACGACACGTCGGTCGTACGCTGGAAGTCTTGGTTATTGGCGGTGAGTCGGGTGACCGAAAATCAGTCTCGGGCAAACTGGTTCAGACAGCGCCTTCCGGCATAACGATTACGGACGGGGACGAGCGCCTGGAATTTCGATTCGACGAGATCGAACGGGCCGTGGTGACCCCTTCGTTTTAGGCTCCCTACTTTGAGAATAGCAGAACAGTAGCTTTTCAAAATAATGCAGAGTGTAAACCTTGTTTCATCGTTCGCGGAAATCGCTCGCGAAAAAGGCATCGACCGAGACGCCTTGCAGATGATCCTGGAAGACGTTTTCCGGGTGATGATCAAAAAGCGGTACGGTTCCGATGATTCATTCGACATCATTTTCAACCCGGACAATGGAGATATCCAGATCTACCACGTCCGCGAGGTTGTTGAGAATATGGACCTTGAAGACCCGGTCAGCCAGATCGAATACGTCGATGCGATTGTCGTTGACTCCGAATCAGAGGTGGGTGACGAGGTCGCCAACGAGGTCATGGTGTTCGACTTTGGACGGCGCGCGATCACGCTGGCCCGCCAGACCTTCAGTCAGAGGATCCGCGACTTCGAAAAGGAAAAGATCATTCGAGAATACAACGACCTTGTCGGTGAGATCGTCGTCGGAGAGATCTACCAGATTAGAAAACGGGAGGTGCTCGTGATCCACAACAAGGTCGAACTCATCCTCCCGAAAGAGGAACAGATCTATCGCGATCGATACCGCAAGGGAGATATGATCCGTGCGATTGTGAAGGAGGTCCGTCGCGATACCGGGTCCAATCCGCAGGTCGTCATATCTCGAGCGGATCCCGTCTTCATGGAGCGCCTGTTCGAGCTCGAAGTGCCGGAAATGAATGATGGCATCGACGGCATTGTCGAGATAAAGAAGATTGTTCGCGAACCCGGCGATCGGGCCAAGGTCGCTGTAGTCAGCTATGACGAACGGATTGATCCGGTCGGTGCTTGTGTGGGCATGAAGGGCGTTCGAATTCACAGTGTCGTACGCGAGCTCAGCAACGAGAACATCGACGTAATCGAGTGGTCGGATGATTCGGCGCAACTGATTGGCAGGGCGATAGCCCCGGCCCGGCCGGTTAATATCCAGCTCTTTGACGAAATGGAACCGAGGCGAGCGAGGGTGGTGGTTAATCCGGATGAGGTCAGCCTCGCGATTGGCCGAGGTGGACAGAACATCCGCCTTGCCTCTCGACTCTCTGGATACGAGATTGATGTTTACCGAGAGATCCCGGAGAACGAAGAGGACCTCGATATCGAGGAATTCGATGACGAATTGTCGAAGCAGATCATGGATCGTCTCAGAGGAATTGGTTGCGATACTGCGAAGGCCGTACTCGATCTGTCGGTCGAGGAACTCAGCCGTCGCGCCGGATTCGAATCGGACCTTTCGGAACACATTATCGCTCTCATGAAAGGTGAATTCGAAGAAGAGGATGGAGAGGATGGAGAGGATGGAGAGAAAGGAAAAGCCTAGGCACGAAGACCGGGCGAACGGGAAAC
>Ga0114950_10005114_pt1 | contig 10195 bp, 7 predicted proteins | sample N075metaG_FD_83503 | JGI IMG/M metagenome (GOLD analysis project Ga0114950, IMG submission 83503) | Deep subsurface microbial communities from Kermadec Trench to uncover new lineages of life (NeLLi) - N075 metaG | ecosystem: Environmental > Aquatic > Marine > Ocean trench > Sediment | place... | reverse complement strand
TGGTATCGAGCTTCCGCGAGAAGGCCTGATCTGCCCGATCGAGACGGTTTGACGGTCTGCCACGGGCTGCTAGCGCCCGTCGTGGTCTGAGGCGGTGCCGAACCGACGAGATCCTGAGGCGGCTGGCCGCGGCAGCAAGGGCGCGGGCCTGTCCGCTCCGCCGGGTGTGCCGGCAGAATTGGCAGACCTTCCGTGGGAGCTGCCGTACTCCTTCCTGGGCCTCGACGAGGTCGGTGGGGCCTTCGAGACGTCGGCCGGGGTCATCCTTCCGGTGCCCTACGAGTCCACGACCTCGTGGGGCAGTGGGACGCGTCGCGGGCCTCGGGCGATCATCGAGTCCTCCAGATACATCGAGCTGCACGACCAGGAGTTCGACTGTGAGCCTGGAAGCGTGCTCGGGGTCCATACGTTGCCTTCCCTGGAATTGACCCGGGCCGGCGCGAAGCCCGCGATGCAGGAGCTCGAGCGGGCGTACGGCAGAGTGGCCGACGTATGCGCTGATCGCTTTCTGGTCATGCTGGGTGGGGAGCACTCCATCTCCTCCCCGGCGGTCCTTGCACAGGCCTCGCGGCATGAAGAGCGCTTGACGGTTCTCCAGATGGACGCGCACGCGGACCTACGGGGCGAGTTCGAGGGCACGCGCGATTCGCACGCGTCGGCGATGACGCACGTGCTCGAGCACGCAGACGTATGCGCGGTCGGCGTGCGAGGCGTCAGCCAGGAGGAGATCGAGGCTTCGCGTACCCACGGCGGCTCGACCCTCATCTGGGCCGACGAGATGTGGGCGGACGACACCTGGATGGACCGCGCCCTCGACGCTCTGGGACCGAAGGTCTATCTCACCTTCGACGTGGACTACTTCGACCCTTCGCTGGTACCGTCCACTGGAACCCCGGAGCCGGGAGGTGGTGACTGGTACCGGACGCTCCGGTTTCTGAAGCGGGTCTTCGCGGAACGTGAGGTCATCGCCGCCGACGTGGTCGAGCTCGCGCCCACGCCGGGTCTGCACGCACCGGACTTCTTGGTCGCGAAGCTGGTCTACAAGATCATCAGCTATCGCTTCCAGGGCCGCCTGACAGAGTGACTGGACGCTCCAGCCCCTGCATGGCCGCGTTCGAGCCGGCCCCACTTGAAATTTGGAGCGTCGCGGCCGACGTTGGAATCGCTCGAGTCTGGTCTGATGAAACGGCTCCGGGATCGGCCCGGTACCGGGTGATGTGGATGCGGGGATAGGGGGATTATCATGGTACGAAGTGATCGATCGTCCGCGGTGAAGACCGTTGCCGCCGCCCCCCCGCGGTCCGCCGAGCGCTTCCCGTGGTCCGAAATCGAGCGCGCGACCGGATCTCCTACTCTGCAGGGGAACCGCATACGGCTCCAGTTCGAGGGGTCGAGCACCTTCGACACCTGGTTGGATGCGATCGATTCGGCGCAGCGCTTCGTCTACTTCGAGAACTATCTGGTGCGAGACGACCGCGTCGGTCGTGTGTTCCGCGAAGCGCTCGTCAGGAAGGCGAGGGAGGGCGTCCCGGTCTTTCTGTTGCACGACTGGCTCGGCTGCTGGGCGACACCCCGCAAGTACTGGAGACCGCTGCGTCAGGCGGGTGTGCAGGTGCGCGCGTTCAACCGACCGGCCTTCGGTCTGGGTGACGCGTTCGGCGTGCTGCAACGCGATCACCGAAAACTCATCGCTGTCGACGGCGAGGTCGCATACGTCGGTGGATTCTGTGTCGGCAACGAGTGGGCCGGCAGCTCCGATCAGGCGCCTTGGCGGGACACGGGCATCGAGATCCGTGGGTCGGCGGCTCGCGCAGCGGCTCGCGCTTTCGAGTCACTCTGGAGCGAGATCGGTTAGCCTGTCGCGCTCCAGCAGACGCTCCCGGACCTGCCTGTCGCCGGCGACACACCCGTCTGGTTGATCGAGGGCGCACCCGGCAAGACGCGCGTGTACAGAACGCTCCACCTGGCCGCCGCGAGAGCACGTGAGCGCATCTGGATCACCGATGCCTATTTCGTCGCGCCTCGCTCGATTTCGGAGGCACTCGGCGCGGCCGCCCAGCAGGGTGTGGACGTTCGCATCCTCGTACCTGCCCACAACAACTGGCCGCTGGTGGGCAGCCTTTCGCGAGGTGGGTATCGGTTCTTGCTGGAATCGGGCGTGCGCATCTTCGAGTGGCAGGGACCCATGATGCACGCCAAGACCTCGGTCGTCGACGGCCTCTGGTGTCGTGTCGGATCGAGCAACCTCAACTCGGCCAGCCTGATGGGGAACTGGGAGCTGGACGTCGGCGTTCTCGATACGAGCTTTGCGAGTCAGCTCGAGGGGTTGTTCGTCGCCGATCTCGCTTCGTCTGCCGAGATCGTGCTTCCGGGCCGAACAGCATTGGTGCCGGACTCGGTGTCGACACAATCGGTGACGCCAACGGCATCGCTCGACCCGGAGGGTACGCTGCCCGAACGATTGGAGCAGCAGATCCGTGCGCTGGGCCAGAAGCCGCGCCAGATCACGCTGGCTCCGTTCGTGCGCGCTAGCGCCGCGTTGGGTGAGGCGCTCGCGGGTGACCGCACGTTGGGTCGCGAGGACCGTACTGTGCTCGGGACCGTGTCCTTCGCGATCGCCGCGGTTGCGGTCTTCGCGTGGTTCTTCCCCGCCGTGGTGGGGTGGATGGTCTGGGGCGTGGCTGCTTGGTTTGCGGTTACAACGGGCATCCGTGCGTATCTTCAGGCCCGACGCGCGCGAGCGGAGGAGCGCATGGCGGCGCTCGACATGAAAATCGAACAGGAAAACGAGGAATCGTGACCGAAATCAACATCGGGATCGTCGCCGCATTCGTGGCCGGAATCTTTTCGTTTCTGTCTCCGTGCGTGCTGCCGCTCGTTCCGAGCTACCTGGCCCTCGTGACCGGCATGAGCCTGGAGGATCTGCAGGAGGGCGTGAACCGAAAAGCCACGTTCATCCATTCGCTACTCTTCGTGCTCGGCTTCAGCGCGATCTTCATCGTGATGGGTGCTTCCGCCTCTTTCCTCGGACAGTTCTTCAGGCAGTACGAGCTGTGGATTGCGCGCATCGGTGGCGTGATCATCATCATCCTCGGGCTTCACCTCTCCGGGGTATTCAAACTTGCGCCGCTCATGCGCGAGATGCGCATCCACGTCAGCGACACGCCGGCAGGCTACCTGGGCACGATCGGTATCGGCATGGCGTTTGCGGCGGGCTGGACCCCGTGCCTCGGCCCGGTCCTGGGTGCGATTCTCACCTACGGCATGTCCCAGGACACGATGTGGGCGGGCGTGCGGCTGCTCACGGCCTACTCCGCCGGCCTCGCGATCCCGTTTCTGGTGGCGTCGCTCGCGCTCGATAGATTCCTCCAGGCGTTCAAGCGCTTCCGCCGTTGGATCCCCGTGGTCGAGAAGGCGTCCGGCATCATACTCATTGGGCTCGGCGTCCTACTGCTGACCGGCCAACTCACGACGCTCACCGCGCTATTGGCGCGCTTCACCCCGGCCTGGATCGTGAACCGGATCTAGACAGGCTTGAAGCCTCGTCAGTCTCCCGACGCAGGCGCCAGTTGCGACTCCAGGTCTTCCTCGAGCATCTGGCGCCGAAGCAGGCGCTGGTAGGTCCCGTGGCCATTGATCAACTCGGCGTGCGTACCCCGTTCCACCAGCGCTCCGCCCTCCAGCACGAGGATCTCGTCGGCGTGCATGACGGCCGACACACGGTGGCTGATGATGAACGACGTCCGTTGCTTCATTACCGAGCGTAGGTCCTCCAGGATCTTCGCCTCCGTGTGCGTATCGACCGCGGAGAGCGCATCGTCGAGCACGAGGATCAGCGGGTCTCGTGCGAGTGCGCGCGCCAGAGTGGTGCGCTGCTTCTGGCCCCCGGAAAGGTTGATGCCTCTCTCGCCCAACATCGTGCCGTAGCCGTTCGGAAACCCCTCGATCTGCTCGGCGAGCTGAGCGATGCCAGTCGCCGCCGCGATGACGTCGCACGGCTCACCGGACTCCGTGACGAGCGGCTCCGCTGAATCGAGCCCCAGACCGATGTTGTCCGCGATGGTCGCCGAGAACAGGAAGGGGTCCTGCGGTACCATGCCGATGCGCAGGCGCAATTCAGCCGGATCGACGTCGGTGAGCTTCACTCCGTCGAAGAGAATTTCGCCGTCCGTCGGATCGTACTGGCGAGCGAGTAGTGCGACCAGCGTGCTCTTGCCCGATCCGGTCGGTCCGACGATCGCGACGGTCGCTCCGGGCTCGACCACGAAGCTGATGGCGTCGAGCACGACCCGATCGGTGTCCGGGTAAGTAAAAGAGACGTTGCGAAATTCGATCCTGCCGCTGACGTGTGCCAGGGAAGCCGGCTCTCGAGGCACCTCGACGGCGGGCTTCACGGCCAGGATCTTGTTCAGGCGTCCCATGGACGCAGCTCCGCGTTGATACAGGTTCACGACCCACCCGAGCGCGATCATGGGCCAGATCAGCATCACCAGGTAGAAGCCGTACGCGACGAAGTCCCCCGTCGTCATGCCGCCTGCGATTACTTCGAGCGCCCCCAGCCACGTGGCGAGCACCAGGGCGATGCCCGAGATCAGCATCAGAACCGGATGGAAGGCCCCTGCCGAGAGTACCAGGCTCATGTTCTTGCGCCGGTATTCCTCGTTGTAGACATCGAACTGGCGTGCTTGCTCGGCTTCCTGGGTATACGCGCGCACGATCCGTACGCCGGTCAGGTTCTCCTGCACGAACGTCGACAGCGAGGAAAACTGCTCCTGGATCTGCTCGAAGCGGCGGTGGATGATGCGCCCGAACCCCAGCACGACGGGCGGCAACACGATCATCGGCACTATGGCGTAGAGCGTGAGCCGTGGGCTGATCCAGATCATGAGCGAGAGTGAGAACACGAAGCCCACGATCGTATTGGCCGTGTACATGACTGCCGGCCCGACGGCCATCCGTACCGCGAGCGTATCGTTGGTCGCGCGGCTCATCAGATCGCCCGTTCGTGTGCGGCCATAGAACGTCGCGTCGAGGCGGAGAAGGTGTACGAAGAAGTCGTTACGCAGATCGCACTCGATGCGGCGGCTCATCCCGTTGAGCAGCTCACGCATTCCGTACCGCGCAGCTCCACCGACGAACGCCGTCGCCACGATCAGCCCCGCATACGTCGCGATCCGCGCCGCGGCAGCGTCCGGGTCGGGATCCTCCATCGCCTCGAGCGCGAGCTTGATGAGGTACGGACCAGCCATCTGGAACAGGTTGGCGAAAAAGACGAGCACCACGCCCCAATACAGCGACCGCATGTAGGGTCGGAAGTACGGAAGAATCGCTCGCAGTTCGCCCAAGGAACCTCACAGTATGCGATTGCCCGGCCGCCGTCGCGGGGACCGGATCGACCCGGGGACAGTAGCAGATGCGTTGCCGCGCTCAGCCCGCTCCGACTACTGTTCGGCGCCCGAGAAGATCCGTGTGCCTCCACGTACCGACAAGCGCCATGCCGGATCCCCGCCTCACAGAACAACGGAATCCACGGTCCAGTCATATCGACGAATTGGACGCGCTGGGTATCGTGGACCTGATCAACGCGGAGGACGGCATGGTCGCCGCCGCGGTGAGCGAGCAACGCGAGGCCATCGCCCGCGCCATAGAGCTGGCCCTGGCCGCGTTCCGGGCTGGAGGTCGTCTCATTTATGTCGGGGCGGGCACCTCGGGAAGGCTCGGGGTCCTGGATGCCGCGGAGATGCCACCCACGTTTGGAACCGATCCCGAAATGGTACGCGGCATCATCGCAGGTGGGCACGAGGCGCTCGTGCGCGCTCAAGAGGGTGCCGAGGACCGCAGCGAGGACGGGGGCGCCGCCATCGACGAAATCGAAGTCGGCGCGCAAGATTTCGTGCTCGGCATTGCCACCTCCGGCACCACGCCCTATGTGCACGCGGCGCTCGCACGCGCGCGTGAGCGAGGGGCCAAGACCGGCTTCCTGCTGTGCACCGATCCGTCCCCGGACCTGCTCGACCGGCACGACGTCGTGATCGCGCCTTTGGTTGGCCCCGAGGTGATCACCGGGTCCACGCGCATGAAGGCCGGCACCGCGACCAAGCTCGTGCTCAACACCATCACGACCGGAGCGATGGTCCGGCTGGGCAAGGTGTACGGCAACCTCATGGTCGATCTCCAGGTCACGTGCGAGAAGCTGCAGGACCGAGGCGAGCGTATAATCTGCGAAACACTCGGTCTGGAACGGCCCGCTGCGGTGAGCCTGCTCGCGCGGGCCCAGGGTCACGTGAAGGTCGCGCTGGTGATGGGACACCTGGATGTGGGTCGCGACGAAGCGAAGCGACGACTCGAGGACGCCGCCGGTGCGCTTGGGCCCGTGTTGGGAGGCCTCGAGCGTTGAGTGATCGGGCCCGGTCGCGCCTGCTGGCGCTCGCGATCAGCCTCTTCGTGTCGGCTGTGCTGGTAGTTGCGGCGTTCAACCCCGCTCCCCACAACGGCGGAGACAACGCGGCCTACGTGACGCTCGCGTACTCGCTCGCGCAGCACGGCACGTATACGGACCTGTATGATCCGGCTGGACTCCCACATACGAAGTATCCGCCTGTCTTTCCAGGCCTTCTAGCGGTCCTCTTGCTGCTCGGCGCCCGGACGTGGACGGCGCTGAAGGCGGTCACCGCTCTCTCGACCGTCGCTGCCGTGGGGTTCACGTTTCTGTGGGCCGAGCGACGACTCGGTCCGTGGCCGGCGTTCGGGGTTTCGTTGCTGCTCGCGATCTCCTCAGCTGTCGTGTACTACAGCCACTGGATTCTCTCCGACCCGCTGTTCGTCGCCTTCACCATGGCGGCGCTCTGGGCTCTGGAGGGCGCGGACGAAGAGGGCGCGAGGTGGTGGTGGATCGTCGGCGGTGTGGCGGCGGCGGGCCTGGCGTACTTCACGCGCTCGGCCGGCCTACCGCTCCTGCTCGCTCTGATCGCTTGGCTCGGGCTGAGGAAACGATGGCGAGCGTTGGGCGGCAGCGCGGTCGTGGTGGGCATCCCGGCCCTGCTCTGGTGGCTGCGCGGTCGGGGCGAAGGCGTTGCCGAATACGGTACCGAGTTCTGGATGGTCGACCCCTATCAGCCGGCGCTGGGCACGGTGGGTATCGGCGGGCTGGTGAGCCGCGCGCTCAGCAACTCCTGGGCTTACGTGAGCGCGCACGGTCCAGGAGGCATCGTCGGCGGGAGCGCAGACAGCCCAGGCGGTGTCGCTGCGTTCGGAATCCTGATCACAGCGGCTGCGCTCTACGGATGGTTCCGGAGCTCGAGGGACCGTATCGGTGTCGCCGAACTCTTCCTGCCTCTTTATGCCGGCGTAATCCTGCTCTGGCCCGAGGTTTGGTCGGGCGATCGCTTTGCGCTCCCGCTGTATCCGCTCTTCTTCCTCTTCTCAGCGCTTACACTGCGAACGATCACGAAGAGGATCGGTGGCCTGGGCGGGGGCGTGCTTACGGTCGTCGTCATGTCCGCGATACTGCTCCCGGCGGGCAAGGGGTGGGTGGACTCCGTGAAACAGGCCACGGCTTGCGCCGACGCCACGAGGTCCCGAGGTGCGTGGGCGTGCTATGGGTCGGGCGTCGTCGACTTCGCGACCGCCGCGGAGTGGATGGGTGAGGCGCTTCCCGAAGGATCGGCGGTCATGACCAGGAAACCTCGGCTCTTCTACGTGCTCTCCGGTATCCCGAGCCGTGTCTTCCCCTTCGACGACGATCCAGCGGTACAGCTCACGGAAGCCGACAGGCTCGGAGCTCGGTACCTGCTGGTCGACCGTTGGGACGGGCTCGCCGGTCGCTACTTGGGCGGTGCGCTGCAGCGGTATCCGCAGGCGTTCTGTTCGGTGCGCGCTTTTGGCACCGCCGAGGCGCCTTCGTACCTGATCGGTGTGCGCCCCCTTGCCGAGCGCGGTTTCGGGGTGCCGAGCGGCGGTGAGGTGCAAGTCGACGGCTGCTCGACCGACTTCGCTTTGCCGGGCGCGCCCGGCGTGGGTTACTCGCCGTCGACCTCGATGCGGATTCCGTTGCTGGACGGGCTCGACCCGTAGAGCAGCGCGAGCGCGACCCCGAAGATCAGATGTTCGGCATACGCGCGATCGTGCGGATCGAGATCCTCCAGGAGGTGTCCGATCACGGGCAGGCGGCGGTAGGGGGCATGCGCTCCGAGCACGCGGCCAAGGCCTCCGACGGGGTCGACGGCATATTCCGCGGTGCCGTAGAGAGCGCCCTTTACCAGCGTCGGTCCAGGCACTCGCGGCTCCACTACCGCACCGTAGACGAGGCCCTGCCCAATGCCGGCCAGCAGTCGATCGACAGTCTCCTTGTCGAGCGGACCCACGCTCGGGTCCCCACGAAGCAGCGGCCGGAGCACGTCGACCAGCAGAGCCGCGGCGGCTCCCGCCGCGCCGGCACGCAACAATCGAAGCGTAGTGGTCTTCCTCTGCGGCTTCCAGCCGTTCAACACCTTGGCTACCGCGGCCGAAGCGCCCGACGCCACGATGTCGTCGATGGAGCGCCACGCCGGCGCGGGCCTGCTCTCGCTTTCTCCCTCGGCCTTCAACGGCTTAGTTTGTCGCTCGGTTAGCCCTCTGAGCGATCGCCCTGCCGCTGGCGGACCCTCGCGGGCACGCTCGAGGGCGTAGCCAAGGCGAAACCAGAGGCTCTGTTTGGGAGGCATGGGCGATGAAGTCGAGGAGCGACGTGTTGGAAAGGGTGGCGAGGGCATCGCGTGTTATCAAGCTCTCTCGAACACTTGTGCTGCTCGCGATCTCGGCTGGGTCCTCGTCCGCACAGGTGCCACCCGACGCATCCTGGCGCACGATCGAGACGGACCACTTCCGAGTGACGTTCCCGGCCGAGCTGGAGACGCTGGGGCGGCGAGCCGCCGGCATTGCGGAGCACGCCTACGACGAGCTCTCCGCAGAGTTCATCGAGCCACCGAGCGGGATGATCGACCTGCTGGTGACCGACCACATCGACATCTCCAACGGGTTCGCTCAGGTGAACCCTTCGAATCGCATCACGGTGTACGCCCGTCCACCCGTCGATGACCTCTCGCTGGGCTATATCGACGACTGGATGGAGCTCGTCATCACGCACGAGCTCGCGCACATCGTGCACCTGGACCGGACGGACAACCTCGTGGGCAAGATCGCTCGTGGGTTGTTTGGAAGAGTCACGGGTCCTTGGCCGTTCTTTCCGGGCACCGGCACGCCCCGCTGGCTCACGGAGGGCATCGCGACCTGGTACGAGTCCGAGCTCACCGAGGCGGGTCGCGCGAAAGGAACTTTCAATGAGATGGTCCTGCGCACCGCGGCGCTCGAGGGACGCTTCGAAAGCATCGGTCAGGCGTCGGGTCGCTCGCCTCAGTGGCCCGGCGGCGCGAGGCAATACGCGTACGGGTCGCTCTTCTTCGACCACTTGCTGGAGAAGTTCGGCAAGGACCGGATGGCGCCGTTCGTGGAAGCGATTTCCGGCCAGTGGGTGCCCTACCGACTCAACGCCGCGGGGCGGAACGCCTTCGGGGTATCGCTCTCGCAGGAGTGGGATCTGTGGGCGCAGGAACTGCGCGGCGAAGCTGCCTCGCTGGACGCGCGGCTCGAGCGCTTCGGGCTCGTGTCGGACCCCGAACGGTTGACATCAGGAGCCCGCTGGGGCTGGCACCCCGAGGTCTCTCCCGACGGCCGCTCGCTGCTCTACGTGAGATCCGACGGCCGTTCGGATCTCCAGCTGTTCATGGCCAACCCCGAGGGCACCGCCGGCCACACCCTGACTCGGACGAACGGGTTGGCGACGTTCGACTGGCTGCCCGATGGGCGCGTGGTCTTCGCGCAGCTGGAGTACAAGGACCGTTATCGGGCGTACAGCGACCTCTACGTTGCAACCACAGAAGGCGCCGTGCGCAGGGTCACGCGCCAAGCTCGCTTGAGCGACCCGTCGGCTGGGCCGGACGGCACGTGGGCGGTCGCCGTCGACGGCGGAGACGGTACGACGGGGCTCGTGCGCGTCGATCTGACGAATGGAGAGCGGACTACGCTGGTGGCGCCCGAGCCGGACGTGCAGTGGGCGTTCCCGAGCGTGTCACCGAACGGACGGTGGATCGCCGTCACGCGTTGGACTCGCGGTGCGAACCACGACGTCGTCATACTCGATCGCGACGGTGCCGTCGTG
>Ga0114950_10005113_pt1 | contig 10196 bp, 8 predicted proteins | sample N075metaG_FD_83503 | JGI IMG/M metagenome (GOLD analysis project Ga0114950, IMG submission 83503) | Deep subsurface microbial communities from Kermadec Trench to uncover new lineages of life (NeLLi) - N075 metaG | ecosystem: Environmental > Aquatic > Marine > Ocean trench > Sediment | place... | reverse complement strand
CATGTCCGCCATCATGTCGCGGGTCTCGTCGTCCTGCTTGTAAAGTTCGAGCCGTGACCGGTCGATGCGGCCCGGAAAATGATTGTTCGAGAAATCGGCATCAGCGGTTTCACGCCGGGGATCAACCTCGATTGACGCGATCGGCTGGTCGCGAATCAGCATTTTGGTGACTGCCAGATGATTGCGCCGCCAGATCTCCGCAGGAATCATCATGAATTCCTCGTTGCCGTCAGTGTATGTGATGAGCAAGGGCAACGGCGTGACCAGGCCACCTATATTTTCGAAATCCACGAAGTAAACGAAGTCATCATCTTCAGCGGCGCGCAACAGTGCATCGCGCTCCCAGTCTTCCAGATCATCGAGAAGCTGCGTGTATTTATTCCGGTCTGTATTGGTGACCGTATAGGGGTCATTCTCGTTGTAAGAATCGGCCAGTTCCGGGAAGCGTTCGAGCCGGGTCTTGCGGCCTTCTTCGCGATTGCGAATCTGTCCGAGGGTCTCCGGTATTTCATCCGCACGCTCCTGGCGGTTCAGTTCGAACTCGACTTCAGGATTCGCGGTTGAGACTTTGTATTCACGAATGCTCTTGATGGCGACATCGACATGATCCGTCGTGTAAAACCAACCGCGCCAGAACCAGTCGAGGTCGACGCCCGATGCATCTTCGAGAGTGCGGAACAAATCGGAAGGTGTCGGCCGCTTGAATTTCCAGCGTTGTGCATATTCGCGGAACGCAAAGTCGAAAAGCTCGCGTCCGAGCACTGTTTCACGCAGCACCACAAGAGACGATGCAGGTTTCGTATAGCCGTTGGGGCCAAACTGCAGAATCGAATCCGATTGGGTCATGATCGGCACCTGGTTCTCGCTGGTCATGTATTCGGCGACGTGTTCGAGAATGCTGTAATGCCCGCGATGGCTGTGGAAGTCCTCCTCCCACTCAAGCTCCGCGATGTATTGCAGGAAGGAGTTGATGCCCTCGTCCATCCACGTCCACTGCCGCTCGTCGGAGTTGACCGTCATCGGGAAGTAGATATGCCCGATCTCGTGGATGATTACACCGATCAGGCCATGTTTTGAGCTGCGCGAATAGGTTCGGTCCGGCTTGCCCTCAGGATCGGGATCTTCCTCGTCAGGCTCGAAGGGTTCCGGCCGGCGGCCGTTGAAAGTAATCATCGGATATTCCATGCCGCCACGTTCCCAGGCGTTCACGGATTGCGCAGTGGGGTAGGGATACGGAAAGGAAAATCTTGAATAGACCTCCATCGTATGCACGACTGCGTGGGTCGAGTATTGCGACCACATTGGTTCTGCTTCATTGGGGAAAAATGACATGGCCAGCACTTCAGGCTGCGCCGCATCGTCCTGCCGATGGATCATCGCGTCCCAAATAAACTTTCTCGAACTCGCCCAGGCGAAATCCCTGACGTTGGTCGCCTTGAATACCCAGGTCTTCGTATCTGATGTGCCCTCCCGCTCGTTGTCCAGCGCCTCTTCCGGCGTCACAATGTACATTGGCTTTTCCGCGGAGCGGGCCTCGTCGAGCCTGCGCCGTTGCTCCACCGTCAAAACGGCTTCTGCGTTTTGCAACTCGCCGGTTGCCGAGACGATGTGATCGGCGGGGACAGTGATTTCGACTTCATAGTCTCCAAATTCCAGCGTGAACTCGCCACGGCCGAGAAACTGCTGATGCTGCCAGCCGACGTAATCGGTGTACGCAACCAGGCGCGGAAACCATTGCGCGAGGAAAAATATATAAGTGTCGTTCTCCGGAAAATGATCGTAACCACCACGACCACCGATAATCGCTTCCTCGATGATGTTGAACGACCAGTTGATCGAAAATGCCGTGCGTTGGCCGGGGCCAAGTGGCTGTGCCAGGTCGATGCGCATCATCGTATCGACGATGGTGTAGTTCATGTCGCGGCCGCGGCCATCGGCAACGCGTTCGACCACGAAGCCGTGGTCCACGTCGGCAAACCGCTGCTGCCGCGCGAGCTCTCCATAGGTCAGTATGTCCTTACCCTCTTCCTGGCTTGCCGTTTCGGTTAGTCGTGCCGCCGAGTCTGCCCGGAAGCGGTTCTGATCGAGCTGGATCCAGATATAACGTAGCGAATCGGGCGAGTTATTCGTATAACGAATTGTCTCTGACGCATTGATGCTTTTATTGTCCTCGTTGAGCGTCACCTTGATATTGTGGTCGGCCCGCTGCTGCCAGTACCTGGAGCCGGGTGCGCCGGACGCGGTTCGGTAAACGTTTGGGGTCGGCAGCTCGGCATCGAGCTGGCGAAACGCATCGTAGTGGTCGTTTTTGGTCTGCCGGGTTTCGTCAGCAGACGCAAACCCGGCCATCAGCAAAGCCGCCATCAGCAAAGCCGCCATCAGCGGCAGGATCAGGGAACGCATGGAAGATTCTCTCGATTACGATTATTGAACCGGCCGGTAATGTATCACTTTGAGCTTTTGATGTGGCGCCGCCGTATCGCTGCAGGAGACGGTGCTGGCAGGTAGTGGAAACCCGTGATTGCATTGATCTCGCGCCAGTGAGAGAGTTATCGGTCCATTCAGGGGAAAGCAATATGAATGCCGGAAAATATGGCTTCGCAATAGTGTCACTTGTGGCATTGGCTTTAGGGGCCTGCGGTGGCGGATCGCAGGATGGTGCGGAGACGGCGGCGGCACCCGAGGTCGCACCGGCTGACCTGGTGCTGCGCGGCGGCAAGGTTGCAACAGTTGACCCGGCGCTCGGCAACGCCGAGGCCATCGCGGTTAACGGCTACCGGATCACCGCGGTTGGCAGCAACGACGAAATATCTGCCTATATCGGCCCCGATACCGAGGTCATCGAACTCAACGGCCGCTTCGCGATGCCGGGATTCATCGAGGGTCATGGTCACTTCATGAGCCTCGGCCGTGCCAAGCAAATTCTCGACCTGACCAGGGTAAACAATTGGGAAGAAATCGTCACGATGGTTGCCGGCGCGGTCGATAAATCGCAGCCGGGCGAGTGGATTTTCGGCCGCGGCTGGCATCAGGACAAATGGGACAGCATCCCGGAAGACGCTGTTGATGGCGTGCCACGAAATGACACGCTGAATGCGGTATCACCAGACAATCCCGTCAGTCTCGGCCATGCCAGCGGCCACGCAGGCTTTTTCAATGACGCGGCGCTTGCGGCTGCCGGCATCGACGATGAATCCGCAGATCCGCCGGGTGGCACCATCGTGCGGACGCCGGACGGCCGGGCCACCGGTCTCATGCGCGAGACGGCGCAACGCCTGCTCAACGACGTGATCGGTACCTACGAAGGCCGGCTTACACCTGAGGAAATGGAGCAAATCGACCGTCAACGCGCCATGCTGGCGGCCGATGAAGCGCTCGCCCATGGTGTCACCTCCTTCCAGGATGCTGGTTCCTCTTTCGAGACGATTGATTTTTTCAAGGAACTCGAGGAGGAGGGCAATCTGCCGGTGCGGCTTTACGTCATGGTGCGGCGTGAGTCGAATGAGCTGATGGATCAGGCATTGCCGCAGTACAAGATGCTCCCGGAAGGCAACGACTACCTGACGGTACGTTCGATCAAGCGGCAGATCGACGGCGCGCTCGGCTCACACGGCGCGTGGCTACTCGAACCCTATGTAGACCTGCCGGACACGGCTGGTCTCGTACTGGAAAATGTCGAGGACATCGAAGGGACGGCCGAGCTTGCCATCAAACATGGCTTCCAGCTCAATACACATGCGATCGGTGATCGCGCTGTCCGCGAGACGCTGGATATTTACGAACGCGTGTGGGAGAGGATGGAGGTTGATGGCAAGCCCTTGCGCTGGCGCATAGAGCATTCGCAGCATATTGATCCACTCGACGTACCGCGTTTCGGTGGCCTTGGCGTCATCGCATCCGTGCAGGCGATCCATGGAACCTCGGACGGCCCGTGGATTCCGAGCAGGCTGGGTGAGGAGCGTGCGAAAAGTACTTCTCAACCGTGGCGCGCGCTGTTCAATACCGGCGCGATCATAACCAATGGTACCGACGTGCCGGTCGAACCGATCGACCCGATTTCCTCTTACTATGCGTCCGTTTCGCGAATGATGATCAACGGCGAGAGGTTCTACCCGGAGCATGCGATGACGCGGGAAGAAGCGTTGCAAACCTATACGCTCAACAACGCGATCGCAGCATTCGAAGAGGACATCAAGGGTACTTTGACACCTGGCAAGTACGCCGACATCGTCGTGTTGTCGCAGGACTTGTTAACGGTCGAAGAGGCAAAAATTCCAGAGACGACCGTTGACATCACGATCGTGGGGGGTGAAATCAAATACAGGCGAGGCATGTAATGGCAGACTTTGACCATATGATCGAAGAGTTAAAACAGAAACGCGATGAGGTGCGGGTTCAGATTCACCTGGCGTCGAAAGAACTTAAGGACGAATGGGAAGATCTCGAGGAAAAGATGGAAGACTTTTCCCGCAAGGCCAAACAGTTCGTAGATGACGCGGAACTGAAAAAAACCGGCGCAGGGATCGGCGATGCTTTAAGCCAGGTCGGCAGCGAACTCAAACGTGGCTACGAACGAATCCGGGATGCAATAGCAGATTAATGGCGTAAATCAAGAATGTTCGCGGCTGAAGCCGCCCCTACAATGGAAACAAACTGACCAGTATCTTGCGCTCCGCGACATCAGTACAACCATGCACATAAAGCCGCTCCCACGCGATAGAATCAACAAAACAGAATTAAGAAAGCGCCCGTAGCTCAGCTGGATAGAGTACTGCCCTCCGAAGGCAGGGGTCACAGGTTCGAATCCTGTCGGGCGCGCCATATTCCAGCTACAATCCTGCGATGCAGGATCCTCGTAGTATAGCTGCCTCCAGTGCTGGCCATGACGGCTCGCTTGTTGACTGGTTTTCCACCCTGTCGCCGGAGCAGCGACTTGCCGAACTGGAGTCGAGGATCAGTTTCTTCTATTCATTGCGCCTGACTGATGAATCCGAGCTTTCGCGAGATTCTCGAACTCCTCAATAGACACGAGGTCGAGTACATCGTTGTCGGTGGTGTTGCGGCGGTAATCCAGGGCGCGCCCGTCACGACTTTCGATCTGGACGCATTGGTTCGAGTCAGTGAGGATAACGCGAGTCGGTTAGTCGGTGCGCTTGAAGACCTCGATGCTCGCTATCGCGAGCATGCCTCCACGATCAAACCGAGCAAAAAGGACATTCTGGCAGGCGGTCACCTGTTGCTAATGACTCGAGCTGGACCATTGGACGTGCTGGGTTTCATCGGAGACAGTGAAAGGTACGAAGACCTGATCGCTGTCTCATCCGAAGTAGCGATGACAATTGGCAGATTTCGTGTTCTGGATCTCGAGGAATTGGTGCGACAAAAGCAAGCGACTGGTCGTCCGAAAGATCGCGCTGTCCTTGAGATACTCGAAGAAGTCCTGCGTCGCCGACATGATGACAATTGATGCTTGCTCTCCAAAGGACGGTGCACCTCTAAGTCGACTGACCACTGTGTGAGAATTGTGTGACTGAGTTGTGCACGGTTGTGATGAGTACTGCATTTGCAATGGACGTACCGCCAGATAGTGCCAATAATGTCAGTTACTTACGAACGAAATGGCGTGCTCCGAAGGCAGGGGTCACAGGTTCGAATCCTGTCGGGCGCGCCATATAATCAATAAGTTAGGGTGAAGTAGGCGCTGGCGTGATCCTCTACTTACTCATAAGGGTACGCAGGGGGTGCACAGCGGCGATTTACGTCCCCAGCTATACCCCTCTTTCTCACAACTAGGCTGAAAGCACGTCTGACTGCATATTCCGGCCCAAAGTGAACACCCATTCCGGTTCAATGTGAACACCTGCTCTGGTCCCACTTGAGGCCCACCAGCTCCGAGACCCTGAGTCCATGCCGATAGCCCACCAGAATCATGGTACGGTCACGCAGGCGGTGTCTGCCCACATTGCCCGCCGCACGCATGAGCGCTTCAACCTCATCCGACAGCACATACTCTCGACTTCGGACCTCCTCGTTCTTCGGTCGAGACGGTACTTTCCGCAAAATACTATCTGGGGCTACTTTTCCCTTACCCCTGAAAGCCACTACGTTGCTCATGGCTGTCTCCTTAACTTTCAACAAAAGGGATATTTTGTGGAATGTTCATGCCTCATCTATTCCCAATGCAATATTGGGCAGCAGGTGACTGTAAAGACGCTCGTCAACGAACAGTCCTGGCGAACCTATCATCATGTCAGCCAAAAGCTGGCTTTGATCACCTGAATCGATTTCCTCTTGAACGTGCGTTCTCAACTCACTCAGGGCATCTCCGGGAACCAATCGGGCGAGATCGCGACCAGTCAATCGAGCACCGATGGTGTCGAAGTCAAACTCGCCTTCAAACAGTTCTGGCTCATCGTAAAGTCGCTGCTCGTTGTCATCGAGTCGGATGTAATAACTCATCGCATAAGCGGCGTCCTGAGCGTCCGTTGTCTTGTAGCGTCTTCGGTCACGCCAACTAAATATCTTAAGCATGACTAGGACCGCCGGATGAACGACTTTGAGTTGCAATTCAGGATCTACCGAAACTTGACACGTGATCGCGGACTCCAGAGCCTCTTGGAACCCAAGAATTGAGATCTCTATGTCTGGATCGTCAGGCCAGCGATACTTTCCGTCCTCATCAGCGATTGCACCGAATAGAATGATATCGATCCAGAGATCAGACCCCGGCAGGTTGAGGCGATGCCCGGAATCAGTTCGACTGAAGCCATATTGATCGACCAGGAAATCAGTCAGCGCAGCGAACGTGTCCCATGTATCCACATGAATTGCGAAGTCAATGTCTGCCGTCGCTCTCTTGATATCCAAGCCGAAAGCAGCCTCATAGACCATGTCCCGGGCAGTTGCTCCGACCAGCAAGCAATCCGCGCCAATCAACCTGGCTGCCCCATGAACATCGTGATACACAGCACGCATGGCGGGACTGATCTTATCGGCGATCGATAGCGATGTACTTCTCATACAACATCCTTGCCGTTTCTATGGTCCGATCGTCACCGATGGCCAGCAAATCAGCATAGACAACAATGAACGGTGCATTTGGTCCGTGAGTTAGGTTGATCTGTGGGGGCCAAAAGGCCTTGAGCAACTCAATATTTCCGTTCGGATCCTTTCGTAATCTGAGCTCGACTTGTATACGTCCGGCAGGCGGCTTAACGTATATCGTTGCTGTTTCTGGCTTTAGATACTGCGTAATCTTCGCTGCAGCTATCTCGCCACCCCACCATGCACCGAATCGCTCGATATCCATGTCGGTCCAACGGTTCATAATCTCTCCGGTGTATCGTCCGATAATAAGCTTCTCGCGCATCTTTTCGATGTACGCGTCAGCCCATTTGTGTACCAGGTCATCGAATTTGCGTATTCGCCGTCGATCACCAATTGTCTGTAGATAACCGAGGTCCTCCAGGTCGTTGAAGACGTTGGTTATCGTTCCGAGTGCGACGTCTGTGGCGTTGGCGATGTTTCGGTAGGGTGTATTCAGGAGGGCTGGGTCATCGAGAATGGCAAGTATTAGCTTGAGACCGGCCGCACGAAATGCACGTGTTGGCGCTTTCGCCTTTCTAAATTCTGTTGGAACCTTGCGTCCGGTGATGTACACAAATACATCGTCAATGTTTATCAGCGCATTGCCGGCGGTATCGAGAAACGGGATGTTTCTCTCAACTAAGGTCTCGGCCATTCTGGGATTGACGTACTCGGTGGCGATGATCGTCGGAAGGCCTGTCTTTTGTGTTTGAAGAAGGATTTGACCCAAATTGGCTCGGTCTAATCGGCGCTTTACCTCAACTGCGAAGGGGCCGATAGTGCGACCGTTGACCATCCGGAGGTGAAGAAGGGCATCCGGGTCGGTTCTGTCAATCGTGTGGAGAGCCATTGCAGGCTTTTCGAGTTCCGGTCGAATGCCGGTAAGTCGTTGAAAGGCCTCAAGAACATGCTCGAGAATTGCTTTTTCTGTTCCGCGGTCGTCCATAGTGTTCAGTAATCATATGCGTTCACACCGTGTGAACACTGTCTATTTATGAACAGTAAGTCCTGTAACACATGTTGTCAAGGCAGTGAGAGCAGGAACGGATCTAACTGAAACCTTATGAAACTTTACGTTAAACAATATCGTGCCTATAGTCCGATGTTCCTAGGAACTTCATCTGCTCAACGATGTTCACTAGTTTCTCATGTTCACAAAACGTGAACGAACTGGAAAAATGAACAGATTCGATTATCCACGGCCGGTGGGCCCGAAAATGACAACTATGACGCGAACAGTGGGACTAGGGTGTAAATCGGCGCCGAGAATTGATCCACGCCAACACCTTACACGACCAATCGGCGCCGAAACTGGGTCAAATGAACACGCCGACATACACACAATACCGTGCCGATGCGGGCGGCCGTATATGAGTGTCCCCAATGAGCGCCGTATAGGTGGAGCATGAATCCCAGCAGACAGACGGGAACACTTAGCCAATAGGGTTCAAAAGCGTACAAATTGATTCAATGCGACCATTGCCATGTTAGAAAGTTTGGGTTAGTGCCGTTTCCAAAACGGCTCGTCCTCTTTCCGTATGCAGCCATACAAGCGCAGCGCAATTGATCATAACAGTTGCCCAAAACACAATTCGAAAGGACATTTTTTTCGATTTGTGCCGCAGCGTCTGCTGGGCGATCAGTGCGCCGGGCCAGCCACCGGCTAGACCGAGCATATGCAAAGCGCCTTCACTGGTTCGCCAGGCTCCTCTTTGTGCTGCCGATTTATCGAGGGCGTAGGCGACAAAGGTAACCAGACTTAGTGTCGCGTACTCAATGCCAATGATTACTGGAAGGCGCCCGATAATGGCAGAAGCGCCAATGACGCATAAAAAAAATACAGCTAAAAGGGTCGCGGGCGTGCTGTTTTTTTGCGCTGTCTTTTCTCTGAGCTTGTCACCCGCGAGTGTGGCGTTCGCTGCACAAGGTCTCCCCTGTTTGTCTTTGGACAACGCGAAAGTCACGACGTCATTGATTTCAGGTCGGCGGTTGCGATTGCTGAAAGCCTTGACGTGAATGAAGACCCGTTTGCCGCCAGCCAGCGGAGTAATGAAGCCGTACCCTTTGTCGTCATTCCAGGATGCGATTTTTCCTTTGCTGCGCATATAAGGCCTCAGCGTCGCCGTCAAATTAGAAGATACTCTAGGCGCCAATAGACCAATATTGCCCGCAACAATCCGAATGCGACAACCAACAGCTTATTCCGCCTCGGCGATTTCCTTCATTTTCGCCAACGCCGCTGCAAAAGCATTGCGTCGACGTTCAGTGTCGGCATTAATCTTCTCTTCGCTGGATTGGGAGGTATCCCACATCATGGTGTAAATCACTTTGGATGTGGTTTCGCTGACCGGCCTTGCTTCCATAAAGCCATGATAAAGGGTGTAGTACTGACCTTCGACCACGGGCTGGGTATAGCCGTAGGACAGCTCGGTTTGGGCAACCATGGGCTCCACAATGGTTCCATTCAGAACGCGAACGGTGCCAATGCCACCGTCGCCTTGGGTGATCTCGCAATCTAGGCCCAGCCATTCGCTGATATCGCAGTAGCCGCCGACTTTGGACCAGACTTCTGCGGCTGGCTTGTTGATAGCGATGTCCAATTCCAGGCGGTGGTAATCCGGTTGAGCGGTAGCCCAGCAAGAAGCCATCAGGGCAATCAGGCCGGTCAGAAGGTGTCGCAAGCGCATGGTCGTTCCCTAGTAGAGTTTTGTTGTTTTAGGGTCCCCAGTGTAACGAAAAAAGGCGGCAAATCTTTCTTAAAAGGGGCAGAGTCCGCAGAGAACATTTTCGCCTGCCCCACTGTAATCTATCCGCCTTAGTCCTCGCGGTAAGTCCCACAGACGCGATTCATCCCGATCAGGTCAGGCCCTACTTTCTGAAGAACGACGATTCGACCGATTTCAGCGATCGCTGCGATGCGTGAATTTTGCGTATCCTGGCTGTGCATCGTCCTGCATTGTGCTGCAAATCAAGCAACGGACGTCCCGGAAACTCTTTGAAATATAAATCCTGAGGCGAATCAACTGGCAACTGAGAAATCACGTGTCGGCGGTTTGGCACCGGTTAGGGTTATTAGTCGATTCTTGCTTGAGGCCACCTGAACTGATGGT
>Ga0114950_10005110_pt1 | contig 10200 bp, 8 predicted proteins | sample N075metaG_FD_83503 | JGI IMG/M metagenome (GOLD analysis project Ga0114950, IMG submission 83503) | Deep subsurface microbial communities from Kermadec Trench to uncover new lineages of life (NeLLi) - N075 metaG | ecosystem: Environmental > Aquatic > Marine > Ocean trench > Sediment | place... | reverse complement strand
TGAGTTTCTGAATATCCTCGCCGCGGTCACGATGTTCGTCTTTCGAGATTTCTTTGTCTTTCTCGTTCTTTTTCAGGGTGTCCATGCCATCGCGGCGCACGTTACGCACCGCAACCCGTGCCTGCTCGCCGAACTTTGCCGCAACCTTGGTCAACTCGATCCGGCGTTCTTCGCTTAAATCCGGCAACGGAACCCGGATCAGGTTTCCCTCGGTCTGCGGGTTTAGCCCAAGGTCGGCATCGCGTATCGCCTTCTCCGCCTCTTTCACCAGCGAATTGTCCCACACCTGCACGGTCAGCAGTCGGGGCTCGGGAACGTTAACGGAACCCACCTGGCTCATGGGCATTTTCGTGCCATAGGCTTCGACCGTCACATTATCCAATAATGCGGTCGAAGCACGTCCGGTCCGCAGGCCGGAGAATTCTTTCCGCAACGCTTCGATGGCGCCGTCCATTCGGCGCAAAAGATCATCTGGATCCGCTGACACCTTATTATCCTCCCTCAACTAGCGTGAATCGGCCTTCACCCTTGATGACCCTGTTCACCTCTCCCCTATTGTGTATCGAAAATACCAAAATCGGAATGTTATTTTCACGGCATAGTGTGATCGCGGCGGCGTCCATCACCCGCAGATCCTTGCGCAGCACATCGAAATGACTGAGTGTTTCGTAGCGCTCGGCATCCGGATTGGTCGCCGGATCGGCGGAATACACCCCGTCGACCTTGGTCCCCTTTAACAAGCAATCGCACGCCATCTCGGACGCCCGCAGCGCCGCCGCGGTGTCGGTGGTGAAGTAGGGATTTCCCGTACCGGCGGCGAATATTACCACGCGGCCGCGCTCCATGTGGCGGATGGCGCGGCGGCGGATATAAGGCTCGCACACCGTCGACATGGGAATGGCCGATTGCACCCGTGTATCGACGCCCAGAATTTCCAAGGCGTTTTGCAGCGCCAGCGCGTTGATCACCGTCGCCAGCATGCCCATGAAATCGGCGTTGGCGCGATCCATGCCGGCAGCGGCGCCGGCAATACCGCGAAAAATGTTGCCGCCGCCCACCACCAAACAGAGTTGTACGCCGCTGTCGCGAACCTCGCGGACATCTTCGGCGATGCGGCCTATGGTCTCCGGATCGAGGCCGAATTCCTGCCCGCCCATCAATACTTCACCGGATATCTTGAGCAGGATCCGGCGATAGTTCGGTGGCGTTGTCATGGGAGGCGATCTGTTGGGTCGAGGCAATTCAAGGGTAGAAAATGTACCGCCCGCGCGGCCAGCACTTGGGCAACCCTTGTTAGCCGCTTACCCCACACAGGATCAAGCGGCGATGCTGGCCGATTGTCCCCCGCGGCGGTGGATAACCCTGATCGGTCAGGCGTCAGTCAGTTGGCCATGCGGGCGACTTCTTCGGCGAAATCGTCTTCCTTGCGTTCCAGGCCCTCGCCCAGATTGAAGCGGATAAAGCCGGCAACCTTAATATCGGCGCCCGCTTCCTTGCCCGCCGCCTCGATTGCCTGGCCCACCTTCATGTCGGTGTCGAGAACGAAAGTCTGCTCCAGCAGCACGGTTTTCTCGTAATATTTACGCAGGCGCCCCTCCACCATCTTGGCGATGATGTCGTCGGGCCGGCCGGAATCGCGCGCCTGATCGGTCAGAATTTTGCGTTCGTGTTCCAGCGCCGCCGCATCGACCGATCCGATATCGATCGATTGCGGATCGGTCGAACAGATATGCATCGCTAGTTGCCGGCCGATCTGGGCCAGCTTATCGGCTGGCGCATCGGATTCGAGCGCCACCAGAACGCCAATTTTACCCAGACCCGGCGCGACCTGATTATGGACATAATCGGCGACAAGCCCCTTCGAAACGCTCAGGCCGGCGGCGCGGCGTAAACTGATGTTTTCGCCAATAGTGGCGACCATCTGCGTCGCTTCTTCCTCTACCGTGCGCTCGCCGCCTGGGAAAGGCTTGGATTTGAGCGTCTCGAAATCGCCTTCCACATCGAGCGTAATCGCCGTCACATTTCCAACAAATGACTGAAAAACGTCATTCAGCGCCACGAAATCGGTTTCGGAATTTACCTCCACCATGGCCCCCGACGTACCTTCCGTCTTCAATCCAATGAGCCCTTCGGAGGCGGTGCGGCCCGCCTTCTTCGCCGCTGCGGCAAGGCCTTTGGTACGCAGCAAATCCATGGCTGCCTGAGTGTCGCCATCGGCTTCAACCAGCGCCGTCTTGCAATCCATCATGCCGGCGCCAGACAGCTCGCGCAACGCCTTCACGGCTGCCGCTGTAATATCGGCCATTACTCGCTCTCCATCTTAGTATTTTGAATTAAGTAATTGATTTTAGGCTAAAAATTACGAAGCTTTCGGCGCTGGCGCTTCGGCCTTGGTCTCGGTAGCCGGGGTCTCGGCGGCTGCCGCAACTTCCGCGGTCGCTGCCGGTTCGGCCTTTGCCGCTGGTGCCGCCGCGGCCTCCTCGGCCGCTGCTACGGCTTCAAGGTTTACTGCCGGCGGCTTTTCGGCCGCGCCGGTGTCCACGCCGCTGCTCGCCATTTCCTGCTGCAAACCATCGAGAACCGCGCCGGCGAACAGATCGCAGTAAAGCTGGATCGCCCGCATGGCGTCGTCGTTGCCCGGAATCGGCAGGGTGATGTCGTCCGGATTCGAATTCGAATCGACCACCGCGGCAATCGGAATGCCCAGCTTATTGGCCTCGCGGATGGCTATATCTTCTTTGTTGGTGTCGATGACCACCAGCATATCAGGACGCCCGCCCATTTCCTTGATGCCACCCAGCGCCAGCTCCAGCTTGTTGCGCTGGCGCGTAAGGTTGAGCAATTCCTTCTTGGTCAGGCCGCCGCTTTCTTCCGAACTGAGAGCATCGTCCAGGTCGCGCAAGGTCTTGATCGAGAGGGAAATGGTTTTCCAGTTGGTCAGCATGCCGCCTAACCAGCGGTGATTGACGTAGTACTGACCGCACTTTTTGGCGGATTCGGCGACGATGTCGCTGGCCGCGCGCTTGGTGCCGACAAACAGCACCCGTCCGCCACCCGCCGCGACGTCGCGGATGGTATTCAGGGCCGCATAGAGCATCGGCACGGTTTGCTGCAGATCGATAATGTGGACTTTATTGCGGGTGCCGAAGATGTATTGCTCCATCTTCGGGTTCCAGCGGCGCGTGTGATGGCCGAAATGGACGCCGGCTTCCAATAGCTGACGCATGGTAAATGTCGGGACCGCCATGGTCTCTCCTTCTCCGGTTAAGCCTCTGCAGGACGTCGCCCGTCGTCGGGCACCGGAGCGACGATTATGGGATTTCTCCCCATATCGCCGCAAATCCTGCATGCGAATTTGCGCATCGAGCGGTAAAAGCCCCGCGCGCGGGGGGTGATAGCGGTCCTGGGCTCCAAATGCAAGCCTCAGAGTAGCCCAGGCGAGAATCCGCCGCGATTCAGGGGTGAATCAGCCCTTTTTATACTCGATTTCCAGCGCCACCATGTCGGTATCGCCGACATTGGTAACATTGTGCTCAAAACCGCCGCCGACGTCGTAATAGGTGGCCTTGCCGGCCTCAGAGACCATATCGCCCACCGCGCCGTCGCCGCGTTCGTAGCGCAGCTTGGCTGCCTCGATATGGTAGCCGACATAGTTCTTGTCGTGCAGATGCCAGCCCGACTGTTCGCCGGGCTGGATGCGGTGGAAGGTGATCTTGGTGGTGTCGTTGTCGAGCAGCACTTCGTAGTGACTGAGCTTGTCCGCCGATATTTCAGCAGCGTTCTTTTCTTTGAGTTGCCGGGACATGACGCGGTTCTCCCCCGTTTATCGGCCACCTGCGGGCCGAACGCCTAGAATTTATACTCGATCTCCAGCGAAACGATGGTTTCGTCGCCGACGCTTATGGCGTTGTGTTCAACCGGCGCCGTACCGGTCAGCGTGCCGCCGGGCGCGTAATCGACCTCGCGCTCGGTTCCGTCGGCGTAATCGAGGTGGAGACGCCCGCCCGATAGCTGGATGACGACGTAATCGAAATCGTGGCTATGCCAGCCGGTCTGTTCGCCCGGTTTCATGGTCCAATGGGTGATCCGGGTTTTATCGTCCTCATGGACCGTCTTAAACGTCGCCATCGGCCGGTCGGCCGCCTCGGCGGCGGTCTTATCCAAAAGTTTGGTCGACATCGGTTTCTCCTCTTAGCGTGCTCCCCACTATAGGGTAATTACCAGGAGGCGTCATGGGCACCGGTGGGGCGGGCAGGCGCTACGCCTCCTGCACGTCGATGATGCCCGGTATGGCGCGGATGGCGGCGCGGACCTGGGGGGTGCACATATAGGCGCCGTCCAGGCGCACCTCGACTTCCTGGCTGGCCGTCGGGATCATCAGAATTATTTGTCCCCTGCCCCCATTACCGTTAGCGCCAGCAGCTTGGTCGTCGATGATCGACTTCAAGGACGGCATCGGCGTCACCTCATCGACCCATATCTTAATCACCATTGGCGCCGACGCGGCTTCCGTATCGAGATCGCTGACCGATTGCACGGTCAGGCGAAGCTGGCCTTCCTCGAGCCGCGCCGCCACGTGCAGCAGGACCGGTTTGCCGGCTTCGAGGATGTCGCGGCTGGCCGCCAGCACTTCGGAGAAGGCGGTGACCTCATAGGCCCCCGAGGCATCGGAAAGCTGGATGAAGGCATAGCGGCTGCCACGCTGGGAGGTGCGGTGCTGAATGTTGAGAACGGTGCCGGCCAGCTTGACCATCATCGTGCCGTTGTTCGCCGCCACCGTGTCTTGCAGATTGTCGAAGCGCGGCACGCCCAGACGTTCCAGCGCGGTGGCGTAATCGTCGAGCGGATGCGCCGACAGGTAAAAGCCGACGGCATTCAGCTCGCGCTCCAGGCGTTCGGTCTGGGGCCAATCGTCGACCGGCGTGAGCCGCGGCGCATCGGCCACACCGCCCTTTTGGCTATCGCCCAATAAGTTGAACTGCCCACTCTGGCGTTCGGCGTGCTGGGCATGTGCGTGGCCGAGGATGCGGTCGATGCCGAGGAAAACCTGCGCCCGGTTGCCATCAAGCGAATCGAAGGCGCCCGCCGCGATGAGATGTTCTAGCAGACGTTTGTTCAGGGCTTGCGGATTGACCCGGCCGGAGACGTCGAAGACGCCGGTGAACGGGCCGTTTTCCTGCCGTTCGTCCACCACCATGGCCATCGCCGCGGGGCCGACGCCCTTGATCGCCGCCAACGAATAGCGCACCGCGCCAACCGGCTCGCCGCTGTCACTGTCCGGGTCGATAACGGTTTCGACCGAGAATTCGACCTCGGAGCGGTTTATATCCGGCGGCAGCAGGGTAATGCCCTGGCGCTCCAGCTCCTGCTGGTAGAGGGCCAGCTTATCGGTGTTGTTCATGTCGAGCGTCATCGAGGCGGCGAAGAACTCCACCGGGTAGTTCGCCTTCAGATAAGCTGTTTGGTAGGCGATCAGCGCATAAGCGGCGGCGTGGGCCTTATTGAAGCCATAGCCGGCGAACTTGGCGATGGTCTCGAAAATGCGAATGGCGGTATCTTCGTCGACGTCGCGCGCCCGGGCGCCCGACACGAAGACGTCGCGCTGAGCGTCCATTTCGGATTTGATCTTCTTACCCATGGCGCGGCGCAGCAGATCGGCGCCGCCCAGCGTATATCCGGCCAGCGCCTGCGCCATCTGCATGACCTGCTCCTGATAGATCGGAATGCCGTAGGTCTCGCGCAGGCACTCTTCGAGATCATCGTGCAGGTAGTCGATCGGCTCGCGGCCATGCTTGCGGTTGATGTAGCTGGGGATGTTGTCCATCGGGCCGGGCCGATACAGCGCCACAACGGCGATGATGTCCTCGAAGCGGTCGGGTTTGAGCTTGCGCAGAACGTCGCGCACGCCCGAGGATTCACACTGGAACACGCCCGTCGTATCGCCGCAGGCGAGCATTTCGAACGTCGCCGCGTCATCCAGCGGCAGGCTCTCCAGGTCTATGGTGACATCGCGGTTGGCCAGTAAGGCGACCGATTTTTGCAATACGTCGAGGGTCTTGAGGCCGAGAAAATCGAATTTCACCAGGCCCGCCAGCTCGACAAATTTCATCGAGAACTGGGTCGCCAGGGTCTCCGAGCGTGGATCGCGATACAACGGGATGGTCTCTTGCAGCGGACGGTCGCCGATCACCACGCCGGCGGCGTGGGTCGAGGAGTTGCGATACAAGCCCTCGAGCTTCAGCGCCAGGTCGAGCAGGTGGGCGATGTTTTCATCGTTGGCCCGCAGCTCCTGCAGTTGCGGCTCGCTGTCGAGCGCCTGCTGCAGCGATACCGGGTTGGCCGGGTTGCTGGGCACCAGCTTGGCGATGCGGTCGACCTGGCCGTAGGGCATTTCCAGCACCCGGCCGACGTCGCGCACCACGGCGCGCGCCTGCAGCTTGCCGAAGGTGATGATCTGCGCCACCCGGTCGTAGCCGTAGCGCTCCTGCACATAGTGGATCACCTCGTCGCGGCGTTCCTGGCAAAAATCGATATCGAAATCGGGCATCGACACCCGCTCGGGGTTGAGAAAGCGCTCGAAAAACAAGCCCCAGCGCAACGGGTCGAGGTCGGTGATGGTCAGCGCCCAGGCGACCACCGATCCGGCGCCCGAACCGCGTCCCGGCCCGACCGCGATATCGTTGGCCTTGGCCCATTTGATGAAGTCGGCGACGATGAGAAAATATCCCGGATACCCCATGTCCGCGATGACGTCTAACTCGAACGTCAACCTGTCCCGGTATGGCTTGGCGGCTGCCTCCCGAGCGGCCGGATCCATATCGGCGGTGAACACATGCTTGTCCAAGCGGGCTTCCAGGCCAGCTGCGGCTTGATTGCGTAACTCGGTGTTCTCGTCTGTGTTTTCGGCATTGGCGAAGGGCGGCAGCTTGGGCTGGCTCGCCGTCGGCATGAAGGCGCAACGCCGCGCAATCACCATCGTGTTGTCGATGGCTTCGGGCAGGTCGGCGAAGAGCGCGCGCATTTCCGCCGCCGATTTGAAGCGGTGCTCGGGGGTTACCCGGCGGCGGTCCGCTTGCGAGACGTAGGCGCTTTGGGAAATGCACAGCAGCGCATCGTGGGCCTCGTACATGCCGGCATCGGTGAAGAACACTTCGTTGGTCGCCACCAAAGGCAAATCGTTGGCGTAGGCCAGGTCGATCAGCGCGGTCTCGATGCGGGCTTCCTCGTCCAGCCCATGGCGTTGCAGCTCGATATAGAGGCGGCCGGGGAACAGCTCGGACAGCGTTTGCAATATATGCTCGACCGCGCCCCGCTGGCCGTTCGCCAACAGCCGTCCTATGTCGCCAGCGACCCCGCCGGTCAGTGCGATTAGCCCCTCGGTGTGGCCGGAAAGCTCGTCCAGGGACACTTGCGCGCGGCGCAGTGGGTCCTCGGTGGCGTAGGACTGGCTCACCAGATGGAGAAGGTTGCGGTAGCCGGCTTCCGATTGGACCAAAACCACCAATTCGCTGGCCTGGGCGGTGTACGGGTTGCTGGGGGTAACCGCCTCCCCGTCCTTGTCGTGATCCGCCAGGATCGCGAGCTGACAGCCGATAATGGGCTGAATACCCTCTTTCGCGGCGGTCAGCGCGAATTCCAGCGCGCCGAACAGGTTCGCCGTATCGGTGACCGCCACCGCCGGCATGTTGTGCTTGCGGCACAATGCCAGCAGTTCGGAAATCCGCACCGCCCCCTCGGCCAGCGAATAGGCCGAATGGACACGTAAATGGACGAATTCGGACTGCATAAAAAATAACCTCCAACCAACCGCCAGCTTAACGAAGTCAGCAGAGTCGTTAGCGGTCCGTTCGTGTGGACAAGGTCTGGTTTCTGTGGAGAAAGCGAAGTCGCTCCGCAGAAAATAGGCCTCAGGATGAGGGGTTCAGGACAAGGACAACCGGCTTCGGCCAATTAGGCGGCGAAAATTTGCCCGTTGCGCAGCGATAATGTGCGGTCCATGCGCGCCGCCAGCGCCATGTTGTGGGTCGCCACCAGGGCCGCCAATTTCTGTTCGCGTACCAGTGTCATGAGTTGCGCGAACACCGCATCGGCCGTCTCGGGGTCGAGATTACCCGTAGGTTCGTCGGCCAGCAGAATGGCCGGATTGTTGGCCAGCGCGCGCACGAGGGCGACGCGCTGCTGTTCGCCGCCGCTCATCTTGCCCGGCCGGTGGTGGGCCCGCGCGCTCAAACCGACAGACTCGAGAAGTTCATCGGCTCGCCGGCCCGCATCGCGTTTGGAGATGCCGGCGATCATTTGCGGCAGCACGATGTTTTCGCGCGCTGTGAATTCCGGCAGCAAATGGTGGAATTGATAGACAAAGCCGAGTTTGCCGCGCCGTAGGAGCGTGCGCCGCGTATCGTCGAGGCCACCACAGGGTGCGCCGCCGATCAGGACTTCGCCCGACTGCGGCGGTTCCAGCAGTCCGGCGACATGCAGGAGGGTCGATTTTCCCGCCCCCGACGGCCCCACCAGAGCGACCATCTCGCCGGGCATGACCGCCAGCGAGGCGCCGCGCAAAACCTCCAGGCGGTCCTCGCCACCCTGGGCGAAGGTGCGCACCACCTGCTCGAGCGCCAGAGCCGGCTCACTCATAACGTAACGCCTCAACGGGATCGAGCCGGGCCGCCCGCCAACTGGGATACAAGGTAGCCAGAATCGTCAGCCCCAGGGTCATCGCAACGATCATGACGACTTCGCCAGGACGAACCTCGGACGGTAATCGGCTGAAGAAATAGACTTCGGCGGAAAACAGTTCCGTACCGCTGATGCTTTCAAGCCCGCGCTGGATGCTGGCGATATTATTGGTGATGAGCAGTCCGGCCGCGGTGCCGAACAAGGTTCCGGCAAGGCCGATACTGGTGCCGGCGATGAAGAACACGCGCATGATCATGCCGCGCGAGGCGCCGACCGTGCGCAGGATGGCGATGGCCGAGCCCTTATCCTTCACCAGCATGATCAGGCTGGAAACAATATTGAACGCCGCCACCAGGATGATCAGCATGACGATCAGGAACATGACGTTCTTTTGCACCTGCAGGGCATTGACGAAGGAGTGATTGACCTGCTGCCAGTCGAACAGCCGCTGGTTCGGGCCGAGCGCGTTGGCGACCGCCCGCCGGGACGCGCCAAGCTCGTCGGGATCTTCGACGAACACCTCGATTTTCGTCACCGCTCCGTCCAGGCGGAAATAGCGCTGCGCCGTCGCCAGGGGCATGAATATGAAGCTTCTGTCGAACTGAAAATGCCCGACTTCGAAGGTGCCGACGATGGTGTAGGCCTGCATCCGGGGCACGGTTCCGAACGCCGTGATCGTTCCGTTCGGCGACACCAGGGTGATCTTGTCGCCGACGACGGCGCCCAGCGCGCGCGACATGCGGGTGCCGATGAGGATGGCGTTTCTGCCCTTGAAATCGGCCAGCGCGCCGGTGCGAATATTATCGGCCACCAAGGCGCGGTTTTGCAGATCGGCGTTGCTGACACCGCGCACCTGGGCGCCCGTCGAGCGGCCTTTATAGGTCGCCAGAATTTGGCCCTCGATCAACGGGGTTACGGTCACCACTCCGTCGATTTTCCGCAACCGCTCGGTGAGGGCCGGATAGCCGGTCAAGTTTCCTCCCGCCGAGACGACGGCGATATGGCCGTTGAAGCCGAGCACGCTTTTGAGGAATTCGGCGCGCAGGCCATTTTGCACCGAAACAACGATGATCAGCGTGCCGACCCCCAGCATGATGCCGAGAAACGAGAATATAGCGATGACCGAGATGAACCCTTCGGTGCGGCGCGCACGCACGTAACGCCAGGCGATCATCCATTCAATCGGTGCGAACACTGTCAGTCCTCACTTTACTGGCGGGCTAATCGGTGGATCGGCGACAGCATCACGCGGCGGCCCGCTCGGCGATCCAGGCCTTGGCGTCGTCGATCGACATGGTGGCGCGCTCGCCGTCGGCGCGGCGTTTCACCTCGACGATCCCGTCTTTGAGGCCGCGCGGCCCGACGGCGATCTGCCACGGCAGGCCGATCAGATCCATGTCGGCGAACTTTGCCCCGGCGCGCTCGTCGCGGTCGTCGTAGAGCATATCGAGGCTGGCCTGCCGCGCCTGCCCGTACAGGGTCTCGCAAACGCTATCGCAGTCGGCGTCGCCGACTTTCAGGTTG
>Ga0114950_10005106_pt1 | contig 10202 bp, 14 predicted proteins | sample N075metaG_FD_83503 | JGI IMG/M metagenome (GOLD analysis project Ga0114950, IMG submission 83503) | Deep subsurface microbial communities from Kermadec Trench to uncover new lineages of life (NeLLi) - N075 metaG | ecosystem: Environmental > Aquatic > Marine > Ocean trench > Sediment | place... | reverse complement strand
CGAAACGGAAAAATACGATAACCTACCCGAAGGTTTACAAATGTCGGAACAGGGCGAACGCCTGGAACAGAACGCCGACGAAATTAACGAACAGTCTAGCGCCATACGCGACGTCAAGGACTGTTTAATCGACCTACTATAAGGACTCTAAATAATGGGAAAACGAGTAAGCAATAAGCGCGGCGGACCCGGCATAGGCGCCAGGTCCCGTCGTACCTGGGCTACCCATAGGCGCCGGACCGCGTTTACGCGCGGTAGTCGTACGCCTGTTACGCCTCGCGACAACACTATAGATCGTCGCGTCGTCCAGGTAAAAAAACCGCCCTTAATATTCAGGGCGATAACTGTAGTTAAACGATTTTTCCGAAGTAGGTAATATGCTTATACCAGTACACCCCAGCGCGACCATAATCGACGCAGCGTTTACCGCGTTCCGGGTAGGTCGCCATATCGAAACGATCGACGGGCGCGTTTATATGGCGCCAGGACGGAATACTAAACAGGTAATAAAGGCGTTTAAGGCGCGGAAACTTTCGCTATTCGCCGCCAGCCTGGCTAAGTAAATCCGTAACTTATCCCGCCGCCTTGCGTTTAGTAGGGCGGCGGTTTACTCTGTTCGACGGACTCTAAAAGGACCCGCGACTCTATGGACCCTAATATCGGACTACTGTTCGCCCTAGCGCTAGCGCTGGGTTTAGCCTGGATAACGACCAGCCTACTATTTAAAGAAAAGCGCGGACGAACGAACGACCTACGCCGCTACCGCGACGCCGCGACTAAACATAGGTCCTTAGTCGCCGATCAAAAGGACGAACTGGTTAACGCGATCGTCGTCCGCGTACTTATCCGACGAAAAAAATTACCGCCTTGTAACCTGGGAATATTTAATAAGGTTACGGAATTGTATAACGATCCAGCGTTAGACGGTCGCGACTTTCCAATTAATGTATACGACGACGGACAGACGTTCGCCTGGTCCGCATCTATTCTATTTATGAGCGACCGCGAAGTATTCGCGCTATGGATGGAACGGGTAATCGAATGAATAGACCCAGCCCGTTACCGCCGGACGTACCGACGGACGAAATACCGCCACATACGTACGCTATCTGGCTAACCGAGGACGTTTATTTAATGACCAGGAAAGCGCGACCTAATTTAGTTCGCCGCTTTTTCCTATGGGCGTTTTTTGGCTGGCGCTGGGTCGCTGTTGAAAAGTAAAACCGAATACGTACGTATGGGACGGACCATACGGAACATAGCTACGGGCGTAATGGAAACGTTCGACTACATTAACGAAGCTAAACGACGGTCGCGAGTTATCCAGGGCGATAACCTGGGCGACGGACGATTACGAAACGCGACGAATACGTCCGATATATACAGGGCGTTCGCGAAAATATAGGACTCGAAAATATGGACATAATAATAAGGACCGAAAAAACGTACTGTATCGAAGTAACGGAACACCAGGCGCGCGACTTACTAAAGATAGCGGTAACAGTCGATAGTAGAATTAACGAACCTGGCGGACCGTTCGACGGTACGGAAATGGAAACGCTAAACGTACTACGCCAGGCGTTACTATCGTCTGGATTAAAAAAGGACCCGGACTAATGCAAACTATCGAAACGTTTAAACTACCCGTCGTACCAGGCGAAATTAAAATAGAACTACCGGCGCGATCGCAGCTATTCGACGCCTGGGAAACTCACGAAAGCGGACCCGGCGGCGCTGGATTCGACGGAACGATTACCGTCGCCTATCTGTTCGACGCCGCCGCCGAGAATACCCAGGAAGTAACGTTTTATATTATGGATAAGGGCGACGAACTGGCGGATAACTTTCCAGGACTGTTTTTTAAAACGATCCATTTCCAGTCGAACGCCGTCCAGTTCCTATTTTTTAGGACGCCCTATACTAAACGTAAACCTATCGTCGTCGAACCGAAGCTAACCGACGAACAGCGCGCCGCCCTGGACGACCGGGATACCGGCGGCGGGAAAATACCATAATGGCGCGCCTAAAGTTAGGTACGCTTATCGACCGTCTGTATAAACAGGACCAGATAGTCGCCGCTAAAAAACGCCTGGTCGTACGCGCCGAAACGAACGTTAAACGCGAACAGGCGAAGTCGAATAAAATCGACCAGGAAATACGCGACCGCTTTAAGCGCGGCGAAATTAACGGCGCTATGGGAACTATAGGCGTCGCCGAACTCGTAACCCTTACGTCCGCCCAGTTACACGACTGGGCTAAATTAGCTAAGTACGTCATAGCTAATAACGCCGTCGATCTATTCCAGCGACGGGTAAATAAATCCGCCTGGTTAGAACGTCTGGCGGATCGTAAAAACCGACCGATACCGGGAATAAAATCCTACAGTCGCGTCGTTCTGAAAGTAACTAAAAAAGGTAAACGCTAATGGGAAATTCTAAGGCGGTCCTAAGTATGAAGGACCTAAATAAACAGATGCTAGCCGACGCGTCGGACGCCAGCGCCAGGACCGCTATACAAGGCGGTAACACTATCGGAATACGTAACAGTAAGTTTACGTATAAAAACGAACTGATAGGTAAAACGCTGGAAGTCGTAGTAGTCGATTACGTCCATACGAACGCCTGGTACGACGATATATTCGACCCGGAAAGTCCAGCGCCGCCCGCCTGTATGGCGATAAGTACCGACGGCGTCGATATGGTTCCGCTGGCGTCGTCGCCTATAAAACAAAATGATACCTGCGACGGATGCGATCAAAACGCGTGGGGTAGCGCCGATCGTGGACGCGGTAAGGCTTGCGGCGAACAGTATCGTTTAGCGGTATTGCAACCCCAGCCCGGCGAGGATTACAGTACGTGCGATATGGCTATCCTTACGTTCCCGCCGACGTCGCGGAAAAACTGGACGAAGTACGTAAAGGATATTAAGGATAAGTTACAGCGTCCGCCGTACGGCGTCCTAACGGAATTTAGTTTCGACGGCGTCGACGATTGGCCCGTCCTGGTTCCGACGTACGCTAAAAAAATCGGTACGCAAAAAGACCTAAGCGAAATAGTAGCCAGGCGCGCCGAAGCGCTAGAACTGCTAACGACGCCGCCGGACTTTTCCGGGTTCACTAAAAAACGTAAACCCGCCAGTAAGAAAAAGGCGGTTAAGAAAAAAGCGAGTAAAAAAACAGCGAATAAGAAAACCGCCAAAAAGAAAAAGTCCGCTTCCAAAAGTAAGTTTTCGTAGGTAGTAGAGTCCCTACGACCGCTTACACGTACCAGGGCGTCGCTTTCCTCCGTTGAGATTATCGGCGGCGCCCTGGGTTTTTTAGTGGTGACTACTACCTGTAAGGGCGTAACGAAATGATAATAGAACATTACGAAATAACGTTAGTCGGTCAAAAGCGCGCGTCTAAAATTGAATTCTACCTAGACGCCGCCGAGGAAATACGCTGGCGTTGCCTGGCTGGTAATGGTGAAATAATCGGCGCCAGTTCGGAAGGATATACGACCCTGGACAATGCGAAAAAAAATACGTTTATGCTTTCCTGTACCCTGGGCGCGTTTAAATTTAAAACGAACGACGACGGGTTTTAAATGTACCTGGCGACAATCGACTACGAAACGGAAGCGATCGAACAGCGACCCGCGTACCCGCCTAAACCTGTAGGCGTCGCCATTAAGTCGCGCGGTCGATGTAAGTATTACGCCTGGGCGCATCCGTCCGGGAATAACTGTAACGTCGGCGACGTCCTTCCTATTCTGGTCGATCACTACACGGACGCGCGCTGTATCTTTCATAACTGCGCGTTCGATATAGACGTCGGTAGCGTCCATTTAGGATTACCGATACCGAACGTTTACGACGATACGGAATTCCTGGCGTTCCTTAACGACCCGCGCGAAAGTTCCTTAGCGCTTAAACCGCTGGCGGCTAGTTACCTAGATATGCCGCCGGACGAACAGGACGAACTAAAGGACTGGATATTAGAAAACGTACCAGGCGCTAAACGCGCGCCGACGAAATGGGGTAGGTATATCGCCCTGGCGCCTGGCGGACTGGTCGGTAAGTACGCGCGCGGCGACGTCGTCCGTACCGAAAAACTTTATAAACTGTTCCGCCCGATAATCGCCGAACGAATGGACGGCGCCTACGAACGCGAACTAGCCTTAGTAAAGGTTAAACTGGGTATGGAAAATCGCGGTATCCAGACGCGGCATAAAGCGATAGCGCGCGACCTACCGAAGTACCAGGCGGCGCTAGCGGACGCCGGTAAAACGCTTAAACGTAAGCTAAAAATATCGAAAGCGTACGAACTGAAAAACTGTAAGGAAGGAACGTTTAACATTAACAGTCCCGCCCAGCTAGCCGACGCCCTAGACGCGGCGGGTTTAGTGGACGACTGGATTTATACGGATAAGGGCGCGCGATCGGTAAGCGTACCGAACCTTACCCAGACCTGTAACGATAAATCGTTCCTACTTATTTACGCTATGTATTCAACTATGGCGACTTATATAGGTACCTACCTGGGTCCCTGGCTGGACGCTAGCGAACACGAAGGCGGGCGAATCTATCCGACGTTTAACCAGGTACGCGGTAACGCCGAACACGGCGACTTTAAAAGTTACGGTACGAAAACCGGACGCCCGTCCGTATCGAACCCTAATTTTAATAACCTACCGGCGAATATCTATAAGTCGAAAAACCGCGCCGTCCTGCTAGCGCTTAAAAAGTACCTAGCAAAATATAAAATAAACTTCGTCGGACTTCGCGATTACATAGCGCCCAGCGACGGTAATTACCTGGTCGGTCGTGACTACGCCCAGCAGGAATTACGGGTCCTGGCGCATTATGAGAACGGCGCCCTAATGCGCGCCTACCTGGCTAACCCGCGTATGGATATACACGCCGAAATGGTTATCCTAATTTACGAACATATCGGTTTAGTCGTTACCAGGGACCAGGCTAAAACGATCGCGTTCGCCTTACTGTATGGGCTGGGACTGGAAGGACTGGCGGACCGCCTGGACACTACCTACGACGAAGCGAAACGCCTAAAGCGCGCTTACCTGGCGGTCCTACCAGGCGTTAAGGAACTACAGGACCAGTTAAAAGCCTTCGCGCGCGAGGACCTACCCATTTACACGCTAGCGAATCGCCGGTACTACTGCGAACCGGACAAAATTGTAAAGGGCGTTTACCGTTCGTTCGAATACCGTTTATTAAACTTACTTATCCAGGGAACCAGCGCGGACATAACTAAGGACGCTATGTTACGCGTCGATAACGTTATCGAAGGCGGGTTAATCGTCCAGCTATACGACGAAATAATCGTCGATACGCCGAACCATAAACGCGACCTGGAACTAATGCGTACCGAAATGGAATACCCGGTCCTGGACGTACCGTTACCGACCGACGCGGAATATTCTAATTTTTCCTGGGCGCGTATGAAACACTATAAGGACCCTGAATAATGTCAGTATCTAAGTTCGCTACACCAGGTAAGAAAAAGTACGACCCGTTAAGCGGGATACGCTGGCCTACGTTCTGGTCGTATTCACGCTGGAACGTGTTTAATAAATGCCGCCTTCGGTATATGTACCAGTATCTATTAAAGCTACCCCAGCCAGAATCCGCGCCCATGATTCGCGGGCAGGAAATACACACTAAAGGCGAAGCATATTTAGACGGCGATATTAAAAACGTACCCGCGTCGTATCGTATGTTCGCCGACGAAATGCGCGCTATTCGAAAACTGGGCGCGACGTCCGAAGGATCGTTTAATTTTACGAAGTCCTGGGCGCCGACCGAATGGGATAACTGGCGGCTATGCTGGCTACGTATTAAAATCGACGCCCTGGTCCGCCAGGTTATCGAATCGACGATCATAGATTTTAAAACCGGACGCCCGTACCCGGATACTAAAGTCCAGTCGGAAATATACGCGGTCGGCGAGTTCCAGACGGCGCCTAAAATCGAAACTATCGACGCCGAATTCTGGTACCTGGATAGCGGCGAAGTCGTGGACTACCATTACGACCGATCCGAATTTAAGGACCTTAAACGTAAATGGGCGGGACGCGGTCGCGAAATGCTAGCCGCCCGCCAGTTCCCGCCGACGAAAAAAGCGTACGATTGTAAATACTGTCCGTTTAGGGACGATAAAAAGCTAGCGACCGGCGACGCCGGACCGTGTAGCGAATGGAAAAAGGCGAAATAATGAAACATATAAAAACGAAAAACGTAGTTAACTGGACGCTGGTATTTATGATCGTCGTAGGTCTGGCGTCTGTACTAATAATCCGCGAAGCGGGCGCGACCGGCGGACGCGACGATCCAGACGTAACCGCCGAAGCGGAAGCGGACGCCCAGGCGGAAGCGGACGCCAGCGCGGACAGTTCCAGCGAATCCAGCGCCCAGGCGGACGCCAGTAACGGCGACCAGACGATTAATTTTACCGGACCGTCGGAAGTTAAAACGACCGGACGGGCGTATCTGTCGTCCGGCGACGCTACGGCGGACTGTCAAAAGTTCGGCGGCGTATCGTCCGCCTGGTTAGGCGGCGCGCTGGGTCTGGGTATTAACTGGACCGATAAGGAATGTCGCCAGCTAAAGGTATACGACCGCCTGGTAGATCGCGGGTTACTACTGGTCGCGAATAAGGCGTTATGCGATACCAGGACGCTACGTAAACTGTACGGTAAGGGCGGCGGCGGACAATGCGCGGCGGAACTGGGTAACGCGTATAACGCGTCCCAGGGCGCCCAGGACGACATACGGAACCAGGTCGCCGAACTACGTCGCCTAGTCCGGGAACTGTCCGTAACGTCCAGCCAGGCGCCCCAGGGCGCTAAAACCGGCGAAACGGCGGGTTCCGTACATAACGTACCGCCCCAGGACGCCCAGGACGGACGATCGACCTATGCCGAATACCCTAGTAACCCCGGAAATACGGCGGACTGTAAACCCTGTCCCGACTGTAGCGAACAGGCTACTAGGGCGTTCCAGGCTTGCGTAGCGAAGTGAAGCTATACACGTACCAGGCGTCGCTAGTCCGGGTCCGGCGGGCGGATACGATCGACCTTACAAACGACCTGGGATTTAGCCTGTTTTATACGGTCCGGTTTAGCCTGGCTAGGATCGACGCGGACGACGATCGCGGCGTTAAGTTCGTAGCCGACTTACTGGGTACCGCCCTGGACCCGCTGTTCGTCCAGTCGATTAAGTCGGACCAGTACGGGCGCTGGGTCGGCGAATTGTATATCGGTAGTTTCCTGGACGGCGATAACACGTTCGACGGGATTAACGTTAACGACCAAATAGTCCGCGCTGGCTATGCCGAATATCGTACGTAAGGAAAAGAGTATCGAACGGGCGTTCGTCGTCTGGGTAGGCGGGTTTAAGGACTGGTACGCCTGGAAGTTTTCGCCGGAAGGAACGCGCGGGTTACCGGACCGTATTATCCTGGGACCTGGCGGGATCGTATTTTTTATAGAGTTTAAACGCCCAGGCGGAAAGGTAACGCCGCTACAGAATCATATACACGGAATACTAAAGGACCTCGGATTTAATGTTTACGTCTGCGACGACGTCGCCGAAGCTAAAAAAATCGTTCGAAGCTACTTTTAAACCTGAAAAGTACCAGGTAATAGCGACGAAGTTTTTAGTAAGGAAACCGGAATCCGGTTTATTCCTGGCGCCTGGCCTGGGTAAAACCGTCTGTATTCTATGGGCGTTCCATATCCTAAAATCTAAAGGGTTCGTCGATAAACTATTAGTCGTTTCTACGAAGCGAATTATTTACCTGGTATGGCCGAAGGAAATAGAAAAATGGAACCTACCGTATAGCTACGTAATCGTACACGGTAGCCCGAAAAAGCGCGCCGACGCCTGGGCGAAGGACGTCGATATTTACCTAATGTCGTTCGGCGGTCTAGTCTGGTTAGCGGTCCAGTCGGTAGCGAGTAAACGACGGTTCGTTAAGGGTATGCTGGCGGTCGACGAAAGTAGCAAGGTAAAAACGTTTACCGCCCAGCGAACCGAAGCGCTAAAGTCGGTACTACAGTTTTTTAAACGTCGCCATATCCTTAGCGGCGGTCCGACGCCCCACAGTATGCTAGACCTGTTCGCTCAGATTTACGTTTTAGATATGGGTAACGCCCTGGGTAAATTCCTGGGCGCGTTTCGGAATACCTATTTTTACGTATCAGGTTATAAGGATAAGGAACTAGAACTAATCGACGGCGCCGAGGAAACCATTTACCGTAAAATTAAAAACATGGTTATCCGATTTAGCGAGGACCTGTTAGACCTACCGCCGCTAATAAAAATACGCCGTCCGATTACGCTACCGCCGGACGCCCGTAAACGTTACCTGGAAATGGAACAGGATTTTATTACGTTTATGGAATCCGGCGAAGTCCTAACGGCGGCTAACGGCGGCGTCGCGTCTATGAAATGTCGCCAAATGGCGAACGGGTCTGTTTACTTACCGTCGTACGTCGATCCAGCGAACCCAGACGCGCGCCCTAAACGAATATGGGAAACCATACACGACGAAAAAATTAACGAACTGGTCGCCCTGGTTACGGAACTACGCGGCGCGCCTATTATTATCGGTTACGAGTTCGACCACGATCGCCAGCGTATCCAGGCGGCTATACCGGACGTCGTAATAGTGGACGGTAGAACGTCCGATAAACGCGCCGTCGAAATAGATCGCGACTGGAACGCCGGACGGATACGAATATTAGCCGCCCAGACGTCTAGTATTTCGCATGGGTTAAACCTACAGGAAACGAAGGCGGCTATAATTTTCTATTCGCTGGGCTGGAATATGGACGACCATTACCAGTTTATCCGGCGGATATGGCGTAAAGGTCAAAAGTTTAAAGTATTGTGTTATTTCATTATGGCGGACGACACTATCGACGAAGCTATTACGTCGGTATTAGAGTCTAAACACGCTAACCAGGAACGACTTTTCCGCGCCCTGGAAACGCGTTACGAAGTTAACTTACGACGGAAAAAGGAACGTAAAAATATGGCTACGAAAAAGAAAGCGCAACACGCCGCCCGAAAAAAGGCGGTTAAAAATGCGATTAAAAAGGTAATTAAAAAACGCGTCGAACGTAAGCGAAAAAATAAGCGCGTTTATCTGGATAACGGACTATTAAAAAATGGTTCCGAAGCTAGGTTACTGGCTATGGCGGAACGTAAACTAGGCGTAACGTACGCTAACGCTAAAGCGCGTTTAAAAATGTCGCCCAGTACGGTACGGGTTACGATCCGTAACCTACGCGTTAAGGGTTTCGACATTATTTTAGACGGCGGTAAGTATAAGGCGAACCCGCCAGGCGTGTAAAAAAAAATCGGCGGCGGGTTCGTTTACCAGGAAAGGACCGTAAAAACCTGGGTTCGCTAGCCCGTCGCCGACCCGTCCGTTACCCGCCGTCCGGCAGTACCGCGTTCGCTTCCCTTATACGGTTTAATTGTGCCTGGTAAAACTTAATCTGGCGTTCCAAGCATAACGCCCATATATCCAGGTCGAAAAAATAAAACGACTCCGTCGGCGGTAGGAAACACCCTAACGGATTTAGTAATAGTTCGTCGTCTAACGGTACGCGTACCGGAACTTCGACGAATTTAGTTTCGACTCGCGTTAAGACTGTCGGCGCGCTGGCGCATCCCGTTAACAAAATCAGGACAGATATTAGTAATACTGGTTTTCGCCAGTTCGGCGCAAGTAGGATCGCGGTAAACTTCGACGGCGATAGTTTCTGTTTCATTAGCTAGGACCTCTAATAGTTCCCGTTCGACCTGCCATTTATCGACGGCGGTTTTATGCGCGGTTTCGTCCGTCCGCCGTCCGTCGATCGACGCTGTTAACCTGGCGCCCAGGTCGTCGATAGTTTCGACGTTAGCTACGTTTACGACTTTCGCCGCGTCGACCGCTACCCGCGCTTTAGCGACTTCGGCGACTTGGCGTTTAACCGTACAGGACTGGAACCCTAACGCCGGAACCAGGACCAGAATAATACCGACTAAAATCATTTTCGGAATAAAGGCGATCGCCTTTTTTATTAATACGCCGATCATAATATCGCGCTACAATTTTCGTCTGGATCGGCGCGTAAAATACATTTACGGACCCGGTTTAACTTAGCTTTTTCCGCGTTTAAATCGCGTTCGCGATCGCGGGTTAATTT
>Ga0114950_10005104_pt1 | contig 10204 bp, 15 predicted proteins | sample N075metaG_FD_83503 | JGI IMG/M metagenome (GOLD analysis project Ga0114950, IMG submission 83503) | Deep subsurface microbial communities from Kermadec Trench to uncover new lineages of life (NeLLi) - N075 metaG | ecosystem: Environmental > Aquatic > Marine > Ocean trench > Sediment | place... | reverse complement strand
GGGCTCGTGAGCGAAGCGAACGTTAGCCCGACTTTTCTTCCCGCGTAGCGGGCTGGTATGTTTTCAGGGCCTCGCGTAGCGTCAGGCCCAAGCTTCCTCCCCACGTAGTGGGGCAATTGGAAATTTTTTTCAGTAACGTGTCAGCATTCGCGGTTATTATGTACCCCATCCTATTAGAGTTCGGTTTCATAAAAATATTCACCTACGGCCTTTTGGTGGCGACCGGTTTTTTTGCCGCAATTCTCCTTGCCTCCCATCTGGGAAAAAAGGAGGGTTTGGATCCACAGAAAATAATCGACCTGTGCTTTTATCTTCTGGTTTCTTCCCTTCTGGGAGCCAGGTTGATGTATGTGATTGTGGAGCATAAATATTTTTTCGCCAATCCGTTGGAGATTTTTAAATTCTGGAAGGGAGGTCTGGTTTATTACGGCGGTTTGATTTTCGCCATGATCGTGGCGGTACTGTATATGAAAAAGAAGGAGATGCCCGTGTGGAAGGTGGCGGACATTCTGGCTCCTTCCATAGCGATAGGCCAAGCCATTGGCAGGTGGGGCTGTTTCTTTGCCGGTTGCTGTTACGGGGTGAAAACCGGTGTTCCCTGGGCGATAGTGTTTACCGATCCAAATTCCCTCGCGCCTTTGGGAATTCCTTTGCACCCCACGCAGATTTATCTTTCGCTCAACGCGGTGGTTATTTTTTCCATCCTGATGTGGCTGAGAAAACGTAAATCGTTTGACGGGCAAATCATTTGGGCGTATGGCGTTCTTTATTCGATTGGCAGATTTCTCATCGAATATTTGCGTGGAGACGACCGGGGTTATGCGATCGAAAGTTTGTTTTCAACTTCCCAATTCATCGGCATCATCTTTTTTGGCATTTCCGTTTTTATGTTATTCAACATGAGCAAAAACAGGATGGGATCTTCCCTTTCTCCAAAATGAGCGAAGGTGAAAATATTTATCGGCCTTTATACACGGTGATGATCCGTCGCGGGGATAAAGTGGTCAAGGGCATTCCCACGAAAATGCTTGTCCCTTATATTGAAGGCAAAAAATTGTTGCGGACGGATGCCATTTCCGGGGATGGTGTCAAATGGACCAAACTGGACCAGCATTTTCAGCTCGCGCGGTATTTTAAAGATGAAACCTCTCCTGAAGTTCTTCGAGACGCCCCATCCCCCTTCCCACAGGACGACGACTCCGAACATGCGGTGGATTCCCTTAGTTCCCTGGATGATGAGGAACCAGCTTCCCCGCCTCCTGCATTCTCAAAAATTGAGAATCAATTGAACCAGATGGCAGAAATGCTTAAAGATCTAAACAGGTGATCCCTTTTTAACGTTTTTGACCGCTACAGGGTGTGGTCATCACTCGATTTGAAGGCGATGATGTTGTGTTCGCCGAAGTCCAGGGGTTCCACGGTTTTGGGATACAGATAATCCACGAAACGTTTCGAGGCGGGGGAGCGCTGGTGAGTGGCCAAGGCGGCCTCATCTTTAAAGATGATGGTGTGATGAAAACTCATGGGGTCCAACATGTCCTGCCGGGCCAAATAAAACAAGATTCCAGGTTCGTTTTCTTTTATATAATCAACCAGATCCTTGATGACCTGCTTGCACTCTTTGCTGAATTCAGGGCGTACCTGGTATCGCGCTGTTATGCAAATGGGCATGAGGCCAATCTCCTGGGAGGGGGCAAGAGGGTACTTGAGGGATAGGTCTGCTAAGGGACAATCGAGTCGATTTTGCCCTGACCTTTTTGGGTGATTCGCTAATGCGGAAAAATCAGTTGGCCCTACAGTGGCAATTCACACGCCCACATCTTCAATCAACGATGGCTTTAATTATTTGGCCACCACCTTTTCAGCTTGCGGACCTTTGGGTCCGGAAGTGATTTCAAAATCAACCGCTTGTCCTTCGGCCAGGGTTTTGAATCCTTCTCCTTGAATTGCGGAAAAATGCACAAATACATCCTGTCCATCTTCAGACTCGATGAACCCATATCCTTTTTGATCGCTGAACCATTTAACTTTTCCACTTGCCATGACGCTTTTCCTTAAATGATGTATAAGCGTAAACTGATATCACAGATTTTGGAACTCTGTCAAGTCTAATAATCCGACATCCCGGATACTGTGGGGGTGCCAGGAAATCAGGTTATAATATTCCACGATTTTCTGCCAGGGAATGCAAATGGGAAATTTGTCCGGAAAAAATATTTTAGCTGTCATGCCCCGAAATCAATTCGATGAAGATGAATTGTTTACCACGCGGGATATCCTGGAATCGGCAGGGGCGCGGGTGGTTATTCTTTCCAAAAGCGGTAATGAAGCAGTGGGGATGAACAAGACGCGGTTTCAGCCTCATGGGACGATTATCGACTGGGACAAACAGCCAGGGGTTTTGGGCAAATACGATGCGGTTTTGCTCGTGGGAGGAAAGGGGGCGCCAAAATCGTTATGGGACGATCCGATTCTGCCCCAAATTTTGACCGATCATTATCGCGCCGGGAAGGTGGTGGGCGCTATCGGACTTTCCGTTGTCGTGCTGACCAGGGCCTCGTTTTTAATGGAGAAGGTGGCGTCGGGTCCTGATGAGGAACGGTTCCTGAAAGAGCTTGAGGCGGGTTCCGGTTATTACTCGGAAGAACCTGTGACTTCTTGCGATAGAATAATCACCGCCAGTGGTGGAGAAGCCGCAAAAGAGTTTGCTGAAGCGGTGAGTGAGGTTTTAATGGAAGAAACCGCAGGCTGACCAGCGTGACGCCCAGCCTGTGGGCTGGACCAAATATAACGTGTTATGGGTTTTTGAGGAATCAGTGGTTTCCTTTTTTCTAAGCAGGGGCCGGGGGGATTTACTTTCCAGAGTGACGCCCGGCGTGACGCTGGACCCAGTATTAACGTGCGATGGGTTTATGGCTGACCAAATTCTGTTTCGCAAGGAAATCATTTGCTCGTCATTGCGAGCAAAGCGAAGCAATCCAGCCCATTAGCATTGGGGCAATTTTCAATGACTTTATTTTGCGCTCAAAAATTATCGTAACGAGACAAGCTATTAGCGAATTGGCCCTCCACCTAAGGAGCTGGATCTGATTAAAGTGAAACAGGTTAGGTGGGTTCAAAATCGATCATTTCATAGATTTTAAAAACCTTTTTTGAGTAACGCCTGGGTTGATATCCGCGCTTTAAATATTTGGCCAATTTGGTGGGCCCATGATTATAAGCTTCCAGGGCCAAATCTAAATCTCCAAACCGGTTATGCAATTTGTTCAGGTAATATGCGCCGAGGGCGATGTTGGCTTGCGGATTGTACAAAGTCGGGCTTCCATTCCATTCCATTTTCTTTTCCCTCGCCAGAGCCACTCCCGTTCTTGGGACGATCTGCATGAGACCGATGGCCCCTCGATTTGACCGCGCTCTGCTATTGAACGAACTTTCAGCGATGATTAACGCAGTCAGGAACATGGGATCGTAATTATAAATTTTGCTTTCCGCCAGAATGCTTTTGAGTATTTGCCGGATGTGTTCGGGGTCCATTCGTATTTGATAGTTTGAAATAACCTGCCGTATTTTTTCTTTCACTTTTATTTCATAACTCAATTGAAACTTTCGGTCCGCTTCCCTTGCCCGGATGGTGTTCTGTTTTTCAGCTTCATTTGCCGCCATGGATTTTCGCCTGGCAATTTCCACTCTTTTAACAAATGCCATTTCCTCAAACTGAATCGCCGCGGAATTATAGGGGGAAAGACCATTCAGGAACCGGGGAGAATCACCCAAAGAGAAACCGGAAAATATCAATGCGATAAAAACCGGAAAAAGAATTTTCATCTGTTTCGACATGAACATATTTGGATCCTGTTAAATATTTTTTTTAATGCCCGGATTGGACCGATTCATTCCCCCGAGGAATGTTTTTATACCTGAATCCTCAAATGGGGGAGTTGGGGATCGGATTAGAATGCCGATGTTTCATCAACAATGGGTCAAGCCTTTGTTACGGTTTGGTCACGATTGACAGGTTTAGGGAAGTTAGGCAGAAAAAACCTTATTGGGAGAAACACAAAAACGGGCTGGAGCCTGCATGTGGCAACGGAGATCCGGGATTGCATGAAGTTATGGGTGTTGCGAAATTGTGACACAACCTTCGTCTTTTTGTAATTCGGCAGTCCTATACTGAGCAAACTAATCAGAGCGTGGCACAGCCCTTTCTTGTTGCCAGCTGTCATAAACAGGAATTTTAAAGATCTCCTTTTTTTGGAAGGACGATGACTATGAACGTGATAAAAAATAGCTCGAAAAGATTTGAATTCCCGGAAACTCAAGTAATTTGTCACAATGTTTGGCCGAAAAACCTTAGCTATAAGGATCTGCAGGGAGCAAATTTTATCGGCTCTAAATTGAGTGGAAGCAACTTGAAGGGGGCCAATTTGAACAATGCCAGTCTGGTTTGCTCTGATTTAAGAAAGTCCTGTCTTAGATGGACCAAACTCAACAAAGCCAAATTGACCGGCGTCAATTTGGTCGATGCCGATCTCCGCGAAGCCCAGCTCAATGGAGCGGAAATGATCAGCGCTAACCTGGTCCGGGCCGACTTGAGGAATGCTTTTCTTATCGGAGCCAATTTGAGGATGGCCAAACTCACGCTCGCCAAATTGAATGGGGCCAACATGTGGGGCGCCGACCTCACGGGAGCCAACCTTTGGGGCGCGGACCTCAGGGAGGTGACGGGTTTGACTTGCAAACAATTGGCATTCGCCATGATCGACAGACAAACTCAGCTTCCCGATTACATAAAAATTAACTGGCTTTCCAAGGAAAGGTTTGAAATCACCAAGGAATAATTTTTACAGGTCCAATAAATTTTTATATTTTATGGCTTTTGCAATAACCCGATCTGACTCCTTCCAATGGGGTTCATGACGGTCAACCAATGATGCCTTGAAATTATTCCAGTCGTCGAAAATTCAAGCTTTTTCCTTAACCTATCCCTTAATAATGAATCCATCATTTGACAATTGCTCTCCCCTGAAATACGCTAAATTTGTAGCCAGGACGAGAAAACCTAAACCTGGTGCCCTTGATTCGGAGAGCGCATGGGAAAAACCATAAGAATAATGAGTTTTTTATGGAGGCCGTTATTGCGGGTTTTTGCTTTTTCCCTGGTGATCGTTTGCGCCGGTTGCTGGTTTAAATCCGAACCCCCAAAAGATTGGAACGATCGCAATATAGTGTATAAAAGCCTGGCTTCCGACACGGGGTTCGCCGGGTATTACGTCTCTTTTACTGATAAGAAATTTTTAACGTTTGGACAATTCATTACTGCTGTAGACGGGGACAGGCAATGGCGCGAGGAAGAGAAAGAAGTATGGATTTTAACTTTGGAAAAATTCGACACGGATTTAACGGAAAATGGTCCCGTTGATATGTACTTCAGGAAGGAAGAAAGCCCGTCTGGAAATGTCAATGTTTGGCTTTTTAAAGTGGTCACGAAAGATTACGAAATTCCCTGGGTGCTTTTGGATCAAATCGTGATGAAGGCCGGTGAAAAAACAGTGAATGAACTCTAAGAAATGTGAAGGGTTAACTGATTTGCTGCTTTAGCTCCCGTTTTCGTTTTTCTCCGATAGCATTCCAATGTTTATCCGTGATGGCTCCCTCAAAGGAATATAAGTAGTAGCATACAGGCAGAGTTTCATTGGGATATTTTTCTTTTATCCTTTTATGTGCTTCTGCACCCCCAGCTACGCGCAGATCATCCTCAGAGGAAATACCCGCTTCATTTAGCCGTCCAGCAATTTTACTTCCGATGTTTTTTAAATCAGTTAGTTTTCGATTCGGGGGCATAAATTTGCCAATATTTTTCGTTTGAATTTTGAATACTTCAAATGGCGCTAAAAGTTTTTCCAACCTTTCAAATGCATGCAAGTGTTAAATTCCATAATACTAAATGGCCGGTGGTCGGTAGTGGGAATTTCTAAAGGAGTCCTTGTGAGTTTCCCTTTCTGATTAAGAGTCGGAAATTTTTTTCTCACCTGCACCCGGCACCCCGCCTCATCCAGGTCATATTGGGCCAATTCAAACGCGCTCCCATCAATTCGTTCCGGCGCACTCCCCACGCATCCCACAAATAACAGGCTCAACGTGAGTCCCGTCAAGAATTTCCAACGTGGCGATTCCATAATGAAATTGTACCACTAAAATAAACCTGAAATCGTACTCTGGCCTTGTGGAGCGGTATTATCATTGTTAGTCTCAATCCCACCAGTAGTTTTTATTCCCCGCCGCGCAACGCGGGGAAGAGATGCGGGGCAGTACCCCTACGGGGCATGAAGGCAAAGGTCGAATATCACACGCTTGCGAGTCCTAGAGAACCTCCTGATAAAAATGTCAGGATCAAAAATTCTGCACAATGAAAGGTATGGTCAGCCAAAAACCCATTGCACGTCAATATTGGGTCCAGCGTCACGCTGGCCGCTTGAGGCGGGGTCGTTCATTAGTGCCATTCATTCTAAATAACTGAGGTGGAAGCGTGAAAAATTCCAGATGGTCTCGCTCGTTGGGTTGTAAAATGGCGGTTTTATCCATGATGGTACTGTTTTTTCTCCAAATCGGAATTTTGACACCATTTGCCGATGATCTCGTCAGAAGGGCTCAAATGTCAATGGTTGAAAAGGGGATTGATCCCGGTCCCATCGATGGTATTTGGGGTCCGTTAACCAGAGGCGGCGTGATTGAATTCCAAAAAAGGGAAGGGCTGACCGTAAGCGGACGGTTGGACGATGCTACGAAAAAAAGTTTATTCTCGATTCCAGAAGCGCCTCCATCAGATATAAAAACTGCCACCGAACCATCCGCACAGGAAAAGTCCAGTCCCGACGTTCCAGTGGTCGTTCATGAGAAACAGGAAGAAGAACGGAAGACAAGTGATGTGCCTGAAGTAGAGGCTACCGTGGTCCCGATCCCTGAAAAATCCGAACCTGCTGAATCGGCTGTGGCAGAACCCAAAGTCGCGGCTCAACCCTCTTCTCAAACAAAAGCTGTCAGCAAACTTCCCCCCGGAATTGTCGGAAAAGGGAAGTATGAAGAGACAACGGTGAGTGATGGAGGTTCGATCAGCGGGGTGATCCACTTTAGCGGCAAGGCTCCTGCGCCCATTATGGAAGATTTGAATAAGGGAAAAAATGTGGAATTTTGCGCGACCCATCCCGATACCCAGGAGGGCAATATCCGCCCCCGCGTTAAAGTGGTGGTTACGGACGGTAAGCTGAAAGACACCGTGGTATTCATTCAAAATATTGAAAAGGGAAAAGCATGGCCGACAGCGGTCACTAATTTTGATTTCAAAACCTGCGATATTTTTCCCAAGGTTTCGGTGGTTCGCAAAACCCCGAAAGGCATGAAAACGGGATTGTTCACCATCACCAATCATGACCCGGAAATCCTGCACAATCCGCACGGGTATTCAGTTGCCGGCGCCAGCCGGAAGACCCTGTTCAACAAACCCCTGCCTTCCAAGGGAGATGTCGCGGACGTCACCAAATCTTTTAAGCGGTTCAAGCCCAAAAAGGACAAACATTTTTTCCTGCAATGCGATCAGCATAATTTCATGGAAGCCGATGCCAGGGTGGTATGGAATCCTTACCATTCCATCAGCGGGGCGGATGGAGCTTTCAAAATTGATCAAATTCCTGCCGGAAAATACTGGGTGACGGCCTGGCACCCGTATATGGGAGAGGTCAGCAGGGAAGTGATTGTACCGGGCGGAGCCGATGCGAAAGCCAACTTTGAGCTGGTCGCGAAATAAGAGCACCTTAAAAAAATCAGTGTTGCCAGGCGTCACTCCTTTGACATCAAGGGGGTGACGATAGCAATTACGATAAATATCGAATTATTAAAGATCCTCTTAAATTCTATTTTGAAACATGAGACTGACCCTGTCCATCCAATCCCTTGAGGAGGTTGGTTTTGGATGAACCGATTTTTCAATCCATTTCATCCTTCCCCTATTTTTTTATTTTCTTACCTTGGAAATGCCTTTAAACTAATAAGATATCATTTAATATTAGGAGGTTATCGAATGCCCTCATGGAAAAAAATTGCGTTTTTGATGGTACCGGTTTTTCTTTTGGTCTCTCTTTTTTCCACATCGTCCTTTGCCGGTAAGAAACATAAAAACTGGAACAAAGAAAAGGTTTCAGCTTACCAGAATGAGGCTCATAGAGATTGGCGGGATGAGATCAGGCATTCTCACGGTCACCACCATGATTGCAAATTGCCGCCGGGGTTAGCCAAAAAAGGAAAGGTTCCTCCTGGATGGGCCAAAAAATGTCGTCATCAGGAAGCTAAACACCACGCGAAAAAACATGAAGAGCATTATCCTGACCACGAACATAAAAGAACTTCAGGTGGACACGATAAACCTTCAATCCAAGGCGGTGTAAATATTGGAGTCGGCATTCATATTCCCTTCCCATAGGTAGTAAACCATGGAAGAACAAGAAATAAATTTAGCGTTTATTAACAACTTCTTTCAAGATTCCTGGATATATTAATTGAACGGCTGGACGATTTGAACAAACGCCACTCCAAGGATGCCATCCCAACCGTGCATAAGAATCCGTGAACGAAGGGAGGAGATAATTGTTCAATTGCATGATAAATCCGCGTGCTGGCGGTAGGGAGTCGTTTAAAAGAAGTGTAGGTGAAAACTAAAAACTGGATTGAAATAGGTTTTAAGACTCAGTCTGAATCACCGAAGTAATCAGGCTCACCGAAGTAATCAGAAATATGTCCCTGAGCCTTCTCTTTTAATTGATTCCTTGATTTGTCCATAAAATCTTCCCAGGTTAAAACTACTTTGAAACCAATATCGCCTATACGATCTTCAACAAAGAAATGATAGGATTTGTGTGTTTTTATTGGATTACAATCAACTTTAAAATCCTTATTCGGGTATTCTTCCGCTAGAATTTCTAGAATTAATTTTGTCCCAAGTTCAATAAATTCCACCTCCATTTTTTCTTTGTTTGCCTTATCCATTTATTTCTTACCAGGAATTAAAAGCCACGACTTTTCTTTTGGATTAGGCCCTATCCCCTAAAACCTGCGACCCACCCCCCGGATGGTAAAATCAAACCCCTCCTTAGGGCTCCAGCATATTAGATCCGGGGGCGGGTCTATTAGGCTCATGGCTATCATTATTTTGTCAATCGAGGGATTTTGAATATTGTCCTCAGTTGACGATCTGTCAATAGGAACCGCTCCCTCACCTTACCTGAGAAACCCCAATCTTGAGCCAATAAAAAGGGCCACCACGTAGGATGGCCCAAAAGTATTAACGCTGAAGGCGCAAATCTTGAACCTAAGGTAATTTCCCAATAATATTTTCCATCGCTTCGGTTGGGAAGGCTCTCATGGTTTGAGTTGTCACATTGCCCAGCCGACCTAAGGCTAATGCCATGGCAGTCATTGTTTCATCATCTGGGGCCTCAACAATGACCACGATATCAAATTGACCCAAAGTCCAATAAATGTTTTTCACCTTAATACCTACTTTTTCGGTCTCTTTTTTGAAATCCCTGGCTCTTTGAGTTGTCGCGTTGATATTCCTTATTCCCAAAGAAGTGTAATTCGCTAACATGATATAGGATGCCATTTTTCAATCCCTCTAATTTAGAATCATCAACAATCGGCCTGCCAAACACGAAACGGCTTTAAAGAAAATATATTCCTTAAGCTGGACATTCTCACCTTTTTCCTCCAGGTGAAACCCTGAGCTAACCCACTTACTTGAGATAGAAACCCCTAAATAGAGCGTCTGAGGCGGTTGGTTTTTAGGTCATTCCCTGGGCATCCCATCTAATACAAGCATTTATCTTTAATTTTTTCACCGCAACCCCCGATTGGATTGGAAAAGAAAGAATCTTGTCTGGCTGGGGCGAATCTAAAAATACAACCTATAAATGTCGATAACCTAAAAATTTTTTAGACTCAAGGCCCCCAGGGCTTGTGATAATAAGGAGAAATGCTTATGGCATCGTACACAGTTGCAAAAATCTCAGAAATACCAGAAGGGGATTGTAAGTCTGTTACAGTGGATGGAGAGGCGATTGCCTTATTCAACGTAGGCGGCAAGTTATACGCCCCCGCAGACACATGCAAGCATCGTGGCGGATCGCTCGGGAAAGGAACACTGAATGAATCGATC
>Ga0114950_10005102_pt1 | contig 10208 bp, 12 predicted proteins | sample N075metaG_FD_83503 | JGI IMG/M metagenome (GOLD analysis project Ga0114950, IMG submission 83503) | Deep subsurface microbial communities from Kermadec Trench to uncover new lineages of life (NeLLi) - N075 metaG | ecosystem: Environmental > Aquatic > Marine > Ocean trench > Sediment | place... | reverse complement strand
GGGGCGGTCGTGAATGTGGCGGTGGCGTGGTTGCTGGCTGATGTCGTCGAACCGTCGAGCGATCCAGAGATGGTCTTGGACTTCCCGGACCCGGACGCACGCTGCCTATGGGTGGTGACAGCGGCGCGTGGATGGGGCAGTCTTGTCATCAGTGCTGCGATGCCCAGTCTTGGGTCGAGCGATCCCGTTGACATTGACGACCCGCGCATCCCCTCATGGAGCAGGGTGCAGCATCTGTCGGCTTACCAACAGGGCGAGCCCATGCCGATGATCTTTGATCTAGCATTCGGGTGGCCGTTCTTGTCGATGTGGCTCTCCGTCGATGCAACGCGGGATTCGGATACAGGCGCGGTCATTCAGAGAACAACATCCGGCGCTGTCTCCGAGTTCGAGTTTCCTATCCATATACTGTGGCTTGGGTTCGCGGTGAACACATTTCTTTACGCCGCGCTGCTGTGGTTGCCGTTTGTGGTGCGGTCGTGGGTGCGGGTGCGGCGGGGGTTGTGTCCGAAGTGTGCGTATCCGATTGGCCAATCAGATGTATGCAGCGAGTGTGGCAAACCGCTCCCCGGACGCGCGAGGGTGGCGACATGAAACGCCGCCTACTCATCGTCGCCGTGTTCCTCCTGGCCGGGGCGGTGGTGAACGTGGCGGTGGCGTGGGGGTGCGCGGCGTGGATGCCGGTGGACATGGTATTGCGGCCTCCGTCAGACGACTTCGGGCTGCTCTTGGAACGAATACCAACGGTCGCGCCCGATGAACCGTGGATACTAATTGATCCACAACACGGCATGGAACTAAAGGGAGTGGGGATACTCAATACTATGAGATGGGCATGGACTGAGAAGGCAAGGGAACGCCACGCGCTCACCAATTCAACAAACACGAACATGTCTGTTACGAGCGCTCGCGCAGGACTCCCGATGCGAAGTCTCCAAGGTGTCCGAGCTAGGCGCTTTGGGATGGTGTGGCGGGACGGTGCGTTGTCTCTGCCGCGATGGGCGAAAACGCGAGTCGGATTCGTGCCCCTCCGCCCCATCTGGCCCGGCTTTGCGGTCAACACGCTCTTCTACGCCGCCGTCCTCTGGCTTCTGATCCCCGGCCCCTTCGCGCTGCGCCGCTTCATCCGCGTCCGACGCGGCCTCTGTCCCGCGTGCGCGTACCCCCGTGGCGAGTTGAACGTGTGTAGCGAGTGCGGGATTCCCTTGGTTCCATGACTATGCAGACGCAGCGTATTCAGGGCCGAGGCCCCGGATATGATGCAGCGGCATACTCACTGTTAGGCCGCTCGAATGACTTTTCTGACAAGATCTCGGCCCGTCAGTAGCTCTGAATCCACAGAGCGATATTGCCGAGATTGCGGGTACTCACTTCATCGCCTCGGTACGGCGAAATGCCCCGAATGCGGAAGGCCGTTCGATCCGGACGATCCCACCACCTTCGCGTCGCGCTCGCGTCGCAGGCAACTTCGACGCCTCGAGAACCGGTTGGTGTTGGCAGGGCTCGCGATGGCGCTTCTTGTGCTGGGCATCTTTCATCTAGATTTGCTGTGGCTGTTGTTCATTCTCACTGGTCTTGCCGCTGTTCTTTCGTCTCCCATCATCATCCTCGCCCGCAAACGGGCCCGATGGCGTATGTGGGAGGTGGCCGGTTTGATCTGCCCGATCCTTCTATGGATCGCATTGGCGCTGGTGGTCCCATCAGGCAAGAGTCTCTCTAACATGATCGAGCTGCTTCTCATCGTTAGTCTCATCCCGATCGCAGCCTTGCTACGAGCGCTCGTTCCCAATCCACGGGACACGGCTACTTGGGCCCTCATTATCATTGCGGCCACTTGTGCAGCGAGTGTTCTTATATTCGTGGTGACGCCACCACTGCCGGAATAACGCGCCGACGCGGCCTAACAACTCGCTGCAGCTGACGGGCAACCCGCTGCGCGGCCGACTCCCGTCAGCCCGATAGAATGGTTCTGTTTGTGGCGGCCACGGTCCGCCCGCAGACGGAGTTCTCAGTGTGTGCCTTTACATCACCGCAACACTCCCACCTAATGCGAACGAGGTCGAGGTGCGGCGACTCGTCAGGGGAATCGGTCGCGGCTTCAGTCAGATTGATTGTCCCTGCCAGAGCACCTTGCTACAGCCCGGCGAAAGGCACTACGACACTACGAGAGGTGAGTGTGATTGTTCAACATCGCTCGGCTCGTGCGTAGACAGACCGCCGCGCCCGTCACGGAAAGTAAGTGTGCTGCGGAAGAAGGGGTGGGGCGAGGCGAAGATCCAGAGGTGGCTCAACCAGCGGCAACAGATTGACGAGCGGAATGAGCGGGTTCGTCAACATCAGGCGGAGGCCGAAGGTCAATCCATTTGGATCGAACTCCTTCGAGCGCTCTTCGAATCTGGTTCCACGCCTTGGTTCGGCCTTGTTCTTCACTTCTATAGCAGCGGCCCCGGTGTCGAGGAGAAGCCATTCGAGCTAGCCGCTCGGCAAGTAGTCCGCTTCGAGAAGGTCACTCCTGAGTTCCTAGTTCAGATCCGCGAGGACATTCTTTACGAGGTTCGCCCGTAAATCTGTGTGATGCCTGGTCGGGCCGCCCGTCGCGCGTTAGGCGAAGTCGGGATGCCTCGGCGTGATTGCGGTGGTGGTGGGCGTGGTATGCTGGTCACAGGCACAGGGGGTACGGGTATGACCAAGGGACAGCGGCGACTAGTTGTGTGGGGAACGGTGATGTTCGCCCTGGTGCTGCACTTGTCGTTCTGTCGGTGGAGAACAGGCGACCGAGATTGGAGCCACCACAAGATCGCTGGGCCAGACGCCCTATACCTGTACGCAGCCCCGTGGGTCGCCCGCATCGAATACTCCAAGGACAAGTACAGGCCAGAGGGCAACCCAATGTGGGCGTACCTGTTCGGCATCTTTGTCCCGCTCACCCTTGTCGGTGGTGCTGGCTTCGTCTGGCTGGGTGGACGCAAGGCATGACCGCTGCCAGTTAGCGGCGTTGGCGTTGGCGGGTTGGGATCGGCGGCGGGGTCACGAACCAGTCGGTGTCCGCGATGGGCAAGTTCACGGCCAGCCATAGGCCGCGCTAGCAAATGGCTGGACTGTCGGAGGGTGCCTCCGAGGGGGGTGAGCGTCGCGTTTGGGGGCCTCCCCCCGTCGCGTGTGGTAGGGCTGCCGCGAATCTGGCGCGAAGTCCGCGCGGGATCTTCGGTGTCCGATGCCGCGCCGCCGTGCCAATCGACAAGCGGTGATTACCCTGCAAATACAGTGTAATCCGCACCCCCATCGTGTCGATACTGTTACAATCCGAACGGTGTCACAACTGCCGAGCGTCGGCGGGACACCGAACAAACGCAAGTGGGGGCGGCGCGGCCACAACCGCCCGCCCCCGTGGTCACCTCCTGAAAGGACAGGACATGACGATTCAGAGTCTATCGACAGTCACGCTACCCGAGGGCATCCGTCACGCGGTCGCGACGGACTCCAGCCGGTACGCAATCAACGGGGTTGAAGTCCGCAGCGACGGCAACGGGGCCGCGTTCATCACCGCGACCGATGGCCGCGTGTTGGCCGTCCGTCGTACCGAAGGGGAGGTCAGCGGCGCCGAGCCGTTCGTCATCCCCGGTACGCTGCTGCCGCGCCGCAAGGCGGGCGAAACCGTGTCGCTCAAGGACGGCCAGTTGACCGGCCTCAAGAGCCGCGTCACCGACGAACCGATGGCCGCGACTTTCCCGCCGTGTGCCGATGTCATCCCCGATGTTGCAGCCACGGGCAAAGGCGGGGCGGTGAAGTATGACCGTTGCATCACCCTGTCGGCGAAGCTGCTCTACAACTTGGCTCGGGCCATCACGGACGGCAAAGGCAACGAATCACTCCGCGTGTCGCTGCTGCTCCCGGTCAACCCCTCCAAGCCCTTTGCGGTGCTGCCCTGCGGGGACGATAGCACCGACAGCCTCGGGGTCCTCATGCCGTGCAACGGTTCGGAGCGTCAGGGATTCGTAGAACGCTACAGCGCCCGCCGTGATACCTACTGCTTGGCGGTGAAGTCTTGAGCCGCCGCCAGTTCAAGGCGCTGGCCGAAGTGATCGCCAGCTTCGCCGACCGTATACCGGGCCGCCTGCGGTGGGAACTGGCCGACGCTATCGCGGTCATCTGCCGACGCGAGAATAGCCGGTTCGACCGCTCCAGATTTTTCGGAGCCGCGCACCTGGACGAACATAGGCGCGACGGGAAAGGGGGTGCAGTATGACCGAGCCCGACCGCCAGACCGTCGCCGATGCTATCGGCCAGCGCTTCGCCGATGACCCAGGCACCCCGCCCGCGACTGTCCTCCGCGAGATGGGGTGGGATGCCCTGTCCGGGTGTTGGATGTTCCCTTGGCGGGGCATGTGGCTCGGCATCGAACCGGACGGCTACATCCACAGTTGACACCCGCCCGCCCCGGCTGACCCAGAGGCGGGCGATTCTTTGACGCGGCCAGCCGACCGCCCGACGCCAGCCGAGCCGACCGCAACCCCAAACCGGAGAGCAGGACCATGACCAAGCGAACCACCAAACCGAACCGCCCCGCCAGCGCCGTAGACCCATTTCTCCCGGGTCAGGTAATCGCCGCTGGGTCAGGCAATCAGCCCCATACGCGCGATCTCACTTCCTCACAGCTTGCCGGGCCGCAGGGGGAGAAGGGGCGGCGAGCGCCGCAGGCGAAGGGGGAAGGCGGGCCGCAGGCGGCAGCGAAGCGGCAGCGGAGTCCGCAGGCAGCGTCGGCGGCGCCGGGCAGAGCAGCGGACGCGAAGCGGCGGCGGTCGCCGCAGGGGGCAGCGGCGGGCTCTGCGGGGTCGGCCCCTTTGGGTCAGGCGCCGGGTACTGGGGGAGGGCCATCGGGTCAGGTTGCCTTGGGTCAGGCGAAGCGGGTCATCGGTTACCGCCGCATCAGCAAGGACAACGGCAACGGGCTGGGGCTCGCGGCTCAGACCGCAGCGATCAAGGACCAAGCGAAGCGGCTCGGCGTTCCGGTTGCCGAGGTGTTCACTGATCGCGGGGTTTCGGGTGCGGCCCCGATCAAGAAACGGCTGGCGCTGCTGGCGGCGCTTGGTGAACTGCGGTCGGGTGATGTACTGGTCATTGCAAGGCGGGATCGGCTGGCCCGTGATGTCATGGTGGCCGGGTGGATTGAGAAGGAAGTGAAGCGGCGAGGCGCGGCGATCGTCAGCGCAGCCGGGGATGCCAACGGCGACGGGCCGTATGACAAGATCATGCGGACGATCATCAATGCTTTCGCCGAGCTGGAGCGGGATCTGGTCGTTGCTCGCAACCGGGCGGTGGTCGAGGTGCAGCGGGCGCGGGGGCTCAAGCTGGGCCATTGCCCCTACGGGTTCCGGGGCGAGCCAGACATCGACGATCGGGGCAAGCCGATCACGCGGTTGGTGAAGGACCAAGACGAGCAGAAGATCATTCGGCGGGTCAAGCGACTCCGCGCAGGCGGCGCGTCGCTTCGGGCCATCTCGGCGAAGCTGGCGAAGGACGGCCAACTGAATCGGCAGGGCCGACCGTTCGGGGCTCCGTCAATCTCGCGGCTGCTCTGAAACACGAAGCCCGACGATACCGGGTCAGGGTCGCCGGGCTTCGCTGCGCGCCAGAGGACGAAACCACCGGAGCAGCTTGTGACGCACGCGGCCAGCGTACCCGTTCACAGCACCCCGATACAACCCGGAGCTGGCGCATTTCCTCGGGGGTCGCGCGCTGCGTTGGCCGGGGAATATTTTTCTGATTTGGCGGCGCTCACCGCGTTGACACGCGCCGACGATGTTGTACTGTCGCGATTGCTCGACACCGACGAACGGCACTCCACCCCAGCCAGCCCATCCTTGCCTCGGTAGGGAAAAGCGCGTCCCGCGCGGAACTCGGAAGGCAGACATAAGAGGGTGCTACCCAAGGCGACGGCCTTGGAAGTCTCAGGGGTCAGCGACACAACAACATTGTTTGCCCGTGTCGAGGATTTTCCCTGATGGATGCGCCCATAACCCTGCTGACTGTCGGCGATATCGGTCGGTTGCTCGGCGTGCCGTTTTACAAGGTGCGCTATGTGCTGCTGAATCACCATGAAATTCAGCCAGTCATGCGGGCAGCGAACTGTCGGCTGTACGGCGACACCGGGCTGGCGCAGATTCGTAAGGCGCTTGACGAAGCGAAGCGGCCCGCCAAGAAAGGCGAGCCGCTGACTGTCTGACCCTTCGCGCGCTGGGGCAGGCTTCGGCTTGCCCCAGCCATTTTCAAATGCCCCGAACGGATCGGTAGTCCGTGCCCGGGGCGAGAAAAAAGATGCACCAAGACCCTAGCCAGAATCAGCACACGGATCAAGCCGGGCTGTTCTGCGCGCGGCGGTCGCGGCCACCTGGAAATGCGAAAACACGCCACAACGCGGGACGGCCCGCATTAGGTTTTTCCCCACACCTTGCGCGGCTTCGGACCCGTTCACGCGCAGTAACACGAACGGGTGGAACAACGATCGCAATACAGGGCGGTCATCCCGGCGCTGGTCGGCGAAGTCATGTGAATGCACACAACCCCAATCCCCGCCATCCCCGATGTGCGCCCTGCGCGTACGGCGGGGGCCTGAAACGCATTCGCCGCTGATACTTCAAACCGTTCGCCGGGCAGGTGTGGTCGGACAAGACACCGGAAGGGAAGCACCTTTCAGGTAGATCGGGAAGGTGCGCAAACAGCATGATTGTCAGAGTCAAATCCCGTGGACGAAACGCAACCGGCAGGAGCCGAGCGCGCGACCGCTGGTCGAGGAACCGTCCCCCGTCAACGAAGAAGAAGCAGCGCATCCGACCCGCAGGTGCGCGCGTGATCGACTTCGGGCAATATCAAGGCAAGCGATACGCCGACATCCCGCTCGGCTATCTGCGGTGGATGGTCCGCGTGCATTGCAAAGACTGGCATCGGGCGCGGATGGAAATTGAACGCCGCCGCTGGTCGGATCGGGCGGAAGGCAAATGAGCAAGGCCCGACGAGCGTGCGCAAACGGAGCCCGGTCTAGACCCGGGCGATTTGCGCACAGGCTGCGGCTCGGCCAGAAAACGGCCCGGCTGCTGTCCCTGCGACCTTCACCTGAGAACGCCAGCCTGTACCGGACTCAGCGATCCGTCGCGGACCTCGTTGCCAGCATCAAGCGCGAAGGACTCCTGCAACCGCTCATCGTCACCCGCGACGGGTTCATCATCAGCGGTCACCGCCGTTGGCGGGCGGCATACCGCGCCGGGCTGAAAACCGTTCGGATCGAAGTGCAGGACTTCCGGCGACAGGACGACCCGGATCGGTTCATCCGCCTACTGCGGGAACACAATCGGTATCGGGACAAGGGCTTTGACGAAACGCTGCGCGAAACGCTCATCGACAAGAAGCTGGACAACGGATTGCACCGCTTGCTCGGACACCGATTCGACCGCGCCGAAACCGATGAGGCCGATCGCGAATACTTCGTCATCGAAGGCTGGGATATCAAACTCCGAACCGCTGTCATTGCACCGGAGCGCAAGCGTTTATTGCTTGCAGCCGCCACCCTGGTCGAGCGCATGAGGGAGTGGTGGCCGCTGGGGATGCGCGCCTACTACTACGGGTTGCTGAAGGTTCCGCGCCTCATGCGCAACACGGAGAAAGGCTTGCCGTTTGGAAGCGACAGAGCAAGCTACCGGGCAACATGCAACATCATCAACGACGCCATGCGGCTCGGCATCATTCCCCGCGAGGCTGTCGCCGATGAAACCCGTCCGGTCGTACTCGCCCGCTGCTGGCACACGGTCGGGGACTTCCTGAGCGAAGAACTCGACAATCTGCTGTTCGGCTACAAGCACGACCTACTACAGAGCCAGCCGAACCATATTGAAATTGTCGGCGAGAAGCTGACGATCCCAGGCGTTATCAAATCCGTCGCGGATCTGTACACGATGCCCGTCACGATCGGACGCGGATTCTGCTCGCCGCCCGTCCTGCGAGACATCGCCCAACGGTTCCACGACTCGCGCCAAGAGAAACTGATTCTGCTGACCGTGACCGACTGCGACCCGGAAGGGATCGCCATACCCGAAGCGGTCGGCAAGACGCTGCTGGAACACTCCGAGCGTCTGGTCGCTCCCGACGAACTGCTCATCGTCCCGGTCGCCCTGCGGATGCGTGATGTCAAGCGCCTCAAGCTGCGCCCGAGTTACGACGCCAAGGAAAGCGAGAGCAGCCGCAAGCCCGCGTACCAACGCAAGCATGGCACATTGAAGTCGTACGAGCTGGAGGCCGCCGAACCCTCGGACATCGCCGACATCCTCGACGAAGCGATCTGTGAATTCATCGACATCGAATCATTCAACGCCGAAGTCGAACACCACAACGCCAACCGTGCGCGTGTCGATGATCTGCGCGACAAGATCGGCCCCGTCCTGCGGAAGCTGCTGCTCAAGAAATGACCGACCGCGCCGAGTATTTTCCCGGCACGGTCGAAGTCGTGCCAGCGTGCCTCACACCGTGCGAAGCGGTGCGGCTGCTGCGGCTGGACATCCTGAGCAGACCAGACGGCACCGAGGAAGTCCGAGCGCTTGGTGACGCCCTGCGGTCGCTGGAACGGTTGGTAGGGTCCAAGAGGCTAGTGCCGCGACGGTTCGGCAAGAGCCGCGTGTTCGCCCGCGACGATGTTCTCGGTTTGATTCTTGCGACCCCAGCGGAGGGCGAGTAGCATGCAGTCGTTGAGAACCCTGCAAGCCTCAACAACAACTAACGGTAGGTGTCCGGGTGTGGCGTACTCTTTGCAGGGTTCTCCGTCGCGCCCGGCCCTGCCTTTGACAGAGGACCCTGCAATGAAAACTGTCCAACTGGCCCGACAACGGCGCACGCTCGGCAACGGGCGCAAGGCGCTCTACTACATTCTGAAATGGCACGAAGGGGCGAAGCTGCGAAGCCAGTCACTCGGTCGTGTCACGAAGTCCAAGGCCGAGGATATGCGGCGCGCGAAGGTCGCCGAACTGATGGGCGCCCCGTCCTCGGTTGCAATGCCCAGCCGACAGTCGATGTCGCTCGGCATGTTCCTGCCCGCATACCTTGAAGCCCGCACGCAAGCGGAGCAGCGCGGGGCGCGGCACAAACACTACCCGCGTCTGAAACCGACCACCCTGGTCGAGCATGATGTCGCCGTGCGGTATCTGATTCAGCACCTCGGCGAGCATCGGGGCATCGACACGATCGGCGAACCCGAAGCCGAGTCGTTCCTTGACGCGCTGGCTGCTGGTCGGCTGTCCAAGGCACGCAAGGGCAATCAGACCTACACCCTCGGCGAGCAGTCGGTACGCAAGCACACCCGAACCCTGCGGGCGGTGTGGGCATGGGCGCAGCATCACGGCATGGTCAGCACGAACCCGTTTCGGGCGTTCCACTCGCGACCGCTGCCCACCGAGCCGGGCCACCATGTCACGCTCGCCGAACTCGACGCGCTGATGATGGCGGCACCCTCAGACGGCTGGCGTTGCATGTTCGCGCTGTGTCGGCTGGCTGGCCTGCGCCGGGACGAAGCGCGCACCCTCCCGTGGTCGGGCCGGGTCCGCGATCACCTTGGCGACTTCCGACAGGTCGGTGTCGATTGGGACACGAAGCGGCTGCACATTGTCAGCACGAAGAACCAGCGCTACCGGGTCCTGCCGATCGTCGCGGCCTTGGAGTCGCTGCTGCTGGAGAACTACGGACGGGCCGCTGACGGGGCCGGGACGATCACCGGCCTCTCGCCCAACAATCTCACGCGGACGGCTCAGAAGATTGCCAAGGCCGCAGGGCTGGAGCCGTGGCCGAAGCTGTATCAGTCCATGCGGGTCAGCCGCGAGAATGACTGGAAGCGGGACGGGTTCGCCGAGGCGACATACGCGAAGTGGCTCGGCCACTCGGCAGCGGTCAGCCGCCAGCACTATGTCAGTCCGACCACCGAGGAATTCGCAGCCGCGAGCGGGCGTTCGGCGTGACGCCATTTCTCAGAATACATAGCGGTCGCATAGCGGTCGCGGAAAAAAACGGCCCTTACGAACACGCGCGGAGGGACTCGAACCCCCAACCCTCGGTTCCGAAGACCGATGCTCTATCCAATTGAGCTACGCGCGCTACGCATGTCACGGTATCGCGGCGGGCGTTTGCCGTCCACTCATGGGGCGATCGGCGGGTCCGTGTGGGAATATGCTAGT